>Ga0247727_10009325_pt1 | contig 17838 bp, 14 predicted proteins | sample WisWelCaveWW1625_FD_202498 | JGI IMG/M metagenome (GOLD analysis project Ga0247727, IMG submission 202498) | Biofilm microbial communities from Wishing Well Cave, Virginia, United States - WW16-25 | ecosystem: Environmental > Aquatic > Deep subsurface > Groundwater > Cave microbial mat | place...
AATTAACGAAATAGAAGCCCAGGAATACGAAGCACCGTTATATTATTTCCAACTTCGCCGCGCGCTTGGATTTGGCCCCCGAAGAAAGCCACCCTGTCTCATCCATGTTCATTCGCCTACGGAATGGATTGCGCGCTTCAACGAATGGGATACCAGCCAGAATTATTTTCGAACAGCAAAGCGTCTGGAGGGTTACACGATTGCCTCGGCCGACAGGTTATTGTGCGCAAGCCATTCTCTGGCTGAACAAATTGAAACCGTTTACGGAATGTCAAAAGGTACTGTTTCCGTGATCCGTTATCCACTTTCCGGTTGGCGGGTTCAAGAACGTGGTGAAAGCACATGGGAGAAAGGATCTGTATGCTATGTCGGAAGACTGGAGCGTCGCAAAGGTATTCTGGAATGGCTCAGTGCGATTGCGTTGGTGGCCGGCGATTACCCCGGAGTCCAATTTGATTTTGTCGGAAAAAACATCCTTGACTACGATCATATTGATGGCCAGGAAGTTCTTGAATCTTGCATTCCCATTCATCTGAAAACCAGCTTGCGATTTATGGGTGAGGGCGGTCGTTCGGAGATACCCGGAATGCTATCTAACGCTCGAATCGGGGTCGTTCCATCCCGCTGGGATAACCTGCCTAACGTTTGTCTGGAGATGATGGCCTCCGGACTTCCCGTGATCGCCACACGACATGGTGGGATGGCGGAAATCATTCGTGATGGCGAAACAGGCTGGTTGAGCAACGAGGAAGGAAGTAAAGGTCTTGCAAATGCGCTGCGCAGGGCCCTGAATACACCGGCTCAAAGATTAGCAGAAATGGGAAGGCAAGCTTCTGTTGAAGTGCGTCAAGTCTGCGACAATCAAAGGATTCTTGAACAACACATGGATCTCCGAAACCAACTGGTGAAGGAAGGCTCTAAACACTCCATCCTCTTGCCTGTCAACCTGCCGTGGTTTAAGAATCCCATTTCTGAGAAGCCCGTTCGTCGAGCTTCACAGAGTCAATCCGAAGGGATTGCTGTGATCGTGACTTGCCGAAATAACAAAAATCAGCTCAGTGAATGTCTCAGAAGTTTAGAACTGCAGACGCAACCCCCTGTTGCGGTATTGATTGTTGATGCCGGATCATTCGATCCAACTTCAGCTGAAGTCGCTATGAAAGGAGTTCAACATATCGTTCGACAGCAAAACTCCGACATCACTGCAGGCAAGAACGCGGCTATCGATGCGGTTTTGCAACAGAACGTTAGACCGCTCGCATTCGTTTTTCTTGAACCGGAAGACGTTCTACAACCGGATGCCTTCCAGATTTTTTCATCGGTTTTGCAAATCTGTCCGGAAGTAGGTGTTGTTTCCTGCTGGACCAGACAGGGAGAAAGAACCGATGTCCATCCATGTCCTGGCTTTCCATGGCAATGGGTTTCAAACGACGCAGCGCATATCAGTGCGATTCGAACGCAGGCGTTACAGGAAACGGGCTGTTTCAAAACCTTCCTGAATCAAGGTTTTGAAGACTGGGATCTCGTGATCGCAATCATGGCTGCCGGTTGGATCGCTGTAACAGTTCCTGCGATTCTGGGTAATTGCCGCAAGGAACGAAAAGTCATCGGAAACAATTTCGAAGTGACGATGCGAAAAAAAATGCTTGAACAATATTCGGACCTTGTATCGCAGGACTATAAGGAAATCCTTCTTTTACTGCAGTCTGATTATCTCTGGTCTAAAAATGCTCCCAAACATTCATCACAATTGGTATCTTATCGACGAAGAAAGCGACGTCATGGGATATTTTCGCGAATCCTCAGGAGACTTAGAATGCAACTCGATCGCTACACCGGCAGCTAGAGTACCCCGTCCCAAAAGTTTTGTGAGAGGAACTGGCAAAGGTCGTTGGTCGCCAAGGTGGGCATTTCTTCCTTCAAGCCATGCAATCGCAGCTTCTTCCTTGAAGAATTTCAAGAGTCTAGTCATAACATATCGAAGCGCTGTGATTCTCTCTTCATTATCCGCATCCGGCGCGTCGTTCCTGTGCAGCCAGCGGGTGACACTGGATCTGTCCACTCCGAGTGCCTCGGCCAGATTACTTTGATTGCCAAAGGATCTCCACCTTCTCCGGCATGGTAGGATCGTCGAAGTCATTTCGGCTGTTGAACAAACCGAAGCCGGCTCGTACGCGTGATTTCTCTGTATCGTGTTTTTCCATGGAAACCGGACAGTACCGAATCTGAACCGGGAGGAGTATTCTTTGTTTCACGAAGCAAAGAAGGTCAAGGCAGGCACGATTTACCGGATATTGACGGAATTCTTTATTGCAGTCTGAATCCAGTTTCAGCAATCGCGGAATTTATTCAAGGTTTCCGCGGGCAAAAAATCAGCGCGATCCATCTTCAGCGGCCCGATGATCTCCTTGTATCAATCGTACACTTTGAGCTTACTGTTGCGCGTAAGGTCATTAACCTTGATGACCCTGAGACTCTACTGAAGCACAACATTCTTCCTTCGCAGGTAATGACTCGCAATCGAAAAATTACCAGGGAAATCGCTCGCAGGCTTTACCTCACCGGCGCTAAAGGACTTCTTTGGCCTTCTTCGCTTGAATCTTCCTGGATCAATGCGAGTCTCTTTCAAATGCGGGTGTCAGGTCTCCTATCGGTAGTCGGGGACATCCGTCCACTTTCGCTGGACTTGCCGGAACTGGAAGAAGCATCAAACATTTTAGGGATTTCGATTTACCGTTAGTCCGTATCCTAACGCGGACGAGCCGCAACCAAATAGGGTTATTTAACGATCAGGCGCGAAGGTGCAAAGGTTGAAGTGCTCTGCGTCTTTGCAGCGAAGGGTTGTGGTTATTAAAGGCCGTTCACTCCGTCAAACCGGAGAACATCGCCACTTTCCTGGGACATAAGCTCAACGGAAATTACAAAGGCGAAATGGGCAATAACCTCGACGATCGCATTCTCGGAACCCGAATTAAGATCCGGGAAAACCGCGTTTGGGAGGGCGCGTCCCTGTACGCCGTGCGAATAATCGCCGAGAGGAGGCGGGCACGGAGGCCGCCCTCCGGAAAAATGGGGGTTTCCAGAACGCTTCTAGCCCTGGCGAAAAGCGTCCAGTGAAGGAAAATGAACAGCTCCGGCATTGAGTGTCGCCCCGTGGTCAGTAAAAAACTGCGTCAAGTCCTGATCGTAGTAGTTGCCATGAATGTTTTTAACAAGTTTGAAATAGGCCGACCCATTTGAACTCAGATGGTATTCCGCCAGGTCTTTCAAGAAGAAACGCCATTCATCGACTCCCCAGAGCTGGTTTTCCCGGGGATGATTGAAGAAGACGAGCAGTCCGGTGACAAGATCAAATCGACGATCAAAACTGGGTAATCGCTTCTTCGGTTCAATTCGATGCTCGTGCCATTCCAGTCCTAAAAGAGAACAGATCTCGCGGTACATGGGCACAGAGACATCCACACCCACTGCATCATGTCCATAATGACGACAGACATAGGGAAAATATCCGCACCCCGTTCCCAGATCCAGTATACTTTGACGATGAGCTTTTTCTAGTCGCAATTGTCGGGCGTGCTTTACGGCAATGACCATTCTTTTCTTCAAATCCCAGTATTTGCTCTTTCCATATGGCGAGTCCTGAAACTGTGGCATTATTGCTCTAAACTTCGAGTGGTCAATTGTGTTAAGAATGGATCTCGTGTCACATCTGATTGCTAACTGGGTCCGAATTCTCTGAAACATTGCTGTTAGTCCTTCTATGTAAATTTTCCTCAAGAATATGGACAGCCACGAGATTGAAGCTTTCTACAATAGCCGTTCAATTCTCGTAACATATTCCAACGCTCTATTTTGTGAACTTACAACAAAAACGAGCATTAGCGTAGTCTGAAATGCTGTGCCTGTTAAAACCGCACAAAACAGGTTCCATCTTCTAAGGACAAGCATCAGCACAATACAGACAACAAGCAACGCAATCGCCGTCATCTTACAGGCGGTAAGAATGTTGATCACTCGTTCCATCCTGCTGAGTTCTTCCGCCTTATAGGTAGCTGGAAAAACCTGTAATTGCTTTGCCAATCCGGCCATATTTCTACTCTGAGAATACACCATCCCACCAAAGAGTAGTTGAATGAGGCCAATAGCAATGAGTGGATAAGCTATACCATTGAAAAAGAACGTACGCTTGATTAAAAAAAATGAAACTATGAGGGTAACAATCGCAGCAACTACCAAAAGCACACTTGTTGTCTTTTCTGCCCGAAAATATTCGATCAGCGAAAGGCGCATCGAATCAACATTATGTTTTTTCCTGTAGGGAATCACAGGCCGCGTATTTTCAAGCCAGAGATGCATTTGGTTTTTGCTTGCTGCAAGAACTCCGGAATGAATTTCCGCCTTTGAGAGATCCTTACTTTCAGATCGATCTTCGCTAATTTCATATAGATAGACTTCTTTCTTTGATCCGAGGTAAGATTCAACATACTTCCAACGGTGGTCTCGCAGCATACGCCAGAACCCAATTTCATTTCCTTGCTTGAATTCAGCTTCGGCAAATACAGTATTCCTCCCGGGGGGACGCCCCACGATTCCGGGCAGGCAACTGACGCCTGGCAATTCCTTCTGAGCACTAATTCCTGCAATTTCTAATAGAGTGGGTAGAATATCAACTGTGGAAAATAATGAGGAATTGCTTGTATTCGGTTGGATTTTGCCTGGCCACTTGATGATCGCGGGGAGTCGGGTACTCTCGTCGAACCAAATGCCTTTACCTTCAATGCCGTGACTTCCATTCATGAGACCATTGTCACTGGTAACAAAGATGAAAGTGTTTCCAGCCAGATCAAGCTCCTCCAGTTTATGTAGAATACGCCCGAGCTGCTCATCAAGCATTGAAACAGTTGAGTAGTACCCCAACCATGAGCTTGCCCTAAATTTTTCAAATTCCGGCCAGCCGGGAGGTCTCTTGATCTGTGATTCGTTGTATTCGAATCTTGAGTCTTTTACATACGGTCTATGAGGTGCCGTCGTGGCAAGCCATAAGAACCATTGTTGATTCCTGTGGTCTTCTAAGAATTGGATGCCTGCATCGATAAAGATTTGATTAACCGTACCGTTCACGATTCGACTTTCTCCGTCAATTACAAGGTTGGGGTTCTCGTGTTTCGAAGTTCCATCTCTCAGATATACTGGAAAAAACTTAAAACCCCATTCCTCAGGATCTCCTCCAAGATGTGCTTTTCCAATGAACGCGGTCACATAGCCGGCTCTATTAAGGTAAATGGGTACGGTTTTGAGTCCATGAAACTCAAATGGAGGTTCATTCGAATAAATGCCCGTCTGATGAGGATAAAGCCCGGTCAGGAGAGTGGCCCGGCTGGGACAACAAACAGGGGAGGCAGCGAAGAATGCGTCCAATCGAGTTCCTTCTGAGGCTAGTCTATCCAGGTTGGGTGTTTTGATGGATTGATTACCGTAACAACCGAGAGCATCCCAGCGCTGGTCATCGGTCAAAATGAAGAGAATATTCGGTTTCCTGTCACTCGATTCGGCCACACCTGTGTCAAACACCTGGAAAAATACAAGAACTAGTAGATAGATGGGTTTCATTGCCTTCGGCCACCCGAGAGTATCCCGTCTATACTTTTCCGAATGTTGAGTATCCGTCCAACACTTCTAATTGAGTTCATTACACCCTTGAGAAACTTCGAGGTACTGCAAGATTGTTTTCCAGGCGCAGCAGCTTACCTGGCTCAAAAGCATTCGACATCAGTGTTCCTTGATAAAGTTTACCTGACGTACGTCGCGCACGTACCGTACCATTTTTTCGGCGACGATTCTGTGGCCCTTTTCGTTGGGATGTACGGCGTCCCCTTCGTTTATCCTTAGGTTTTCCATGCCGGTTGCCAAAAAATCCTGGACGACATCGACAACATCGAAACCTACGCGATCTGATTCCAATCTGACAATTTCATGGGCTACCTGGTGAGGATAGACGTCAGCATTTCCGACTAGCCATGGGAAGATCAGTACGACAACAGAGAACTTCTCGTTTTCAGCCATGGTTGCAAGTTGTTCAAAAGCGTACCGCAAGCGTCCTACTTTGAGCTCGCTTTTATACCAGTTCGATGGGTATTCCTCAGGCAGGCGGCTCATCAGGGTGCGTAAGTCCTGTTCATCGTCAGCTATCGGAGCAATCCTCCCTTGGTAGTCTTTGGCGAAGACTTCCAGTGTGTTCTTTTGCTCCATCCACAAAGCGATACGTTTCCGATCAACCTTTTGGACGACGAACTGCGCGAGACGCGAAGTAGAAAGAATTGGATTTGAGGCATATTGTTGAACTCGCTCAATATATTGAAGATTTTGGCCCGCGATTCCGACATCGTTCAAGCAAAAACCTACTAAAACGAGGTCCGGTTTGTAAGTAAGTCCGCGATATTTCATGAGTGCCACATCTTGAAGAATGTCGTAACCGCCTATCCCGAAATTCAGTATTTCATACTCGGAGGCAGATTTGTCTAACATCACTTGCATTTGATGAGCATAGGTTGCCTCAACAGGGAGAAAATTGCCGAACGTGATAGAGTCTCCCAGGACAATAGTCCGAAAACCAGCATAGGCCCCAGGAGAAGCCATTTGGCCACGGTGGCCCTGCGCATTTATTTCAACTTGAATTTTCCAGGAATATCCCGAACTCCCAGGCACCAGTTCATACTTAACGTCGGAATTTTGAGATGGCTGTAGAAACAGGGCTCGCCCGTTATTCAAATCAAAAAACGCATCGTAGTCGATAGCCCGCAGAACTGCTTCAGCTAAGCTCAGAGTGATGATCAAGGAAATGAGTGATAAACAAATTCTTCCGATCGTTCCCTTGAATCGCTGCATGCACTTTTCCATCATTTCACACCTAATACGGACGAGCCTCAACCAAACAGGTAACCTCTTTTAAAAAACCTGTTTGGTTCCAGCTCTCTTCCGGTTTAGGAAAAAGTCCAATTCCAAATAGAATCAGGACATGCGTTATTTGAAGAAAATGTTGGGGCTCTGGCAGGAGCCGTCTCATAGGTACCCCGATTGCGGCTTTTTGTCGAGCACTTGCAGATAGATCTGCTCGATCTGATCCATCATTCTTTTCATACTGAACTGCTGTTCAATCACCGCGCGCCCTGCGGATCCGAATTCCCTACGCATTCGTTCATTGGGGAGTAATTCACAGATTTTTGCTGCTGACTCTTCAGGGTGATTGGGATCAACGAGAAAACCAGTTTTTGATTCCAGTACAACTTCCGGAACGCCGCCAACTCTGGTGGCAACTACAGGGAGCTTCGTTGCCATGGCTTCCAGAACGGCAAGCGGCAACCCTTCGAACACAGAAGAACTGAAATAAACATCCATGGCAGAGTAGTAAGGAGAGACGTTTTGCTGCAAGCCTGCAAAATGGACATCAGCCAGTCCAAGTCTATCAGCACACGATTTCACCGCACTCATTAAGGGGCCATCACCCACAAGAAGAAAGTGGACGCCAGGATATCGACTCTTAACCAGTTGTGCCGCTTTAAGCCAGTTCTGCAAATCCTTTTGAGGACGAAATACTGCAACAGTACCCACAACCGGCGCCGTCTCCGGAATACCCCACCGGGCACGAACCACCGCCCGGTCTTCCTCAGATGTAGTAAAAGTATCTAATGGAATACCATTCCGAACTACGCTGACGGGCACCGACTTGCCGGCATACGACTCGATAGAATCGTTGACTTCCTGCGAAACCGCTATGACCCAATCCTGTAATTTCCAGGTGAGTAAGTTCGCCCGACGAGTCAATGGATGCAAACGCGCCAGCACATTGTGTTCGGTATAGATAACGGGTATTCCACAGGAATAAGCAGCAAGCCGCCCCACGATACCTGCAAGCGGTAGATGGCAGTGTATCAGGTCGGCCCTCCAGTGCTTTAGGAATTTTACTACTTTCGGAAGGGAGAGCATCATGGTACCAAAATGATTGCAATCAAAACAAACAACCTCCCCTCCAAAATCTCGCAAAGAAGTTACCATGGCGTCCTTCCAGGGTAAGAAGTATCCGTATCCATAGGTGAAACTGTTTCGATCAGCCTGCCGCAATCCTTCAACTAAGAGTACTTCGGCTCCGCCTCTACCAAGGCTCTTGATCAGGTGAAAAACCCGGTGGGACTTTCTCATATCAGATTAGAAGCCTGAAGACTCATCTAATCATTCCATTGGAAATCTTGTCCTATCATTTGAAAGAGACGCTCATTATGAGGTGCGTACCATCGCAGCAGATCTTGTCGCATTGAACTTTCCATTGATGGCGCCGATTTGTTGTCGGTTCGTTTTCTGCCCCAATGACTGTAGTTCCGGAACTGTTTCGGCCGCCAGGATGGAAGATGCAGGAACGTTACAATTCGTTGGTAGATATCAGCGGTCTGCTTAAAAAAGTCCTCGCTACTTAAGATCAGAAGATTTTCCTTTGGGAAATATGTCAACCAGTTTTGTAAATGTTCTGCGTAAAGTCCGATGTAGATGTACATGAAGGCCTTTTCAATAGCACGGCCATGATCTGATCTTTCCAGGCGTCCGTTGTTTTGATCGATAAAACGAATTCCTTCATTGACAATTTCGTCTAAAGAACGTTTTTCCACGCCGCGCTGATAGTTATACATGTAATGAGAATAAAGTCGATCAACGGGGTTTCGGAGCATGACAATCAACTTTACATTCGGAAGGATTCCGGCCGCGCGTATAGCTGCATCAGGATGATCCAGATAGTTAGCGCTGGCTTCAAAAGTCAGAGGGTTATGACCTTTTATCAACTCCAAACATCTCTTGAACTGCCGGGTCGGGAAATGGGTTCTGTACCAATCAACCCCTCTTTTGTAACATTTCTGATTAGAAAAATACCAGGTTTCTTTCCGTAATGAAGGAATGACCAGAGGATGAGATCCAAGATACTTGAATAAAGAACTGGTTCCTCCCCGCATGGTTCCGATGATCATGAAATCCGGAAGAACGCGAAGAAAACTTGTTTGTTTGCGGAGGGCAAAGCGGGTATTGAGTAATTTCCGCCTTATTTCAAAAGGGGTTACGAGTCTGATTGCATCACGAAAGCCCGCCATCACTTCTGCATAGCGGCGACATGATGATATAGATCAATCATGCGCGACGCGCTGCGCTCCAGGAGAAAACGATTCTCAAAAATCTCGCGGCTTCGTAATCCAAACGTGATTCGTTTTTGTCGATCTTCGAGCAGGGTTTGAACCGCGCGTGCCAGTTCGAGAGAAGAACGTGGGGATACAAGAATCGCATTTCCATCGGGCTCAACGGCATCCCTTAGAGGGCCGATGTCGGAAGCGACGACAGGTAGACCCAGGGCCATAGCTTCGATGACGGCGCCTGGAAGGCCCTCATACAGGGAGGGGAACACGAAGACATCGGCTGCGGCCAGGATCTCGGGCACGTCCTCCCGGTGACCGAGAAAACGAACTGAGCCGTTTAGCGATTGTTGATCACAGAATCGGACCAGATCGTCAGTGCTTGTTCCGTGACGTCCCGCAATGAGCAACACCAGACCGGGACGACCTGGGAGTAGTTGCGCCATCGCTTCCAGCAGATAGCATTGTCCTTTCTGGTATTCGTGTCGACCTACATTCACAATCACTTCCTGGTCTTCGGTCAGGCCCAACCTCATTCGCGCTTCGCGAAATCTGTTTGTGTCCGGGTGTCCAAGACGACTCGGGTCCCTTCCTCTCTCCACTACGGTAATTCTTTCAGGTTTAAGACCCAGCGCGTTGACACCTGCCTGTTTGGCTGTTGCGGAGACCGCATGAAAATGCGTAGTAAGGTGTCGTCCGGTCCAGGAATCGATTTTTTGTACGATTCGTAATAGACCCGATCTGATGCCGGGGTCCTGAAATCTTACCGGGTCATACTGTGTGTTCACCAGACTGCTCATGACGGGAGCTCGTCCCCATCCGGCCAATCTTCCCAAAATATTCGATTCGAAAAGCGTTGTGTGTATTACATCAGGTTTTTCCATTCGAATGATTTTTCGGAGGGCTCGAATTCGCGCGAACCAGCCTTTGCTTTTCAAGAATCTAATATTGAATCCAAGGTGTTGAACTTCTGTCTGAACTCCTTCCCTGCGCTCATGAAGGCAAACAACAATACACTCGATATGGACCCGTTTTAAGAACGACAGCAACTCTGAGATGGATCGTTCCGATCCGCCCTGGCCAAGGCCGTCGATAACGAAAAGAATCTTGAGCCTTCTCATTGGTGGTTCAGGAGTACGTCTGATGTGGTAAATCGCCGGGTGAAGACCGCTGAGGATAATTCGGAAACGATCCATTGTGGTAGTTGAATTCACGCGAATTCGTGAAATCAGAAAACGGTCAGGCGGAGGGGAAGCACTCACGCGATGATCAAATAGGAATGCTGCTCCGTACCCCAGAGCATTCAGAACAGGTCTGGCTCTCTCATCGAAATCGCCGTTGGGATACGCAAAAGTCTCGGGCGATCGTCCCAGTACGGCGGTTAGGATATTATGGGATTCGGAAATTTCCTGGACAATCTTATCCTGTGAACATCGAGGGAAACAACAATGTGTCAGAGAGTGATTCCCTATAGCAATGCCGGCAGACTCCAGTGTCAGGAGCTCCGTTTTGCGGATCTGCGATGCAGGAGCCGCAGGGCGCGGAGCGGACATTCGTAGTTCTTCTATCGAAGCGAGCCTTTGGTCGTCATCAACCTTCTTTAATGCGCGTACGAGTTCTTCAGGTGAATCATGACGGAAGGCGCGGAGTGTTCCACCATTGCGCACAAGTTCTTTGACTTCGTTCCACCAGTAAGGAGTATTCGAATCCAGAAGACTGGCAACCACAAATGCAACTCCTGGAATTCCGCGGTCTCTCAGCATCGGCATCGCGAAATCAAGTAAACTGCGATCACCGTCATCAAACGTGATCAAAACGGCGCGTTTTGGCAAACCGGTTTTGCCGTCAATTGCATCAGCCACTTCCTTCTGTGTGACAGGGTGCATGTGCCTGGAAATGTAATCAAGGTGCAGGCGAAAACTTTCCGGATCATCGATCCCGTGATATGCAAAGACGGACAACTGATGGGCGGCCCGCCAGAGGAAAAGCGGCTGTGCCGGAGACCGGCATAATAGAGCATCTACCCACGATTCCACTCTGACTTCAATGTCCGATCGGTTTGACCTGTCCATTTGGATTCTACCCGGGTATCCTCGAACTCTGTGCTTTCTCCGATAGACGGCGCATCGATTTCATTTTGCACGAAGCGTTCTGGCTGGAATTCCCGCAGCCACAACGCCATCCGGCAAATCCCTGACTACAGCGGAACCCGCTCCGACCAACGACCAACTTCCTATCCGGATGCGTGGAATGGCACAACTGCAAATTCCCAGCAAAGTTCCTTCTCCTACCGTGACTCCTCCCGCCAGATGAACCCCAGGACAAACATGTGCAAAATCCGCGATCGAACAATCATGATCAATGGTCGCCCCTGTGTTTACAATTACATGTTCACCGATCTCAGTTCCAGGCTGAATAATGGCTCCGGCGAAAACAATAGTTCCGGGACCAAGCCGGACTGAAGAATGAACATAGGCAGCAGGATGGACTACAGTAATCCATCTGAGTTGAATTCTGTTTGCAACCTCTTTACGGATCGGATTCTCGCCGATCGCAATCACACCACACGAGAAATCGCGCAAGGATTCCGTATCAATCGGTCCCAGTATCTTCACGCCCAGGATTTCCGTATTCCATTTCTGCGGATCATCGTCAAGAACTGCCTGGGCGTGGATTCCTGCAGCTTGTAAGGTGCTGATCGCTACTTTCGAGTGGCCGCCGGCACCCAGGACTACTACTCCTTCCGAAATCACGATTCGTCGCCTCGAAACTTAAGCATGGTTGCGTGTCCTTCTTCGGCAGAGGTACTTTTTCTACTTATGACTTCGAAAATGTTTAGAATCACTATTTCTGACGCACTGCACTGGAATCCGGCTCTTTTAGATACCGACTTTAGGCGTGGGCAATACTGTTCGTCCCATTCTACCGCGATATCCGTCCCATATAGCTTGAAGTTGCAATCGAGTGAACCTGATGCCGTATTTTAGGCCCCGAACCCAGACAAAGAGCACTCTTCCCAAAGCCTTGAGTGTTTCACGTGCAGCGAGATCGGGACGTTGAAAAGTGTTATTCATCATGAAAATGTAATTCCTTGTCCTGTAATATCGTCGCCAGATCAGATCGAAGGGATATTCCGACACCAGATGCTTACTTAGTTTCAGGTGCAGGCGGCCCGCAATTTCTCTGTGTTTCCACATGAGCTCACCATCAACCAGGAAGCGGTAACCCGCTTTTCTTACTCTCAAACAATATTCGCGTTCATAATGGCCAAAGAATAGTCGTGCGTCAGGCACCCCAACTGCCTGCACTGCTTCTTTGCGCAGAATGAACTGACTATTACCACCAATCGTATCAACGCTTACGTTTCCCTTCAATGATTCATCCGATAGCCGGACCGATTCTCCGGTCCTCCAACTGAATAATGCTCCGACCGCTCCCACACCGGCTATATCGGTATCGGCGTTCTCTGCAACGGTAAGAACTCGCTTCAAGGTTTCGGGAAATCTGGGAGGATCATCCTCATCACCCCAGTAGATCCAGTCATACCCTTCGCTTGCAAGGCGACCGATCGCATACGCGGCGGCTCCCGCCGGTCCAACATTTTCCTCCATTGGGTGATATCGAACGCTCCCGTTTCGCGAAAAAGTTTCAACTATTTCCTTTGTCTCCCTGGAGTTTCCATTATCAACAACAAGGATAGAATCCGGCGGTCGCGTTTGCAAAAAGATCTGTTCAAGCGTTTGCTTCAAGATTTGAGAGCGATTAAACGTTATTACAAATGCGCCAAACCGCATGTCTGTATACTTTCCTGTATGCGAACTTTAAAATCGAAAAGTGGTGATTATCACCTGGAGGCTTCATGAACATCCGTTTCCTGCAACAGCCGCTCTGCACGATTCTTCCACGTATACTGTGCCACATCAGAATGAGCCTGACTCGCCAGCCTTTCGCCGAAATCACTATCGTTCTTCAATCGTATTAAAGCATCGCACCAACGCTGAGGCTCATCATATGGCAAAAGCAGCGCGTTACTATCATCATGAAGGACCTCTTGCAATACGGACAGTCTCGATGCAAGAATCGGCCGGCCCGCAGCCATATATTCGAACATTTTGATTGGCGAAAAAAAACTGGAAACATCACCTCCCCCTGATACCTGAACGCGATTCCCATATGGCATCATCAACACATCGGCGGCACGGAGATACAAAAAGACTTTGGATGGAGATTGAAACCCTTCAAAACGCAGGTTCGATACCCCGACCGTCTGGTCCCGATACCGCATGATGTCGTTTTCGCCTCCGCCTACTATGAGGAAGAGATAATCTTTCATCCGTTTGGCAAGGCTTATGATCAGTTCGATGCCCCGCCCCTGATAAAGATGACCTGTGTAGACCGCGATACTGCGCTTTTCATCGCTCAACCCGAGCTCATGACGCGCTTCAACGGACGATATGGTTTGCTCCAACCAGTCTGAATCAACTCCATCGGGGGCTATCACAAGGGGTATAGACTCTGGAAGAAATGGCTTCATGTATGCCGCCTGCGCATTTGTAATCAGTACCAGGGCGCGCAATGAACTGCTTCGGCTGATCTGCTTGAATAAGCTTCGCCGACGAGGGTTGACTGGAATGCTACTATGAGTTTCGAAGATCGTCGGCATATGAAATAACCTGGTCAGTCCCCATGCTGCGGCAACTCCCCTTGTATGCACAACGCTCGGCCGTCCATAACGGGCTACAAGGGGCATCAGTAAAGCACGATGGATGAAGTGAAAGGATTTCCAGCCCGTCCATGGTATTCTCCGAATCAGAAAGTTGGGGCTCACACTATAAAACGAATGAATATCCGGGATTCCGGGTTCTATCAACTCCTCTCTCCATGCCGGGACGATAAGGGTTACTTCGTGCCCCAGGCCGGCATATGCCTGACACATTTTGATTACGTGAATGCTGTTGGCCGTGCGTGACGGTACCCTTGAGTTGGCTATATAGATGATTTTCAATCAACTTTCCTTAACGCTGCGGCGCGTTGGACGCACGTACCCGCCAAATAAGCCAGGGGATGGCGAGTCTGGCGCTTAAGAATATTGAAAGCATCTATCACTGAACGCGGAATACAAAAGCCTGGGAGCACCCAACTATGAAAAAATTGAGAACGATTCGAGTCCCCAGACTTTTCAACAATAGTGGCTCAGGCTTTTTTACCAGTCATATCCGACTCCGAGAAGGCGGTATAACCTTTCATTGTGAGGCCGAAAATAATCCTGCAAATACCTTATGACATGCTGGCCGGGCCGTTCGCTGTAAGAGCCAGTGTGGTATTTATTGAAACTCTTGAGTGTGTATTCCGGCAGTTCCAAAAAACGCACCACTTTTGGGAAGACGTCCGCGGGGTTTTTCAGAAAGCTTTCGCTAGGAATTATGAGAAACTGTTCCCTTGGAAAATAACAAAACCAACGTTCCAGTTGTTCCCAATAGATTCCACGTGCAAGATAGGAATAGTACTGATATTCGAAACTAAAATAGTTCTCGTCAAGCAGCAATAGCTCTTTTTCTTTCTTTAGCCTTGTTTCTTCATTTTGGATAGCATCCTCAAAAGAGAGATCTTCTTTTCCACGTCTGACCGTGTGCTGGTAGTGGGAGTAAGCTCGGTCAATAGGATTTCTAAGAAGAACTATAAGTTTAATCCGTGGCAGAAGGCTTGCGACTCTTTTCGCAGCGTGCGGATGAAATAAGTAGTAGGGTGACGCCTCCCCCGTGATACAGGGTTTCCGAAGACAGAGACGATAGTAGTATTTCCAAAATTTCAAGGGAAAGTGGGATCGATACCACGCGACCCCTTTCTTGTAATTCCATGGATAATCAAAGAAGTGAAGCTCCTTCGTTTTCGCAGACAACACAGAGGGATGAGCTACCAAGTGTTTATAGAGGGACGTAGTTCCTGCCTTTTGTGCCCCGATGACAAGAAAATCAGGATGCATACCTAATGAAGAAGTAAGTTGTTTTAAAAAGCGCTTGACTTTTAGCGTCTCTACCGCTTTCATATGACTCTGAAAACGAAGAAGCCAAGGATTCGTGTTCATAACTTCAGGTTACCCGTTTTTTCTAGGCATCAAGACAAAATAAACCTGGTGCGTCCGTCTCGAATTGTCGATAGGTTCGTTTGATACCAGCCATCTGAGGACAAAGTCCACAACCAATTCCCTCTCTGCGTTGATCTTGTGAAACCGCAGCATGCCCACGCTGAACTCCATACCAAGCAAGGCACATAATCGCGTCAACTATTCGGTCGGATCCGACTTCGGAACAACAATATTTGATTTCGACGCCCATTAATATTGCTGGTCGCTGTGACCGTCTGTATGGTTCTGTGTCATGATCGATCAGGGTTACACGGCGTATGCTTGGCGCATTCTGATAACGTGAATGCAGTTGGCCGTGCGTGACGGTAATCTCGAGTTTGCAACATAAATGATTTTCATTGAACTTAAAGCGATTCGGTTGAACGGTGCGTGGCGTTCGATGCATTCACCCGCCAAAGTAGCCATGGCATTGCTGCCCTGGCGCTCAATATATTGAAGGCGTCTACCATCGCGGAATACAACAGATCAGATTTTCTCTTGAGCAGCGCGGATAAAAATTTGCGGCATGCCCGAAAGACTCCCTGTATTGTCAACCGAATCTCGTAGCTCAGAAATACGAGCCATTCAGACACCGATGAAGGGCGCTGGTGTTTCATGCAAAAATACAATCTGACCAGTTCCGGCCCATAAAAAAAGTGCCTTCTTTTGAAACTGACACCTGTGTAATGGTGCTCCAAAACGGCAGCCGGCTCGAAATCTGTACGATACCCTCTTTTGCGGATTCTGATCGCCAGATCGATTTCCTCAAAGACATTGAAAAAGGGATCGTATCCCCCCACTGCTTTAATGACTTCTTTGCGGAAAGCCAAATTCATGTTTCCATAAAACTCGGCATCCTGAATACTCTCGACAAAGACAAGTTTCCCGTTTCTACCTAATTTCGATCTGCCTTTGTATTGCTTGGAATCACCGGGGAAACCAACATTTATTACGTGGCCGCCCACCAGACCAAGATCCGACTCCTGGCTTAAGCGGCGGACGAGATGAGATAGCCACTGTGGAGAAGGCACACAATCATCATCGCAAAACGCGATGATTTCACCGGACGCCGATTCTACACCCTTTTGCCGGCTCGCTCCGATGCCACAATTCGAAGGGCTGAAGATATACTTTGCACTGCTGTCCTCCACCACCTTCTTTGTGAGGTCCGTTGAATCATTATCGACCACGACAATTTCATAACGATCGTATTCCAGTTTCTGGATAGCCGCCAGGGCCCTGGCCAGCGAATCGGCGCGATTTCTGGTGACGACGATGACTGAGGCAAATGGATTCATCAAATCTGGCCGAAGCGATAGGTAATAGGGGAGATAGTGAGATAACACCGCGATAGGCGGATAAAGAATTCTTTCTTATCTCCTGATCTCGTTCTTATCTCACTATCTCCCACACGAATCGTAAGCGTATCGTTTGTTAACCTCTCCTGCAATTTCGTCGAATTTTCGTAACTGATCATCGCTCATCTCGTGTTGCCAGCGCAGGTCCGGTTTGATCGCAGTTCCCAATTGTTCATAGAAAACGCCAAGCCCTTTAGCGATATCCGCCTCTTGACGGTGCTTCTGTATGAGAGAATACGTCCCCGCGTTTCCGTTGATGGGGTGGTGATTGTGTTGCCAGAATTGCAGCATAGAACCCTCGTAAGGGACGCCCAGTAGTTCACAAAGACTCCGTATAACTCTTTCGGGATTCTCCGCGAGATCTTCGTAGGACACTTTAATGCGCCTGTCCTTATGAAAGGAATCAAAATAGCCTTCCATAGCTTGAGTCTGTCTTACCCACTTCGTGGCCAGATTAGCGACATCCAAATCCGGATACTTTCGTAAATATGAATTGGTAACAGCGCGACCATCTCTGCAAATGTATATGAGAAAAGCAGTCGTGTTTCGCCAGAACCAGAACGGACGCAGTTGCCGGCGAATCCACCATATTCTCTTGCTCGAATCGATCAACAGGCCGGCGTTTGTCCAATCAAACAAATGTCTGTAAATGTCACATCTCAAGCTTGCAAACCGCCGGTTCAAGTTGAAAATTAGATGACCGGCTGATTTGCCTGATCCAAAATACGATCGAAGGACGGATGTTTTAGTAGATGCATTCCAGAACGTGCACTTTTCACCGCAGACACCACAAACACCATAGCTATCACTTTTGGGTTTTGCCTTCCTGTCCTTAACGCCCAGGAGACGGAACTCCCCGAGCGAAAAGGCTTGCGAATGGCTGCCAAGAATGAGATCAAGTAGCGTAGATCCTGAATGGCCTGTTCCCATGAGGAAAATCACTTTCTTCTTTCTTTTGGCCTTTGACCTGATGTTCGTGACGTGTTTGTATTGCTCGAAAAGCCTGCCCAGTTTCGCAAGGTAGGTCTGGGTGCGTTCGTAGAAATAGTTTTGTAAAAACGGATATTGAGCCCGATCCCGTTTGAAAAGAGCAAACAGCAAGTCAAACAGGAGTGCTGCTACAGTCCTGATTCCAACTAGCAGTATCCGTAATCGACCTTGCGATCGGTATCTTCCCGGATTCATCCGG
>Ga0247727_10009326_pt1 | contig 17836 bp, 16 predicted proteins | sample WisWelCaveWW1625_FD_202498 | JGI IMG/M metagenome (GOLD analysis project Ga0247727, IMG submission 202498) | Biofilm microbial communities from Wishing Well Cave, Virginia, United States - WW16-25 | ecosystem: Environmental > Aquatic > Deep subsurface > Groundwater > Cave microbial mat | place...
AAGATATTGTCACAGGCGGTACCTCCGCCCGAGAGGCTACCTCCTGTGGACTGAGCCGTGCAAAACTGCATCTGATTCAACGATTTGCCTCCTGATTGCACAAAACTTACGCTAGCAGTATATGAATTCATCGAAGTAACGTTCAGCTTTGAAGATAATCAAACACGATGCGAGTTGGTAGTAAAGGACAAATCAAACATGGTTGCATATGTTCGGCTTGGAGAGCCTATACAATCCGGCAATGACATCACCGAGGAAACGACCGGCAACCTGCGAATTATTCGCATACCAATTATGACAAACCTCAAGGACATCAATAGTCGAGCAGTAAAAGAGATCGATTTTAACGCAAATGCACTGTTCACACGTGGAAGTCATTCTTTCATTGTATATGACATCAGATTGATACGGCCCTGAGACTCGGCTATTAACTAGAGGGCAACGCCTCTGCTGAGTTAATCCGCCGCCGGCGGCCATCTCCATGCCTGCCGCCATGCAAGTCGAAGTTTAGGCCTTTTGTGTTACACTCTCTCCAACCATCACCCCGCCAATTGAGTTGGCGGCCTCACCGGAGAGAGTCATGCTCACCCTCGTCGAAAAAATCATATTCGTTCTGCTAGGGCTGGGTTCAGCATATTTCGCCTATCGAACCGCCGACCGCATCCTCCGCACCATCCGCCGCGGGACAGGATCGGTCGGGATGGAGGAGATCATCCGTCGGGCCGTCGAGGCGGCCATCGTCTTCGTCAGCCAGCGCACCGTGCTCAAACGACGCTTCCTGCCGAGTCTGGCCCATGCCTTTGTGGCCTGGGGCTTCACCTATTATCTGCTCGTCAACATTGGCGACGGCCTGCAAGCCTTCATCCCCAATTTTGTTTTTCTGGGTGCAGACAACGTCATTAGCAATCTATATCGGCTGGGCGCAGATTTGTTGAGCGTGGGGGTGTTGGTCGGCATGGCCGCCCTGCTAATCCGTCGCGCCGCCGTCGGCCCTAAAGTGTTCGGCTTCCGCGAGGGGGTGAAGATCAACCCCAAAGCAGTGAGCGGCATCAAGCGCGACTCGACCATAGTCGGGTTGTTCATTCTCTTCCATGTGGGTTCGCGGTTTTTGGGCGAGAGTTTTCATCTGACCGAGAAAGGGCCGGATGCCTGGCAACCCTTCGCCAGCCTGGTTGCCTTTTTCTGGGCTGACCTGCCCGCCAGCACCATCACCGTGATGCAACATGTTTTCTTTTGGGGGGCGCTCGGCTCGATTCTGGTTTTTGTTCCCTATTTCCTCTACTCCAAACACATCCACATTTTTTTTGCCCCCCTCAACTATTTGCTCAAGCCCAACCGCGCCTCGATGGGTCAGCTTGAGAAGATCAACTTTGAGGATGAGTCGCTCTCGCAGTTCGGCGCGACAAAGCTGGAGCACCTCTCGAAGTCACAAATCATGGATGCCTATTCGTGCATCATGTGCAATCGCTGTCAGGAGGCCTGCCCGGCTTACAACACCGGCAAGGTGCTTTCGCCCGCGGCGCTGGAGATCAACAAACGCTACTGGCTCAACGAGCGCGGGGCGGAGTTTGCCGCTGGAAAAGAGTCGCCCAATTTGCTGGATTTCGCCATCAGCGCCGAGGCGGTGTGGGCTTGCACGGCCTGCGGCGCGTGTATGGAAGTCTGCCCGGTGGGCAACGAGCCAATGCGCGACATCCTCGACATCCGCCGCAGTCTGGTGCTGATGGAGAATACATTCCCGCAACAACTGCAACAGGCCTACAAGGGCATGGAGCGATTCGGCAACCCCTGGAACGTGGCCCCCGACTCACGGCTAGACTGGGCGAAGGGCCTCAACGTTCAAACTATCGAGCAAAACCCGGAACCGGAGTTGTTGTGGTGGGTGGGGTGCGCCCCGGCCACCGACGCCCGGGCCCAAAAGACGGCGCAGGCTTTTGCCAAAATTCTCAACTCGGCGGGCGTCAATTACGCGGTGCTGGGCAAGAGTGAACGTTGCACCGGCGATTCGGCGCGGCGCTCGGGCAACGAGGCGGTGTTTTTTGAATTGGCGACGGGCAACACCGAGATGCTGAACGAAGTGAAACCCAAGCGCATCGTCGCCACCTGCCCGCACTGTTTGCATACGCTAAAAAATGAATATCCGGCCTTCGGCGGGGACTTTGAGGTCGTCCACCACACCCAGTTGATTGACGAATTGCTGGCCGCCGGAAAATTAAAAACCGACCCGGCCAAAGGGACCAACGTCACTTTCCATGACCCGTGTTACCTCGGGCGGCACAACGACGTTTATGATGCGCCGCGCAACGCGCTGACAAAGGCCGGGGCAACAATTACGGAACTGCCGCGCAACCGGGTCAACTCATTCTGCTGTGGCGCGGGCGGCGCGCAGATGTGGAAAGAAGAGGAACACGGCGCGGAAGGCGTGAATGCTAATCGCTTCCGCGAGGCGATAGCAACGGGCAAGGATACGCTCGCGGTCGGCTGTCCTTTCTGCATGGTGATGCTCACCGACGCCGGCAAGGCGGCCAAAAGCGAGATGCAGGTGAAGGATGTGGCGGAGATTGTGGCCGAGAGTTTGAAAGAGTAAAAATGCCCCGCTCGGCCCGCCTGATCATCACCGTCGTCGCCTCAGCCCTTGCGCTGGCGACGATGGTGTGCGCGGCGGTGGCGGGCTACGCCGGGCATGATGCCCGGCGCGTTGATCTCTTTCACGCCGCCATTTTTAACAGTTGCGATATGCAGGCTTATCAACTGCACTGGCAAGATGAGGCCCGCCACCCGACGACTTACAACTACGATTTCAGTTTGAGTCCGATATCGTTTGTGATGCTGGAAATTTGGTTTGAGGACGGGCAGACGCTCAAGTTCAGCCGGGGCTTGCCGCTGAATTGTGACGAGCCATCGTCAGCACACTGAGAAACGAAAACGGCCCGGAGATGACTTCGGGCCGCTTTTGTTTTGCCGTATCTAAATTTTAGCGAACAGTTCAGCTAAAGACAACTCAAAACCGGGGAAGGTAAGTGAGGTCAACTTGTCCTTGGCGGTGAGGTGGGCAGTGGTTTGATAACTCCCGCCGCTAAGCCGGAGAATGTCTGTCGTTTTGGTTTCCGGGTCAATGATCCAGTATTCGGGAATTCCGGCGCGGGCATATTCATTCCCTTTCGTGTGTTTGTCCATATCCACACTTGATGGTGAAAGCACCTCAATAGCCAGATCCGGCACATCCCAGTCTTGATCCTGAATACGATCTTTGTGTTCGTTTAACATGAACATGATATCCGGCTCGCGCATCTTCCCCGGCCACAATCGCACTGGCACAGTGCTAACAATGCCCAACTTCGCTTGAGTGGCAAAAATATACAACAAGGCTGTAAGGCGTGTGACGATAATCTGATGGAAAGATGTCGGCATGGGCTGAATTTCCAGATGACCTTCTGACAATTCGACAATCAAATTGCGATCGGAAAGTTGAAGATATTCACTTTCCGTCCAATCTCCGGGCGCGGGGAAAATATCAACAAGGGTAAGTATTTGAGGAGGCGTCTGAATTGTCATATAGCACCTTCCAGCGAATTATTCTTTAGTTCATCTGCCACAACCCGTTCACCCGGGTGAGAGTCAGATCCGCCTGCATCCCCGGTTGGCCGGGCAGGGTGGCGGTAATGGTGGCGTCGTCAGCCGTGATGCGGATGCGCTGGGGGTCGTATCCGGCGGCCACCAGGGAGCGGGTGAGGGCAAGATAGTCAGTGGCAAGGGAGTGGACGGTGAAATCGCCATCGGCGGCCAACACGGCGTTCACTGCCTCGAGGGCGCGTTCGACGGACTCAAAGTCTCCGGCTGCCAATGCCCGATCTGCTTCCACCAATAAAGTTTCCAAGGCGATATTCTCCGGCGTGTCGGGGTGGCGGCTGTAGTCGGCGGTGATGTTTTCGCGCACGGCTCTTTTGATGTCCGGCGTCCAGGCAGTGAGGAAATAGGCCGAGGGGTCGAGCCGTTGTTGGTAGCGGCGCACGCTGTCGTAAAACGCAACCGTATTGGCCACGTCGCGCTGCCAACGCAGGTCAACCTGTTGCGCACGCAGGTGAGCGAGCCACTCGGTTTCCATCTCGGCCAGAGCCTCGCCGTAGACGAGACGCAATGCGCCGTCGAGCATCGCGCTCTCGGGTTGTACATCCTGAAATACGCCGAGCAGGTCAGCGAATCGTTCCCAGCCATGCGTTTCAACAAGATAGTGAATGAACGCGCCGCCCTCGAGATAGCCGATCTCGTGCTGGGAGTTGTAAAAGTCGTCGGCCAGTTCGGCCAGCGGAATGTACCGGTCGAGGGCCAACAGGCCGACGGCGCGTTCTTGGAACGGTTCAATTTTGAAATGGCCGCCAGTGACATACACCGCCAGCCCTTCGGTGATCAACGTCGGGCGGTGGCCACCGCTTTGCCGATCCAGCACATGCGCCGCTTCGTGGCGGAAGACGGTTTGCAGATCGCCGCCCGCATAGTCGCGATCAATGTAAGTGATCGTCACCACGTCTGAGGCGAAGCCGCCGTGGCCCAACAATCGATCAATTAAGTTGAATACCATCTTGCCATTCTGCTGGCGGCCCAGTTTAGCTTTGACATAATCCATCGCCTCATCGGCCATCGTTTTGATGAGGTCAATATCGCGCTCGGCGGGTGTGCCGGAAAGGTAGTTGAAGATGCAACAGGCGCTCTCGGTTCGTTGCCAGGTGGCATCGGGTTGGGCGGGCAGGAGCATGACCGGGATCGTCAGCGTGTTATTGTCGGGGTTCTCATCGCCGAGTTGTATTTCGTCGTCCGGGTCTACGACTACTGTGAGTTCGTGTGCGTCCTCCAGTCCGGTCGTGTCCCAAACCCAGGTGAACGTCGCTTGCAGTCGCCCGCTGAAGCCGTACAACCCGGCTCGCCCCACATCCAATCGTGTGTCGCCGACGTAGACGGCCACCGGAAAATTTTTCAGTCCGAGCGCCGCGCCGTCGTGGACGATGACTTCGAGACTCACCAGATCGCCCGAATACAAAACCGGATCAGGATGGAGGCGAACGTCACCAGCCGCGATATGAAGGTCGCCGGTGGCTGCCGACTCGGTTGGGGCCGCTATCTCAGTGGCAACCGCCACTGTCGGGGCCGGGGTGAGGGTGGGGGCGGGCGTCGTGGTCGGGGAGAGAGTCGGCGACACCGTCGGCGCGAGAGGGGTCGGCGTCGGCGCGGGCAGAAGTGTATTGCAGGCCAGCGCGGTCGCCATCATCATAGCGGACAAGATACGACGCATCGAGGGATTGTAGCACGAGACCCGTGAGGATATTCGCGTGAACAGCTATAATTGCCCTAATCATCATGTTTCGCCGCCTCGTCCTCCTCAGCTTGATCCTAATCTTCATCGCCCTCCTCCTCGCCCCCTCTTTTCCCTCCTGGGCTTTCTCCCTCACTGGCGAGGAAAGCACGGCCTCGCAAATTCGCGGCCTCCTTGACCTCGCCGGGAGCAGTATCCGCCCGCCGCTCGACTTGCGCTCCAACGTCCCCATCACTCGCGCCGACGTGAACCCTTACGGCATCAACACCTTTCTGCAACAAGAGGTCGAGTCGGCCAAACGCGAGAGGCAGGTGCAATTGATCGCCGAGGCGGGCTTTCATTGGATCCGCCAGGAGTTCCCCTGGGCCGACATTGAAATTCACGGTAAGGGCGATTTTGAAGATCGCCGCAATGATCCGCAGGTGAGCGCGTGGAAAAAATACGATGAGATCGTTGACCTGACTCAAAAATATAGCGTCGAGATCATCGCCCGCCTCTCGGCCACACCGGCCTGGGCACGCGCCCAAACAGCGGGCGACCTGGCCCCGCCCGGCAACTTCGCCGACTATGCTGACTTCGCTGCTGCCGTTGCCGAACGCTACAAAGGCCGTATCCGCTACTATCAACTTTGGAATGAGCCGAACATTTATCCCGAATGGGGCGAGCAACCGGTGAGCCCCGAAGCCTACACCGAACTGTTATGCGCCGGATACGCCGCCATCAAAAAAGCCGACCCGAGTGCCGTCGTACTGGCCGGGGCCCTCGCCCCCACCAACGAACTGACCGGCGACAACCTCAATGAGTTTGTTTTTCTCCAGCGCATGTACGATACTGGCGCCGGAAAGTGCTTCCACATCATGTCGGTGCAGGGCTATGGCCTGTGGAGCGGCCCCACCGACCGCCGCCTCAGCCCCATCACCGTCAACTACAGCCGTCATCTTTATTTGCGCGACATCATGGTTCGCAACGGCGACGAGGGCAAAGCGATCTGGATCAGCGAGATGAACTGGAACGCCGTGCCGCCGGAGTCCGGCCTGCCGCCGAACTACGGGCAGGTGACGCTCGATCAACAAGCGCGCTGGGCGCCGCTGGCCTACGAGCGGGCCCAAGCCAATTGGCCGTGGATCGGCGTCGTCAACTTCTGGTTCTTCAAAAGAGCCGACGACTCGGAGAAGAACCAAACCTGGTATTACTTCCGCATGGCCGAGCCGGATTTCACACTGATGCCGGTGTATGACTCGATGAAAAAATATATTGCCGAACATCCATATCCGTCATCTCAATAGCACAGATTTCCAGAATAGGCGGATCGCAATCCGTTCATTTTGGAAACCTGTGCTCTTATTGTTCCCATAGTGAAACTCCCTCCTCGCCTTCTCCTCCTCGCCACCCTCCTCCTCGCCGCCTTCCTGCGCTTCTATCGTCTCGACGAGCAATCGTTTTGGAACGACGAGGGCAACAGCGCCCGCCTCGCCGAGCGTAGCTTTGCCCTCCTCATCGCCGGGGCCGCAGGCGACATTCATCCACCCGGCTATTATCTGCTCCTCGCCGCCTGGCGGGCGCTCTTCGGCCAGAGCGAGTTCGCCCTGCGCGCCCTCTCCGCCTTTGCCGGACTTCTCCTCGTCGCCATCGTCTATCGTCTTGGCAAACAATACTTCGATCCACCCGCCGCTCTCGCCGCCGCCTTCTTCGCCGCCATCCATCCGGCGCTCATCTACTATAGCCAGGAAGCCCGCATGTATTCGCTGGCCGGAACGTTGGGGGCTGGACTCTTTTTAGCCGCCACCCACGAGCGCACCCGCGCTGACCGAATCCGACCGTTCAACCCCCGACACTCCTTCCTCATCGCCGCCCTCACCACCGCCGGACTCTACACCCACTACGCCTTCGCCTTTATCCTCGTCGCCCTCATCACCATCGTCGTCGTTAGAGCCGCTTACTATGCCTGGCGTCTACGTGCTTTCAACCCCGAATTTGATTTCGTCGGCTTCATCTCGAGTTACGTCTTTTACTGGCTCACCTTCCAATTCATTGCCTTCCTGCTCTTCATCCCCTGGCTACCCATTGCCTGGGGACAACTCACGACATGGCCCTCAGCCCGCGAATACCCGCCGCTGAATGACGCTCTCTACGGCCTCGCTCGCTGGCTGACCTTTGGCCCGACAGCGGAGGCCATTACCACCGCCCTCGGCCTCTTCGGCGCGGCCGCCCTCGGCCTCTTCGCCTTTCTGCGTTTGCGCCGCCAACTCGCCATCCCACTCATTTGGCTCGCCGTGCCGGTTAGCCTCACCCTCGGCTTCGGCTTGTTCTCACCGGCCTTCGCCAAATTCCTCATCGTCGCCGCGCCCGCCGTCTGCCTGTTGCTCGGCGATGGCGCGGCCATGCGCTGCACACGGCTGTTGGGACTGGCCATGGTTCTGCCCATCATCGCCTCGGCGGTCAGCCTCAACAACCTCTACTTCAACCCAGCCTTCGCCCGCGCCGACTATCGCGAGATGGCTCGCTACCTTGACTCGATTGCCAAACCCGGCGACGCGATTCTGCTCAACGCCCCCAACCAGTGGGAAGTCTTCACCTACTATCGCGCCGACACCTCGAACGTGTTCCCCGTCGCTCGCTCCCGCCCGCTCGATGTGCCAGCGCAGATCAAAGAACTCGAAACCATCACCGCCTCCCATCAACGGCTGTTCGTGTTGTATTGGGGCGACGCCCAATCCGATCCGGATCGAACCATCGAGACCTGGCTCAACGACCATACCTTCAAAGCCTGGGACCAATGGTACGCCGACGTTCGCCTGGCCGCCTACGCCGTCCCCCAAACTGCTGGCGAACTCCGAACCCGCGCCGACGCTCGCTTCGGCGATCATATCCTCCTCGAAGAGTACGCCCTCAACACGACCACTTTCTCCCCCGGCGACATCCTGCAACTGACCCTGTTCTGGCAAGCCCAATTACCCATTACCAATCGCTATAAAGTCTTCGTTCACCTCATCGGTGACCCGGCCTCCCCACTCGCCGCCCAACACGACGGCGAACCCGGCGGAGGCCTGGTCCTCACCACTACCTGGGGAGTCGGCCAAACCGTCGCCGACAATCACGGTGTCTACCTTCCCCTCGATCTGCCGCCCGGCCAATACACTCTCGTCATCGGCCTGTACGATGTGGACGACGGGACACGACTGCGGCTCGCCGATGGCAGTGACGCGCTGGCCTTGACGACGATCACCGTTCAATGAAATCCCTCGACGATTTGATTCCAGAGTGGCGGAGCTACGCCAAGATTGAGCCGCTCTACAAGCCGCTGGCTGTAGGCGTCGCCTGCCTCTTCGCGGCCATGTATTTCGTCACCGCCCTGCCTCGTATCCTTTACCCTTACGATTTGGATTTCATCGAAGACAGTATGTTGATGCAGGCTCTGCGATTCGCGCAGGGCCAATCAGTGTACTTTCAACCGAGCATCGAATTTGTGCCGCATGTTTACATGCCGCTCTACACCTGGCTGGGCGGATTGATATTCAGAGTCACCGGGCCAGGATTTTGGCCACTGCGACTCCTCTCGTTCACCGCCACTCTGGTCACAACCATGCTGGTCTATCTCATTGCCTATCGCGAAGGCAAAACGCGCTGGCTGGCCTTCGTCTGCGCCGCGCTCTACCTCGGCGGCTATCGCCTCAGCGGCTTCTGGTATGAACTGATCCGCGTGGACTCGTTGTATGTGGCGCTGGCGATGGGTGGAGCGACTCTGGGGATTTATGTGAAGCGACCCGTTGGCTGGATCGCTTCAGCACTTGTTCTGGCGCTGGCCTTCTTCACCAAACAAACCGGACTCGCCTTCGCCGCCGGGGTCGCCGCTTATTTGTTCCTCACCGTTCGGCTTCGGGCGACCCTTTTCGTCGCCGCCTTCGCCGCCTTCACCCTCATCCCGCTCTTCACTTTCGACGCCCTCACCGAGGGCTGGTTCTTCTACCACATCTTCCGCCTTGCGTCAGGCGACCCGGTGGAAGTGGGCCGCATCTTTCGCTACCTCGGCGCCGAGTTGATCGGGGGCATGGGCGGGTTGATGGTGATGGGAACAGCGGCGGCCATCCTCGTCAGCCGCCGGGCGCGTTGGGGAACGATCCGCGAGGGGTCATGGTTGATGATGCTCCTCATCGCCGTCGTCGTCAGCGGCGTGGGGCGTTCGTCGGTCGGCGGTAACCTCAACAACCTCATGCTTGTTTATGCCTTTTTGTGTCTGGCCCCGGCGCTCTTCTGGCGAGAGTGGTCGGCGTCGCGTTCCCAATCATCAACCCTCGTCGCCATCTTAATCGTCGCTCAATTTGTCCTCGGCATCTACAATCCGCTCCGATACATTCCAACGACGGAGATGCGGCAGAGCGGCGACCGATTGATCCAAAAGATCGCCGCCGTGGATGGGGAGGTGTGGGTGATGATGCATCCTTATTATGCGGTACTGGCTGGCAAAGACACCTCGGCTCAGATTGCGACGCTGTGGTACATCCACCACTGGCAAGGCCTCCCTTTTCCCGAGGATATGGTCGAACGAATTCGCGCCCAGCACTATGCCGCCATCATCTCGGATGAGACGCTGTTTGAAACCGACCCCGATCTCCAATCTCTAATCACCAGTTACTACTCCCCGGTCGAGCAATTGCCCTCTTCCTTTTCCCCCCTCGCCCCTGTCGGCATGCCCGTGCGCCCGGTGATCGTTTATCGGCCAAAGTGATTGCGACCCAACGGCGAAGTGTGGTAATCTGTCATTAGCTGAAACTTACGCCACGTTTTTATGTTGGGCGCGCTTGAGCAGACCACCAATTCATAAGTTATGGAACAGACTCCCAAGTTCGCAAGATTTCCTGTCATTTCTCAAAGTGCTGAGTATTTGGTCATGGGCTACTTGATGCGGCGCAATATCCTCACATACAAAGCGCCGCCTAACAATGAGGGCTATGACTTAATATGTATTCATCCTGATCCACGTAAGGTCACAAAACAAATTCGTGTACAAGTTAAGAGCCGTATGGCGACAGACGGGGACGGCGGTTTTCCCGTGAAAGGACGGACGATCGATGCTTTCGATTATCTAATTGTTGCATTCTTGAATGTCGGCTACTATTTACACAAGGCGCGCCGTCATGAAACCTTAGAAGGGAAGAAGGAACCCACCTTTTATACATTTCCTGCTTCATTTATTCGTGAGCATCATATTGCAAGTTCATCGTGGGAAAAGGTTCGCATCAGGGGTTTGGATATTGAGCAATTTAAGAACGATGTAGGATTCGAATTTATTGCTCAAGAACTTGGAATCCCTTATCCCAATAAAATGCGCGCCTAACAATACGTTGTACCTGACCGCTTCGCGCATCCACCGTGCCGCCAAAACCGACTATAGGCGCTCGCAGCGGGTGAACGCTGTCGTTATACGGATTATCTTCATCGCTCGAGGAGGAACACCCATGCCCATCACCAACCGACCCGACCCCACCACTCAAATCAAAATGATCAACAGCTACATGCTGTGGGCGCTGTTGGCGGCGGAGGAAGTTGTGGGCAAGCAGGGGATGAACGCCGTCCTGCGTGACGCCAAACTGGAACGCCTGATTGACAACTATCCGCCCGACGATTTGACCGTGAGCGCAGGCTATACCTTTGGCGAGTACGCCAGCCTTAACGCCGCCCTGCTCACCTTCTTTGGGCGCGCGGGCAAGAGCATGGCCCTGCGGGTAGGGCGGCTCTCGGCTAAATATGGCATTGAGAAGCAGGGCGCGGTGTTCGGTCTGGCCGCGCTGGTGGCCTCCAAGTTTTTGCCGATCCCCGCTCAGGTCAAGATGGGCCTGGAAACCATGCAGGGCGGCTTCCGAAAAATATGGAAAGAGATCGGCACAGACGTCGTCTTGCGCGTTGAAGATCACGGCGAAACGGTGGCCTACATTGACGGCAGTGATCCCTTCAGCGCCGGAAAGGTCTCCGACGCGCCGATGGGGTGGATTCACGTTGGCGCACTACAGGAGGGATTGAAGTGGTCAACGGGCAAAGAGTTCGAGATCAAGCAAACCGCTTGCCGCTCGATGGGCGCGGCGGCGAGTGTGTGGGAAGTAAGCAAGACGCCGAAAGAATAAAAATGAATGGCGGGCGACGCTGCTCACCCTCCTGCATCATGACCGAGACAACACGAGACCAATGGGCGCAATGGCTGTTACACCGGCGGCACGGCGGCGACCCGGATCAACTCAAAACAGTTTTGGATTTTTTGTATCCGATCCGGGATCGGGTGTTGGAGAATGCCAGGCTGGGCGAAGGCGAGACACTGCTCGACGTGGGTTGTGGCGACGGGCTGATCGCCTTCGGCGCGCTGGAGAAAGTCAAAAGCAGTATCGTAATCTTCAGCGACATCTCACAGGATTTGCTCGATCACACTGAAACGTTGACGCGAGAGATGGGACTGAACGAGCACGCTCGCTTCCTCCGCGCCCCCGCCAACGACCTCTCCGCCCTCCCCGACTCCACTATTGACGCCGTCACCACCCGTTCGGTGTTGATCTATGTCGCTGCCAAACAAAAGGCTTTTGACGAATTTCTTCGGGTACTGAAGCCGGGTGGGCGGCTTTCAATCTTTGAACCCATCAATCGCTTTGGCTGTCCGGAGCCGACTGAACGGTTTGCCGGGTACGACGTGACGCCGGTCATGGACATTGCGGCCAAAGTGGGCGAAGTCTATTTGCGCGCCCAACCGGTGGACACCGACCCCATGATGGACTTCGATGAGCACGATATGTTGGCCTTTGCTGAGAAGTCTGGCTTCCGCGACATTCACATGGAACTGGAGGCGACTGTTGTCAACAACACGTCACCCCAACGGAAGATCAGTTGGGAGATGTGGATCAAAGCCTCACCCAACCCGAAAGCCCCAACGTTGGAGGAAGCGATGCGTGAGGCTCTTACCCCGGCTGAACAAGAAACTTTCGTCGCTCATCTGCGCCCGTTGGTCGAGGCCGGGCAAAGCCTGCACCGTCAGGCATTGATGTACTTGTGGGCAGTGAAGTAAGCCCTCAAACCAAACCTCGCTCTTGGCGTTTGTCGTTTGTCGTTTCCCTGATCCTCGCTGCAATCCCCCGATTGATCGCCGCCACCAGGCCCGGCCCTTCGTAAATCAAGCCCGTATACACCTGCACCAGCGTCGCCCCCGCATCCAGCTTTTCTAACGCGGCGGCGGCGCTGTTGATTCCGCCCACGCCGATGATGGGCAGTGCTCCTTCGGTGTGCTGATGGAGGTAGCGGATGATGTCGGTGGAACGGGCGCGCAGGGGCTGGCCGCTGAGGCCACCCGTCTCGGCGCATAAGGCTGGCCGCGAACGCAAGCCTTCACGGCTGAGAGTAGTATTGGCCGCGATGAGGCCGTCCAGCCCATTGGCGATGACGGCGTCCACGATGTTGTCGAGTTCGGGCCATGAAAGGTCGGGAGCGATTTTGATCAGGATTGGGACACGACGCGGGAGTGCGGCGCGGGCCGCCGCGATCTGGCGCAAAAGTTCATTCACAAATTCTTTAGTTTGCAACTGGCGCAGGCCGGGGGTGTTGGGCGAACTGACGTTGATGGCAACGTAATCGGCGCGTGGCCCAACCTGAGTGAGCAGGGAGACGTAATCGTCGGCGGCGCGGCCGAGAAGGGTGTCTTTGCTTTTACCAATGTTGATACCGAGGCGACAACTCAGACCTGGCAGGTCTTGTGGGAGCTTTTGCCAGGGGGATGGTTGGCGAAGACCTGCCAGGTCTAGTAATGTCGCTACCCCCTCATTGGGAAAACCCATGCGGTTGATCAAGGCCTCGTCGGCGGGCAGGCGAAAGACGCGCGGGCGCGGGTTGCCGATCTGTGGTTGGCGGGTCACGGTTCCGGCTTCAATGTGGCCAAAGCCCAGCCCGGCCAAGCCGCGCAGGGCGAGGCCGTTTTTGTCATAACCAGCGGCCAGCCCGACGGGGTTGCGAAAGGTCAGGCCAAAGGCGCTGACGGCGAGACGGGGATCAGAAAAATCAAACCATCGCGCCAGGGTCGGCGCAATCGGGAGGGAGAGGAGTCGGAGGGTGAGTTGATGGGCGCGTTCGGGATCGAGTTGAAAGAGGAGAGGCCGGAGGAGGGAATACATATCCGACTCACAAAGAAACCCGGTTTCTGGCGCATCGCGCTTAAAAAACCGGGTTTCTGATCACCTCAATCGTCGCGGCCAGCCGCCACCGGCAGTCTGACCGACTCTTGCACCCGGCCATTGATGGCCCCGCCTTTGGTTGGCGCCCCCCAGCCCAACGGCAACTCTTGAATCAGCTTTTCGATTTTCCAGCGTTTGTCGTTGGCATCGTAGGCCATTTGAAATACGAAAGCGCGATCATCCAATTGCTGGCAATGCAGTTCGCGGCCCGACCAGTAAGACGAGGTGGTGACAGTGCGTTTCGTTTGACGATCCACCAGCAAACAGCGCAAGCCATCGGAGGTGAAGTGACGCACAGTCAAATCGTGTTCCGCTGAGAACTCCGCCGCCAGTCGAGGGTTGCGGGCCTGCACCAATGAGGCCAGGGCTTTGCGCTGATAGCTCAGATATGGGCCAGCTGTATAAGCATCAAGCCGCTCGGCGAACTTGCCCCAGTTGCCGGCGGCGCAGGCCATGAGGGCCTCCTGTGCGGTTTGATAATCCATCACCACTTGCTCAACCACACTGGGCGGGGCCATCCACTCGGCTTTGGCGCGCAAGCCGGGGTGGAGGCGGGTGAGGTGATCAGCCCAGGGCACCACCCGCGGGGCCAACAGCCACGTCAACAACAGCAGGCCGCAGAAGAGGAGGAGCAGAAGGGGGAGCATGAGACGGTGGTTGGGTGATTGGCGGCAGAGTCCGTCGCTAGTGGTTGGTTATTTCGAGTCAGATTCGGTATAAGTCCCGTCAATGATCTCTTCGTCAGATTTCGAGTCGGATTTGGTGGTTGAAACATCTGAGGCGGAGTCGCGTCCGGTCAACGTCGCCATGTGCTCCTCGACCACGTGCGATGGGCAGAGGCTGATGAAGGTGGCGAGTCCGGCAAAGGCGATGACGAGATCATCCAACTGGCCGAGGACGGGGAAGATGTCACTCACAATATCAAAAGGCATGACGAGGTAGGCCAGCGAGCCAATGGGCAGAGTCTTGAGCCACAGCGGCACGCGCGAGTCGCGCATCAACAGCCACACCAGCCGGGCCTGCAACACCATGTTGCGGAAGAAGTTTAGGTTTTGATCGTAAATGACGGGGCGTTTATCGTTGGGCATGAGATACCTCCGTGCGTGCATTATACAATCAGTTTACCCGGGTCGTGATAAACTGCGATCCACGATGGCTCAAGCGATCCTCCTCGGCAATGCGCAGGATGCGGGCCTGCCTCAGGCCGGTTGCGGCTGTGAGAATTGCGCCGCGGCCTGGCGCGATCCGTCGCGGCGCAAATACGTGAGCGCCCTCGGTTTGCTGGATGCGGACTCCGGTCAGTGGTTTCTGATTGACGCCACCCCGGACTTCCGTGAGCAGTTTCATCATATGCAAACGATGGCCGGAGCGGCGCGTTTCGCGGGTGTTCTGATCACCCACGCCCACATCGGCCACTACACCGGCCTCATCCATCTCGGCTATGAGGCGATGGCGGCGCGGGCTGCCCCGCTCTACGGCACACAGCGGTTGAATGAATTTTTGCGAACGCACGCACCGTGGCGACAATTGATTGAATATAACAGCCTTGACCCCCATGAACTGAAACCTGACACGTGGTTTCCTCTCACGCCGTCTCTGTCGGTGAAGCCCCTTCTCGTCCCGCACCGCGACGAGTGGAGCGACACGGTGGGCTTCGTCCTGCGCGGGCCAAACCGCCAACTACTCTACCTGCCCGACATTGACGGTTGGGAGGGGTGGACGCACCCGGTGCGAGAGACGGTGTCGGGCCTGGACGCCGCCCTGCTCGACGGTTCATTCTTCAGCGCCGATGAATTGGCGGGACGTGACGTATCCAAGATCGGCCACCCATTAGTGAAAGACACAGTGGCGCGGTTGAGGGGCGTTGCAACCGACGTGCGATTCATTCACCTCAATCATAGCAACCCGCTGCACCGCCATGGCCCGGAGCGCGCCTGGCTGGAAGGACAAGGCTTCAGGGTCGGAGAATTGGGGGATGAGTGGGAACTTTAACTCCAGTAGTTTTTGGAAGGCACCCTCTAATCCGCTGGCGGCCTTTGCTTTTCTCTTCCCCCTGATTCTGCTTGGGAAGCATCCCAGCAAAAAGCGGGTGACTTAAGATCAACGGCAACGGGCGGATTAGAGCTTCTAAAACTCAACTCTCACCCTCACGGCCGCCACTGCCGCCACCCGGCCTCGCCGTTGAACAACAGGATGCCGCCCTCGCCATCGGCGATGACCCCGAAGGAATTTTCCCAGAGCGCGCCGCCGTAAGTGAACGGGCCGCTCGCCGCAAACGCTCCCAGTGAAAAGAGGCTCACTATCGGTTCGCCTTTCTCAAACGTGAGCAGGCCCAGATATTTTTCGCGCGGCGAGACGGATTGCGAAACAAACCAGACGCGCCCCAGCCCATCCACGGCCAGCGCGTCTTCGGGCGCGGGGAACGGCAGGCCGGTGAGCGCGCCCAAATCAACACTGTCGGCCAGGAAGCCATTGCGGGTGAGGACGACGACGCCCCATGAGCGGGCATTGCGCGCCTGCCACAATAACCATACGGTCCCGTCCGGCGCGAAGGCCAGACTGCGTACCGCGCCCGACAACTCGGTTCGCAGGTTCAGCGTCCGCCACCCGATTTCAAATTCCGGCAACCAACTGACTCCTTCGATGGACGTTACCCAAACGTCGCCGCCCGGGCTGACTTTGACGGCGAAGGCGGTGTTGTTCAACAACCCATCTCTGGCCCGCAAAGGTGTAGCCGACTCACCATCGTAAACCGTCAACTCATCCCCGACATCAATCACCCATAGCCGACCACGAGGGTCGGCGGCCCCGGTGTGGGCGCTGAGGACGCGAACAGAGGTGGCCGCCCCTGAGGCGGCCTCCATCCGGATCAACCCCTGAGCCGGACTCTGCTGAATCCAACCGTCATTGCCATTGGCGGCGAAGACTCGGGCGCTTTCGGGAATCTCTGTTTGCAGTGTCACCAGGCCGGTGCGGAGATCGAATTGATAAACCGTCCCAGTGAGGGGGTTAACGCACCACGCGCGCTGGGCGCTGACTCGAAGCTGGCCCTTGCATTGCGCGCCGGTGATGGGCGCAATCCAGGCGCCGTGCGGGAGAGACTCACGAAGGGCCGATGACTGCCTCACCAGCATGAGGCTCGCCGGAAGGAACAGAAGCGGCAACAGCCAGTAGCGCCGATAGGGGATGAGGATCAGCGGCGCGATGAAGGTGAGGGCCAGCAACGTGAAGCCCAGCCAGCGCTCCGGGTGATGAGCGGCGATGTAGAGCAGCAGACCCAGCCCGGGCAGAAGCGAGACCCAGCGCGGCGCTGTTCGCCGCCGATGTTCGTCGCGCTCAATCAGTTCCAGGCCGTCGCGCGGCAACGGGCGTTGCAGTCCGTGCAAGCCCGAGTGAACGTGGGGGCAAGCCTTGCGCAGGGCGATCAGCATCAGGCCAATGGCGGCCAGCCCGGCCTGCGGCAACAGAGCGTTGGTTGGGTAGAGGAGCGAGAGTTGGGTGAGCCAGATCAGGGCCTGCCCCCCGGCGAGGGCGAGGAGCATCCAGCGCCAGCCGCGTGAGTTGATCAAGCCCCGGCGATGGGCGAGGCGCAAATAGCGAAACCGGATCAGCGTCGCCAGTAGTGTCAGGGCCGGCAACAGCCAGAGCCAGTAGAGGCTGATCCAGCGGCTCACGGGTTGGAAGTTTGAGGGTTGGAGGTTAGAGGTTGGAAACTGCAATCTTCGGCATCCAATTTCCAACCTCCAATTTCCAGTTTTCAGTGATGCAGGATTTGCGAGAGGAAGGATCGCGTGCGCTCGTGCCGGGGACTGCCGAAAAATTCGGAGGGCGGGCCTTCTTCCACGATCTGGCCGCGATCAAAGAAGATGACGCGGTCGGCGACTTCGCGGGCAAAGCCCATTTCGTGGCTGACGGCGATGATGGTGTAGCCGCTCTTCGCCAGATCACGCATCACGTCCAGCACCTCTTTGATCATCTCCGGGTCGAGGGCCGAGGTCGGCTCGTCGAAGAGCATGATCTTGGGTTGCATGGACAGGGCGCGGGCAATGGCGACGCGCTGCTGTTGGCCGCCGGACAGTTGGCCCGGATATTTATGGGCCTGTTCGGGGATGCCGACACGCTTGAGCCATTGCGTCGCGATCTCTTCAGCCTTCTCGCGCGGCCAGCGGCGGACGTTGAGCGGGGCCAGGGTGATGTTGTCCAGCACCGTCAAATGGGGAAAGAGGTTGAACGACTGGAAGACCATGCCCACTTCTTTGCGAATTTCCTGGATGTTGCGGATGTCGTGGGTCAGTTCAATGCCGTCCACGATGATCTGGCCCTGCTG
>Ga0247727_10009327_pt1 | contig 17835 bp, 12 predicted proteins | sample WisWelCaveWW1625_FD_202498 | JGI IMG/M metagenome (GOLD analysis project Ga0247727, IMG submission 202498) | Biofilm microbial communities from Wishing Well Cave, Virginia, United States - WW16-25 | ecosystem: Environmental > Aquatic > Deep subsurface > Groundwater > Cave microbial mat | place...
GTGAATGAAGCGCGTCTTCTCCGCTTCACTCGCCATGATTGACGACGGCAGAAACTTCAGCGCGACGAGGCGTTTGAGCTTGGTGTCCTCGGTTTTGTAGACGACGCCCATGCCGCCCTCGCCGAGCTTGGTGAGGATTTTGTAATGAGAAATCGTTTTACCAATCATAGCAATAATATATACTTGATTTTTCGTAAAAAGTATATTAGCTTTTACTATACACGTATAATCTGTTAGTCTTTGTTCAACAAATCAAGCAAAATAAGGAAATCGCAGATGCCGGCCGTGAAAAGAACGATCAGTGTACCGCCGTGGCTCGAAGAAAATGAAGTTCTGGCTTTGTTGCTCTCGCATGCAACAACAAAATACGAGTACTTTGCCAGCCGCGCGCGGGCATTCGCAGCAAGGTACGGCTGTGACTACATGACTTTCAAAAAACGCGTCGAAGAGTCGGAAGACGAATCTTTTACAGAATGGGATGACCTGATCGCGTGGGAAGCGCTTGACACTGCTGCTCAAGAGTGGAAAACTCGGCACGAGGAACTGCAAGCATGCTTGATATCGTAGAGGCGTGGCGGCGCAGTCCGGCGGTTAAACAATTGCAGGTCATCGATTTAATTGACGAAGCCACGGTAAAATACTTGAAATGTCGCGCCGAGTTGGCGGACGGCTCAACGCTTCATGTCAATGAATCCTCCATTGCCGGCAAGAACAAATATTCCTACCATTGGCAGGACGTTCAAAACCAACTGCTCGTTCGTTGGGATAACGTCCCACATCATCGTCACCTCTCCACTTTTCCCCATCATCGGCATGAAGGCGGAACCGTGCATGAAAGTCCTCGCGTTGTGATCGACGAAGTATTGGCCGAAATTGAAACCCGTTTTAGAGCAGCAGGTGTTCTGCCTTAACGGCGAATGATGCGGATGTTGGGATGACTCAAAGCCGCCGCCGCTTGCGCCTCGTGAATGAAGCGCGTTTTCTCCGCCTCGCTCGCCATGATGGACGACGGCAGGAACTTGATCCCGCCACAGCGGGATTGAGCTTGATGTCCTCGGCTTTGTAGACCACGCCCATGCCGCCTTCGCCGAGCTTGGCGAGGATTTTATAATGCGAGATGGTTTTGCCGATCATTTTTAAAACCAAGTGATTAAAGTTCTTGAGGAAATCGAGCCGGAGAGCAAGGAGCGATTAAGATAAAAATGCTCACGGCTCATTTAAACAAATTCTCGATCATCACCAGCTTGCCCTGCGTGCGGGAATCAACGTAAACGATCTCCTGGCCATCGTAACTCATTCTAAAGCCAATTTCCAAAAAGGGAAATGGCCCTGGCAGACGCGCCGGCTTGCCATCGGGCAAAGATATTTTCCACACCTCGCCAGGCTTTTCCGCACAGAAAAGAAACTTTCGGCTTGGCGCCAGGTCAACAAAATAATTGTCCGCAAGAATTTTCCTGGGCTGTCCCGTCGCTGGAGCGTGCCAGTCTTTGGTCGGAATAATCCACCAACCCTCCCGGCCTTTATGTAAATCCTTCAACAGCACGTTTTTTTCGCCAAAGATCGGGAAGGCAAGAGTCGAATCCTGGGAAAGTCGCTTTGGCGTGGCGCCATCAATAGAAAATAGCCAGGTATTGGACGAAGTGGCGACGATAAGATTTTGGGGATCAATCCATAAACCTGGAAAACCCTTGCCCAGCAATCTTGGGTTTCCTGGATTTGACGCTTCCAGCAGATACACTCTGGCAGAATCCTCCGGCTCTGAAGTTGAATATGAACCATAAGCAAGCCATTTTCCATCGGGAGACCAAAGTGGATCGCGCGCGATTTGATCACCCCTCGTCATTTGCTGGCGGTTGCTGCCATCGCGGTTCATCATATAAAGGGGCCTCCCCGTATTCGCAAATAGACCGGAGCCACCCATGCAAACGAGCAGGCGTTGCCCATCCGGTGAGAAGGAGGGATGCCAGGCGTTGAACTCATCAAAAGTAATTTGCCGGCCGGCGCTGCCGTTGATATTAGCCAGCCAAACGTGCCGGCTTTCCTGCGACTGCAGATAGACCAACTTTTTTCCATCGGCGGAAATTCTCATTCCGGTTTCGGAGCCGATGCCTTTGGTGATTTGCACCGTTTGTCCGCCGTTCATTGGCGCCATCCAGAGATCGCTATTGCCGCCTTTGCTGGAAGAATAAATAATCGCCTCGTTATTCGTCCAACAGACTTCGTCAATATTTTTCTTGTCGAAGGTCAATTGGCGTTCTTTGCCGGTTTCTAATTCATGCACGATAACTTCGGCATATCTGGCGGGAAATGTCCGAATCCATGCAACGGATTTGCCATTCGGCGACCATGCAAAGGAAGAGTTCCCGCCTATACCTACACTGTCCACAAACTCAAGGCGATTGTCAGTTCCGTCAGGCCGAATACTCCAAAATTCCCGCTTTCCGGATTTGCTGGGCAGGAAGTTATTAATATCCAACATGTAACCAATACGTTGTCCATCGGGTCGCCAACGTGGTCCACGTGGTAGATTGCCACGGCCAGCGAGCACCTTGCTCGTTCCACCGAGGGATGAAATGATGCACACTTCTGCCTTTTGCAATCGCTGGTCCCATCGATCATATACAACCTGAGAACCATCGGGCGAAACATCTGCGCTTCCAAGATAATCACTTGAATCAGCCGTAATCCGTCGCGGCTCGCCGCCGGAGGTATTCATAAAATAGACATCCCATTTGCCATTGGCATCGGCAGCCTGAAACGCCAGCCAGTTGCCATCCGGCGATATTCCCGGATAACCAATTTGCGCGAAAGGGATTGGCAACACCCGAAAGGCCGCGTCGGGGTTCAGCTCCGGTGCGCGCTTGGGCTGCAAGAGAAGAACACTAACAACAATGGCAAGAAGAACCCCAATCCCGGCCAGGCCACCGTAAAGCCACAACGACTTTCGCGCCGGCACTTTGGCTTTAATCGGCGGTTGCGACCCGGTGCTCGCTTTCGGTCGCAACTGCAAGGCACTGAGATCAACCAACAGATCTTCGATATTCTGATAACGCAGGTTTGCCTTCTTCACCAAAGCCTTGTTGATCATCCGCTCCAACTCCACCGGCACGCCCGTGCGTAAGCCCATGACAGGTTCGGGATCCATATTCATAATCGAATACATCACCGCTTGCTCGTACTCGCCTTTGAACGGCAATTGTCCGGTGATCATTTCGTAAAGCACGACGCCGAAAGCCCAAATGTCGGTGCGGCGATCGACTTCTTCTCCGCGTGCCTGCTCCGGCGACATGTAAGCGACCGTGCCCAGGGTTGCTCCTTCTTTGGTGAGCGCCGACCGTCCCGCCAGTTTCGCCAGGCCGAAATCCATGATCTTCACCTGGCCTTTGGGAGTGAGCATGACGTTGGCCGGCTTGATATCGCGATGCGTGATCTTCTTCTCATGCGCGGCTTGCAAACCTGCAGCTACCTGAATGGCAATATCGATGGCATTTGCCACTTGCAACATGCCACTTGCTACTTTCTCTTTCAAACTTTGGCCTTCGACGAATTCCATCGCGATGAAAGCCTGCCCGTCGATCTCATTAATTTTGTAGATCGTGCAAATGTTGGGATGATTCAAAGCCGCCGCGGCTTGCGCCTCGTGAATGAAGCGCGTCTTCTCCGCCTCGCTCGCCATGATTGACGACGGCAGAAACTTCAGCGCGACGAGGCGTTTGAGTTTCGTGTCTTCGGCTTTGTAGACGACGCCTCCCGGTTGCGGAATCAATTTATCGTATTTTTACTGAAGGAAGACATGCCGCCTGCGCCGAGTTTGGGGAGGATTTTGTCCCGTTGTGTCCCGACCATCCTTAATTTCATTACTGAAGGAAAGCCGGGATAAAGCGGGATAGTGGAAAATGGTTTTGCCGATCACGCGGTTTTCTTCAAAATGACCAGCGTGATGTCATCCGATTGCGGCGCGGGGCCGGCGTGTTGTTTCACCGTTTGAATGATTTTCTCCGACAACGCCGTCGCGGTTTGTTCGCGATGCTGTTGCACCGCTTTGATGAGCCGCTCCTCGCCAAATTCTTCCTGCCAATGATTCATCGCTTCCACAATCCCATCCGAATAGATCACCAAAAGATCGCCGGTTTGCAGGGCAACCGTTTCCTCTTCGTAATTGCTCTGCCCCCGGATGCCCAAGACCAAACCGCGCCGTTCGAGCATTCGGTGCGTTCCATTCGCCGAAAAAAGCACAGGCGGGTTATGTCCGGCGCTGGCGTAGGTCAGCGCGTGGGTTTGATGATTCAGCAGCGCATAAAAAAAAGTGATGAAATTGCACTGGTCGGTGCTGTGGCAAAGAAGTTGGTTGGCGCGCGTCAAACAAATTTTGGGCGTCGCCTCGACGAGCGTTTGCCCGCGAATCGTTGCCTGCAAATTCGCCATCAACAACGAAGCCGGCAGGCCTTTGCCGGAAACATCGCCGAGACACAGCGCCAGCCGGCTATCGTCGACGGGAACGAAATCAAAATAATCGCCGCCGACGCTTTGCGCGGGAATCGTTTGGCCGGCGATATCGTAACCGGCAATTTGTGGCGCGGTTTTCGGCAGGAGGTCGGATTGAATTTTCGTGGCGAGCCGTACTTGCTCCTGCATGCGCAACAGCGTCTGCTCTTCTTCTGAAAGCCGCGCATTCTCGATCACCTGCGCCGATTGCGCGGCGATGATCGCCAGCAAACGGTGATCCTCGTCGGAAAATCCGGCGCCATCCTTTTTATTATAAACCGTGAGCACACCCTTTAACGCGGATTTGACGATCAACGGAACGCAGACGAGCGAAACGACGGCCTTGTCCCATTTCACGTCGCGAAAACGTTGATCCTCTCGCGGGTGGTTGAGCACCAACGGCATTTTGTGGTAATGCATCCAGCCGAGCAAGATTTCATTCGGACGAAAATGTTGTTGCTCGCCGGTCGATGCCATATCGCGCACGAGCGTTCGCGTCGGATCACTCGCTGTCGCCTCGACCAGCGTGATGACGCCCTGCCCGGCATGAATGGCCTGCAACGCGCGATGCACGACGGTCTGCATGATGTCCTGCAGATTCGTCGAAGCGCCGATGGCGCGGGCGAGATCATTCAGAAAGGAAAGCTCCTCCACCGCGCGCTTGAGACGCTGGTTCTCCTGTTGCAGGGCAAGCAGCTTGGCGTCTTGAACCGGCGCAACGGCTGGAAGATTTTTGTCGGCGCTCATATCCTGCCTCCGTAACTTCACTGCGGATTTATAGTATTACTCTGGATCGTTGGGTTCCATTAATCCAACAATCCAGTGATCCGGCGTTGCAAAAATCCATCGATCCAACAATTCATTCTAACGCACCGCGCAGCGATTCGGTCCGGCTTCGAGATCGATGGGCGACATCATACCGGCACCGGAGAAATCAAATGCGGTTTTGCCTTCATTAATAGAGATAATCATTTCGTGGCTCGGCGGCTTCGGCGGCAGCGAGGCAACGACGGTTTTGACGAAATTCTCTTTGTCGATTTTGAGCAAGCTGATCTTGCCGCGCAGATCGCCGAGGCGCGCCATCAGCGGCGTGGAATCGTATTTGATCGCGCCGCTGTAATGCGCCGGAAAAATTTGCAGCGCCTCCGGCAGGGTCAGCAAACGTTCATGCAAACTTTTGAAGAGAACCTCCGCGCCCGGCGCCGCGCCGGCATTCCCTTTTTCCAAATCCGGCCGGCCGATGCTTTCGACAAACAACGTGTCGCCGGAGATCAACGCTTCATCATTGATTAGATAGCACGTGCTTTCCGTCGTGTGGCCGGGAGTGGCGATCGCCTGAAATTCAACCTGGCCGAAGCGGAAGGTTTCACCGTCTTTGATCGGCTGAAAAGATTTGGACGTACGCAGCGAACTGGTCGCGGGCATCACCAGCGTCGCGCCGGTTTTGGGCAGCAAGCTCGGCGCGCGCGAAATGTGATCGGCGTGAATGTGGGTTTCAAAAATGTAGCGAATCTTCAGGCCTGCTTGCGCGGCCAATTCGAGATAAACTTCGTCTTCCACATTCGGATCGAACACCGCGGCGATGCCGTCGGCGCCGAGCAAATAGGACAAGCAACCTTTGCCGTCGCGGCGAACTTGCAAAAAAGTGATCGCCGGATTTTGCAGCTTGATTGGCGCGACGCTCCACGCGTTGCTCCAATCATACATACCGCCGCGCAAACTGAGCGCCTTGTAGCCGGCTTGTGCGGCGAGCATCGCCGCCATTTTGGAGGCCATGCCGCGGCGGCAAACCATCACGTACTCGCGCTCTTTCGGATACGTTTGGATTTGCTCGAGAAACGGTTCGTAGTCCTGCGTGTTGAGCGCAATGTAAGTTGGCAGATTGCGCGCCCCGCCGATATGCCAGTCGTTGTACTCGTTGGCTTCGCGAATGTCCACAACTTCAAGGTTGTCACCGGCGTGAAGTCGTTGTAGCAATGATTGACGGTCGATTTCGGGGATGGTCATATAGTTCTCCGGTAATAAAAAGTGGAATGCTTCGTAAACGTAACATCGCCATGTCGCAACTCAGCTTACACATCAAAAAAGTGAAGTTTGCGATAATAGATTTTTTCTAAAATCAGGCAACAGCGAAGCGATTTCGTTTATGCTGACATTAGCCAGTTCATTGGGTTCCAGCTTATACAAGCCGCCGCCATAAACGCGGCCTTCCTCGAAAAGAGTTTCTTTTGAAATTTGATTTAACGCCGCCCAAATTTTTCCAAGCAATTCCGGTTTGCGATTTAAAAGGTCAGATAATCGTCTCTGCGGATACAGCATCAAATAAACATTCGGCGCCGTCGCTTTTGATTGATTCAGAATGAATCTAAACGGCTTGCGGCTTTTGGAAAAACTTCTCCCCATATATGTGCACAAAATCGGAGCGGGGAGGCGAGTCTCTTGCAAATACCAAGGGGCGCGATGTTGGCACAAATATCCTTGGTTGATTCCATCCTTTATACCGGCTTGCAGGTACTTCCATAACGATGGATATCTTTCCTCCACCTCCGCTTCTTTTAATTTGCAGTTCAATAAGAAAAGCTTCTTGTCAATGATTGGGAGGCCTTGCGCGTCGCTTGCAATCTCATCACTTGCCAGGCACCGTGGACTCGGCAGAATCGGAGTTAAACATTCCGGAGGTAACTTATGTTGAGAAATTCGTTCTGGATCAAGTATAAAGAATTTATTCGCGCCGGTAGCGATTCCTCGTTTAATAGCAAAAAGGTCGGAAAGCTTCAACTCGCTTTTATCGAATGGCGCCAAGCCGGCATCCTTTGAATAACTGCCATTAAGAGGAAAGTTGGTCCACTTTGTCGCCCTGTCTAAAATAACGGATGAAATGTTGCGAGAAACATTAGGTTGCTGCAAAGTCCCGCCGTAAGTGAATTCAACCGAGTTGTTCGCAGCGGGTTTTTCCTTCTTGAACCAAACCACGGCAGATGATACCATCGCATCTTGAAATTGAACCTCACTCGGATCGAAACGATGGATTCGCAATAATGTTACGTCGTGCAAAAGATAACTTTTAATCTGCTCCCCATAATTCACATCCATAAACTCGCTCGGGATCAACCATCCGGCGAGCCCGCCGTTTGCCAGCCACGTATCTGCCAGCAGGAGAAAGTAGCAATATAATCCGGCTAATCCATTCAATCTTCTTCCAGTGGCTTGCTTGACCTTGAATTGTAGGCGCAGCTTATCTTCGCTTGGTAAATGGTGATGCCGCACGTAAGGTGGATTGCAAATGATCAAATTCGTTTTATTGGAATTCGAGCTTGGAGGGGATAGCTTTGTAAAGTCAGTAATCTTCAGAGAGAGCGGGGAGTTTGACCATAGCTTTTGCGCCTCGTCTCCATAAATCGGATCAATTTCAAAACCTGTCGCAGAAAGAATTTGAGAAATCGGAAAAGTGCGCAGCAAAGCCGTAAAGAATGCCCCGGTACCAAAAGCGGGATCAAGAAACGTGATTTTCTCGGATGGTGAAAATTGCCTCTTGGCAAAATTCAGTATCTCACCTGCCAAACCAGACGGTGTGGCAAATTGACCAAGTTTGTTTCGCGTATCACGCTCCTTCAGAGAATCCAGTTTATGCTGCGATTCAAGCCTTTGCGACTCCAGAAGGTCTATTTCTTGAAATGAAAACATAGGTCAAATTCCCAACTCCATAAAATCATCGATGCGATGTTCCCAAACCCAGTCAATTCCCTCGGCGGCTTCATAGCCCAAATAACCGCTGTCGAAGTAACCACAAAGGAAAAGAATGAAAACGAGCTTCTCACCGTAAGTTTTTCGCAATTGCGCAACTTTTGTGGCTTCTTCTTTTCGGCGCTTGTTTGTGTTCGTGAAATCACCGGCAGATTTAGCTTCAATGAGTATCGGAAGATCACCGGATTTTGCATGCGACAGCATGATCACCGTATCTATCGGTATGTTCACTGTCTTACTTCGTGAGCCTTGATGCACTGGAATATTAAGCCGAAATGCAAAGCTACCTTTCGCCATCTGACGAAAATCTGATTTCTTGTCTGCGGCGATGAGCTTGTAGCCTCTTTGTACCAACCATTTCCTTATCGAAGTGAGTTGCCTTTTTTCCTGCGCATTGCGAATGATCGGGTCGGCGACGGCTCCGCATAAACGATCTGCCACAATTGTTGCGGCGCGCTGCCGCTCTGCTACGCTCGGATTTTTTCCAGAATCAAGCCAGGGGAAAATGTCAATATCTGCAAGTTTGGTGATGATCTGAGTGATCTTTTGCAACTCGACTTCAAGCTTATCTTGATTCATTTGGGGTGGAACTTTCTTTTCCAGTTCCATACTTTTCACGAGATTCGGCGAAACACCCGCTAAACCAATGAGGCGGTCACGCGCGATTGGCGGCGCCGTGGCCATACGTAGCATTGCTAAAACAGAAGGGTTTTGTTGCAGCACCCTGGCTGTGATGTTAGTTAGATTTTGCGTCGATTTTAAAGCCGTTAATACCTGCTCCGTCGTTTGCGTTCGAGTTTCTCGAAATGCCTTTGGCGCAAATTGCATGAACCACTTATTAAAGAAGTCAACTGATTGCGCGATGTCTGCTTTCCATAACTCGGGTTTATTTGAATTGATCGGCATTCGGAAAATTCCACTTTAATATTTTCGCATCCAACCGCAATCAAAATATATGTAAAAAATTTTAAAATTCAACCCCTTACCCTCACTCCCGACTCGTCAGTAATTCCCCCCAATGCGCCTGCACTTTATGGATTGCCGGCGCGGTAGATTTTGGTCGCCCACAGCCAGCGGCTGCCTTTCTTTTTTATTTCTAAAAGGCCGCGGCCCATGAGTTCCTCGATCAAATTCAAATGGGGCAACAAATCATGGCCGAGCGGATACCATTGTTCCGTGACCAGCTCGACTTGAGCAAAATGTTTTTGCGCCGTGTCCAAGATTCCGGCTTCGTTGGAGAGGGTGAGCACCGGGAAAAAAATATGGCCCTGCGGCGCAAGAAACTCGGGCGCCTGCGACAGAATGCTCACGATCCAGCGGGTGCCGTCTTCGCCGGCATCGCTGTGAATATGAGGGGGATACCATTGTGAAAGCCGCGCAATCGGTTCGGCCATGCCCGCGACGTCATCCACGATCAGATCAAACTTTATCCCCGCCCACGGCTCAAACATGCTGCCACCTCGGCAATCGATAGAGAGCTGGTGATCTTCGGCATTGCGTTTGGCCAATTTCACGGCTTCGGCGCTAATATCGGAAGCACAGATCGCCGCTTGCGGCAAAATCAATTTTGCCAAAACCACGGCAACGATGCCGCAGCCGCAACCAAGATCCAGCGCCGAACCAATTTTTGCAACGCCGGGGTTGACGAATTGGCGCACGCCGGCCAGCAGCAAGTTGGTTGTGCTCGTGGGATGAAAAACCGCCGAGTTGGTCGTCACCACAATGCCTTGCGTGTCGCCGAAGTTTTTGTCTTTGTACTCAAAAATGTCTGGCGAGGTGTTATGCATTTTTTCGCCTTTGGTTTAATTACGGATACCACACGGATTAAAAAACCACACGGATTTATCGGCGTGGTTTTTTAATCCGCGTGGAATTTCTTTGTTTTTTTTGCAAACATCCAACTTGTAAAAGAATAAAAAATTCATACTATTCCGCGTCATCCGTGTGCAAAGCTTTTGATTCCACCAGCAACTCCCCAAAATGCGCCTGCACCTTCGCCACCGCTTTCACAATATCTTCCACTTCCTTCTCCGTGCCCATGAGCGCGGTTTGTGGAATCCACACGGCTTCTTCATCGCTGGCGCGTTCGGTGACCGGCAGGTTCAGCTCGTGGTAATTGATGCCTTCGATCCACGGATGCTGGCGCGGGTCGAGGCTGAAGAGTTGCTCGCGATACAGCGGCGTGTAACCTTTGTGGCAATAAATGCCCTCAGCGCGCAGCGCGTCGATGAAACGGTCGCGCGACAAACCCTCGAAGGCCTCAGGGTCGTAACGGAAAATGTAAAGATGGCGCGCGTGGCGTGTGACGTGCGGATGCACGAGCAAAGGCTTGATGCCGGGGATGTCACGCAGCCTTTCATCAAGATAATGCGCGTGCTGATCGCGGCGTTGCATGTCTTCCTCAAGCGTCGCGAGCTGTGCTGTCAACAACGAGGCCTGAAAGGCGCCGAGACGAAAGTTGCCGCCGAGCACGCGATGCTCGTACCACGCGCCCTCGCGCACGCGACCGCAATTTTGATGGGAGAAACAAACATCGAGCAAAGCTTTGTCGTCGGTGATGAGCGCGCCGCCTTCGCCCGCCGAGAGATTTTTGCTCGATTGAAAACTGAACGAGCCAATATTCCCAATCGCGCCGACGCGCCGGCCTTTCCATTCCGCGCCGTGCGCTTGCGCCGCGTCTTCAATCACCGGCAAATTGTGCCGCTTGGCAATTTCGAGAATCGCGTCGAGATTCGCGGGCTGTCCGGCGATGTGTACCGGCATGATCGCTTTCGTCGTCGGCGTGATCGCCGCTTCAATTTGCGTCGGATCGATATTGTATGTTTCCGGATCGATATCGACGAACACCGGCACCGCATTCACCAGCAACACCGAGCTGGCGGTGGCGATGAACGTGTACGCCGGAATAATAACTTGATCGCCGGCTTCGACGCCGCAGGCTTTGAGCGCGATCATCAACGACGCGGTGCCGTTGCATATTGATAACGCATATTTCGCCTGCTGAAATTCGGCAAAACGTTTTTCAAACTCGGCGATGAACGGGCTGTCAACGCCCCATTTGCCGCTTTCCAAAACCTGCTGCAACGCCGCGAGTTGTCCGGGGCGCGACTGCGGCCATTGTGGAAACGGTTGTTTGCGCACCGGCGCGCCGCCGAGCAAGGCAAGGTGTGGCATGTGATTTTTAACCTTTCGAGAAAATTAGTTTCAATTTTGTGTCAACTCAAAACATTCTTGCAAGCTCCAAACTTCGCATTACAAACTATTATTTCCTTTTTATATTGTCAAGCAATTATTTTCGCATCTTTATTTTCGCATCTTTTGTTAAAGCAATTGACTTTTTTGCTTTTTTATCTTTTAACTGTTTGCTCTCATTCTGTCTCACAGTTTTAGCCGACCGTTTCAAGCGAGAACAATATTGAAATTGACCGACAAAATAGCCTAAGCTAACTAATTGATTTCTAAATGATAATACCTATGGCATACACTTTGCTTGAAAACGAGCGGTGGTGTTATAAAATTCGCTGACGTCACCAGCAACAAGCTCATCCTTATCGCAGGAGCCATGTTTTCATGGAACAGAAAACAAACAACGCGCAGCCTCGCCCAGCCTCGAAACACAAGCTCTCTGCCATCATGTTTACCGACATGACCGGCTTCAGCCGCAAAATGGGAGAAAGTGAGCGGCTCACGCTGAAGCTGTTGCGGGATCACAATCGCATCATTCGTTTCCTCGTCCGCAAACATCACGGCGAAATCATCAAGAGCACCGGCGACGGATTCCTGATGGATTTCGGCAGCGCCGTCGAAGCCGTGCAATGCGCGCTCGAAGCGCAGGAACGCTTTCAACGCTACAATCAGGGCAAGTCCGAAGACGAGCACGTCGTGGTGCGCATCGGCATCAACCTCGGCGAAGTGCGCATCGAGGAGGAAGATTTATTTGGCGATGAAGTGAATATCGCGGCGCGCATTCAACCTTTGGCGGAGCCGGGCGGCATCTGCATCACGCGCGAGGTGTATGACCACGTGAAGTGCAAGCTTTCCTTCGTGGCCGCGAATATGGGGCTGAAAGAATTGAAGAACATCACCCACAAGGTTGAAGTCTACAAAATTCTCGTCCCCACCATCGGCCAGGAAGCGATTGAGATTCCGTCGATGAACCTGTCGTTGCTGGCCGCGATGGAAAAGGTCAACCCGAATTTTCTGCGCAAAGAGCCGGCGCCAACTACAAAGACTTCGCGCTTGCTTGCCATTTTCAAAAAAAATCAGACTTCGCCGGGCCGTAATCTGAAACCGCAGGCCGGCGCGACCGCGCCAATTCCGGTGAAAGGCAAACGGTTGCGCAAAGCCGTGCCAATGTTTTTGCTCGCGCTGATTTTGCCGGCGGGATGGATGGTTTCGCACTCCTCCAACAACAACTGGATGGCGACCATCATGAATGCGATGCAATCGTTTGCTGCCACTTCTTACGCCGGCACGAATGGGTTATCAGCGAACGTCGGCAAAAAAACGATTGCCGTGTTGTATTTTGAAAATCGCACGCGCGACCCGCGCGATAATTGGATGAGCATCGGCTTGGCCGATATGCTGATCACCGATTTGGAAAACACGACGCCGTTACGCGTTTTGGGGCGCACGCGCTTGATCGACACGCTGAAGGAACTGGGCCGCGAAAACGTGCAGTCGATGGATTGGACGCTGGCGCGTTCGGTCGCGCAAAAAGCCAACGCCGACCTGATGCTGCTCGGCGCCGTGATGCGCGATGGTGATAAGCTGCGCATCGACGCGCAATTGTATGATGTGCGCAAAGGCGAAATGCTGATGGCCGAAAAAGCGCAGGGCGAGAGCGTTTTGATTATGGTTGACGATCTCACCCAGCGTTTGAAGAAACAAATGTTGCCCGTGATGCAGGCGATGCTGTAACACCAGCACAATTTTTTGAACACGGATGACGCGGATAACACGGATTCTCACGGATTCTCACGGATAAAGCAAAATAAAAAACCCGTGAAAATCCATGCGATCCGCGTCATCCGCGTTCTATTAAAAGGAGCCGGTCATCGGGAGAAAATTGTTTCTATGCAATGCCAGCGCTGTCATTCCGAAAATCCGGCCGAGTTCACCCATTGCGGAGAGTGTGGCGTGTCTTTATTTTTGGCCGTGTTGAAAGAAATCGACAAACAGGATAACGCCTGCGGCGCCGCAGGCGCCGTCAAATCGCATTACATTTTTACGACCGGCGCCACCATCGGCCGCCATCGCGACAATACCGTTATCCTGCACGATCCCTCGCTCTCGCGTTTTCACGCCCGCATCGATTATCAGAACGACAAGTTTTTTATTCAAGATTTAAGCAGCAGCAACGGCATTTTGGTTAATGACGCGAAAGTGCGCCGCCGCCAGATCAAAGATTTTGACCGCATCACGCTCGGCGAAACCACGTTGCTGTTTCGCGCCGGCGAGCCGGCCACGACCATCGCGCCGGCGTTGTTGCAGACGCAGGAAGATTTTCTCGCCGCGGTCAACGGCATGAGCCAGCGCGCGCAAAATGCGGCGTTCTCCAATGAAGTGTTGGAGATTGCGGCGCGCTTTGCCATCAAGATCACCCGCGCCGAACGCGCCGTGATTTTTTTGTACGATAACAATCGCCAGTTGCAACCCGCGGTTTTTCACAATGTCACCAACAGCGACGTGCAACACGACGAGTTTGAAGTGAGCCGTTCCGCTTTGGCCGAAGCCGAAGACACCGGTGAAATGGTTATTTGCGAGTCTTGTTTGGATAACCCGCGTTATCAATCTAACCAGAGCATCCAAACTCTGCGGCTCAACACGATTTTGTGTTTGCCGCTGAAATCACCGCATCCGGCGGAGCCGACAACGATTGCCGACACCAGCACGCCCGCGACGAAGGGCATGATGTTTGGCGTGCTGTATTTGGATAGCCGCCGGGTTTTGCAAGGCATGCCGCAGCATCGCCGCACCATGTTGCAAGTGCTCGCCGACCAGATGGCGCTGACGATTGAGAATGCGTTGCTGCAAAAAGAGATGCGCGAAAAACGGCAAATGAGCAAACAACTGCACGCCGCCAAAGCCATGCAGCAGCGGCTGTTTCCGCCGCCGACTTTTTCGCAGGCGCAATTTGACATGGCCTATCATTACGCCCCGGCGCAACAAATCGGCGGCGATTATGTCGCGTTTCAGCCGTTGAGTGACTCCCGTTTTCTTTTTGCGATTGGGGACGTGGTGGGCAAAGGCCTGCCGGCGGGGTTGGTGGTGATGACGGTGCACGGCGGCCTATATTCGGAAATTGCGCATCACACCGATTTGCTGAAACTCGTGCGCAACCTCGACCGCCTGATTTATGAATATGCGCAGAGCAAAGTGTTTGTCACTTTCTTCGCGTGTATTCTCGATACCGACACGATGCAACTCGAATACCTCGGCGCCGGACACAACCCGCCGCTGTTGTACAGCCGCGCGGCGAATAAATGGCATGAGCTGGCTTCCGTCGGCGTGCCGCTGGGCGTCGCGCCCGATGCCGAGCGCCGCGTTGAATCCATCCCGCTGGAGCGCGGCGATTTGCTGACGCTTTATACCGACGGCCTCACCGAAACCCGCGATGCGGCGAAAAAACAATTTGGCAAAGACGGCTTGAAAAAAGTTTTGAGCCACTGGCTGCTTTCCCCTGAAGATCAAAAGAGCCTCCCCGACCTCCTGAACGCGATCCTCGCGCGTGCGCAATATTTCTCCAACTACCAACCATTCGAAGACGACACCACGCTGCTGACCGTGGCGGTGAAGTAGAGCTTCGTAGAGCGGATTAATGGATTTCAAAATCCAACAATCCAATACTCCAGTATTCCAAAGTTACATCGTCACCCCGCGAATCACCCGATCCCAATCGAACCCCGGGCCGATGTCGAATTTGTCGTTGCGAAAATTGACATGGCTCACAATCCCGCGAAATTGCGGAATATCCGTGCGGGTTTCATAGCGCGAAGCCAGCGGCAGAAAACGGCGTGGCATATTGAAGCGGCCGGTGAGATAGCGCAGCAGCGAAATCAAACTCGTGTACTGCGCGTCGGTGAAACTGGCGTAATAATTGAAGCCACGGTACGAAGCTTTGCGATAATACACCGTCTCATTGAGATTGCAGTAACTGTCTTTCGCCGTCGTGGTGATGAGAGACTGTCCCTGTGGTGTCAGCGGTCCGATATTCGAAATTTCAATTCCCACCGAGCTGCGGCTCATCGCCGTATTACCGCCCACTGCGGTCGGGCCGAGGTGATACGCCCAATAACGCGAGTCGAACAGATTATAAATGTTGCCGTCGCGCGCCACAATGAATGCCACCGAAACGCGCGTGGACGGATCGGGTTTCGGCTTGGTCAGCATCCAAACATCGCCGCGAATATAGCCCGTCGTAAAATGTAAAACGATGCGCTCTTTGGGGAAGGCTTCAGCGGTGTAATATGTCTCCATTCCATCCACCGGTTTCAAACGCACAACATTGAGATTGCGATTCTCGTTCGGAATCGGCACGGCCAGCGGCGTCAAGGTATGACGGCGCCCGGAAGAATCCAAACCATCGGCGCGAAACGCCGCCTCGAACGCGGGAAGATCTCGTGCAAACATGGGGCACTCCTTTGCGACTTTTAATCAGAACTCCAAACTCAACAAACCTGGTTTAAGATAAATCGGCCAAATCTCATTTGCAAGTTTTCCACAAAAATTATTGCGCCGCAAATAATCCTTGCCATTCAATTTTCGTCGATGCATATTGAGTCCCGATTGTGTGCTTTCAGTCCCGTGCCAAGGTCAAATAAAGTATCCGGACGGCTGCGTCCGTCGGATTCGTAAAATCCGAAAACCTTAAAATGTAAACGCTGTAAATCCCTTGAGCGGCATTGAACTCGACTAATTTTTAAACCACCACCAAGACACGAAGACACCAAGAAAACTTTTTGATATGGCCCTTTGTTTTTTCGTGTCTTGGTGTCTTAGTGGTTAAAAACTGTTTGTCGGCCAAAGAACTTTTAGAATTTTATTTTGAGCTTGACGGCGTTAGTGCTTTAAGCTTTATTCACCCGCATTGTGGAGACGGCATGTATTTCCTTGGTCTTCATCTCATCGACTGGATCATTCTCGCCGCTTACTTCGCTGTTATTATCTGGATCGGCAAATGGGCGACCGCAAAAATAAAAAACACCACTGATTTTTATCAAGGAGGAAGAAGTCTCGGCAAAGTGCTGAACACCTTCTTGAGTTTCGGCAACATCACCAGCGCCGATCAGGCCTCCGGGGTGGCGCGCGAAATTTATCGACAAGGTTTGCAGGGCATGTGGTTTCAGAATCTCGTGCTCTTTCACACGCCCTTCCAGTGGCTGTACACCGCCGTTCTCCAGCGCCGCGCGCGTTACATTGCCAACGGCGACATTTATATTCATCGTTTTGAAAGCCGTTTTCTCGCCGGCCTGTTCACCATTTGTTTGATCGCCAGCACGGTGTATGGCGGCACGCTCGGATTTTTGCTCACCGGCAAGACGCTGCAAGCGATGATGGTGAAACCGGAGAGCGAATATTCGACGATTGAGCGGCAAAGCGTGCAGGAATTTCGCGAGCTGCAAGAGTTGGAAAAAAAATCGAGTTTTTCCGCGTTAGGCGCGGATGAGCAAAGCCGAGCGAATCTCCTGCGCGAAAAATCAAAGCGCGGCGAATTGCAATCGTACGTTTCATATTTGAGCTTGCCGTGGTTCTATGTTTTTTACGCGGTGATCATTTGCGCTTACACGATCATGGGCGGCTTGCTGGCGATAGCCGTCACCGATGTGATTCAAGGTTTGATGCTCGTCTTTCTTTCGCTCGCCTTGATTCCCGCGGGTTTGAAAGCGCTCGGCGGGTTTGCCGGCTTGCACGCGAAAGTTCCGGCGGAATATTTTTCTCTCTTCGGCTCGGATGTGACGAGTGAATACACTTGGTACTACGTCGCCGCCGCGGTGACGGTGAATCTGGTGGTCAATGCCCCGCGACAATTCACCATCGGCGGCTCCGCCAAGGATGACGATGCCGCGCGCATGGGTTTCGTCATCGGCTCTTTTGCCAAGCGTTTCATGATGATCGGTTGGGCCTTGACCGGCTTGATCGCGCTCGGCCTTTATGCCGGTCGCCTTTCTGATCCCACCAATATTTGGGGACTCATGACGCGCGAGCTTTTAGGCGCAGGTTTTATGGGACTCATGATCGCCTCGATTTTTTCCGCCAACATGGATCAGGCCAGCTCGCAAAGTCTGGAATGGAGCGCCGCGTTTATCAAAAATGTTTTGTTGCCATTCCGGCCACAGATCAGCGAAAAAACGCAAGTGTTGATCGGACGTTCGATTATCATTTTGGGTTTGTCGGGGACGGTTTATTTTTCGATACAAGTCGGCGATGTTTTTACCATTTTTCGCTATCTGCTTTCGGTGTTGACCACGATCGGCCCGGCAATGTGGCTGGTGTATTTTTGGCGGCGCTTGACCACGGCAGCGGTGGCGACACAAATGGTGGTGACGGTTTTGATCACGATTGTTCTGCCAAACGTCGTTCCGCTGCTGAACAACAATCGCGAAA
>Ga0247727_10009328_pt1 | contig 17834 bp, 18 predicted proteins | sample WisWelCaveWW1625_FD_202498 | JGI IMG/M metagenome (GOLD analysis project Ga0247727, IMG submission 202498) | Biofilm microbial communities from Wishing Well Cave, Virginia, United States - WW16-25 | ecosystem: Environmental > Aquatic > Deep subsurface > Groundwater > Cave microbial mat | place...
CGGCCGCTTTATATCTACACACACGGCGTGCCCAGCGAAGCCAGCAAAAAATACATCGACTGGATCAAGTCTGAAGCCGGCCAGTTGATTGTCGATCAGACCGGTTATGTTCCCCTTCCCAAAACCAGCGCTACTCCGGGCGCTTCCAACTGAGGAACTAACGACGCATGAATTGGCGCCGTCTTGAATCGACCACTGAGCCGATTATCGAATTCATTATCCGGCTTTGTGGCATTAGCGCAATCGTATTTGTTTTTGGCATTTTCTTTTTCGTTTTTCGTGAGGGTTCAGATTTTCTCTTTGGCAGGTTGAACTTTCACCAATTCTTTACCAGCATCGAATGGTATCCTAATGCTGCCGGCACAGCGCGTTACGGCGTGCTGGCGCTCATCGCCGGCACGGCAAGTGTCACCGCGCTCGCCATGGCGATTGCCGTGCCGTTCGGTTTGGGCGCCGCGATTTTCATTTCCGAATTTTGCAGCACCCGCCTCAGAGAAACTCTCAAGATCGTCATCGAATTGCTCGCCGCCATTCCCTCTGTGGTCTGGGGATTCATAGGCCTGACGGTCATGAACCAGTTGATCATTAAAATCTTTGATTCACCAATCGGCCTCAACATACTGAACGGCGGTATCATTCTCGCCTTGATGAGTGTGCCCATTATTGTTTCGATCGGTGAGGATGCTTTGAAGGCGGTGCCGGATTCTTTTCGCGAAGCCTCGATGGCCCTGGGCGCAACGCGTTGGCAGATCGTCTATCGCGTTTTGTTGCCGGCGGGCCGCAACGGCCTGCTCGCCGCGGTGTTGTTGGGCATCGGTCGCGCCGTCGGTGAAACCATGGCCGTGCTGATGGCAACCGGCCACTCTATCAGAATGCCCACGAGCTTGCTGGACCCGGTGCGCACCCTCACCGCCACTATCGCCTCTGAGCTTGGAGAAGCGCCGGAAGGGTCCGACCACTATCAAGTGCTGTTCGTCATCGGCATTCTGTTGTTCATCATCACGTTCGCCATCAACCTGATTACGGACATGGTGGTGAAGGGTATGCGGGAAAAATAGTTCGAGATTTTTTAACACGGAGAGTGGAGAAAAGCTCAAAAATATATTGGCCTCAGCGCCTTCTCGGTATTCTCCTCTTCGCCGCGTCAAATGTGGACCAGCAGCAAGCTCTATTTTCAAAAATTGTTTTCTGATTTTTTTGCAGTTTTGAAAGAGGCGAGTTAATGCAACCCGTGAATCAAATCACTTTTACCGAAACCCCATTCATTCGCAAGAAGAAGCGCACGGAATTATTGGCGCAGAGTGTTTTCTTCCTGATGACGCTGTCAATGATCGTGCCGCTGGTCGCGATCATCAGCTATCTCGTTATCGAGGCCCTGCCGATTCTGTCGATTGACTTTCTCCTGGAAAATCCTGCCAACCGCATGCGCTCGGGAGGGCTGTGGGCGCCGCTCGTGGGAACGATTTATTTGGTCGGCATCTCGCTGATCGTTGCCACGCCGATCGCGGTCTTGGCCGCGGTGTATTTAAACGAATACGCCAAAGACAATTGGTTTACTCGTATCATCAATCTGGCGGTGGTCAATCTTGCCGGCGTGCCGAGCATCGTTCACGCGCTTTTCGGGTTGGGCGCCTTCGTGCTCTTCGCGGGCATCGGCCGCTCGATTCTCGCCGCCTCGTTGACACTGGCGATCATGACGTTGCCGGTAATCATTGCCAGCACCAAAGAAGCTCTTTCTTCAGTGCCGATGGCGTTTAGAACGGCGTGCTGGAATGTCGGCGCCACCCGCTGGCAGACGATTCGCACGATTGTTTTGCCAAACTCCATCAGCGGAATTCTTACCGGCATCATTTTGCAGGTGTCACGCGCCGCCGGCGAAACCGCGCCGATCATGTTCACTGGCGCCGTCTTTTTCAAAGCCCTTAAAAACACCGGCTTTTTCGCCTACGGGCTTTTCGACCAGTGTATGGCCTTGTCCATGCACCTCTTCACGATCTCGACACAAGTGCAGGGTGTACCGCACGCGCTCCCTTATGGAACAGCCGTGGTGCTCATCGCCATCGTACTTCTGGCCAACGGGCTGTCGATTGCTTTTCGGGTTTATTTGCGATCCAGGAAAAAGTGGTAATCGGATTTTATCTTTCCTCTGCCTCATTTGCCAAATCCGTTTACGGAAATTGCAAGAGATGATGACATGCCAGAGTTTGTGAATAAAAAAATAGAAATCTCAAACGTCTCGATTAATTACGGCAAGCTTTCGGCACTGCGCGACATTTCTCTCGATGTTTATCGCAACGAGATTCTCGGCATTATCGGCCCGGCAAAATCCGGAAAGTCCACGTTGCTGCAGGCCATTAATCGAACCATCGACTTCGTACCCGGCGCCAAAGTAACCGGCTCGATTCGCATCGACGGTGAAGACGTTTCAAAAATAAAAAACGTCAACAATTTGCGCAGAAAAATCGGCATGGTGTTTCCCCTACCTGTCGGACTGCCGCTGTCGATTTACGACAACGTCGCCTTTGCCCCGCGCACTTCGGGGATTCAAAACCGCGCAGCGCTCGATGAAATCGTCGAACGCTGTCTCAAGCAAGCCGCGCTGTGGGATGAAGTGAAAGATCGATTGAACAGCCTTGGCACCAAGCTCTCCGGCGGCCAGCAGCAGCGGTTGACCATCGCCCGCGCGCTCTCGCATGATCCGGAAATCCTCTGTCTCGATGAGTTCTCCATCGCCGTCGATCCGGTGACCACGATGCGCATCGAAGAAGTCTTGAAAGAGCTTCGGTCGCGGATGACGATCATCCTCGTCACCAATCTCGTGCAGCAGGCGCGCCGCCTCGCTGATCGAACCGCGTTCTTTTTGAACGGCGCCCTGCTGGAGATCGACCGCACCGACGTGATCTTCTCTGACACCCCGGCGCACCGCCAAACTTATGAATACGTCACCGGCATTTTTGGTTAAGAAAATTGGGGCGCGACATTTATGTCGCGACGATAAAAAATGAACTGGCATACAATCGCTCTTCCACTTGTCGTGATCAGCGTTTTGTTGTACCATGTGACGCAAAAGAATATTCCACAAGACACCAACCCGCTCATCGTCGTGGCGGCGGCGTATTTTTTTGCAATCTGTGTTTGTCTCGCTGGATTTTTTATCACGAGCGACAGCAAAAAGCTGACCGAAATCTTTCGCGCCCAAAATTTGCTCTTCGTGGCATTATTGGGCATAGCCGCAATCGGCATCGAACTGGGATTTTTGTACGCGTACCGAACCGGCTGGAAAGTCAGCACGACCGCAACCACAACCGGGACATTTATCACCATCGCTCTCGCATTCGTCGGGGTGTTCTGGTTTAAAGAGACGTTGACCGTTGTCAATATAATCGGCATTGTGCTTTGTATCGTGGGCGTTATTTTTATCAACTTTAAATAAAGCAATACTGCCGCCGCGAATATCTTGCATTGCATGAAGAAAATCCTCACAGCCGTTGTTCTTTCGTTCTTGTGTGCGACGGCTTTCGCGCATCCCGGCGTCGGCATCGTAATGGATAGCCGCGGCAATGTTTTTTACACCGATCTCAAACAGGTGTGGAAAATTTCACTCGATGGCAAAAAGTCGATTGCAGTGCCTAATGTTCACACGCACGAGCTTTACATCGACGCAGAAGATAATCTTTATGGCGAGCATCTTTGGTATGAGGGTGAAACAGTAGACAAGTGGGGCCACCGTGTCTGGTGCTTGAAAGCCGATGAAACACTTTTGCAAATAATTCCTCCACGCGAAGGCTTTCGCGAAGATTATAAAGATTTTTTCTTCGTGCGCGATCGCGCTGGAAATATGTACTGGGCTGATCGCGGCGAGCAAATCGTGATTCGCAAGCGCACACCCGACGGCGCGATTACTGATCTTTGCAAAACCCATGACTTCCGCGATGTGCGCTGGATAACGGCGAGCGCCGAGGGCACGGTTTACTTTACCGATGATGATGATTTGCGACGCGTCACCCCCAATGGCGCGGTCAGCACCATCGCTCGCGATTTGAAAGAGCGCAGCTTCTTCGAGCGTATCTGGGGAGATCAGCATAACCTCATGGGACTTTGGCTGGATGCGAAGGATAACGTGTACATTACGGTCAACAGCGCTCGTAAGGTGAAGAGGGTAAGCCGAGATGGCAAGGTTGAAGTAGTGGCTCGTTCCAGCGCGCCCTGGTCGCCAACCGGTGGATTTGTCGCGTCGAATGGAGATCTGTGGCTGTTGGAGTACGGCGGCAGCTTTGCAGCACGGGCACGGCGCATCAGTCGAGATGGCGCTGAGAAAACGTTTTGATAAGATGCATTACGAATTTTTTACAAAAAGCATTTTACCACCGAAGGTCACCGAGAATCGCCGGAAAAAAATCAAGAAATAACTCGGCGAATCTCGGCGTTTTCGGCGGATTTCGGTGGGAGGCTTTTTGTCATAGTATCTTTAAAAATCAGGTAATGCTCCCTTTTGATGAGAACGGAGTAACAATGAAGAAAATTACAACACTTCTTCTTTTTTTGCTCGTCCCCGCGCTGGCGTTCACTCAAGCCAAGCCGCGGGCGCGCGATTTGGGAATTCCATTTGACGGCACTACCGGAACGTTGAACGCGATCACCGATGTCAACGGCATCGAAGTGGGACATGCGACGATAATCACCGGCGAAGGAAAAGTGCAAGTCGGTGTCGGCCCGGTGCGCACTGGCGTCACGGCCATTCTGCCGCGCGGCAAGAAATCCAATGATCCGGTGTTCGGTGCATGGTTCTCGCAAAATGGCAACGGAGAAATGACCGGCACCACCTGGGTCGAAGAGTCCGGCTTCGTCGATTCGCCGGTGATGATCACCAACACCCACAGCGTCGGCATCGTGCGCGATGCGGTGATTGCCTGGCAAATTAAAAACAGCTTCGTGCCGAAAACCAGCAGCGTTGGAGAAGTCTTTTGGTCGATGCCGGTTGTCGCCGAAACGTATGACGGCTGGCTGAATGACACCAACGGCTTTCATGTGAAGAAAGAACATGTGTTCGCCGCGCTCGACGACGCGAGCAATGGGCCGGTCGCCGAAGGAAACGTTGGCGGCGGCACGGGAATGATCTGCTATGGCTTCAAGGGCGGCATCGGCACCGCATCTCGTAAGCTCGATGAAAAAAACGGCGGCTACACGGTCGGCGTGTTGGTGCAATGCAACTGCGGCGGCAAAAATCAACTGCTCATCGCCGGCATTCCGGTCGGCCGCGAGATCGAAAAGGATTCTTTCGGCTATAGGGAAAATGAAGAAGACGTCGGCTCGATCATCATCGTCGTCGCGACTGATGCCCCACTGTTGCCGCATCAAGTGAAGCGCTTGCTGCGCCGCGCCACAATGGGCTTGGCGCGAACCGGCAGCACCTCGGGAAATTATTCTGGAGATATTTTGATCGGCTTTTCAACTGCAAATACCGAAGCGCAGAAGCCCTCGGGCGTTTCACAAGTGAGCATGCTGTCGAACAATCAAATCGACCCGTTGTTCAGCGCCACGGCGCAAGCCACCGAAGAAGCCATCATCAACGCTATGGTTGCGGCAGAAACCATGACCGGCGTCGACGATCATAAAATCTCTGCGATACCGCACGACCGGCTGAAAGAAGTTTTGAAAAAGTATAATCGTTTAGCGCCGCCGAGTATGAAGTAATGCACTGAGTGTATCTTATGAATTACGTTTTACGAATTAAGAAACAAGCACCCATCAAACGACACTGATAATGACCGACGCACAAACGCCACCAATCAGCATTGAAACCCGCAATCTCAGCCTGTGGTACGGTTCGTTCCAGGCGCTGATCAACGTCAACACGCAGATCAAAGACGGCATCATCACCGGACTCATCGGGCCTTCCGGCTGCGGCAAAACGACGTTGCTGCGCACATTCAATCGCATCAACGAACGCTACGGCAACGTCACCACGAGGGGTGAGATAAAAATTTTTAACAAGAATATTTATGACGCGGACGTGTCGTTGCCCGAGCTGCGCAAAAGCGTCGGCATGGTTTTCCAGCGGCCCAACCCGCTGCCGATCTCGGTTTATGAAAATATCGTCTTCGGCATGAGGCTGCACTTCGAGCGCTCGAACCTGAAAAAATCCGAGCTGGACGCGGCGGCGGAACAGGCGCTCAAAGAAGTTTTTCTCTGGGATGATTTGAAAGACCGCCTCGACATGAGAGCCACCTCGTTGCAGCTCGAGCAGCAACAAAAGCTCTGCATCGCCCGGCTGCTGCCGCTGAAGCCGCGGGTGATTCTCATGGACGAGCCGTGCTCGGCGCTCGACGTTGAAGGCACTCGCGCCGTGGAAGATATGATGCTCAGCCTGCGCGAAAAATACACCATCGTCATCGTCACCCACAACATGGCGCAAGCCCGCCGCGTCAGCGACGAGTGTATCTTCATGCTACTCGGCGAACTGATGGAGCACAGCGACACCGACGATCTTTTCCTCAACCCGCGGAATCCGAAGACGGCGGATTATATTGAGGGGAGGTATGGATGAGATGATGGCTTGCCGATCAGACGGCTCTTTTGCTTTTCATCAAAACGGCCCAACCCCAAAATCCGACCGGAAATTTGCGCTTGACTTTTCACCATATTTTGCATATTAAACCGTAACGCCGTGTCAAAATTAACGAGACCATCTCGCGGCGGTTATCTCTTTTTTGATCAATAAGCCTCGCCGCAAGAATCGTTGGAGACAAATCATGACCTGCGATATCATTGTAAGCAAACAAAACGGCAAGTACATCGCGCGGGTGAAAGAATGGCCTGAAGTGATTGCCGAAGAAAAGACGCGCGAAGCCGTGATTCGGACGGTCAAGACAAAACTGCTTGACTATCTCACGAAGCAGGTGGAGATTGTAAAAATCGAGATCCCTCTCCCGCATGAAACGGGCAACCCGTGGTTGGATAAATTCGGATGGTTTAAGGATGATCCGACATTCGATGACTTGCAAGCTGAAATCGCTGCTTATCGACAGGAATTCGATAAAGCCAAGGAGTAGCCCATCAGATGACGCTCTATGTCTTGGACAGCGATCACCTCAGTTTACATCAACGCGGACACGAGCCGCTTAGAAAGCGGTTGCTCACCATACCAGTAAACCAGATAGCCATTACGATTATTAGCGCCGAGGAATTGATGCGCGGACGTTTGGCGCAACTGCGGCGCACTGAAAAACCAGAAAGCCGGATCGAGGCTTATCATTGGTTATCAAGAACGATTGAATTTCTATGTGGCTTTACGATTCTAAGATTTGATCAACCAGCAGAAGCTTTTTTCGAAGACTTCAGGAGTAGAAAAATAAAAATTGGCACACAGGATTTGAAAATAGCGGCGATAGCACGAACTCTGGACGCAACGTTGGTTACACGGAACCGTCGCGATTTCAAGCGCATCCCGTCTCTCAAGATTGATGATTGGTCGGTAGCGAAACAATAAAAGTTGGAAAGGAAAACTTATAAACGAAAAAAACATATGATCAGACCGTCGGCAAAAGAAATAGTTTGTGTTCTCTTCGTCGCCATTCTCCCGGAACTTACCCATCCACAAGACCTCTTCACGTCATCAACACAATACTCAATCTCAGTTGAAAATTTACAACATCACATTAACTTCCTTGGCAGCGATTCGCTGGAAGGCCGCGGTACCGGAACGCGTGGCGGGGAGTTGGCGGCGCGATACCTCGCGGATGAACTTGCCAAGCTGAAACTCATCCCCATCGGCGATGACAGCACTTACTTTCAAAATATTCCCATGCACGGCAGCAAGCCTTTGCCGAATTCCATGTTCACAGTGGTGGCAGGCGAACGAGAACAACATTTCGAATTGGGCAAGGATTATGTGCTGTACAATTCCGGCGCGCAGACTTTTGTGCCGCGTCCCGTTCCGCTGGTGTTCGTCGGCTACGGCATCATCGCGCCGGAGTTCGATTACAACGATTATCAAGCTTTGGACGTTGAAGGCAAGATCGTGGTTTTTCTCTCCGGCGAGCCGCCTTCGAGCGACGCCAATTATTTTGACGGCTCAGACCCAACAGCGTACTCTTATCCCGAGGCGAAACAGCGTCTCGCCATTTCACGCGGCGCGCGTGGCAGCATTATGATTCCCAATCCACGCGAGGAAACCGGCAGAGATTGGCGTTACTGGCGTCAGCAATTTGCCTTCGAAGATGTGACGTTGCTTTACAACGTGACAGCCAATTTCAGCGTGTTGATGACGTCAGCCGCTGCGGGAAAGCTTTTCGAGGACGCGCCGGTTTCTCTCGAACAAGTTTATGAAATGGACGAGACGAACAATATCCGCAGCTTTTCTCTGAAAGCCTCTGCTTCGTTTCGCGGAAACTTTCAGCAACGGGACTTTGTAGCGGCCAATGTAATCGGCTTGCTGGAAGGCGACGATCCTTTGCTCAAAGATTCTTATGTGATCATATCGGCGCATTACGATCACCTCGGCATCGGCCCGGCTGCGAGAGGAGATTCGATTTACAACGGCGTGTTTGACAACGCCATCGGTGTTGCGGCAGTGTTGGAAATCGCGCGCCTCTTGTCTGAATCTCCGGCGCCGAAGCGTTCGGTCATGTTTTTGTTACTCACCGGAGAAGAGAAGGGCTTTCTTGGCTCAACATACTATGTTGATCATCCGGTCGTGCCTTTGCACAAGAGCATTGCCAATATCAACGTTGATGGCATCGCTCTGTTTGATACGTTCGATGACATCGTCGGCGTCGGAGGCGAGTTCTCGACTTTGAGCGATAACTTGCAGCAGATTGCCAGTAATCTTCGAGTCCGCGTTTCCACAATTCCCCCGGTGTTTGCCGGCTCAGGCTCTTTCACCCGCTCCGACCAAATCGTTTTCGCCAGAACCGGCATTCCGGCGATCTTGTTGATGGAAGGGAGCGAGTATCAGCATACTTCGCGCGGAGAAGGCGTGAAGCGAATGATCGCGTGGGGAGAAGGTGTTTATCATTCACCTTTCGATGACTTGCAACAACCGATGAATTTTGCCGCCGCGCAACAGCATGTTGAGATACTCCTCGCTTTTTGTCGTGTGCTGGCCGAGAGCGCTTCTGCGCCAGAATGGAAACCGGGAGCGGCGTTCATCAACGCACGGCTGCGGTCGATTGCGGAGAAGAGATAGGCGAGAGATGAAAAACCGGAAACGATTTTTTATTCTAATTATCGTCGGCATTTTGTTCTGGCAATGCAGCGCGAGCCGCCATCTCGCCTCATCGACGACGATCCGCATCAAAGGCTCGGACACGATGATCATTCTCGCCGAGCTATGGGCGGAAGAATACATGAAAGCAAATCCGGGTATTTCCGTTTATGCCGAAGGCGGCGGCACGGCGACGGGAATCGAAGCGCTGATCAAGGGCGATATTGATATTTGCACGGCATCGAGGCCGGTTAACCCAAGCGAAGCGCGGCGCCTGGTCGAGCGGCAGGGTTATCTGGGCATCTCATTCCTGGTGGCGAAAGATGCGTTGAGCATCTATCTGCATCCACAGAATCCGGTACGCAATCTCACGATGACCCAAGTGCGCGAGATTTTCACCGGAACAATCACCTCGTGGAAGGAGGCCGGCGGCAACGATGCTGAAATCGTTTTGTTCAGCCGTTCGCCGAATTCCGGCACTTATCTTTATTTTCAGGAGCATGTTCTTGAAGAACAACCCTATAGCCCGACGATAAAAACAATGCCCGGTACCGAGGCCATCACTCAAGCAGTCGCCGAAAATCCGAACGCCATCGGCTATGGTGGAATTGCCTACGGGCAGAATCTCGTGCACTGCAAGATCAACGGCGTTGCGCCGACCGAACAGAATGTGAGAAATGACTCCTACCCGACCAGCCGGTATCTTTATTTTTACACGATCAAAGAGCCAAGCGGCAACGTCAAAAAATTTATCGATTGGGTGCAGAGCAAGGATGGGCAAGCTGCAGTGAAGAAGATCGGCTACGTGCCGCTGCGAGAGGTGCGGTGAGTGATACGAATCGCCTTTGAAAAATTTGAGTGCTTGGCTTTCGAAGGCATGTTGTGTATTTTGGACTGTTAGATATTATAAGCAAGGAGGTCATGAGCATGAATGAATCCGGCTTTACTATCGAGGAGCATGAAATTGATCGGTTAGAATATTCCTACCACTACGAACGCCCCGGCGGCTATTTCTTTCGCTACGAGCGAGAAGAGACCACCGACCACATTCGCAAGCCTGAGCATCACATGCACGTCATCTTAGACCTGCCGCATTTCGTCGCCCCACCGGTCACCTTGGAAACCATCCTCAAAATGATTGCCGTAAACTTTTACTCGCCGGGCATCTATCCCAAAAAATCATCGGTCAAGAGATTCACGTGAGCGTGTGAGTCATTGATGTTCTCTTATTAACGCAGATTCTTCTTACTTACAATCGCTGCATTTCTGATTTGGTTTGTAGCCAATAATGCTTCCGCGGTGGCCTCGTTCAATCTTGCAACATTCCAGTAACACCGTTTTGAGCTTCTGCCGCCCTCGTTGCACGCGGGACTTTGCGCCGGATAAAGACAAGCCTTGCTTCGCGGCAACTTCTTTTTGGGTAAGCCCCTCAATTTCGGACAATATGACGGCCTCGCGATAATGAGGAGGGAGTCGTTTAAGCAATGGCATCATGCAGCGCGCCAAATCCTTTTCTACATCTTCTTTTTTCATATCGAAATCCTGAATGATAAGCGCTTCATCGAACTCTTCTGTGAGGCGGTGTTTTCGATAATAGTCAATAATAGCATTTCGAGTAATTTGGTAAATCCATGGAAAAATTTTCTGTTGATCTTCTAGCTCGTCCAAATGTTCTAATGCTTTTGCCAAAACATCCTGAACGATATCTTCGGCACTAACCGGGTCGTTTATTCGATTAAGGGTGAAACGGTATAACCTGGTGCGATACTCATTCCAAATGCGATCACTCGATAGTAATGGATAATCGTTTTTCATAAACCAGCGCTTTTTTCGAGATCATGCAACGATACAATAAGCCGGGCCGTTGAAAATCATACCGCGATACCCGGCTTATGGTGTCGAAATTAAACCAAGCTCATAGGATTATTTGCAGCCGCACCCGCTGGGCTGAGAGCTATCGCCGCAGCAGGAACTTTTTTCCGCAGGCTCGCAACAGCCTTGCTGTTCCGCTGACGGGCAACAGTCCAACACCTGTGGGACTGTTTTGTCAGAGGTGCCGGCAAAAAAGCGTTGCAGATTCTCCGGGACCTCATCATACGCGACTGCTGCCGGAGTTGTTTGCTGCGGTGTACGAAAAACTTCTTGTAAAATCGCCTCGGCAATCATGGCAACAGGAGCTTCGGTATATTCCTCACCACGATATACCCAGATCCGGCAATCTGTGCCTTCAGCGCAGCCGCATAAATCGGTGCAGGAGTCACATTTGCTTTCTTTGGCTTCAAACGCAATATCTTGATCATTGACGCGAATGGTGGGAGAGGTAACGAAGCGATAAGCCTGTGCCTTTTTCGTCGAGTCGATCAAGATTTTGTTGACGTTTAACTCGGCGCCGATGAGATTCAACATCTGCTCTACCGACGCAACGGCTTTTTCAAGATTCTTGTTGGTCCCAACACATCGAGTACAAGTACTCAGATCGAGAAAAAGGAAGTCAATGCCGATCTTCCGTTGCGCGGAATATTGTCCACGGGGCAAATTTGGTGTTTGGGTGATCATATCTCATCTCCTTATTGAGTGACAAGTCGTTGTTGATGAATGTTCATGTAGGGAGACGAGATATGACAAAAAAGGACGCAAATTTAGCGCTGCAAGTTTCAAAAAAGCCCTTGATCCGAAGCATTTATTTGCATATGGTACATGCCAAAAGGTGCATACAGGCATATAGCTAACGTCCATGACCGAACCCGTTGAAATCTTCAAGTCACTCGGCGACGAAACCCGATTACGGTTGGTAAATCTTTTTCTGCAGGCTGACGAAGAGCTTTGTGTCTGCGAAATGGCCGATGCGCTGGATTTGCCGCAGTATCAAATTTCCAAACATCTCACCATTCTCAAAAGCGCCGGGCTCCTGCTGGCAAAGCGCAAAGGCACGTGGGTTTATTACAGCGTCGACCGCGAGGAGTCGCCGCTGTTGCGCGATTTGCTCAAAGTGCTCAGCCGCCATCTCAGCCAGCAACAGTTCGCCGCCGACGCGGCAAAATTGGCACAACGGCTGGCTTTGCGGGAAGATGGGAAATGTGTAGTAGGCTTTATTTTATCCGCACAAACAAACAAACTCCGACGACAAAAAAGCGAGAGGAAAGCATGAAACAAAAACAGCGCGTTATCTTCATCTGCACTCACAATTCTGCCCGCAGCCAAATGGCCGAAGGGCTGCTCCGGCATTTTGCCGGTGACCGGTATGAAGTTTTCAGCGCCGGCACGCAATCAACGCGGGTCAATCCGCTGGCGATCAAAGTCATGGCGGAGAAAGGCATCGACATTTCCCGTCATACTTCGGATCACATCGACAAGTACATGGGGATGGAATTCGATTATGTCATTACCGTTTGCGATAATGCGAACGAGACCTGCCCGTATTTTCCTACCAACAAAACAAAGTGGCACTGGAGCTTCGCAGACCCTTCGGCGGCGACAGGAACAGAAGATGAAAGATTAGCCACGTTTCGTGAGATTCGCGATCAAATCAAACAGAGGCTTCAGGTATTACTTTAACCACCATGATGAAAAAATATCTCGCGGAGCTGAGCGGATTAAACGGATTTGGTTTAGGCAGTCGCTTCGACGAAGCGCAATCCATCTCCATTACTACCAGCAAATTCCTGATGATGCACATCGTGCTCCATCACCAGCCGCTCATAGTTTTCATTCATCAAGTGCGACGAAATCATGAAGTCTGCCGAGGCGCGATTGCACGCCACCGGAATGTTCCATAACACCGCAATGCGCAGCAGTGCTTTCACGTCCGGGTCGTGCGGCTGCGGCACCAATGGATCCCAAAAGAAAATCAAAAAGTCCAAGCCGCCGTCGACAATTCTGGCGCCGACTTGTTGATCGCCGCCTAACGGCCCGCTCTTGAAGCACGAAACGAACAACCCGGTTTCGTGGCTGAGCAAATTGCCTGTGGTTCCCGTCCCAAAAAGCGTATGCCGGCGCAAGGTTTCTTTGTTGTAGTTCACCCACTCCAACAAATCTTGCTTGCGATGATCGTGCGCGATCAGCGCGATGCTTTTCCGGGTGCGCATGTGGATTTTTTTCATGGTTGATGTCCCTTCCGCTAAATTGCTTCATAATATGCACACAAGGATGCGAAGTCGGACTTTCGCGTGACGAGTTTCATGCTTTGGAAAAGGTGTTGCGAAAGTCCGACTTCTCCGTGCCTACAGTTTTACCGACAACCCTAAAGAGTACGTCGTGCCTTTCAGATTTCCTTTGACGGTGCGATCGGCTTGCGTGAAAACCTGCTCCTTGCCAAGTAGGTCTTTGACCGCGAATTTGATCTCGTATTTCTGCCAGAAGCTCTGAGCGACGGTCAGGTCGATCAAATCGCGCGACAGCTCGATGATGTCGTCGTCGTACAGGGAGCCGACTTGCGCGATGCGTTTGCCAAAGCGATTGTAAAGCAGGCTCACGGAATTTCCAATATGGTCATTAGTATAAAGCAATCCGAGATTGATCGTGTATGGCGATTGCCCCTGCAACCGGCGGGCATTTTTTGCAATTGCTGTCGAAGAGCCAGCAAGATCGACTTTGGAATCGACCCATGTGTAATTTGCCGTCATGGCGAAGTTGTTGAACGATTTACCGATGAAGCGCAGTGACTTTCTCATTTCAAGCTCGAGGCCGTAGTTCCTGGCTTTTTCAGCATTGCCATAGCTGCGCGTTAACTCAGTCGTTGGGACGATCACTTCTTCAATCGCGTCTGTGAAGCCTTTATAGAAAACGCTGACGGAAAGGACTTCGCCGACGTTTGGAAAAGTTTCGAAGCGCAGGTCGAAGTTCTTCACCAGTGCGCGCCGCAAATTCGGATTGCCATAGACGACACTGATACTCGAGAAATCAAAGAAGGCAAACGGCGCCAGCTCGCGGAATTCGGGGCGCGAGACCGTTTGGCTGAACGCTGCGCGTACGTTTGTTGCTTCACCGAGGCTGTAAGTCAAATTCACCGCGGGCAGAACATCTGTCTTGTTCAAATCGACATGAACCGGGCGGCTTTGCAAGTCAAAAGAATCGAGTTGCTGGTCGTTGCTTTCGACGCGGGCGCCGCCAATCAGCCGGAAGTTTTTATTCAATATTCTGAAAGGAAGATCGATCATCAGATAACCGGCGTAGAGTTTTTCAGTCGCGTCATAAGCGTCTGACTGGCTGGTGACCTCGTCGATTTGAAAACCTCGATCCCCGATGTGATTCGGCGCAAACAGCGTATCGATACTCGAATACACCAACCGGGAATCCGTCGTGCGCGTCGTTTTGTAAGCAAAAAGTCTTGCGGCAAAGTCGCGCTCGGAGGTGTTGTAGAGACCGCCAAATTTTACTTTGGCGCCGCCCATTGGCAAGCTCAGATCCAAACCACCGCTCATGATCTTGTCATTCATCTTAGAGAAGAACCGGCCGCCGCTCGTGGGGCTTGGCGATGCGGAAATGCTTGCAGCAAAAAGATCGGAAGTATCCATGCCGCGCTGATAAACCAATCGGCGATAATCGGGCTCGTCGCGTTTTGAGATGGAATAAGATGCACGCCATTGTACCTGCAAGCCTGCAAGCGCTGGTAGCGCATGCTCGCCGATGAGCTGGCCGGAATAGCTCGAACGCTCGACAAAGCGCAAGCCGGTATTCTTCTGCTCGCTGCCGGAGTCGAAGTTGTTACCGTGCAGTTCAACGACTTCATCATCTCCGGTGCGATTATAAAGATTTTTGAAACTGATTTTATGAAAGTCGGCGATCTGGTAACTTAGGTTCAACAATCCGCCCCACAACACCGAGAAGCGATTCTCTTCTCCGGTATATTGAAATTGCGGCGTGCCATCGAAGTTGAAGTCGCTTCGCTTGATCTCGACGCGATCATAGCTGTTGCGGTAAGACAGGGCGCCGATGTATCCCAATCGCCGGCCCAAAAAATTCGAACTGCTGCCGATGGAAAACATGTAGCTGCTGTTGGGCGCAGCTTTTCGATTGAACGGGCTCCAAATGTTACTGAAAGAGCGACCGATGGCCTGGAGCTCGTTGCGGGAGTAATTGCTGGAGATGACTTTACGATCAGTGATCGTATTCGGCAGGTCGCGCGTGCCGTCGTCGATTCCAAGATAATCATACTTGCTGCCGTCATAAACTCTAAAGCCACGACTGGTGGAGTTTGAATTATAAGATCCGCCGACGCTGGCGCGAATCGTCAGTTGGTCGGGGAATTCGATCGTATTGATTTGCACCAAACCGCCGGAAAAATTTCCCGGCAAATCTGGCGTGAAGGATTTCGAAATGACCGTATTCTCAAGAAGATTCGAAGGGAGTGTATCGAACGCGTAAGATTTTCTGTCCGGCTCGGTACTCGAAAGCTGTGCGCCATTGAGCAGCGTGTTGCTATAGCGCTCGCTGGTGCCACGCACATAAACATATTTGTTATCGACAATCGCGACGCCGGTGACGCGACGCAATGCGTCGCCGGTGGTTGCATCGGGCGCGCGCCTGATTTGATCAGCAGCTACCGCGTCGCTGATCGTAGCGGCTTTCCGTTGCTGCACCAAAAGAGCATTTTCCGAACTGAGAATCGCCTTGGCTTCGACGATGACTTCCTGACCTTGAATCAGTTCTTCTTGCAAGGCGAAGTCGATCTTCGTTGGTTTGCTGCTTTCGACAACGAGGTTGTTTACAACTTTTGTCGAGTAGCCGACATAGGTGACGCGCAAGTTATACGTTCCGGGCGGAACATTCTTTACGATAAAATTTCCTTCCAGGTCGCAGCTTGCGCCAAGCTGGGTATCGATCAGTTGCACGTTGGCGCCTATCAACACATCGCCGGTTGCTGCATCGGTTACTTTTCCGCTAACCTGGCCGGCGCTTTGCGCGAACACGCCGACAGCAAGCAGCATGATCAAACATAACATCAATAACGACAGATTTGGCTTTTTCATCTCTCTCTCCATTTTGTCTTTAGCTTTCTTAAGAATCCATCCAGCAAAGGTGCTCGTGCTTTGCCGTTCTTCTCACAATAGTCACTATTTTTCAACGGGTCTTCTCTCAGTCCACTCCTGCTCCAACTCTTGCTCGTGGAGCATGCATTCTCCATCGAGCAAGAGTTGGAGAGAGTGATACGTGACTGGGAGCAATTCTACTTGATAAGCAACATGCGTTTGACTTCGCTATAACCACTGACGTTCAGACGGTAGAAGTAAATGCCCGTTGCCAAGCCGGAGGCGTTGAAGGTGGCGCGATAGGTTCCGGGGATTTGATTCTCATTCACCAGCGTGCTGACCTCGCGGCCAAGCACATCGTAGATTTTCAACGTAACCTGCCCGCCCTTGGCCAACGCATATTCGATCTGAGTCGATGGGTTGAACGGATTCGGATAGTTTTGCTCCAGCATATACGCGGTCGGAACGGCTTCCGAAACTCGCTTGACCTCGCTGATGATCGAATATGTCGCAAACTGCGGATTGTAATTCGCCCATTCTGCATCCCAACGTGTGCTGCCAAACGCGCCGCGATAAGTTGTCGGGGTGAAGAAGGCGTCAGTGAGGCGCGCGTTGGTGAAATCCGCGCCGCTCAGGGCCGGCGAACCGGCATTGGGCGAAAAGTTGGGATTGGTCAAATTGAAGGGATCGACCAGGCCGGCTTCAGCGGAAGTTTCATAGCTATTGTTGCCGAACGCCGGTGTGTTGAACCAAGCCAGCGGATCGAAACCGTTGGTGGCGTTGGTGGTGAGGGTGTCTTTACCGGCGAGGATGACGTTGCGAACTTGCAGCAAGTTGTTGGTGGCATTGTCGGCGGTAGAATTGGCGTCGATATAGATGCCGCTTTGTGCAGCCGCGCCCGGCCATCCGATGACGATGCTGTTGTAGAAGGAGAACTCGGTATTGCGGCGCAGATGCGCAGCGCGACGATAATTGCTGTTGACCACGTCACCGTTGTTGGCTTTCGGGCCGACGAGGGTGATATTGGAGAACAAGGCGCTGGTCTTCGGCGTATTGGTGGTGCCGGTGGCGTCGTTGTCGCTTTCGAAGCCGTGACTGGCGCTGGCGTCTGCTTGAGCCGGATCACGAAGACTGACGGCGAACTGAATTTTGCCGGAGAAACCAAAATCGGTGTCGAAATCGTCATCGAGGCCGCGCAAGGCGATGAGATGCTTGGCGGTGGCCGTACCGCCGAAGAACTCGAAGGAGTCGTCGCCGGAGTAGGAGACTTGGACGTAATCGATGGTGGTGCCGCTGCCCACCCCGCCCATCGTCAGCCCGTTGATTTCGTTGTTGGGCTGGAAGGCAATGCCAGGGAATTCGATGCGGACATAGCGCAACACACCGCTATTGTCAGCCGGGTCATTGCCGCCGTAGATGGAGCCGACGCCGCCTTCGATGGTGGCCGTGCCGCCGGGGACATTGATGGGCGCTTTGCCGCAAAGTATGACGCCGCCCCAGTCGCCGTAGGCGCGTTGGCCAGCAGGGAGTGCGCTGGTGAAGATGATGGGTTGATCGGCGGTGCCGTCAGCCATGATCTTCCCGCCTTGCTCAACGATGAGCGCGCCCTTGGAATCTTTATCGCCGTAGACAATCGTCCCCGGCTCGATGGTCAGCGTTGC
>Ga0247727_10009329_pt1 | contig 17834 bp, 18 predicted proteins | sample WisWelCaveWW1625_FD_202498 | JGI IMG/M metagenome (GOLD analysis project Ga0247727, IMG submission 202498) | Biofilm microbial communities from Wishing Well Cave, Virginia, United States - WW16-25 | ecosystem: Environmental > Aquatic > Deep subsurface > Groundwater > Cave microbial mat | place...
AAGAAAGGTACATCCGCTCCGAGTTTCATGGCATAGCTCCGCAATCCGCCCTGACCCAGATTCAAATCGAACATCTTGTCAAGCGCCAAAAGCGTATTTGCAGCATTCGAAGAGCCCCCTCCCAGGCCAGATCCGGTTGGAATATTCTTCCGGAGGCGTAGGAAAACTCCGTCAACTTGAGGAAAATCTGCCCGAAGAAGGCTCCACGCCTTGTGGCAAAGATTGTCTTCCGGTGCAATCTGCTCCTTTATACCGGAAATCTCGATTTCGAATCCGGATGCTGAACTTTCGAAAACCATCTGGTCAGAAAGTTCAACCGGAATTATCAGTGTTTCCAGAAAATGATACCCGTCTGCCCTCCGGCCTTTGATGATCAGCCCAAGATTGATTTTGGCCGGCGAAAACAGTTCCAGATTCACATGCCGAAATTAGATTCTCAAAGCCAAAACTACCCGATATCAATGCGTTTGTCGAAATCTTTTATTTTAGTGCCTTGAACGAAAACAAATGACCGGATCGAACCGAATTAACCGGCTTTCCGAATCACAGACCTTATCCCTTACCAAAGAAGTCAGGAAACTGCGTTCAGCGGGGAAAGATGTCATCGGATTGACGCTTGGCGAGCCTGATTTCGATACACCCGCTCACATCCGCAATGCCGCCATTGAGGCGATCAACCAGGGCAAAACGCATTATCCGCCGGTTTCAGGAATACCGGAATTGCGGGAAGCCATTGCTGCCAAATGCCGCCGGGAAAACAAGATTCCATACAAGGCGGAGAACATTGTGGTTTCAACCGGAGCCAAGCAATCACTGGTGAATGCCATCATGTCATTGATGAATCCCGGAGACGAAGCGATCCTGATTGCGCCCTATTGGGTTTCCTATTTCGAGATGCTCAAAATGGCTGATGCCCACATTGTCATCGTGGGAACCGATGCTGCATCCGGATTCAAAGCCTCAGCAGAAAAAATTGAGGCTGCGATCACTCCGCGGACAAAGATGATTTTTTACAACAGTCCTTCGAATCCGGCTGGAAGCATGTACAACGCAGAAGAGGTCAGACAGATCGTCGGGGTTCTGGAAAGGAACAGGCATGTCATGCTGATCTCCGATGAGATATATGAGCATATTATTTACAATTTTCCGCATGTCAGCCCGGCAAGCTTTGAACAGGTATATGAGCAGGTGATTACCGTCAATGGCGTTTCGAAGGCATTTGCCATGACGGGTTGGCGGATCGGTTACATGGGAGCGCCAAAATGGATAGCGGAATTGTGTGACAAATGGCAGGGACAGATTACTTCCGGAGCGAATTCCATCGCCCAATGGGCAACTCTGACGGCGCTGACGGGCGAGCTGTATCCGACGTATGCGATGCGCGATCAATTCCGGGAACGCCGGGATTATCTCTATCAGAGGCTTCTCAGTATCGAAGGTTTGAAAACACCCTGTCCCGACGGAGCTTTCTATTTTTATCCGGACCTATCCGCTTTCTTTGGCAGAGTCAGTCCGGCTGGAAACAAGATCAAAGACATTGATGACCTCACGCGTTACCTTTTAAGCGACGCACTCGTGGCGGTAATTCCGGGAAGTGCTTTCGGGACCAAAGAGCATGTGAGAATCAGTTATGCCTACACCCTGGAGGTATTGAAGCAGGCTGCCGACAGAATCGGGCAGGGATTGCTGGCATTGAAATGACGGGTTGGCTGAAATTGGCAGGATTTCCCGAACTGTGCCGGGGAAAAAACATTCTCGTCGTCGGTGATGTGATGCTCGACAAATATTTTTTCGGGGATGTCAATAGAATATCTCCGGAAGCGCCGGTACCGGTTGTTGACGTCAGATCAGAAGACTCGCGACCCGGTGGTGCAGCAAATGTTGCATTGAATATTGTCAGCCTTGGAGGCAAGGCATTCATTTGCGGCGTCACGGGAGCAGATGACGATGGAACTTCCCTCCGGCGATTGCTCGGCAAATCGGGAATTGACGCAGCATTGCTATTTGAGGACAAAGACCGCCGCACAACTTCGAAAATCCGGATCATTGCCACTTCGCAACACACTTTACGGATAGACCGCGAGGACCGCAACACAATCAGTGATGAACTGAGTCGCAGGATATTTGCAGCGATCGAGCGAAGTGATCAGAAATTTGATGCGATTGTTCTGGAAGAATACGATAAGGGCATGCTGAGATCCGACTTTGTGAGGCGCGTCATTGAATTCGCCCGGAACAAAAACATTCCGGTGGCCGCAGATCCGAAACTTGATCTGTTCTTTGATTATTCCGGATGCACACTGTTCAAGCCGAATCTTCGCGAACTCAATTTCGCCATGCACGCTACTTGCCCGGGCAATGACCTTGCAGGAATTGCGGCATTGGCAATGGCACTTCGCAAGAAAATGCCACATACATTGACGATGATCACTACAGGAGAGCACGGAATGCTGGTGATTGACGAAAACGGAGATTCGATTTCGATACCCGCGCACTTGCGGAAGATCCGGGATGTCTCCGGCGCCGGAGACACGGTGATTGCGGTAGCAGTGCTCGCGCTTGCCGGCGGATTGAAAATCCGGGAAGCTGCAATGGTCGCCAACCTGGCGGGAGGGCTGGTATGCGAGGAGGTTGGAGTGGTGCCGGTTGGCAGCGAGAAGCTGGCAGAGGAGATTGGGAGGATGGTGTGAGGGGGATGATTGAATTCCCGCGGGGACAGGTCCCGACCTGTCCCTACAGCAATTTGGTCGCGATTGCAAACGGAATTTGATCGCAATGTTTCCAAATCAAATACGGATTGCCGGGAATGCCTCCGATGACAAATCCCATTGTGAAAATTATCCGGCGGAATTTTCCCGCGGGGACAGGTCGGGACCTGTCCGCAATGATGTCCCATTGCAAACGGAATTTGATCGCGATGTTTCCAAATCAAATACGGATTGCCGGGAATGCCCCCGATGACAAATCCCATTGTGAAAATTATCCGGCGGAATTTTCCCGCGGGGACAGGTCCCGACCTGTCCCTACAGCAATTTGGTCGCGATTGCAAAAATTATTTTTGCATACATCCCAATTGAATTAAATCCCAATTGCAGGGACAGGTCGGGACCTGTCCGCAATGATGTCCCATTGCAAACGGAATTTGATCGCAATGTTTCCAAATCAAATACGGATTGCCGGGTATGCCCCCGATAACAAATCCCATTGTGAAAACTATCTGGCGGAATTTTCCCGCGGGGACAGGTCCCGACCTGTCCGCAATGATGTCCCATTGCAACCGGGATTTGATCACAATGTTTCCAAATCAAATACGGATTGCCGGGTATGCCCCCGATAACAAATCCCGTTGTGAAAATTATCCGGCGGAATTTTCCCGCAGGGACAGGTCGGGACCTGTCCCTACAGCAATTTGGTCGCGATTGCGCCTCAAACCCTCACCTTCAACTTCTCCATCATTTCCACAAACGGCGTCGTATTCTGCATAATGTAGAAATGTACATACTTCTGTCCCGCATCAAAAAGATCCAATGATTGTTTTGTGGCCCAGTCCACTCCCACTTTCCTTTCTTCTTCTTTGGTTTTCGCTGCAAGCATGCGGTCTGACAATTCCTCCGGGATGTCAACGTGGAAGAAACTCGGAATGGCCGAAATCTGACTTTTGGTTGTGATGATTTTCAATCCGGGTACAATGGGAATGGTGATCCCGGCCTCGCGGGCGAGCCGGATATAGCCGAGGTATTTTTGGTTGTCGAAGAACATCTGCGTCACGGCGTAACCGGCGCCTTTGTCCTGCTTTTCCTTCAGGATCTGAAGGTCAAATTTCATATTCGGTGATTCAAAATGCTTTTCCGGATAGCAGGCAACGCCGACGCAAAAATTCGTCTTTGCCGCATCCACCAGGTCGGTGTCGAGGTATTTCCCCTGGTTCATTTTCGTAATTTGTTCGACGAGATCGGTTGCAAAACGGTTTGCTGTTCGATCCGGCCGCATCTCCTTCGCGATTTTCGTATCGCCTTTGATGGCCAGAATGTTCTCAATTCCGAGATAGTTCAGCTCGATCAGTGCATCTTCGGTTTCTTCCCGGCTGAATCCGCCACAAAGGATATGCGGAACCGGATCAATGTTGTACTTGAATTTGATCGCCGCACACAATCCGAATGTCCCCGGCTTCTTGCGCTTGATTTTTTTGCGGAAAGATCCGTCGGGCATTTCTTCCCAGATAATTTCGGAGGAATGAGATGTCACATCAATGAAGGGCGGATTGAAATCACGGATGGATTCTATGGCACGGTGCAGGTCCTCGATGTTGCCGCCGCGCTTCGGCGGAATGATTTCAACACTGACCGCCAGGTCTTTCACATTCTCCAGGTGTTCTGTTACCTTCATCTGATCCCGTTTGCAAAGAATTGGCGCAAAAATAGGTATTTTGCGCGCAAATTGGCCAGATTGAAAATTCAGAAACAAATGACAAGAATCCGAACCATTCAGTGGATCAGCGCCTCATTGTGCTGTTTGATTTTTTCCTGCAAATCAGCTCCCCGGCACGCTGAGGTCATCCCCGAAGATGCAAATGTGGTAAGCAGCATCCGGGCAGGTCAGATTTTTGAAAAGGCAGACCTCGAAAAAGTGAGCCAGCTTGAAAGCCTGATGGAAGTTTTACGGAACAACATGGATGACGAGCTCCGGGATTTGTTTGACCAAATGCTCGAAGATCCATCGGTGTCAGGAATTGATTTCAGCGAGCCGATTTATTATTTCACCTATTCTCAGGGAAAGAAATCAGGAGACGAATACAAAGCGTATTCGGCCTTCTCATTTGGAATCGGCAAAAGGGAAAAATTCCAGGAGCTGATGGACCAGTTGTTTTCCGATGCAACGTTTGAAGAGGAAGAAGACTATACCTGGTGTTACACAGATGGCGCATCTGAATATTCATCACTCGTCGCTTTTGGAGACGATTTCGGAGTGCTGCTGAGTCCGTCAGGATGGAAGATGACGGCAGAGGACAATCAACGTGAACTGGAGAACATCATGACTCTGGAAAGCGAATCGAGCCTCATGGAAACGACCGAAAATTTTTCGGATTTCCTTGGGAACACCGCCGATATCGCCTATTGGATGAATACAGAAATCTATGTTGATATGCTCGATCGCGATCTGGAAGATGTGGAATCTGCATTGAAATTGCTCAATGTTGATTTTCCATTTGACCGGGCCGATCTCGAACAAAATTATTTTACCGGTGAGATCAATTTTGATGATGGCGAAATTTCAATGGTCGCCCAAATCGCATTCAGCGAAGCGTTGGGAAATCTGTACAGCGAACTGGAAGGAGACAACCTAAATACCAAACACCTCGGCCTCATTCCCGGCGAACAATTGTTTGGATTGTATGCAATTTCGGTGAATATGGATGGGGTGAAAGCAAAAATTGATGAATGGGAATTCGGAGACCTCCTCGATGAAGCAACTTCCGCTGCACTTGGACTGGATTACGCTCAGGTGCTTGACATGCTCGACGGAACCGGATGGATGGGAATGTCAGGACAGGTGGAAACCAAAATCAGAAGTTATTCCGGTGAAGCCCGAACCGAAAAATGGCCAGGGATGTATGTGGGATTCGGAATTGCAGATGATGAAGCGCTCAAAACTTTCCTCGATGAATTTCAGTCACGGGAAATCCCGGGACTCAAATTGGAGGAGATGGATGATATTTACGAATTGGAAATTGACCGTTCCGTCTTTTACCTCGGAACAAATGACGAATTGCTGGTGATCTCCAACGACGACAACTGGGTAAAGGATGTCGTCGCCGGTGAAGTCGAAGAAGGACTATCCGGGGATGTAACCGGTTGTTTCGATGGTGTTCCGGCAGGTGCCTATTTGAATCTCAAACTTGACGACTGGCCGGAAGATTACAGCAGCGCCGTCTTCAGTTTTATAGCTTACTTCGGACTTGGTGACAAGACCAAAGGCGAGGCATTCATGGAATTGTTTGATCATTTTCAGATGAAGGGGAGTTTTCAGAAAAACGAACTCTTACTCGATTTCGCAAAGGATGACGAAAACAGCCTGTTCGCGGTTCTGCAGATGATTGACGGGAACATGGATTGATGGAAAGCGAATAAATCAAAAAGCTTTCGTGACGGATGCACATTGCCTTGCATGATCTTGCCCCGGTCCACCTGGCCGGGGTTTCTTCTCCCGGCTCCGGGATCTGGAATCGTGACCTGGTTTTTGAAAGCGGCAAATATTATCTCATCCTTGCCCCTTCCGGTACCGGAAAATCCACCCTCCTTCTTACCCTGTATGGGATTTTTAGAAATTACAAAGGATCAATCTGCTTTGATGACAAAGACATTTCTTCATTTGAATTGGACGATTGGGCGGATTCGAGGCAGACACAATTGTCATTTGTATTCCAGGACCTCCGCTTGTTTCCGCACATCACTGCGATGGAGAATATTCTTCTGAAAGCCGGCCTGACGAATTCATTTGCGGAACAGGAAATCGCTGCATCAGCAGGCGAACTTGGTATTGCAGATCTGCTCCATAGAACCTGCGGAACATTGTCATTCGGCGAACAACAACGTGTAGCCATTATTCGCTCATTGGTTCAACCATTCAAATTCTTATTGTTGGATGAACCATTCAGCCACCTTGACGACGACAACATTTCAAAAGCAATCGAACTCATCGTGAGAAAGGCCCGTGATAACAATGCCGGAATTGTGATGAGCAGTCTCGGAAACAATTATGGAATGAAATTTGATTTCACGCTTATGATGTGAGATATGCGGAAGGTTTTGTGGACAAAGAAAAGCAGGATTCAGGTTGCCGGCGCTGTCTTCGGTGCCTTCACCGGCATGTTTCTGCTATTGTTCGCGATACAGATTTACACTGACATTTCCGCAACTCTGAAAGGGCAAACCGACCTCGTGGGAGGAGATTTCCTGGTCATCAACAAAAAAGTTTCTATTCTCGAAACGGCAAAACTTTCCAAACCCTCATTCTCCGAAAAAGACATCGAAGAAATCCGGGATCAGGATTTTATTGAATCGTCGGGATTTTTTACGCCCAACCTCTTTGAGGTTTTCGGATCCTTCCAGGGTGGCAAACGTGAAGACACGCTTTTCTGGACCAGTATGTTTTTCGAATCCCTTCCGGATGAGTTCCTAGATGTAAGCCCGGACAAATGGAAATGGGAACCGGGTGATTCGATGATACCGATCATCATACCGGGCGATTTCGTCAATCTCTACAACTTCGCCCTTGCGCCTTCGCAGAACCTCGGTTTGCTGTCACGCAAAACTTTGGAGATGGCGAGATTCACTCTGGACATCAATGCAGGAAACAGAAAAAAAATACGGGCATACGCATCTATCGTTGGCTACAGCGACCGGATCAATTCGGTGCTGGTACCGATAAATTTCATGGAATATGCCAACGCGAATTGGGCAACGAAAAAAGCAGGCCAACCACTTCGCATGATTCTGAAAGTGAAAGACATCACCGATGAACGGCTCTCAAAATTCCTGGCTGACAACAAATACGAAACCAACCAGGAGAAAATGCGGGGATCGCGCCTGAGATTCATCATGACGATCATCGTTTCCATTGCCGCGGGAATCGGCATTTTGATCGTCGGACTTTCCCTGCTCATTTTCGTCCTGAGCTTCCGGATCATGATCGCCCGGTCGGCATCTTCCATCAGGCTATTGCTTGAACTCGGATTCCGGCATACGACAATTGCAAAACACTACACGAAGATTTTCGGGTTGCTGTTCGGTGCAGTGTTGGCGCTGACATATGCGGCGCTATTCCTTTCAAAATTCGTCATGAACAATTATTTCAAAGAGAACAATCTTGACGTTCCCGGGATCATCAGCGCCTGGGTTATCTTGGGAGGAATTGTTTTCGCGGGAATATTTTTCCTTGTGAATGTGATGGATATCAGGAAGGAAATCAGGGGGATAGGAAAATAGGCGTCAGGAATAAGGCATAAGGCATAAGGACAAAATGTTTAGATAAGCATACGCCTTACTCTTTAACCCTTACTTACTCCTTACGCCTGATGCCTCTCTTCTCACGCCCTCATCGCATCCACCGGATCCAAAGCCGAGGCAAACATGGATGGAAGAAAACCCGATGCAAGGCCGATAAAAATGCTGATCGCGAATCCGCCAATGATGCTGCCGGCGGTGATCACGATCTCCAGGCCGACGTCCATACTTTGAAGGAATTTTTCCGCCGCAATTCCGCATCCCACCAGGACCAGCATGCCCAGGGCGCCGCCCGCAAGGCAAAGAAGGATCGCCTCAAACAAAAACTGGAAGAGGATAAATCTCCTCGTGGCGCCAAGGGATTTCTGCAATCCGATTTCGAAAGTCCTTTCTTTCACGGAGGCATACATGATGTTCCCGATCCCGAAGCCGCCGACGATGATCGAAAACACACTGATGATCAGTCCGCCGATGTGGAGGTATTTGAAAATATCTTCCACCTGATTCATCAGCATTTCCTGCTTGTTGATGGAAAAATTGTCCTCCTTTCCCGGCTTCAATCCGCGGTGAATTCGAATGATCCCCGAAATTTCCTGCTCCACCAGGTCAATGTCTTCATGACTCGATGCCCGCACCGTGACGAGGCTGTCGTACTTTTTTGAATCAAGGCTGAATGTCCTGACAGCATATTTATATGGAATAAATACGAGATCATCAGAAGAATCACCGAAAAATCCGGATCCTTCCTTTTTCACCACTCCCACCACCAGGAGTTTTTTGCCGTTGACATGAATGTATTTTCCAGTATAACTTCCATCCGGAAAAAGATTTTCAGCGATGTTGATGCCGATCACACAAACCGGACGGCCGGCTTCTGATTCAACGGGAGCAAAATATCTGCCCTCCCCGATTTCCATACCGAAGATTCCGGAATATTCCTCCGTCACCGCTTTTACAGTTACACCGGAAAGGGTACGCCCTTTCGCCTTCAGAATCTCCTGCGACATGTCCACCTCAAATGCAACTCCTTCCACCCCTGCCAGTTCCGATTTCATAGCTATGTAATCTGAATACGATATCTTGGGCCGGTTGCGAAGCTTCCAGCTTTTCTTCATCGGCTTCCAGGGGTATTTGTGAACAAAAAGGATGGTGTTGCCAAGCTGGTCGAGGTTCTTTGTGATGGAATACTCCATGGAATTCACAAAGGTGAAAATCCCGGTGATGGCGAAGATCCCGAATGCAATGCCGGTCATCGTAAGGGAAGTTCGCAGGGGGTGGGCCCAAAGCGACCGAAGCCCGATGAGAATGCCTTCCAGGTAAAGGTTCAGCCAATGCACAGGCAACGAAGATAATCCATGGCGTTTAAACCTTCTGCCAATGGCTGAAAAACAGTCTTGTATTAATACCTTCTGAGGTCTATTTTTGCACTTTGCCGGAAAACCCCTTTTATGAAGTTATCTGAATTTGAGATCGAAATCCCTGAAAGACTGGTCGCCCTCCACCCTGCCAACCCGCGCGATACCTGCAAACTCATGGTCGCGCACCGCAAAACCAGGCAAATCGAACACCGGAAGTTCCCCGAAATCCTTGATTATTTTGATGATGGGGATATCATGGTGCTGAACGACACCAGGGTGTTTCCTGCCAGGCTTATCGGCCGGAAAGAAAAAACAGGGGCCAAAATCGAAGTTTTCCTGCTCCGGGAACTGAACAATACCGCAAAGCTTTGGGATGTTCTGGTGGATCCGGCCCGCAAAATCAGGGTTGGCAACAAATTGTTTTTCGGTGAAAACGATCTGGTTGCTGAAGTTGTTGACAACACCACCAGCCGCGGAAGGACCATCCGCTTCCTCTTTGATGGCAGCAATGAAGAACTGCACCAGATGGTCGAAAAGCTTGGTATGACTCCCATTCCGCCTTATATCAAACGGAAAGTGGAAGAATCTGACCGTGACAATTATCAAACAGTGTATGCTAAGAATACCGGCGCTGTTGCCGCACCCACAGCCGGACTTCACTTCAGCCGGGAGCTTTTGAAGCGCCTCGAACTGAAAGGCGTTGACCAGGCATTCCTCACTCTGCACACCGGACTGGGATCTTTTTCTCCTGTCGAAGTCGAGGATCTTTCCAAGCATCGGATGGATTCAGAATATTACATCATCAACCAGGGTGTCTGCGATATTGTGAATCGCGCGAAAATCGAGAAGAAACGGATTCTTGCTACCGGAACCACAGTCATGCGCGCACTTGAATCTTCAGTATCTGCGGCCCGGACTCTCAAGCCCGCAGAAGGATGGACAGACAAATTTATTTATCCTCCCTATGATTTCAGCATCGCTTCCTGTATGCTGACCAATTTCCATCGTCCCAAGTCAACCTTGCTGATGATGACCGCTGCATTTGCCGGATATGATTTCGCCATGAAGTGCTACCAGGAAGCGATTAAAAAACGATACAAGTTTTACAGCTATGGCGATGCCATGCTGATCATCTGACCAAACCGGTTTGGAACAGGCACGGGACCGGATTTGTCTCATCGTTGCCGGCGGATCAGGAAGCCGTATCGGCGGAGAAATTCCGAAACAGCTACTTCTCCTTTCCGGAAAACCCCTGATTGCTTACACCATCAATGCGATTCTTTCAGCCATGCCCGGGCTGCCCATAGTGATATCATCTCATCCGGAACTCATTCGCAATTGGAAAGATGTTGAAAAACATCTCATCCGCGATGCCGGGCCTCACCGGATCGAATTGACACCCGGAGGAAGTACCCGGTGCGCTTCAGTACAAAACGGACTTGAAGCCATTCAGGAATCCCGTAATTCTCTTGGCTTGACCACTGATGATCCGCTTGTAGCGATTCACGATGGTGTACGTCCGTTTCTGTCTTCGCTGATTCTCCTAAGCGCATTCGCAACTGCGGGCAAATCCGGGAATGCGGTTGTTTGTGTTCCGGTAAAAGCTTCTCTGCGCAAACGGATTGCAACCGGAACGATCGCGCTCGACCGATCGGAATATCTCGAAGTCCAAACACCCCAGATATTCAGACTGAAACCGATTCTTGATTGTTACCGGAAGCGCACTCATGATGACTTCACCGATGATGCATCACTTGCAGAATTTTTCGGGCATCAGATTGCTACCTGCAAAGGAAGCCACGAAAATATCAAGTTGACGACGGTGGAGGATTTCGCGATCGCGAAGAGGCTGCTAAAGAAATAGTACCCACCCCTTCCTGGAGGGAAAGGTTCCGATGACCAATCCAATCAATTTTTGATTATTTTTGCCGTTTAAATTTCAAGCCCCGGCCATGCAGAGTTACAAGGAGTTCCTCGACCTCAGCGTAGGTTTTCCTCAGGAAGGTTTCAAAGTTGATGACGACGAACTTTGGTTCCATGAAATTGACCTGATGCAGTTGATTGAAACCTACGGCACGCCCCTGCGGTTTACATTCATCCCCATCGTCTCCGCTAAGATCAAACAGGCGAAGAAACTCTTCAACGACGCAATCCGCAATAACAATTACGCGGGTTCATACACCTATTGTTACTGCACCAAAAGTTCCCACTTCCGGCATGTGCTGGAGGAAGTACTCGATCAGGATGTTCACCTCGAAACGTCTTCGGCTTTTGATATGCCCATGATCGAATCTCTCTTTAAAGATGGCACCGTTTCCAAAGAGATTACAGTTATATGCAACGGATTCAAACGCGAGGTGTATAAAGAATATATCGTGGACATGCTCCATGACGGATTCAAAAACATCATTCCGGTCATTGACAACAAGGAAGAATTCAATTACTACGCCAGCGAGTTGGAAGTTCCCTGCCGGATGGGAATCCGCGTTGCTACCGAGGAACGTCCGGACTTTGAATTTTACACATCCCGTCTCGGTATCAGAGCAGATGAACTGATTGATTTCTGGAAATCAAAAATCAAGAAGAACCGGAAGTTTAAGGTGACGATGTTGCACTTCTTTGTGGATTCCGGCATTCGCGACACTCCGTATTATTGGGGCGAATTGGAAAAGTATGTCAACCTCTATTGCGAATTCAAAAAAGTAAATGACAAGCTGGATTCACTCGACATCGGCGGCGGACTCCCGTTCAAGAACAGTCTCGCATTCGAATATGATTATCCGTACATGGTGAACGAGATCGTGGCCACGATCACAAAAATCTGTGCGAAGCACAAGGTCCCGGTGCCGAATCTGATTACGGAATTCGGTTCATTCACCGTCGCCGAATCCAGCGGATTGTTATTCAAAGTCCTCGGCCGCAAACAGCAGAATGACCGTGAGAAATGGCTGATGATTGACGGTAGCATCATTACCATGTTGCCTGACATTTGGGGAATCAACCAGCGCTTTATTCTCCTGCCGGTCAACAACTGGGAATCGCCATACGAGCAGGTAGTCATTGGTGGTATCACCTGTGATTCACAGGATTTTTATTCGCAGGAGGCCCATATCAACGCCGTTTACATGCCCAAAACCCGAAAACAGCTTTACGTCGGGTTCTTCCATACAGGAGCCTACCAGGAAAACCTCGGCGGCGTCGGCGGATTGCATCATTGCCTGATTCCGACTCCCAAACACGTTTTGATTTCACGTCATCGCAACGGCACTTTGCAGTACCGCACCCTCAATGAAGAGCAAAACAGCCATAGAATGCTGGAATTGCTTGGTTATGAGCCCTGAGCCGGGGTTCAGGATTGACATTTCTTGCACCATCATTTTCATTTTGGCGAATCCGGGGCGGGAATTCCCGCCGGACAATCCAAACTTTCGCATTCTTCGGAATAAGCCGGTTACTTCAACCCGGCCTGATTCGATTCCTTTGGATCATCAAATTGATTCAAACGAAAAAATGAAATCATGAAAGCCATCAGCAAAATTTCCGCAGCAATTTTCTTCCTTGCCATATTTGGTCTTGCAAGCGGCCAGACTCTGAAATCCAGAACTGCTTCTTCCCTCACGGCCAAAACAAAACTCCTTGCTTGCCAGAACCTGAACAGTGCATTCAGCACGATCTTCAAGTCAACCCATTCGGTGCGATTCGGATTGCTGACTTTTGTTCCCGGTCAAACCGTCGCATGGGACTTTGGCGACGGAACCGGCTCACGCGAACTCGAACCCTTGCATCAATTTTCAAAATCCGGCAGTTACCTGGTGACGCTGACTGTTTATTCACCCTGCGGCGGACAGGTCAGCACGGCCATGCTGGTGATGCTAGGTGTGGTTCAGACGAATGTCAGCAAGATATAGGCGGCAGGCTAACGGATAAACAAACCACCGGTCGCAGACCTCAGCCCCTTCGACCATCTGCAAATTTTCACTTTGCACTGCCCTCTCCTCCCTCTCCATCACTGCGCATGGAGAGGGGGTTTTGGTGATGATGTTGGATACCAGTAGAGTTCTATTCATTTGTAATAACCTGAATATGTATCATTCTCAATATACAAATTCCGCCCCAAAAGGTATTCGATTGGCAAAGATTCGTAAATTTGGTTTTCTTTCCAACAAGATGAGAATCATATGGTATCAACCACTCATTCCAATCCTGCGGAAGATAATGAAACCGAAGATGGTGTTGACCTTTCAGACAATAAACGTTCCCGTGAAATCAGAATCTTCCAATCCTTCGAAGAACAGGAAGATTATGAATTGGGGGAAATGGCAAAACTCAGCTCCCCGGAAATTCTGCGTCAGATGAGGAAATTGGTGAATCTGGCTTACGGAATGCACGGATACGATCCATCCAAACTCCCCAAAGTGCACAAACTCACATTTGGCAAACCCAAATCAGCTACATGAATATTTTTGACGATTATACCCGTCGTTTGCTGATCGCGTTGAATACATCTAATGTTGAATATTTGGTTGTCGGTGGTTTTGCAGTAAACTTCCATGGATATCGTCGAACAACAGGTGATATTGATCTCTGGGTACGTCCTGACAATGGAATTAATAAAACCAGATTAATTCAATCCATCAGATCTTTAGGGATCAGCGAAGTTTCTTTGGAACGGATAACAAAACAAGACTTTAGCAAGCCAGTTGCCAAAGAATCGAAACCGAATTGGATGGCGTTCAACTTATGATTATCCATCTCCATCACCTGATAATTTCAAAAAAAAGTGCCGGCCGGCTGAAAGACAAAATGGACGTCGAAACCTTAATGAAAATTCAGATGAAAAAAAAGGATTCGGGGAGTACGGCCAAAACCTGAACATTGAATCTGACCACAGCCTTCTTAAGACTAAAGGGAACCTCTAAAAACACAGATTTCGAGGCGGGCGTGCATTGAAATCAGAGTGAGAAACAGAGCGAGAGCGACGTTTCCCGCTCTGATTTTTCTTCGCTCTCACACTGTTTCTCGCTCTAAAACAAACCCTTCTTTCAAAAAAGCAATGTTTGATTTTCAAAAACCTGAGGTCTGCAAAAATGCCCAACGTTTACACTGAGTTTTTATCGAAGTGAAGAAATTCGCAGTTTTTAGAGGTTCCCTAAATTCTCAGGACTCAGGACTATCCCCTATATTTGCTTCCCCTATGGGCATTTTCAAATTTTTCGGAAAAAAAGAGAACAAGGAAAAACTTGACAAAAGCCTCGAAAAAACTAAACTAGGCTTCTTTTCCCGCATCAGCAAAGCCATTACAGGGAAATCCCGTATTGATGATGATCTCCTCGATGAAGTCGAAGAAGCTCTGATCCTCGGAGATGTCGGCGTCGAAACAACCGTAAAAATTATTGACCGGATCCGGCGACGGGTCGCGAAAGACAAATACACCAATCCGGATGAACTCGATTTCCTGCTTCGCGATGAGATTACACAAATGATGCTCGAAACAGCCGGCCAAATTCCGGATGATTTCCGCGTTAGGGAAATTCAATCCAACGGACAAAAGTTTCCCTTTGTGATCATGGTCGTCGGCGTCAATGGCGTTGGCAAAACAACTACGATTGGCAAGCTCGCAGCACAAATTAAAGAAGCCGGACAAACAGTAATTCTCGGTGCAGCCGATACATTCAGGGCGGCCGCCGTCGAACAAATCAAAATCTGGGGACAGAGAGTGAATGTTCCTGTTGTGGACAAGGGAATGAATGTGGATCCGGGAGCAGTTGCATTTGAAACTGTGCAGAAAGCAATCGAGGGCAATTTTGATGTCGCCATCATAGATACCGCAGGAAGGCTGCAAACCAAAACCGGTTTGATGAACGAACTGACCAAAATCAAACGCTCCATCGGAAAAAATCTTGAGGGCGCACCGCATGAAGTAATTCTCGTTCTGGATGCTTCGACAGGTCAGAATGCAATTTCCCAGGCTGCCGCTTTCACCGAAGCAACGGATGTGACTGCACTCGCTCTCACAAAGCTTGACGGAACCGCAAAAGGTGGCGTCGTGATTGGCGTGAGCGAACAATTCAAAGTTCCTGTCAGATATGTTGGTGTTGGTGAAGGAATAGATGACCTCCAATTGTTCGACCCGCGAGAATTTGCAGATTCCCTTTTCAAAAAATGAAAACCCGGCCCAACAGCGACAAGCGTGTCAATATTATTACCCTGGGCTGTTCCAAAAACACCGTTGATAGCGAAGTGATTCTGACTCAGCTCCGCGGAAACGGAATTGAAGCAATGCACGAATCCGGAAAAGGCGCCGAAGTGGTCATCATCAATACCTGCGGATTCATTGACAATGCGAAAGAGGAATCCATCAATACGATCCTCGGATATTCCGAAGAAAAATCTGCCGGGCGGATTGAAAAACTGTTCGTGACCGGCTGTTTGTCAGAAAGATACCGTCAGGAATTGCAATCCGAAATTCCCGGGATAGACGGGTGGTTTGGCACGACGGACCTTCCGGCTTTGCTGAAAAAATTCAACGCCGATTACAAAAAGGAATTGCTCGGGGAGAGAATGACAAGCACGGCCCCGCATTTCGCTTACCTGAAAATTTCTGAAGGATGTGACCGTCCATGCAGTTTTTGCGCCATCCCTCTGATGCGCGGAAAACACAAGTCCCGCTCCCTGGAATCACTGGTGGAAGAAAGCCAATGGCTGGTAAGACGGGGAGTGAAAGAAATCATCCTGATCGCCCAGGATCTCACTTACTATGGACTTGACATATATGGAAAACGCGAATTAAATGAACTTCTGAAACGATTGTCAGACGTTGACGGCCTGAAATGGCTGCGGCTTCATTATGCATTTCCATCCGGATTTCCTGTCGAGATTCTGCAGACCATCCGGGAAAGGGAAAACATCTGCAATTATATAGATATTCCATTGCAACATATTTCTGACCGGATGCTGAAATCCATGCGGCGCGGAATCAACAAAGAAAAATCACTGGAATTGGTCCGCCGGATCAGGGAGGATGTGCCCGGGATTGCGATTCGCACGACAATGATTGCCGGTTATCCCGGGGAGACGCAAGCTGATCATGAGGAACAATTGCAATTCATCCGGGATATGCGCTTTGAAAGACTTGGTGTCTTTACATATTCGCACGAAGAAGATACCCACGCTTTCACTCTGGATGATGACGTCCCGGCAGAAAAAAAGACGGAGAGGTTGAACCGGATCATGGAAACACAGCAGGAAATTTCGCTGGAGAACAATCGCAATCTTCTTGGCCGGACGATGAAGGTCTTGCTTGACCGCAAGGAAGGGGAATTTTTTTTCGGCAGAACGGAAATGGACTCACCGGAAGTGGACAACGAAGTCATGTTGACGGGGAATGGTATGGAAGTGGGCGAATTCTATGATGTCAGGATCACGGATGCCACGGAATACGATTTGCAGGGGGAATTGAACTCCGAAGTTCAAATCTCCTGATTCCCTGCACAATTTCCTCCCAACCTGTTTCACTTTTTCCGCGTAATTTCATCCCATGTTAAGGCAATTTTCAACGTTTTCGGCCTTTTATTTCATTTTGTCATGCGGAATCCTGTCTGCAAATGCCCCTTGTTTTCAATTCTCCTGTCTCAATTCCCTGCATAACGAATTGAATTCACATGTATATATCCGTTTTGATTCCGATCTGATGTTTACACAGTTGTCTGCAGGAAAACGAATTGCAGGCGTTGACATTCTCGTCACCTTTCGTCTGGCCGGGTCAGCGACCAATTCCCTTGCCCGTCATTCGACTGAAACCCTCGAATTTCTTTCCGCAAGCGGACAATCCGACAGTTTTCTTGAATACAATTTTACCCTCAAGCCGGGCAGGTACCGCGTTGCAGTGGAAGTTACAGAATCCAAAGGCGGCCGAAACCATTTCTCCGAATCGGATTTTTCTGTCCCTGACGGTTCCCGCGATTTTATCTGCTCCGACCTGGCTATTTTCAATCTCGCCCCGAAGCTGACATTCAAACCTTTTCCGCTTGTCGGCGAAAAAATTCCCGGCGAAACAGAAACCATCCTGTTTCATTCGGAAATTCGCGCCAGCCGCGGAGATATTCTGACAGGAAGGGCCGTTCTTTTCCAGGAAATTTCGCGTCCCGGTCCGGGAACTTCCCTTCAATATTCGTCTGTCAGCCAGGTCAACCAGATTTTCCATCTCGATGTCGGAACAGCCGCATTTTCGGGCAGCTTTGAAATGGGAAACCTTCCCGCCGGAAAATATCTTGTAGAAATATATCTGTATTACAACGAAAACCTGGTAGCACGGGAAAGCCGGGCATTTGACCTTCAATGGAAGGGACTACGCGCGATTTACGACGACCTCGACGCCGCAATCCGCCGGATGAAATACGCTGCTCCACAGCGTGAAATGGAACGCTTGATGGCCATCACAGATCCTGTCGTGAAAAAAGCAGAATTTGCAAAG
>Ga0247727_10009330_pt1 | contig 17834 bp, 9 predicted proteins | sample WisWelCaveWW1625_FD_202498 | JGI IMG/M metagenome (GOLD analysis project Ga0247727, IMG submission 202498) | Biofilm microbial communities from Wishing Well Cave, Virginia, United States - WW16-25 | ecosystem: Environmental > Aquatic > Deep subsurface > Groundwater > Cave microbial mat | place...
AACCGCTCCAATCGGCGATATTGACGATCTTGCCGCCCGAGCGCTTGGACATGCGGCGGCCTATTTCCACGGAAAGAAGGAAAGGCGCTTTCAGGTTCGTCGCGATGAGCTTATCCCACTCGTCTTCCCGGACGCTTTCCACCGGGGTCTTGAAGTAAAGGGAGGCGCTGTTGACCAGGATCTCGACAGAAGAGGAACGCTTGTTGATCTCGGACAGCATTTTTTGAATGTCGGATGTTTTTGAGAGGTCGGCTTGAATGAGATCACATTGCCCGCCCAGTGTTTTGATCTCAGAGGCAGTCTCTTGAGCCTCCTTTTCTGAGGCTCGGTAATGAAGAAGAATATTGGCGCCTTTTCCGGCAAGCGCCAAGGCGATAGCCCGTCCAACACGCTTTGCCCCGCCTGTCACGAGCGCGGTTTTTCCTTGAATTTGCATAGGACGATTCTACCCGTCTTCATGGGAATTTTATATAAATTTCATGTGAAGTTTATGAATGTCCAATAAAGTGATATGCTAAGAATATGAACCTAGCGGTATTTGATATCGGCACTAATTCCATCCACATGCTGGTGGCGAAGATCCAGCCCGGTCTGACTTTCAAGATACTGGAACGGGAAAAAGACACTACACGCCTAGGCGACGGAAGCTTCGAGAAGCGCCGTCTGCGCAAGTCCTCGATGCGGCGCGCTTTGAACGTGATCGAACAGTTTCACCAGATGTCCAAGAAGTACCGCGTCAAAAGATCCGTCGGGGTGGCCACCAGCGCTGTGCGCGACGCCAAGAACGGCAAACTGTTCATCAAAGAGGTCACCCGGCGTACCGGGATCCGCATCCGTATCGTCTCGGGTGATGAAGAGGGACGCCTGATCGAGCTAGCCGCGCGCTCGAACATGGATGTGGAGGGTAAAAAGACCCTGGTCGTGGATATCGGCGGCGGAAGCATGGAGCTCATCGTGGGAAACGGGAAAAAGCACTATTTTCTCAAGAGTTTCCCTTTGGGTGTAGCCCGTCTGACGGATCACTTTCTGCGAAAGGACCCGCCTTCGTCAAAACAGATAAAAAAATTAGAAAAACACATCGAAAAGATCCTGGGCAGAGCTATCAAAAAGATCATAAAACATAAGGTCTCGTCCGTGATCGGTACAGCGGGGACTTTGATCAACCTCGGATCGATGGCCTATGAGAGCGAATACGCGAGGCCTCTTAAGATAACGCACCACCATATGCTCAAAAAGAAGCAGCTAGAAAAGTTACACGGGCAGATCGCATCGTTGTCGCTCCGGGGAAGGCTCAATTTTCCGGGCCTGGACTCCAAACGCGCGGATATCATCCTGGCAGGCAGTATCTTGGTGCGGACGCTGATGCGGCTTTTGCGCATCGAGGAGATCGTTCTCTCGAAGCGCGGGATCCGGGAAGGGGTCATCCTGGACTTCATCGCGAAGAACGCGCGTTCGCTTTCGAGGAGGCGCCAGTGGTAGAATCCTACGGGGGAACAAGATGAGCGTTTTTGACAAAAAACACGACTACCCGGGCAAACTCTTCATCGTTGAGGGTGTGGACGGCTCCGGCAAGAGCACTCAGATCGATCTTCTGAAAAAGTGGCTCGAATCCGAGGGTTATTCCGTGTTCTTCACCGTATGGAATAGCTCGGATCTCGTCAAAGAGACCACCAAAGATGCGAAAAAGAAGAATCTTCTCACGCCGACAACATTCAGTCTGTTGCACGCCACCGATTTCGCGGACCGTCTCAATTACCAGATCATACCGCCGCTCAAAGCCGGAATGATCGTACTCGCCGACCGCTACGCGTACACTGCTTTCGCGCGCGATGTCGTGCGTGGCGTCTCGCCCCAGTGGGTGAGGAATCTCTACAGTTTCGCGGTGAAGCCGGACATCAGTTTTTATTTTGACGTGCCGATCCAGACGGCGGTGGACCGCATCCTTTCCAACCGGGCCGAGATCAAGTTCCATGAAGCCGGTATGGACATGGGCCTGCACATGGACACGAAAGAATCGTTCAAGATCTTCCAGGGCCGCATCCTAGATGAGTACAAGAAGATGGTCGATGAGTTCGACTTGACCGTCGTCGACGCTACTAATGAGATCCACGACCAGCAGGATATCGTGCGTCAGAAAGTGCAGGCAGCACTGAAGGGTTATTCGAAAAAAAGGACGCTTTATGCCAAACGAGCCAAAGTATTTTGGAGAAAGTTTACCGTATCTTAAGCCGTTCCAGAAGAAGGGCCTTCTGATCGCGATCGAAGGCACCGACGGCTGCGGGCGTTCGACGCAGCTTGCGCTTCTAAAGAACTGGCTCGAGGTCAAAGGGTATGCCGTCGTCGAGACTGGTTGGGCCCGCTCCAATCTCATGCACAAATCGCTCGAGATGGCCAAATCGGGCAATATGATGGATCGCATGACATTCACGCTCCTTTACGCGACCGATTTCGCGGACCGCTTCGAAAATCTCATCATCCCCGCTTTGAGATCAGGTCATATCGTGCTTATTGACCGCTACATCTGGACCGCGATGGTCCGCGATGTGGTGCGTCAGTCCGACCCGAAGTGGATACGCAATATGTTCAGTTTCGCGCTCGTCCCGGACCTTTCTCTTTATATGAAGATCGATATTGAGACGCTTGTACCCCGGGTGATCGAGGGTGGTGGCATGAACTATTGGGAAGCCGGCATGGATCTGCATATGGGTCAGGACCTGTTCGACAGTTTTGTGAATTACCAGGTGGCTCTCATCAGCGAATACGACAAACTCGCCAAAGAGTTTGATTTCGAGACGATCGATGCGCGCAAAACCGTCGAGGAGATACGCGGCGATATCCGTGAGAAAGTAAAAGCGTTGCTCGACAAGGCGAAACCCAAGAAATAACCATGGCCAAGAAGCTCATCCTGGCGATCGATGATGAAAAGGACATCTTGAAGCTCCTCCAGTACAATCTGGAGCGGGACGGATATCAGGTCCTGACAGCCAAAAGCGGCGAGGAAGGTCTGGAGACAGCCCGTGCCAAGCATCCGGATCTCATTGTTTTGGACATCATGCTTCCCGAGATGGACGGTCTGGAGGTGTGCAAGATCCTCCGTTCTAACAAGGACACCAAACACATCCCGATCCTGATGCTCACGGCAAAGACGTCCGAGGTCGACCAGATCGTGGGTCTTGAACTAGGGGCCTCTGATTATATTTCAAAACCGTTCAGTGTGAAGGTCCTGTCCGCGCGTGTCAAAAATATATTCCGGAGCGTGGAACCCAAGAAAGACGAGAGTCCTGCGCTCCGCGCGGGTGATCTGGTGATCGACAAGGAACGCCATAATTTCACGATCAAAGGTAAACCCGTCGCTCTCACCAAGCTTGAGTTCAAGATGCTCAGTTTTTTGATAGAGAACCGCGGAAAGGTCTTTTCGCGCGAACAGCTTCTCGACCGTGTTTGGGAAGGTGAGGCGTTCGTGGTGGACCGGACCGTCGATGTGCACATGCGCAGCATCCGGCATAAGCTCGGGAAGCGTCGCGACATGATCGAGACGGTGCGCGGGTCCGGCTACCGTTTCTCGGAAACCGAAGACGTTGTCTGATCTGGCTCTTTCCGGGTTTTGGCTCGCCGCGGTCCTGGCGGCGCTGGCGATTGCGCTTTTTTTCGCGTTTTCTAACTTTGCCCATAGGTCCAAATTAGACCGCCAATCGCTCGTCTCCAAACTCCAGACTCTTTCGTCGCGTCTCGAAGAGGATTCCCAATCGTCCATCGAGGAAAAGAACCGTCTTTTTGCCATTTTGGAAAGCATGACCGAGGGTGTCCTGGTGGTCGACACCCAGCAAAAGATCCTCCTTGTCAACTCCGCGCTCGCCCGAGCCTTCGGATTCCAAAAAAAACAGGCGCTCGGGAAACCTTATTGGGAGATCTTCCGTGACACCGGTATCAATGAGATGATCCGGACCGGACTGAGCGGGAAAAAGGCCGACAAAAAAGAGCACGCGGCGCTTCTGATGGGATCGTTCTTTGAGATCCAAGTGTCGCCGGTGTTCACTGGAGATGATTTTCTCGGCGTCGTAGCCGTTTTCCGCGATATCACCCTAATGAAGGAATTTGAGAGGCTTCGCGCCGAATTCGTGGCGAACGTGTCGCATGAACTCAAGACGCCTCTCACCTCGATCCTGGGTTTCGTGGAGACTTTAAAAGAGGGGGCCGTGGAAGACCCTGAGCACCGTCTTAAATTCTTGCAGATCATTGAAACACAGTCCAAACAATTGCATGTCCTGATCGAGGATCTTCTTTTGCTTTCGCGGGTCGAGTCGGCGAAGGATCCCTTGAAGCTCGAGTCTTTTGAGCTGTCGGGTTTTCTGAATAAAATGAAAGAGGTTTTCACGCCGCTGTTAAAAGAAAAAAAATTACGTTGGGAAACAGAGCTCTCGCCGAAGGACCTGAGGGTCCTAGCGGAGCCCGCGTCCCTGGAGCGTGCTCTCTCGAACCTTATTGATAACGCGGTGAAGTACAACCGTCCGGACGGTCGGGTGTTCGTCCGCTCCTTCCATGACACGGGGCAGACCAAGATCGAGGTGTCGGACACCGGAGTCGGGATCGCGCCGGCGGACCTCGAGAGGATATTCGAAAGGTTCTACAGAGCCGATAAAAGCCGCTCCCGAGAACTCGGCGGCAGTGGGCTCGGGCTGTCCATCGCCAAGCATATCGCGGAACGCCATGGAGGACGGATCGAGGTCAAGAGCGTACTCCAAGAAGGTTCCACGTTCACGATCGTTCTTCCAAATAATACTCGCCTAAATTAGCCTTTTAGAGAGCGCTTTCACCCGTTATACTAGAAAGTCATGGAACGTCATTTTGATGAGGAATTGAAAGACCTTCGCCAGAAACTTTTAACGATGGCGGACACGGCCCAAGAAATGATCGGGCTCGCGGTCAAAGCGCTGGTCGACCGGAAAAAAGAGCTGACGGAAAAGGTCTTCTCGCTCGAGGAAATCGTGAACCATCTCGAGATCGAGATCGAAGAAGAGGTCTTGCGCTTGATGGCGCTCAGACAGCCGATCGCGGGCGATCTGAGGCTTCTCACGGCGATCCTTAAGATCAACAACGATCTTGAACGCGTCGCCGACCAGGCGGTGAACATCTCCGAAACGGTGATCTATCTCTTGAAGGAACCGCCGCTCAAGCCGCTCATCGACATCCCTCAAATGGCCACCCTGGCTCAAAAGATGATCCGGAACAGCTTAGAGGCGTTCGTCCGGGAAGACGCGGCGCTGGCGAACCAGGTCTGCCAGGACGATGACGAGGTGGACCGCCTGAATGAGCAGGTTTTCAGGGAACTTTTGACCTACATGATGGAAGACCCCAAAAGTATCACTCGCGCGGTGGATCTTATCCTCGTCAGCCGCAATCTTGAACGCATCGCAGACCACGCCACCAACATCAGTGAAGACGTCATCTTTATCGTTGAGGGGAAGAACATCAAACACCATATTCAGGACAACCTATGACAAGCGCCTGCGTTTTAGTGAGCGGCGGCATAGAAAGCTCGGTGCTTGTGAACGACGCGCTGGGGAGGTACGAGCATGTCACCCCGATCTACGTCAAAAACCATCTGCGCTGGGAAGACACGGAGATCTTTTGCCTCAAGAATTTTTTGAGGAGCTTGAAGCAGAATAATCTCAAACCGCTCGTCATCCTTGACCTCACGATGCGTGATGTATATGAAAGTCATTGGAGCATCACCGGGATACGGATCCCAAGCGGAAGATCGGCGGATGATTCCGTGTACTTGCCGGGCCGGAATGTCGTATTCCTCTCCAAGGCGGCGGTGTACGCCTCAATAAAGGGGATCACCGCGATCGAGATCGGGGTCCTGAAAGGGAATCCGTTCCCCGACAGCACTCCCAAATTCTTAAAAAAAATGTCCGAGCTTCTTTCCATGGGACTAAACGACAAGATCGAAGTGTACGCGCCTTTTCAAAAGATGAAAAAAGAGGATGTGATCGCGTTCGGTAAAAAACTTCCCCTCGAATTCACTTTTTCCTGCCTTAACCCGAAGGGGTACGAACACTGCGGCGAGTGCAATAAATGCGTGGAAAGAAAGAAGGCGTTTTTTTCCGCGGGTGTCTTCGACAAAACAAAATATAAGAAGCCGGGGATTTAGATTGCTTCGCCCCTTCGGGGCTCGCAATGACAGTTAACTTATGAAAATCCTCATCTTCGGCGCGGGCGGTGTCGGCTCTGTGGTCGGCGGTTTTCTCGCGAGAACCGGACATGACGTCTCTCTCCTCGGACGTGCCTGGCATCTCGACGCGATCGAAAAACAAGGGCTCGTCATCACCGGCATCTGGGGTGATTATCGCATCAAGGCGCTCGAGCTTTACCGCGATGTCGCCGACGTCCGTAAAAAGGACCCTTCCTTCGACCTGATCATCCTCACCGTCAAATCGTATGACACAGAAAAGGCCGCCAAAGAATTACTCCCTCTTATGTTGGAAAAAACAATGCTGCTGGCTCTGCAGAACGGTCTTGGGAATATTGAGACGATCTTACAGGCCGGGGTCCGATCGGAAAATTTTTTGGCGGGACGCGTGATATTCGGCGTGGACTTGAGCCCTGGCGTCGCGAAAGTGACCGTGAACGCGGACTCGGTGCGGATAGGGGAATTGCCCCGCCACCAGAGCGTCGGCGGGCAAGCAGGCGTCGTTGAAACGAAGGCGAGTGCTTTTCAGATCGCGCGGGCATTTGCCGCCGCCAAGATCCCTGCGGAGCCCGTGCCGGACATCCTCACCTATATTTGGGCCAAGGTCATCTATAATTGCGCGCTCAACGCTATTTGCAGTCTGCGTGAGATGCCTTATGGGAAGGTCCTGGAAAACGCCGAGACCCGGGCTCAGATGGAGCGCGTGGTACGTGAATGCTACGCGGTGGGTCTGGCCAAGCGCGTAGCCCTGGACCCTTCGAATGTGGAAGCGTTCATGGACCTTCTCGTACAGAAGCTGATCCCGAGCACGGCCGCGCATTTTCCGTCCATGTTCCAAGACCTGAAGCGCGGTAAGCGCACCGATATTGACGCTTTGAACGGGGCTATTTCCCGGTACGCGAAGGAGCTTGGGATCCCGGCTCCGGAGAATGAGGAATTGGCCCGCCAAATCCACGAGATTGAGGCAAATTCTGTGAAATAATTTGTTATTCTTGATAAGAATTTATTACTAAATGTAAGACAAAAAGCCCCCCATTTCCTTGTTATTTTGAGCCCTATCAGGCACACTTCCTCTAAGTCTTAAGTCCTGGTTTTCACACGTCTTACGGATTTTTTAAAAAACGCAACGGGAGTTTTGTTTTGAGTTCCAATAGGCTTTTAAAAATCGTTTCATTGACGTTGGTTTTGACGATGCTGATCCAAGATCTGTCGTGGGCGAACCCGACGGCGATCACCGATTTGGTGCTAGAAAAGCATTCCAAATTTGTCCTTCCCGAATCAATTGGAACGGTGGAAGAAGTGTCATTGCGGGGAGGTCCACAGGGCCGACGAAGCAATGACGTTATGCTGTATCTGATCCAGGATGCACACGTAAATGAGTCAGCACAACGTCATATCGCGAAGATCCTCAACTTGCTCATCGAAAAAGAAAATATTCGTACGGTCTTCCTCGAAGCGGGCACCGGCGACGATTCGCTGTCGGACCTGCGCCCTCTGGCTCCCGCGCAAAAGAGGAAGGACGTATCGGACCGGTACCTTCGCAAAGGCTGGATACAGGGTCCTGACTACCTCGACCTCAATTCCGAGAAAACTTTTAAGCTTTGGGGTGTCGAAGACAAGGCGCTTTATTTCCGGGGGATCGGGCTTTACGGAGCGATCCGTAAGGACCGCGAGCGTGCGGGCGCGTTTCTGGATAGGATCCGGCGCGCGCTGCGCACGCTCAAACCCCGGATCCTTGAACCAGCGCTTCTGGAATTTGACGGCAAACGCGCGGCCTATCTATCCGCCGAAGGCGGATCCGCCTCTGGCGGAAAAAATGAGCTTTCGCTCGCCGAATATTTTCAGGCGCTCTCCGGCGCCGCCCATGATAAAAATATTTCGCTGCTGGCCTACCCAAATTTCCTGACGCTGGAAGAAGTGCGTGAAAAAGAATCCAAGATCGATTTCCAAAAGGCCAGCGTCGAGCAGCAAAAAGCATTCGCCGGACTATCCGCTGAGGATAAGGCAGAGTTTCTGAATAATCTGAAGGGAAAGGGGGAGCTCGACCGCGCCGGCGTGGACAACGCGAGAAAACTTTGTGACGCGTATGCGGTTTTGAAGGACCAGATCGCTTCGGCGGCTGCTTCGCAGCCTCCTCGCAATGACACGACATATCCTGAGCTTTCCAAATACTTCGATTATCTCCAAGTCATCCAAAAAATCCGCCATGAAGCATTGTTGGATGAACTGTCCCAGATCGAAAAGCAGGTCTATGAGGCGCTCACATTCACGGTCGACGAAAAGATCCTGCTTCAGGTCTCGCGTGCCGAAGAGATCCTGCGTCGGTTGGTGAACCTGCAAGCGACGTCCGCTGACATCCGTGAGCTTCGAGAAAATCCCGCCGCGTTCGACGCCGTCGAGATCGGTGGTTACCTGAACCGCAAGTTCATGGAACTGGAGAGCCATTATGAAGACGTGGTTTTCCTCGATGAAAAATACGACGCTCTTTTCAAGAATGCACTTGAGTTTTACGAACTCACCGAACAGCGTGATGAAGTGTTCGTCAAGAATATCTCAAGCGAGCTTGAGCACCGCAAAGAGACCAAAGCTGCGTTCGTGGTGGGTGGCTTCCACGCCGGACATCTGAAGAAACTGCTCCGAGAGAAGAATATTTCCTACGTTTCCATCCTCCCGCGCGTGTTGCAGGAAACGAACCAAAGGAAATACGAGACGTTGCTTTTGAGCCAGGCAATGCCGGTCCGGGTGGTCGAACCGCCGGTTTCTTTAAAAATACCGGCCAAGTTATGGGGCGTGTTGCCGGGCGGCGAGCTTGCTGTTCGGGGAACATCGGTCCGTTCGATGCTTGAGACGGAGATCGGTGCTGCTCCGCGCACCGGCGCGCCCCGCTATCCGGCGGGGCAGCCCCGTCGAATGACTGGGGCACGGCTGGCGGGTTCGACAAGCTCACCGCAAGGCGAGGCGCGCCGAGGGGCGCGGATAGCGGATGGCAGGTGGTCTGAACGTATCGGCACGATCGGCTCTTGGATTACGATTGCGGCCCCGCTCGTGATTTTTATACCAGGAGATTGGCTCAAGTGGACGCCCGCGGACATTCCGTTATGGTTGAGGGCCGTCTTGGGCTCTGTATCGGCGGTCACCGGCGGCTGGGGACTCGTAGCATTCAACCGATGGGCGGAGTGGAATCGAGTCTCTCTGAGTAGGCCGACTGCACACGGGCCTTATGCCTGGGTCCGTCATCCTGAGTACGCGTTTCAGCAATTTATTCCTGTTACGGCTTTCCTGATTTACTTGTCTCCGGTCAGCGCCATTTACTGGTTCTTGTTCTGGATGGGCACTCGCCTACGTATTGTCGCGGAAGAGTCGCGTTTGATTGACCGCTGGCACGGGGCTTACTTGAAGTATCGCGACAGCGTCCCGCGCCCATTATTACCGAAGTTCCCGAAACACGGCACCTCAAAGAATACGAACGGCGCGCGGCTGGCCACCAAAGCGACGGTAAGCCCGCGGCTTTCTTTGGGACGTCGCGCGTTTGTGACGGCCGCCTTGGCATTTCTTACGGCTCCGCGTTTGTCTGACCCCGGTCTTCCGGAGATTTCCGAGGTTCTACTTTCCTCCAAGGAACGGCACGCGACTCCTTTGCCCGGCAGGGGGACGGAAGTTGTGCTCGCTCTTCCACCCGACCCCGTAGCCGGAGCGCCGGGCTTGAGTAAGGTTGCGTCGATAAAGATCCGCTTCGAGCGTCGGGCCCCCGGCGTGTTTTTCAGGGTCGGCTTCGGGCTCGAGGGACGCACGGTCTCGCTCGTGCCGTATGGAGCCGCCTTTACCGAACCGCAGTCACAAGTTTATCCCGTGAATAGGTTGGTGGAACTGCGTCTGTCCGAATTAGGGCTTACTGTCGAAGAGCTTGAAAAAATCCGGGATATCCGTTTGTGGTTCGGCTTTGCCGATGCGCTCGGAAAGGTGATCCAGAATCCTGAAACCGGGGCCGAACAACCAGCGGATTCCTTTGCCGATCCGTCGGCGATCATTTTGGAGCTGGCTGGCGCGCGGCTGGCTTTAACAAAATCCCCTCTCGATCATAAAGCCGACCGGCTGCTGCGCCAACTGGCCAAGACGGACCAGGAATTCACGACTTACCATGTGGGGCGTGTCGCGTGGATTGCCGAAGAAATCACAAGGTTATTGGAGCTTTGGGGCCTAGTCTTCACTGAAGAAGAGAAGCGGGTCATCCGGCTGACAGCGCGCCTACATGACATCGGAAAATTAGAAACGCCTCACAACATTCTTTTAAAAATTGGCCGGCTTACAGAAGCTGAATACGAACTCATGAAAAAACACGCCGAGGCCGGCGCGAAGATTCTAAAAGACAACGATTTTCCCACGGCGGTCGTCGAAGCGGTGCATGCGCATCATGAACGATACGACGGCGGAGGCTACCCAAGGGGCCTAGCCGGAGACCGGATCCCGATGGCCGCGCGCATCGTGGCGGTCGCGGACACCTGGGCCGCAATCACACATGAGCGGCCCTATCGCGGGAGAGCCAGCTACGCGGAAGCGATGGAAGAGATTCGGCATGGGTCGGGCACACAATTTGACTCCGTTATTGTGAGGGCCCTGGAGGATTGGTTCGGCGGAAACCACCGCGGCCTGGAAGGCTTCGAGAGGCACGGGGTCCTTGTGACGTCGCCCGGGGGCGGGTTCTTTCGATCCGGCCGCCCGGTCGTGGTTGTTCTGGAAGAGGATTCTGCCGCCCGCGGCCGTTTGATCAAACGTATCCGAAGCCGGGATTTTTTTAACGATGCATTTGAACCGTATTTATTCGTCATTGTTCCGACCCAGACGGCCTTGGAGAGAGCCGTTGAGATCGCCCGTGGGCAAAAAAACGGTCCCGGCACGGCATGGAAAGAAGATTTGTTCCGGGTGACTGTTCGTGATTATTCGAATTTTCAAGAAACTGTCCGCTGGGAACTGGGCTATACGGACGAGCAGACAAAAGTCGGCAGCCGGCCGGCGTCAGACCTGAACGCCCAGCAGGAACGCGCGAAGGCGCTGATCGACGCCGCGAAAGACGCCCAGAACACAGTCGTCGTGCTCAACGTGTGTCTGATGAATCAGTATCGCAGTCCGACGATGCAGGCGATCCTCCAAGATGCGCTGGAAAGAGAAGGGATCGGTCTTAGCGGCAAAGTTACCATACGTTCCGGCGGAATGTGGTGGCCGGACACGCTGGCTATGCAACGCCTATACTCGGTCGAGGATGAGAACGCACTGCCGAAGGTGGAGGTTCCGGACGGTTTTGTTCAGGCCGCGGAGGAAGCCGGGATCGACGAGGATGTGATCCGCAGTATCCGCCCATCTGGCGTCACCGCCGATCTCGTTGACAAAGCCACTGTGATCGTCGCGGCCGAGGAATGGATCCGACGGCTCCTTCTGAAGCATTTTCCAGCATCCGCAGGTAAAACATTTCTCTTCACGGACCTTGCTCCTGGGGTCTTCGACTCGGAGGGGATCCCGGATCCGGGACAGGGGCAAATTTCACATCGTGAGCTTTTTGCCGCCATCCGCCGCGGCTTCGAGAACTTCCTGCTTCCTTGGCTGCAACGCCGAGAGGTGGACGCATTCCCAGAAAGCGTATCGTTGTCGGACGTTTCGATCGACCGGACGGCATCTATCGCGCTGGAACTGGCGCGTTATGTTTACAGCGGAAAATTCGACGCGCTTGTTTTCTCAGGCAGCAGCCGCATGACCACATACGGGCCGTTCAGCGCCGCCTGGACGAAGCTTTATCCCGGCGAGGCCTCGCCGAAGATAGTTTTCCTCGACCGCCGCGATAACGTGATCCTTTATAAAAGGGGTTTCACGACCCCGGAAAGGAAGCGCCGCGTTTTTATCAAGAGCGGATTAGATCTACCCGGTGACGCGAATATCCTGGCCGTGGAAGATATCTCTCATAGCGGTACAAAGGTCCTCGGCATGACCGACGCTTATCGCCAGGCGGGTTACCGGAACGTACGGTGGGCCCACTTCGCGGCGCGGTCAGACTCCTCGATCTTCTCGGATCTGCCGTCGCATCCGTTCATCGGATCGACGGATCCTGCCTATTTCGGTGCATTTACGTTCTTCGCCATCGGGGCGTCTGAAGGGGCTGATGGCGTCAAAGAAACGATCGAACATGTCAAGGCCGAGATCGCCAGATCGTCCAACGGCTCGCGGCTGGCCGGTTCGACAAGCTCACCGCAAGGCCTTCGACGCGGCGCCGAAGGTGCGCGGCTGGCGGACAAGCTAAAAATCCTCCAGAAGTGGCACGCCGAACAGATGTCGTCTTTTAGGCAACTCCAAGAAAAGTCACACTTTGAGGGCGAGGATCTGGCCTGGTTTTATCGGCTCTTCAATAGCGCAGGCCAGATGCGCCGGTTTGTTCAATCCAGCGATTTTCCACCGAAGGACCGGTCCGGCCTCGTTTTTCTTATCAAAGAACTCGAGAGTGCCTGGGGAAACGTGAGCCGCATTGACGACAAAAGTGTTCTTGTCTCGCTGGGATTGGTAGGGCGATCTCTGGATGGTTTGGGTCGCACGTTGGATGTCATGGAAGGCGGCAGCGCGCAGGTCGACAAAAAAGTGCCGTCGAACCTTGCTCCTGTTCGTCCACCCGTCAAGTCACCCATTGCGTTGCCGGCCCATCCTTCTGACCGGACAACGCAGAAGCGCATAACTTTACAAGTCCAGCCAAAGCCGACCCCAAAAGCACCGGCTTCCGTACCAGGCATGGAATCGCCAGGCACCGCTTCATGGGATTCAGCGACGTTCCGCGAAAAACTGCTGAGGGTCGTCACAGACGGAGTGAATCGTTCCTTGAGATCGCGCGGAACCAAAGGGCTCGCTTATGAGCTTCATTTAAGTTCAACGGAATACCCTGTTTCGATCAAACGAGTATCCTCTAAACCAAAAGTGGCACTGCCGAAGTATGGCTATTTCGAATTTCGTGTGGACTGGTCATCCGGCAAAATGACCGACGCTTACTATCGAAGCGGTCGACGCGACGTATCTTTGTTGGTGCAGGAGGAGGCCATTTCCGCCATCTTGGACTTGAAAATCCACATTCACTCTCCGGATTCAGGTGATTCCGTCCCATTGCCCTCCGGCTCCCGGCTTTCGGCTTTGAATCGCCGGCAGCTTTTAGCGGGTTCTGGCGCGGCGGCCGTCCTGGCGGCATTCGTGGGGCTTGGGAAAATTTTTATGCCCAAACCCACCGTCAAGGTCCCTGTGGTCGAGAACCGCTATGAGATCGTCCGCTCGTTTCCGGCCGGAGAATGGGCCTTGTCTCGGACGGTAGACACCGGCCGGACTTTGTACCAGAACATTCGTGATCATGTTCCTGTCGAAGGAAGGTCTTTCAAAGCGACGTTTCTGGTGACAAAAAAGATGCTCGGCAAGGAGATTAAAGTGAGTGTCGGCTACAGGGATTCTAGTTACCAGAAATACCGCGCGAGTGTACTGCAAGCCACCCTTTGGCAAGGATTCATTACGGAAGAAATGCTTGGAAAAACAATTGAGTCGGATCCTGTAAAACTCCCCAAACAGGCGCTCTCCATCTATTCTGTTTTGGTGAGAGCGTCAAAGACGGGCGCTTCGATTGCCGGCGACGCGGAAGTTTTCATGCAAGATCTGCACTTACTGAAGGAAGTCCCGGTTTATCCCGCCGGCACCCGGCTGGCTCAGGGAGGATCCGAGCGGCGTCTGAGAGAATTGGCCAAGCAGTTTTCCGTTTTTGCGAACGTCGAACTGAGCAAGTTCCCGTCTATTTTTCACGAGGAGGAATCGATTCAATCGGCCGGGGAACTGGTCTATCAATTTTCCAAGCAGATCAAGGATTTCGAAAAACAAAATATCTTCAAAGACAGGCGGGACTACAGAATAAGCGAGCAAGAGCAGATTTTCATTCATACCATTCGAACCTATTTTATCCAGTCACTTGCGTCTATCGGGTTAAGCGTACATGCGTGGCAGACGGCGCGGGACGATACATCAAGAATAAAGGCGATCCGCAAGATTCAAGAATTCCATTCGCACATGCAACGGGCCGCTTCGACGTTGGGGGCTTTGCCTAATGGGAGGCTTGTTTATCGAAAGATTCCGATGAATATGGAGATTTTGGACCTGGATGCTATAGCCTCAAGACAACAGGCTGTCCCGTCTCCAGGCTCCGGCTCCCGGCTGGCGGCCGAAGGGCGGCAGGCCCGGCTATTGAAGGCGGATCTACGGGAAGTCGAAGGGCTCAATCAGACCGAAGCGGCCCAAGCGTTGGGAGTCTATCCTTCAGAAGTCAATCGACTTCCGAAGTCGGTCAGGAAGCGCTACGGCATCGTGGCCGGAAAACGGGGCCCCAAACCGGTGGTGTCGTTGCTTTTTGACCGTTACGCGAAACAGGTTCGTGGCATGAATCTCGCTCAGGCGACCGCGACCGTCAATAACTTGGAATCCAAGAGCCGGAAAAAACCCCGATACACGATCACCCGGGCGGCCGTGTCGCTGCATTTCAAGAACCATCCGGGGGAATTGAAAGACCGCGGATTGAACAAGCGGGCTTACTCGGCCGGCTCGCGGCTGGCCAAGCTGGAGGATGTCATCCGGCTCAAGTCTAAAAAATCTCTCAAGGAGGGCCAGGAGATCGGCGTGCTGGTGGGGCCCGAAACGGATGGCGCGGAACATCTGCGCAGTCTTTACGATTATTATAGGGATTATGAGATGGTCTTTGTCCCGACCGACCGGGGAAGGGTCTACAAGGCCGTTGTTCTTGGCGTGGAATGGAATAAGGTTTCGTTTGAATTCATCGACGCGGCCGGGGAAGGCGTACTGAAAAGTAGACGATTGCTCGATTTCAACCCCATCGGTCCGTGGAGGCAGACGACCCTGGCAGCCCGGCGCGGTGAGGATTATAGGGAATACATAAGAAAGGGCACCTTCGTCAAGCATGCCGCCCTGGGCATCGGCAGGATCGTAAGCGTCGAAAACGGGACGGGACGGGTCTCGGTGAGGTTCTTTCCGGGAAGGATGATCCGGGCGGTTCCCGAATCCGAATTGACATTTCTTATCAGCGAGACACGACTTGAGGATCTGCTCGGGATCACGCTCGGGGTCCTGCATTTTGCCGTTCGAAAAGGGCGGCTGGTACCGGATGCGACCTATCATCGGTTTGTTCTGTTCAACGTGGAGAGGATCGGGGATATCGGTTCCGTCTTCAACCCCGAACCCGGAATGGTCGAGGCTTCGGAAGTCCGGCGTCGCCTGGGTTTTCCCGAGGGATCTGACAGGTTGTCCAAAGCGGCCGCGGCGGAGCGCTTGAAGGCCGATCAAGTGCTTGTGAAATCGGATGCCCGAAAAGCCTACTTCTTTGAGGAAGAGAGGGTGACGCGCTGGGAGCGTTTTTTCAAGGATGCCAAGCCGCGCGATATCATTCCCGTGCTCATTCTCATCGATCAGACCGAATCCGACGAGGAGCTTGAGTTCCTTCTTCGAGCCAAGAACGGCACCGACCGTAGAATTCTCCAAGCGGCCTTGCAATTGAAGGAAAGAGGCGATGCGCGATTCAGCGCGACCGAAGCTCAAAGGCTGAGCGGCATCGCCCGGAGCCATATCTTCCGCCGCTTGAAGGCCGAACCGGCTCTGCGTTCGGCCATCGACGAGAAATTCGGCGCTCGGCTGGCGGACGGAGAAGCTATTTGGAAACGCATGGTTTCGCACGATTGGCCTTTGAGTGAATTGCTCGATAAAAAAGATAGAATCGTTTTTGACTGGGGAAGAAAGCTGGTTTTTGACAAGATGGTTTTTGTGTTTCCGCTCAAAGGGTTGATCACCAGAAGCAGGCATAAGACCAGAAAGTTCGATTCAATGTATGGTTCGGAAGTGTACGTATTCCCGTTGGAAAGTTTTGAAAATACAAGCACAACAATGGCTTACTATGATCTGAGCCCTTCCGAATCAGATGCCGTTATCAGGCATATTTTGTCATTGGGTGACCGCTATCTGGCTAAAAGGACGCCCCAAGAGCGTATCACTGCGTCCGATCTGAGCCAGGATCGGCAAAGTCTCGCGGATAATTTCTGGCCGGATTTTTACTCGGGAAAAATAGATCACGGGGTTGGGTTAGAGCTGAATCGACGTGTTCACCCGTTCGTGGTCGAAAAGGCGGCCCATGCTATAAGGCTGCTTTCGCTTACAGGCAAGAGGGATTTCAAGATCCTTCAACAGGGCTCGGGGGACGGCGTGCTTCTTTTGGCCATCAGGGACCACTTGAAGCAAGAATTTCCTTTATTGACCTTTAAATTTTATGGTGTGGACAAAAACGCGTCTCAGATCGCTCAAGCAACCGGCCGGCATTTTCATGAGCAGGATATACTGATCCGAAATGGCTTGGCTCAGGATCCGTCTATTTTTGCCGATGAGGCACCGGATGGATTCGATGTCATTGTTGATTATGGGCTCACGGTATCCAGCGTCGTCGATCGTGAGACCGCGCGCGGAATTTATTCGTTCTGGTCCGCAAGACTCGTGCCGGGCGGTTTGGCCCTATCGGTGCCATTCAACATCAATGAAGCCCGGTCGGATGAGGTGGAGATCCCTTCCAATTTAGATATTCTCGCTCTCAGTATTCCGGAGAATTTTTTTAAGCATCGAGCGCCGGAAAGGGTGATGGTTGTTCAAAAGCAAGGCGGCAAGAAAATAACAGCCACCGAACTTTTAGGCTCCGGCTCGCGGCTGTCCGAAAATGCGGAAGTGTCGATACTCGGGGAGGACCTGCTCCTGCCCGGTGAGACGATCCCGCTCGCGGAACTTTCGGCCGAACGACTCACCGCGTGGAGGAACTCCCAATTTCCGGGCTTACCGGTCACGTTCGAGGCAATCGAAAACGAACCGCGCCGTTTTACCCTCTCTCTACTACCTCCGTACAACGTCACGCAGGTCATTGACTTGGGACGAGAGGAAGATATTGATGCGTTGGCTCACAGGCTGGATGGTGTGGTTTACGCGAGGCGATGGGAGCAGTTGGGAGAACAATTATCCGCCCCGACGCGAGCGGAAGAACTCGCCGAATCGGCTCTGCAAGCGGTTCGTGCGGAGAACGCACTTTCGCGCGCTGAAAAGAGAAAACTCAAAACAAACACTTCAGACTTGAGACGGGTAAAGAGTTTTGTCGATTCGGAGTTAAGTCTAGGACTACAGCAGGCCGGACTGTCGTTTTCTAATGAGACGGGCGTTGTGGCGGACCGCTTTACGACAGGTATCGCGAGGCATCTGCTTTCCCATCAAGTGTCCGGTCGTGAAGCCGGTCTCGTCGCCAAGGCAGTCGCATTACGGTTGACGCAGGAAATCTCAAAGATCAAGGAGAGCGCGCCACCCACTTTATCCGCAAAACAATTGGGTTTCGTCTTGAGCCGCATGTCCGCTGAACGGTTTTTGGGATTGCTTTCCGCGCCGGAATTACAGAATCTCCCAGCACACAAATGCCGCGCGCTGGTGCTAAGGAATATTCAGGGTGCGCGGCTGGCAAAACAGTATGCTTCTTTGGCCCCCAGTGATGTGGAGTACGAGTATTTGGATTATCGGAGCTGGACGACCTTACGCAAGGCGTTTCTGCCCCAGC
>Ga0247727_10009331_pt1 | contig 17833 bp, 16 predicted proteins | sample WisWelCaveWW1625_FD_202498 | JGI IMG/M metagenome (GOLD analysis project Ga0247727, IMG submission 202498) | Biofilm microbial communities from Wishing Well Cave, Virginia, United States - WW16-25 | ecosystem: Environmental > Aquatic > Deep subsurface > Groundwater > Cave microbial mat | place...
AGTGCTTGATATAGTACAGGTCATATTGTAGCTTGACCAGCGCGTCCGTGGTCGATCGACCATAGCGGTAGTTGACCTGCGCCCACCCCGTGACACCCGGACGCATGGCGTGCCGCGCACGATAGAAGGGGATCTCGCGGGCCAGGCGGTCGACGAACTCTGGGCGCTCGGGCCTCGGTCCGATGAACGACATCTCGCCCCAGAGGACGTTGATCGATTGGGGTATCTCGTCCAGGTGGAGCAGGCGCAGCACGTGGCCGACGCGGGTCACGCGGCGATCCTCGACCTGGGCCCACTGCGGTCCCTCGGCCTCCGCATCGGGAATCATTGTGCGGAATTTCAACAGCACGAACGGCCGCCCACCTCGCCCGATGCGTGTCTGCCGGTAGAGCACCGGCCCGGGACCCTCCAGACGGAGCGCCAGACCCACCAGGGGCAACAGGATCACGGTCAGTGCGGTCCCGATCAGGCCGATGGCCAGGTCGAACGCCCGCTTCAGCACGAGGTAGACTCGGTTGAGCTCGCGATCCGCGGGCAGGACCAGGTGGAGACTCCGACCGGCGTGCTCCACCGGGACGCGTCCGGTCAGACGCTCGTAGACGGCCTGCATGACGGTGACCTGGATCCCCTGCTCGTGACAATCTATCAGCGCCGCTACCAGACCGCCCGCCATCGTCTCGTGCCGCGTGATGGCAACAATGACTTCCGAGACGCCGAGTTCCTCGACCAGCCGGCGCAGATGGTCGGACGCGCCCAGGACCGGCAGGCTCTCGATGACATCGCCCTGCCGCTCGGGATTGTCGTCGATCAACCCAACGAGCTCGTACTCGGTGTCGGCATGGGTCCGCACCGCCTCGATGAGCGAGCGACCGGCCCACCCTGCACCGACGATGAGCACGCGGTGGCGAAACGTCGGCTGGACCAGGAGCCGCGCATAACCGATCCGCCCGACGGCCGTCAGAACCATCATGAGCAGGACAAAACCCGAGGCCGTGAGCCGTGAGGAGTGGAGGGGCGGCGTGACATACGGAATGCTCAGAAAGATCGCCGCAACGACCAGCGCGACCGCCACCACCCGACCCACGCCACTCGAAACACTCGCCGCCACCCGGAGGTCGTACGCGTTCAGCAGCGGCGCGCTGACGGTCCAGAGGCCGACGAGCAGACCGAACCATACGGGGTGGTCCGCGATCGTCTGCCAGCCCCAGGGGAGGCGGAATCGGACCGCAAGTATGACGAGCAGCGCCAGACACACGGCGCAGACATCCGCTGTGTACAGCAGGACCTTCCGTTCCGAGAGACGCAGGGACAACCACGCACGCCGCGGGACAGCAAGCGCCTGGGGCAGGCGGGTCGCAGGAGCAGAGGGTGGCGTCTGCAGCATCGAAGGAGGCATGGGGTCAGCCCTCTCCTTCTCAGCCTTCGCGCCGGGCGAGAGCCTCACCTGCGGACCCCCTCAGGCTGTGTCGGGCGCACAGGCCGGCGCCACAGGTACCGGTGCTTCCAGAAGTAGTACGCCAGGGCGGCGCCATGCTTCAGTGTCAGGATCCCCGGCCGACGTCGCGTGATGCGCTGCTCGTGGTGCACCACCACGGCCAGGGGAACATAATACACTTCCCACCGGGCCTTCCACGCACGCAGGCAGAAATCGACGTCTTCGGGTCCGTAGAACATACGCTCGTCGAGCGGCCCCGCAGTCTCGATCACCTCGCGTCGGATCAACTGGCATGCGCCGATCACATAGTCGACAGGTTGCGGGTTGGTACGGTCAAGATCTAGCATCTCCTCGTCTACGACCCACCGGATAACCCGACGCACACGATGGGGAAGCTGTCGGAGCAACTTCCCCGGAAGGGTGGGAAATCTCCGGCAACTGAACTGTACCGTCCCGTCCAGGTAGACGAGCTTCGGACCGACAATCCCTACCGCGATGTCTCCCTGCATAAAGCGGAGCATCGCGGAAAGACTACCGGGCGTCAATTCTGCATCGCTATCAAGGAACAGCACGTACTCTCCGATGGCCAATCTGAGACCCTGATTCCGGGCACGTGCCACACCAAGGTTCGTGTGGTTCCGCACGATGCGGGCACGGGGCAGCATTGCTTCGACGATCTTCAAGGAGTCGTCCGACGAACCGTTGTCGATCACGATGACCTCGGTAGGGACCCGCTCAGCCTCGTGACGCAACGAGGCAAGGGCGGCGCCAACATGCCGTGCAGAGTTCCATGTCAGGAGGACTACTGAGATCCGGGGGGCCTGGCGATCCATCACTCCGCCCGTCAGGCCGACCGCTTTCGGTCGACGATCCCAGCGTACAACGCCTCATATCTGTCGATGATCGTCTCCCATTCCAGTCCGCGCGCCTGTGCTCGCCCCGCCCTGCTGAGTGCCCGCCGCTGGTCCTGATCCTCCAGCAACACCCGCACGGCGCCACCCATCGCCTTCCGTCCTGCCACAACCAGGCCTCCTGCGAGTTCCCGAGCGTTGCCGACATCATACGAGACAAAGGGAACACCCGCCGCCATGGCCTCCACGAGGACCAGGGGCGCAACCTCGAATCCGGACGTCAAGAGCAGGAGATCAGCCTCGCTGAAGGCAGCGACGACCTCCTGCCGTGGGACTCCACTGAGCAGGCTCACGCCGCTATCACGCCGTGCGGCCCTGGAGCAAGCCGCCCAGCAACTCCGTGCGCCCCCGGCATCGTCTCCTATTACTACCAGCGTCACGTCAAGACCGCGGACGAGGTTCGGAATCAGCATCAAATCCCGATGGCCTTTGATGCGGTAGTGATTCCCCACGTGGAGCAGCATGTAGCGCGACTGAATCCCATGACGATCGCGAAACCCGCTGTCCGCGGTTCCAAACTCCCGGGCGTCGACGCCATTGGGAATCACCACCTGCTCGCCCCCGCCGTACCGGTGCCCGAAGGCGGCGTCGGCACCCGTCGCGGTATGATACACCAGCGCGTCGTACTCTCGAATCCGCTTCGCGAGCATCCGAAAGTACGACGCGTACACCAGCCGCCGGACCCCGTACATCCCCGAGAAGCCGCAGGTGGCCAGCACTTTAGCACCGCCAATCCGACGGAGGACGGGTAGTGCCGCATCTGTGGGCCACGCCTGCGCAGCGTAGTTCATGACGACGTCGAACCGCTCACGACCTATCCACGCTTGATAGCCCGCCACTTCGCCCCGCATGCTACGGACGTGGTTCCCCGTAACCTTGAACGAAGCGATCTGGACCCCACCCAACACGGTGTTGTCCCTACGGGGATCGTGACTGGTTGCGACGACGACCTCATGCCCTCTGGCCACCAGACCCTCAGAGATCCGTTGCACGACACGTTCGGCGCCACCGATCGCGGGATGATAGAATTCCACGGTGTGAAGGATTCGCATGTTGCCCGCCCTCAGCGACCAATACGCCATGACTCGTTCTCTGCCTGCGCCACGGGACGGCGTCCCCGCCGAGTTCGCGGCAATGCGTCCACTTGCGGAAGGCGGTTGTGGACAGGAGACTCCAGAGGCTGCGAGAAAGGACACATGCAAGTATACGTGACCGAGTTGTCGCGATCTGAGCCCGTCCTACGAGCGAGGAGTCCTGGATGCCGGTTGTGATCTTGGCGGGTGGTTTTGGCACTCGACTGCAGGAAGAAACCATCGTCAAGCCCAAGCCGATGATCGAAATCGGCGGCCGGCCGATTCTGTGGCATATCATGCAGCACTACGCCCACTATGGCTTTCGCGAGTTCTGCGTCGCGCTGGGCTACAAGGGTGACATGATCAAACGCTACTTTCACGACTACGTCACGCTGAACAGCAGCATGACCGTGTCGCTGGCGAGCGGCCGGGTGCAAGTGCACGGCGTCAGTAACGACGACTGGACGGTTCACCTCATCGACACCGGTCTGGACACCATGACGGGCGGGCGCCTGCGGCGCCTCCAGCCGTGGCTCAAGGGCGAACCCGTGATGCTGACCTACGGAGACGGTGTCGCCGATGTCGACCTGAAAGCCCTCATCCAGTTCCATCGTGCCAAACGCCGGACGGCCACTGTCACGGCCGTCCGGCCTCCATCGCGATTTGGAGGAGTGGTGTTCGACGGAGACACGGTCGCGGAGTTCACGGAGAAGCCGCAGATTGGTGAAGGCTGGATCAACGGAGGCTATATGGTCCTCGAGCCAGATGTCTTCGGCTACCTCCAAAGCGACAGCACACGGCTCGAGCAGGACGTGCTGGAGCGTCTGGCGAGCCAGGGTCAGCTGGCCGGATACCGGCACGAGGGCTTTTGGCAGTGCATGGACACCCTGCGCGACCTGCGCCTGCTGGAGAGCCTGTGGGACGGCGGGCACCCTCCGTGGAAAATCTGGACCGATCCGGTCTGAGAGCAGCCGGGACATGGACGAGCACTTCTGGCTCGACCGACCGGTCCTGGTCACCGGTGCTACCGGCCTGCTGGGCAGCTGCCTGGTCAAGCAGCTGCTCGACCTGCGCGCCGAGCCCGTCTGCCTCGTGCGCGACTGGGTACCGCAGAGTGAGTTTGTCCGCGGTGGATTGGCGGACCGCGTAAGACTCGTTCGCGGCGACATCCGCGACCAGACACAGTTGGAGCGCACGATCGGTGAATATGAGGTCGAGACCGTGGTCCATCTCGCCGCGCAGACCACAGTCCAGGTCGCCAACCGCAACCCGGTCTCCACGTTTCAGACCAACATCGGCGGCACCTGGGCGCTGTTGGAGGCCTGCCGGCGTAGTCCTTCGGTGCAGCAGATCGTCGTTGCCTCTTCCGACAAGGCGTATGGCAGTCACGAGCACCTTCCGTACGCCGAGCACAGCCCTCTGCGCGGCAGGCACCCGTACGATGTGAGTAAGTCCTGCGCCGATCTGCTGGCTCAAGCCTACGCGGCGACCTACCGCCTGCCCACTGCCATCACCCGCTGCGGCAACCTCTTCGGCGGTGGGGACCTGAACTGGAATCGGATCGTTCCAGGCACGATCCGGTCCGCGGTCCGCGGACGGCGACTGATCATCCGATCAGACGGGCAGTACGTCCGCGACTACTTCGCTGTGGAGGATGCCGCGGCCGCGACGCTGCTGCTGGGTGAACGCCTGGCAGCCGACCCCACCCTCGCCGGCGAAGCGTTCAACTTCTCATACGAGCGTCCGATGACCGTGATTGAGATCGCGCAGCTTGTTCTGCGCCTGATGCGATCGACGTTGGAACCGGACATACGGAACGAGGCCACCGGCGAAATCCGAGAACAGTACCTGAGTGCCACCAAAGCGCGCACCGTTTTAGGCTGGCGCCCCCAGCGTACGCTGGAAGAGGGACTCGAGCGCACGATCGCCTGGTACCGGGCGTTCTTCGACCAGCAACCGTGACCCTCACGTCCTTCACCTGCCGGTCATGCGGGCACGCCGACCTGCACCCGGTGCTCTCACTCGGTCGTATGCCGCTGGCGAACTCCCTGCTGGCACCAGAGGACCTGGCCCGCCCTGAGCCGATCTATTTACTGGATCTGGTGTTCTGTCCCCTCTGTACGCTCGTGCAGATTACCGAAACGCTGGCCCCCGAGGCGCTTTTTCAAGAGTACCTCTACTTCTCGTCATTCTCCGACACGATGCTGCGCCACGCACAGACCCTGGTGAGCCGCGCCATCGCGTCCCGGGGCCTGAACCAGCAGAGCCTCGTTGTCGAGGTCGGCAGCAACGACGGCTATCTCTTGCAGTACTTTGCCGCGTCCGGGATACCCGTCCTGGGCATCGAGCCGGCCGCGAACGTCGCGGCCGTGGCGGTCTCGCGCGGCATTCCGACGATGGCCGAATTCTTCGGGCGCGATCTCGCCGGTGGTCTCCAGGCGCAGGGTCTTGCCGCCGACGTGTTGATCGCCAACAACGTCCTGGCTCACGTGGCCGATCTGAACGGCTTCGTCTCTGGCGTCGCGCGGCTCCTGCGGGACGGTGGGATCGCGTACATCGAGGTCCCGTACGTCAAGGACATGATCGATCGCTGTGAGTTTGACACGATCTATCACGAACACCTGTGTTACTTCTCGCTCACGGCCCTCCAGCGGCTGTTTCATCGGTATCACCTCATGATCGCCGACGTCGAGCGCCTCCCCGTGCACGGTGGCTCCTTGCGCCTGCATGTCGTCCACGCGGACCGGGTGCCCGCCGGCGACGCCATCGAACGGATGCTCGATCAGGAGGCGGCCTGGGGTGTCGATCGTCTCGAAGCCTACGGGTCATTCGGCCGACGGGCACAGCAGATCAAGACCGCGCTGGTCGACCTTCTCGTGTCGCTGAGACAGGCCGACAAACGTCTCGCCGGCTATGGAGCGGCGGCCAAAGCCACCGTGTTGCTCAACTACTGCGGGATAGGCCCTGCGTTGCTGGAGTTCGTGGCGGACCTTAGCCCCCACAAGCAGGGGCGATTCATCCCCGGGGTCCGCCTGCCTGTCGTCCCACCCGAGCGTCTGATGCAGGACCGGCCGGACTACACCCTCCTCCTGGCCTGGAACCTGGCCGACGAAGTCCTACGGCAACAGGCGGACTACCGGAGGGCCGGCGGGCTGTTCATTGTGCCGATTCCTGACGTCACGATTGTGTGAGGTCGCCATGGCCACGACCGATGGGATCACACTGTTGCAGGGCGAGCGTGTTATTGATGGCGTCAAGGTGATACCGCTACGCCGGATCCCGGACGAGCGCGGTACCGTGTATCACATGTTGAAGGTGACTGACCCCCACTTTGTCGGATTCGGCGAGATCTACTTCTCGTCGGTCTATCCCGGGGTCGTCAAAGGATGGCACAGACATCGGGACATGACCCTTCACTACGCGTGCATCGTTGGAGCGGTCAAGGTAGCCCTCTATGATGAGCGGGACCGGTCTCCGACCGCTGGGACGCTGATGGAGGTCATTCTCGGGCCAGAGCATTACGCGCTCCTCGTCATTCCCCCGGGCGTTTGGAATGGGTTCAAGGGAATCAGCTCGCCGTACGCCATCGTGGCGAACTGCTGCACGCACCCGCACGATCCTTCGAGGACGACCCGGCTCGATCCGTTCCAGAATCACATCCCGTACACCTGGGATGTCCGGCACGGCTGACACATGGCGTCGAAGATACTCCTCACGGGTGCTGCGGGATTCATCGGCTCCCACGTCGCGCGGCGCCTCGTCGCCGAAGGCTGTGACGTATACGCGGTGGTGCGGCCACAGAGCACCGCGTGGCGGCTACGGGGTCTCGAGGGCGCCATTCAGCGGGTGAACTGTGACCTGACGTTGCCGGGAGCGGCCGAGCAGTGCGCCGCCCAGACTCGACCCGACATGTGCGTTCACCTGGCATGGGACGTCGTGCCTGGTCAGTATCTGCACAGCCTGCGGAACGTGGAGTGGGTGACGGCCAGCCTGCGGCTGGCCGGGGCGCTCGCGGAGCATGGGTGCAGCCGCTTCATCGGCGCCGGGACGTGCCTCGAGTATGATGCAAGCCACGCCCCCCTCGCGGAGACTGACCCCACACGGCCCACCAACCTCTACGCGGCCAGCAAGCTGGGCCTGGCCCTGATACTTGAGCGACTCGCGGACGTCACGGGGATGCGAGTGGCCTGGCTGCGGTTCTTCTACCTTTTTGGACCTCTCGAGGACGAGCGGCGACTGGTGCCATCGGTCATCCTGGCACTGCTGGAAGGTCGGCAGGCGGCGGTCAGCGCCGGGAAACAGGTGCGCGACTTTCTGCACGTGGCCGACGTCGCGTCGGCCGTCTGGGCGGTGGCGCGCAGCGACCTCAGCGGGCCCGTCAACATCGGCTCGGGCCACCCAGTCACTGTGGGCGAGGTTGCCGGTCACCTGGGCGCGATGCTGCAGCGCTCCGACCTCCTGGCGCCTGGGGCGGTCCAGGACGATCCGTCTGCACCGCCGTACGTGTGCGCAGATATCCGGCGTCTGTTTGCCTCCACTGGCTGGACCCCCCAGTACGATCTGGACAGCGGCTTGCGGGATACGGTGCGATGGTGGCAGGACAGTCGCCGGAGCAAGACGGGGCTCGAGTGACAAGTCGCATCCCCCTCGTCAGCATCGGCATGCCCGTCCACAACGGCGAACGATTCCTGAGCCAGGCGCTGGACTCGCTTTTGGCACAGCGTCACCAGGACTACGAGTTGATCATCTCTGACAACGCCTCGACCGACGCCACGGCAGACATCTGCCACGGCTACACGGCACGCGAGAGCCGCATCCGGTACCTTCGACTCGAGGCGCACAGAGACGCTGTCGGCAACTTCGATCACGTTCTGCAGGCGGCGAGGGGAGAGTACTTCATGTGGGCCGCGGCGGACGACCTTTGGGAGCCGCTGTTCATCTCGACCCTCGTCGATCTCCTGAGAAGCCGGGCCGATCTGGTGTTGGCCTTCTCTGTCTTCGATGTCGTGGACGAGACCGAAGCACGCATCAGGACCTACCGGCGCCTGCGCGAGACGGCGTCGCCCGATCGCTTCAGGCGCCTGAGCAACTACCTGCTCCAGGACGATGCTCTCGGGAAGGCCAACCTGATCTACGGACTCATGCGCCGCCAGGCGATCCTGGCTGCCGGGGGATTCAGGGCCTGGAGCGCTGGAGTCTGGGGAGCCGACATGCTTGTGGTGTTCAGACTGCTCTCCTACGGGAATCTTGCGCTGACAGACGACCTGCTCTTCCACAAGCGACTGGCCATCGACGCGAAGGAGCCGCCGCGTCGGGGCATCGTCGAGGTCGCCCGCCGGCACGCACGCGGGGCGAGGGCGTGGTATGGCTACTTCGCGGGCTACGCCCACCTGATTCGTATCGATGAGTACTTGACGGCACTGCAGAAGTTGTTACTACAAGCTCTCCTTGTCCGGCGGATCCTCTCGGTGGGCGGCGCGGAACTCCAGCGGCACGTCCTGGCACGGCCGCAAGCAGGCGCGCCCACGGATAGCGAGCATGACGCAGCGGGCATCTGAGATGCCCACGCCGCCGCTCGTCAGCATCGGCGTACCCACATGCGACCGTGCCAGACTCCTGCACCGCGCGCTTCACAGCCTGGTCGCGCAGGACTACCCTAATCTCGAGATCGTCGTTTCGGACAACGCTTCGACGGACGACACCCCCGCAATCTGCGAGGACATGCGGAAACGGCATCCCAACATCAGATACTTCAGGGTTCCTGTCAGAACGCCACCCTTTGCGAACTTCCGGAACGCACTGGTGCCCTCCCAGGGTATCTACTTCATGTGGGCAGCCGATGACGACTTGTGGGAACGCCACTTTGTTTCCACCCTGGTCAAGCAGCTGGAGCTGACACGAGACATCATGCTGGTGGCAGCCGAGGCACAGTACGTGCTGCACGATGGTACGAAGCTGCCCTTCTTTCCGGAGGGCACAGCGTTCTATGCGCCGCTGCCGTCCTCACGCTTGCGGCGGATCCTGACCGTCTCGAGGCACGCGTACGGCAACCTGATCTACGGCCTGTATCGGCGCGAGGCGCTCGTGGGCCATGACGGACGAACCGTCCTCGACGCTTGCCGTTTCACAAACGAGATTCCACTCTTCATCCAGGTCGCCGATCGCGGCGGCATCCGGGTGTGCGACAGGATCCTACTGTACAAGACGACCACGTTCCAGACGTTCTTGCAGGCCGCCAGAGAGTACGGCTTCGTCCCCCAGGTGGATCTCGATAGGTCTGGAGAGCACGCGGATCCCAGGTCGAACCCACCGTGGCTCCACCGGTGCCTCTCGACACTCGTGTACCATGTGCGCACCCTGGCCGACATACAGCGGGCCCTCTGGCGCATCGACGCCGGACTCGGAACCAGGGTTGTCCTCTTACTGCTATTCGGTGTGCTAGTTGGCGTGCACTTCCTCAAGCTTGCGGTTGCGTGGCCATTGGAAGACGCGCTGCGCAAACGAGTGCGCGTGTTCTGAGGAGCAATTCTGCCGGCACGGGACCCATTCTCACCGCACGGCATCGCCTGTGGTAGGCTAGTCCGTAGGGCAAGTCAGCGTCAGCACTACACCCTAAGGAGCGCACACAATTCATGCGACCGCCGCGACTTGCGCTGGACCAGCACGTGCTTACCGTCGAGACGTCAGAGGGTCCTCGCGAGGTTGACCTGTACAGCGAAGAAGGCTTCGAGCTCTTGAGCCACCTCTGGGTGCGCTCGGGGTGGCAACAGCGACTCTCATACAGGGTGACGTGGGCGGGCATCCCGATCATCCAGTTGCCCGAAGACATCCTGATGATGCAAGAGGTATTGCACAAGACCCGACCGGACGTGGTGGTCGAGACGGGAACCGCCCACGGCGGGTCGGCGATCTTCTATGCGACGGTGCTGGAGCTCCTCGGTCGAGGCCGTGTCATCTCCATCGACGTCGAGATTCGACCCTACAACCGGCTGGCGATCCAGGCCCATCCCATGAGTAAGCGCATCGCGCTCATCGAAGGAAGTTCCACGTCGGAGGCGACGGCAGCCCAGGTGCGTGAGACGATCCGGCCCAACGAGACGGTCCTCGTCGCCCTGGATTCGAATCACACCTGCTCGCACGTCCGGGCGGAGTTGGAAGCCTACGCGCCCATCGTGACTCCGGATAGTTATCTAGTGGTGTTCGATGGAATCATGGAAGTCCTGGCTGACGCACCCGGGGGAAAGCCCGAGTGGGCGACCGACAATCCTGCCCGAGCCGTGCGCGACTTCCTCCGCGTTCACCCCGAGTTCGAGGTGGACCCATACTACGGTCGATTGCACGTCACGTATTGCCCGGGTGGCTTTCTGCGGAGGAGGCTCGACCCTGGTTCACCGGTGGGCTTCCAGCCGGTGCGCAGGTAGCGGGCGCCTACTTGGGAACTGAAGGTCCCCCTCCGCCGAGCCTCGCACGTGGCGCCCTCCTGAATCTCGTCGGCCAGGCCGTCCCTCTGGCCATCGGCGGCGTGACGCTGCCGTTCATCATCCGCCATATGAGTCCGGAGGCCTTCGGTCTGCTCGCGCTGCTGTGGGCCGTCCTCGGGTACTTTGGCATCTTCGACCTGGGACTATCCGCGTCGACGACAAAACTCGTTGCTGAGGCGGCGGGCAAGACCGACCCCGCCGCCGTCTCGCGCATTGCGTGGAACGCGATCGTCCTCCATCTCGGTGCCGGCACCGCCTTCGGGTTGATCATGGCGCTCTCCGTGCCGGCAATCCTTAGCCTGATCCATGTTCCGGTTGCGCTGACCCGCGATGTTCGCCTGAGTCTGTACGTTCTCGCCGGTGCGGTTCCCGTGGTCGTGACCACGGGTGCCTTTCGTGGCATCCTCGACGCCCACCGGCGGTTCGACTTGGTCAACAAGGTCCGGGTGCTGGCGGGGAGTGGCACCTTTCTCGTACCGTTGGTCGTGCTGCTGCTGGGTGGCGGGTTGCCGGGCATCACCCTGTCGTTGCTGGCCCTGCGACTTGTGAGTGCCCTGGTCTTTGCCCAGATGTGCCGCCCCTTGATCGGGCCCAGTCCCTGGGTCCAGGGCCTCGATCCTCAGACTACCGGCGCCTTGGTATCGTTCGGCGGGTGGATCTTAGTCTCCAGCATTCTGGGCCCCATCTTCACGTACCTTGACCGTGCGCTGATCAGTACCCTGATCTCGATCCAGGCCGTCGGTTACTATTCGCCGCCGTATGAGATCGTGTCGCGCCTTGCGATCATCCCCGCCAGTGTGTCCATGGTGTTGTTCCCGACGGTAAGCGGAACGGCATTCGGCAAGCGTGCTGAGCTTCACCCCCTCATAGAACGTCTGACAAGGTTCATGCTTGTGATCATGACGCCGATTGTGGTGGGGCTCGCGACCTTTGCGGAGCCGCTCCTGCTGGCATGGCTGGGCCCTGTGTTTGCGCGCGAAGGCGCTACGGTGATGAAAGTGCTCGCGCTTGGAATGCTCCCCAACGCGCTGGCGTACGTCCCGTACACTGTCATCAACGGGTTGGGTCGCCCAGACCTGACGGCCAAAACCCACCTGGCGGAACTGCTACTATACGGTGTCGGCGCCTGGTACCTTACGCGGGCGGGAGGAATCGTAGGCGCGGCCGTAGCCTGGAGCCTGTTCCTCTTGCTGGATGCCATCCTGCTCTTTGCGATCATGGGGTACCAGTTGTCAACTCCCCTTCACACGGTGATCGCTTCTGCGAAGCGGTTGGCGCCGGTTGTGTCGAGCGTGGTCGCTCTCGGTCTGGCTATGGCCTCTCTCGGTGCGCTCGTCCATGTCCTGGTGCTCAAGGCGGTCCTGGCCGTTGCGCTGCTGGGCGGTTTCGCCTGGACGGCGTGGTTTCGCATCCTGGGAGCCGACGACCGCACAGCCTTGCTTGCAGCCGTCAGATTGCAGCGATGAGCGAGCTCCGGCTGGTCTCCGTGGTGATGCCAGTGTACACCTGGAGATCATCGTCGTGGACGGCGGATCAGATGATTCGGGGGGAGCTGTGATGCGGGGCGCCGACGCGCGAGTGAGAATCCTGCGACAGGAACGCCGGGGCCCGGTCGAAGCGCTCAAGCACGGTCGACACCTCGACCTTCTCGGCTCTGGGAGCGGTCCGACCGACAGCCTGTCACCCGCGGACCGCGGGCGAATCCCAGGATGAGGGACCTCCGACGGTATTTGACGCATCCCTACTACTGGCGGCGGGCCATGCGGCGCATCTTCGAGAAGGTCGTCCGGCAGGTTCACCTGGAGACCCGCCTGGACCAACTCGTTGGCGACGATCTCCAGGCCGCGCACAGCAGCCTTCGCGCGGGCGAGCGGCTGCCGGGCAACGGGACCCGACTGCTCTACGTTGCGCCCAAGTTCGACTACGGCAACCCCGCGAGGGGGTACAGCTACGAGGAAAACCACTTCCTGCCTGCACTCACCGGCCTCGGCTTCAACGTCATTCGGTTCGACTCGCTCGCACTCGTCGGGCGACTCGGCAAGCGAGCGGCGAGCGATCTCTTGGCGGAAGTCGCCTTCCGCGTGCAGCCGGAGATCGCGTTCTTTGTCCTCTTCAAGGACGACTTCCACGAAGAGGCAGTCGAAGAGCTCAAGCGCCTGGGTTGCGTCACCTTCAACTGGTTCACCGACGACCACTGGCGTTTCGAGTCATTCTCCAGCCGCTGGGCGCCGCGGTTCTCCTGGGCGATTACTACCCATGCGGAGGCTGTCCGACGGTATCAGGAGCGCGGGGCCACAAACGTGATCCGCTCGCAGTGGGCAGTCAATCACCGTCTCTACCGGCCGCTCGATCGGCTCCGGCGATACCAGGCGACGTTCATCGGCCAGCCGCATGGCGATCGCCGGCAAATTGTTAACGCTCTCCAGCGCGCTGGAATCGCCGTCGAAGCCTGGGGCTATGGATGGCCCCGGGGCAAGCTGTCCACGCGCCAGATGATCTACGTGATCAACGAGTCTGCGGTCAACCTCAACCTCTCAAATGCGTCCGTGGGTGCCGTCGATCAGATCAAGGGCCGTGACTTCGAGGTGCCGGCCTGCCGGGGGCTACTGCTGTCAAAGAGCATCGCGGCACTCGAAGAGTATTACGCTCCCGGAAAGGACATTCTCACTTTTGCCACATTCGAGGATCTCGTCGACAAGATCCGGTGGGCCCTCGCACATCCGCAGGAGGCCGACCACATCCGCGAGTCGGGGTATCGCCGCGCGCTTCGAGACCACACGTACGAGAGCCGCTTTCTCGAAGTCTTTCGCGCCGCGAGGGTGATTGCGTAACCCGTGGGCTCATCCCTCCCGGAACCGTCGGGCCCGGTGTGACATACGCCGAACGAGCCCTCTCAACGTGGCCTCCGGCTGGCCGCCCAGGAGAGCCAGGAGGTACGCCCCAGCCGTGACGCCGAGGGCAGGAATGGCCTGGTGCCACGGTCCGAGAGTCTGTGCGGCCTCCCACTGAGCCCTGAACCTGCCGCCCAGAGACGCGGCCCGGCGCTGCCGACGAGTGTAGCTGACCCGGTGAATTCGATGCGTCACCAGCGGTGCGGACAGCACAGCGAGCTTCCAGGACTGGGCCATCCGAATCCACAGCCTGTACTCCTCGGCCAGACCCTCCGGGTAGGTTCCGGCCTCTTGAAAGGCTACGCGCCGGAACATGACTGAACTGTGCACAAACGGATTGTCCCACAGCAAGTAACGTCGCAGCGCGGAGTCAGACACAGGCGGCTCAAAGGTCCCTTCCTCCCCCTCCGCGCTTACGATCCTCGCCCATGTCCCCAGCAAGCCCACGTCGGAGTGCTCCTGCAAATAGTCGACCTGGGTGGAGATCCGCCGCTCGTGGGCGACATCGTCGGCGTCCAGCCGGGCGATGTACTTTCCACGGGTCTGTGCGCAGCCGTAGTTCAGGGTCTTCACGAGACCTTGATGATCTCGCCGCAGCAGCCTGATGCGCGAATCGTGAATGCTGGCTACGACCGCCGCCGTCGTGTCGGTCGACCCATCGTCGATGACGAGGACTTCCAGCGGCTCGTAGTTCTGTGACAGGAGGCTTCGGACCGCCACGTCGACGGTATCGGCAGCATCGTACACCGGCATCACGACGGATACCAGAGGGTGATTACTCACGGCTCGGTGGCAGACTTTTGGACATCTCCGGAGTCGACATCTCTGGAGTCGATGAGACTCGGGAGCCCGCGAAAATGCTCGACCGTGCGGCTGATCCCTTCCTCGATGGCGACGCGCGGCGTCCAGCCGAGCAGCCGGGCCGCGCGGGAGATATCCGGGCGCCTGACGCGCGGGTCGTCGACGGGTCTCGCCACAAAGCGCAGCGGGCTGCGGCTGCGGGCGGCGGCCAGGATCATGTGAGCGATCTCGAGGACGCTGCGCTCGTCGGGGTTCCCCAGATTGATCGGTTGGTGGATCGAGTCCTCGGTTTCGCGGCTCGCATACAAGAACGCCCGATCCATGCGGTCCTCGGGAGACCGGTCAGAAGGTAGGTCCAGGACCGCCAGCAGCCCCGAAACCATGTCGTCGAGATAGCAGAAACTGCGCGTCTGCGTTCCATCACCTTGCACCGTGAGCGGGTCGCCGCGTAGCGCCTGCACGACGAACGTCGAGATGACGCGTCCGTCGTTGGGCCGCATACGGGGACCGAAGGTATTGAAGATCCGAACAATCCGTGTGTCGAGACCATGATAGCGATGGTAAGCCATCGTCATCGCCTCGCCGAACCGCTTGGCCTCATCGTACACCCCGCGCGGGCTGATCGGGTTCACGTTTCCCCAATACGTCTCCTGCTGCGGGTTGACCAGGGGGTCCCCATAAACTTCTGATGTGCTGGCCAGCAGAAATCTTGCCGCTTTGGCTCGAGCGAGACCGAGGGCGTTGTGGGTCCCGTACGCGCCCACCGTGAGCGTGTGGATGGGCAACTCCAAGTAGTCCTTCGGGCTTGCAGGTGAGGCGAAGTGCAACACAGCATCCAGAGGCCCCTCGACGCTCAGTGGATCGCACACGTCGTGCTCGATGAAGTGAAACCTGGGATGTCCCAACAGATGTGCGACGTTCTCACTGCTGCCAGTGAGAAGATTGTCCACGCACAGGACGTGGCAACCACGATCAGCCAACCGATCGCACAGGTGGCTCCCCAGAAATCCCGCGCCACCGGTAATGAGTACGCGCGACAGTCCTGTCATCGACGCACCCTTAGGTCTTGAGTCTCTTCACACGGCGTGGGTTCTCAGGTGATCGGGCCCAGGTAGTTTCGTTTCCTTGCCAGGAGGTACACACATGTGGAATAGGGTGGTTTCTGCCAATGTTCTTTCGCGACTGCAAGCCCGCATCTATCCAGTAGATCCACTACGTCATCATAGCTCCAGTGGAAGGTGTGATCGCGATGTTCACCGAGTCGGGACGTCAAACGGGCTCGCGCCGCCCTGGCCACTCCCCTGACACCTTCCCGCCCGATCTTTTTCAGGATTTGAGCAGGCAGGGTCGCCTGTTTGCGACCTTGCATCTCCGCACCAGCGCCGCCTCGCACGGTTAGCCCGACCAGCAAGGAGCCGTCACGATGCAGGACGCGATATGCCTCTTTGATCGCCAAATACGGATCCCAGAGGTGGTCCAGAACTGATCGCATGTGCACCCAGTCAAAGGATCCGCGCCGAAAGGGAAGGTGCTCCGCGAAGCAGGCCAGGAAGTTGCAGGGCTCCGTCAGTTGAGGATAGGCTCGAAGGAGATTCAGTCTGGACCGGAGGCTTCGAAAGGCGTCAATGAAGGGGTCCACAGAAACAAACAGCCGCACGGAATCAAGATCCAGATAGTGGCGCAGCCGCCCCTGGGATCCCCCCACATCCAGAACCCGACCAGTTATCCCAAACTCTCGGGTGTAGATTTCCTTGACCGACTCGATCTCGTTGAGGTAGGTACCCAAATCGTCAACGGATGCTTGCCATCTCTCCTCGTGCTCGAACTTCACCTGCACTGTGCTCCAGTGCATTAGGGCTGGCGGCAAGCAGTACGCGGGGCGATTCACGCGGAAGTCGTAGACTTGCTCCTCGTCTTCGTCACCGGTAAGCGTGCACCGTTCGTACCCGGACCCGCAGCCTCGGCACACGAAGCTGCCTTCCTGCGAATCGACGTCGCCCTTACACAGCGGGCAACTCAAGATCTCGAGGACTTCTGAATCGAGTTTGACGTACACTATGGTTCCCTCATTGGAATTGATGCGTCTCGCGGCCCGGTCGACGCGACCACCAATCAAGCTGCTACGTACGCGCGGGCGTGCCGCGAGACACACGATACCACTCGATGGTCCGATGCAGACCCTCGGTGAGTGAGACGGCGGCGGTGAAATCGAACGCCTCCCTCGCGCGAGACGTATCCAGCCGACGTCGTCGCTGGCCACCCGGCCTTGACATGTCCCACACCACGCGGCCTTGAAAACCTGTGAGGTCGGCGATCAGCGTCAGTAGTTCGCGGATGGAGATCTCTTGGCCGGTTCCGAGGTTGACCGGCGCCAGGTCGTGGTAGCGCTCGGCAGCCAGCGTGATGCCGCGCGCGGCGTCGGTGACGTAGAGGAACTCGCGGGTGGGGCTCCCGTCGCCCCAGGCCACGATCTCGTCTGCGCCGTCGTCGACGGCATCCACGCACTTCTTGATCAGGGCCGGGATCACGTGCGACGACTCGGGATCGAAGTGGTCGCCTGGGCCGTAGAGGTTGGCTGGGATGAGGTAGATCGCATTGAGCCCGTACTGCTGGCGGTAGGCCTGGGCCATCACCAGCAACGCGCGTTTGGCGACACCATACGGCGCGTTGGTCGGCTCTGGATAGCCGTTCCACAGATCGTCTTCGCGCAGCGGGACCGGCGCCTCGCCGGGGTAGGAGCAGGTCGTCCCCACGACAATCAGCTTCCGCAGGCGGCCGTAGCGCCGCGCCTGCTCGACCACATGGAGCCCCATGGCCATGTTCTCGTAGAAAAACCGGCCGGGGTTCGCACGGTTAGCACCGATGCCCCCGACCCGCGCCGCCAGGTGAAACAAGACGGCTGGCGAGGCGTCCGCGTACAGCCGGCTCACTGCGGCATCGTCGGTGAGATCGTAGTCCCCACGGCGGGGAACAAAGACCTGGGCGCCGGCTTGCCGCAGCCGCTCGACGAGCACCGACCCCAGGAAGCCGCCGCCACCGGTGACGACGGTCGGGACGCCCTGCCAGCCTCCAGCGCCCGGGTCTCCCCCGTAAGCGCCAGGGGACCGTCCGTCACCCACGCCCGAGCCCCCGCGGGCCGATCTGGTGTCCGGCGTCACGCAGCGTGCGTTCGGCCTCCGCCCGTTCCGTATCGTGCTCGACCATAGTGCGGACCATATCCTCGAACGAGGTCCGCGGCAGC
>Ga0247727_10009332_pt1 | contig 17833 bp, 16 predicted proteins | sample WisWelCaveWW1625_FD_202498 | JGI IMG/M metagenome (GOLD analysis project Ga0247727, IMG submission 202498) | Biofilm microbial communities from Wishing Well Cave, Virginia, United States - WW16-25 | ecosystem: Environmental > Aquatic > Deep subsurface > Groundwater > Cave microbial mat | place...
ACTTCAATTGACCCGACGGTTCCGTCGCCGTACGCTTCGACATGGGGGCCTCCTTTGTGATTCACTCCGACTGTATCGGAGCGGGGGCCCTCCCTACAAAACTAACGAAGCCGCGGACATCCTCGGACACTATCGTATGTATAGTGTTGTAAGGTCGGGGGTGCGGGAAACGGGTAGCTTAGCTAGCTAGAGAGGTTAGAGTATGGGAGTGTTGCTTGCGGCTCTTGTGCAGATCTCGAACAACTATCCGGGGGACGTGGGGATCGAGGGGCATCCCGATGTCGTGTACGTGGAGCGGTTCGACGACGCGTTGCTTTCCACAGTGACGGCGCGATATTCGGAAGTGCTGAACGCGGGCGGGATGATACTCGACACGGACGTGCCCGCCGGGAGTCCGGCGGGAGGGCGGTCGCTGCGGATCACGGCGACGGGCGGCGCGAACACTGGCGGGCATCTCTACCGCAACCTGCCTGCGGAGAACGACCGCTGGTACATCCGCTACTACGTAAAGTACTTCAGCGGCGCGCCGTACCACCATACGGGGGTGTGGTTCGGGGGATACAACCCGGCCACGCCGTGGCCGAACCCGCAGGCGGGCATCAAGCCGAACGGCGACGACCGCATGAGCATCACATTGGAGGAGAGGGATGGGGGGCCGCAACTCGACCACTACAACTACTGGATGCACATGCGCACGAACCCTGGGGGCGGCTACTGGGGGAACAGCTTCATCGAGGACCCGTCGCTCAAGTTCACGTCAGACCAGTGGATGTGCGTCGAGGTGATGGTGAAGCTGAACAACCCGGTGACGTCGTTCAACGGCGAACTCGCCTGCTGGGTGAACGGTGTGCAGGTATCGAATCTCGGGCTAGGGTTTCCGAACGGTAGCTGGGTGTGGGACAAATGGATCCCAAGTGCGAGCGGAGCGCCGTTCGAGGGCTTTCAATGGCGCAACAGCGACGCGCTTCAGCTCAACTACCTCTGGATCTTGCACTACGCGAGCGCGGTGCCGGCGGGCTCGACGCTCGCGATCAAGTACGACCACCTCGTCGTGTCGAGGAGCTACATCGGGCCAATGCTGGCGTCAGCGCCGATTTCGCCGTCGACCGGCGGTGGAGGCGGGGGCGGATGCGGGGGCGGATGCGGATCCGTAGGGCTCGACTTGATGCTGCCGGCGATGCTCGTCGCGTTACTACTGAGGAGGGTCGTGCGGTGAAGCGGGCGCTCCTCCACGATCCGCCAGTCCGCGCTCCCGGAGGCGCTTGTGGATCTCCGAGAGGCTCTTTCCCTAGAAGCTCTTCTCCGGCCTTCTGGGGATTCCGCGCGACGTGCGCCTCGGCGACCCATGACCGCTGCTTGTGAGGCCATCATCGCGAAACAGCCTCCAACTGGCCTTCCGCAGCCTGCGGGAGTCGCGACCGACCCGGTCGTTGATCGGGAATTCAACAGGAGAATGTCATGAAATCGATTCGATGGGGTTTGCTGGCGCTGGTGTGCGGTCTGGCCAGCTACGGTTCGATGGTGCTGGCCGCGCGGGAGCCCACGACGCTGGATCTCGTGACCGCTGCAGCGCCCGCCCAGTCTGACAAACCGTCTCCCGGGCTGGCGGCCAAATACCCCGACGATCAGGGCTTGGAGAAGGACGCGGACGTGCTGATTTTCTGGAACTACGAGGACGCTGACAGCTGGAAGAAGGGCTGGAGCAACAGCAAGCTGGGCTTCCAGAAACAAACCACCGAGGCGGCCAACGTCTTCCGCGGCAAAGGCGCCCTGGAGCAGGCGCGACTCGCGAAGACTAATGGCCCCGGCTACCAGTTTCGGCTTAAGGAAAAGAACGAAACCTGCCTTTACCAGCGATTCTACGCTAAAATCCCGATGGAGACGAAACACGGGTTCAAGTTCCACGGCTTCGCTGGCGCGGGGCCGGACAGGCCGGACTGGTATCCTGTGGGCTCGGCTGGCACCCGGCCCGACGGGGAGGACAAATTCTTGGCCATCCTCATGAACCGCTATCCCGTGAAGGGTCAGGACGAGAATACCTATCAGGCAGGCTTCTACTATTACCATCTCGACCAGAAGGATGGGTATGGCGACGGCAACACGTTCGGCCCGAGCCTCAAGCGGGGTGACTGGCATTGCTTTGAGTACATGGTCAAGCTCAACGATGTGGGAGAGAAGAACGGCGAGATGAAGTGCTGGATTGACGGCAAGCTGGCCTCGGAGATCACCGGCCTGCGCTGGCGCACCAGCCAAAAGCTGCCCATTAACCTCCTGATCGATCACATGTACTCGAACGCTAAGGATTTCCCCGAGGAGAGCAGGATTTACATCGACAACCGCGTGGTCGCGCGGAAGTACATCGGTCCCATCGCCCCGAAAAAAAGCGCGGCGCGGAAGCCTGACAAGCCGTGATGCCGCACATCCCGGTACCTGTCGTTTCTCATCCCGGATAGCCCCCGGGCCCTCGGTTCCTGCCCCGGTTCCGGATGGGGTAGTAAGCTACGCCCTTCACATCAACAGGAGATGCGAGCAGCGAGAATCGCTGAAGTTGGGATACGACGTACGCGACTACGTTGGGCTTGAGCTGGAGTTCGCGATCAGCGCCAATGAAGATGTTGGGGTACTTCTTTGCCACTTTGTCGCCAAACAGCTTGGCGATGCGTGCTTTCGCGCTGTAAGCGTACGCCCTTCCCATGTTGAGCCGTCCCCCTGCCATCGCCGATGTTCCCTTTGCCCGATGATGGGCAAGAAGGGAGGAGCCGATGAGTTCCACGATGGAGGAGGTCGCCGTCGTCGCGCGGCGGCCGTACTGGCGGGAGGACGACGCGCGCGTAATCGTCGACGCCTGGAAGCGGTCTGAGGAATCTCTGGCGGCGTTCGCGAGACGCCACGGACTGCACCCGCACCGGGTCGCGCGATGGGCCAGCAAGATCACCGACTCCGAATCGAGCTCCGGTGCGCTTTCACACCGTTCGGCTGGCGACGACGCACAGCGCGGCGCCGATCGAGATCCAGCTGAGTGGCGACTGGCGCATACGCGTCTACCGGGACTTCGACGCGGAGGATCTCCGGCGCGTGCTCGCCGTGCTGGGAGAGAAGACGACGTGCTGACGCTTCCGGCGTCGGTGCGCATCTACATCGCAGCCGAGGCCGTCGATCTCCGGCGCGGATTCGACGGCCTTGGCAGCCGCGACGCGGGAGCTGATCCGGGAGAATCCTATGAACGGCCATCTCTTCGTCTTTCTCAATCGCCGCAAGAACCGGGTGAAGCTTCTCGTGTGGGACCGCACCGGGTACTTGCTACTTTACAAACGTCTCGAGCGTGGAACGTTTCGCATTCCGACGGAACCGACGGCAGGCGCGCGCCACGTGGAGGTCGATGCCGGCGAGTTGGGCTTGATGCTCGAAGGCGTGGACCTGAGGAACGCGACTCGACGCGAGCGTTGGCGGCGCTTGCCCCACGAGTCGCGCTGAACAATCTGCGCGATCTGATCGTGCGCGGAGAGCTCCGATAAATCTCTCGCGCTCTCGCGTGTTTAGTAGTGCGGATGGATGAGAGGGAGGCGCGGGTCGGCGCCGGCGACAGCAGCGACAAGCGCGAACCGGTATCGCTCGCGCCGCTGCGCCAGATCCGCGAGACGGCCAAGGCACTGTTCGAGCAGGGAAAGGTCAACGAGACGTGGGACCTGTTCGTCTCGGCGCTCGAAGCGGTCCTCGTGAAGAACCGCGACCAGGAGCTGCTGATCGCGAAGCTCTTTCGCGATCGGCTGGCCCGCCACAAGTCCGAGCGCATCGATCCCAACCAGCTCTTGCTGCTCGAGGAGAGGATGAGCGAGCTGCCGGATGCGGACGAGGCGGTGGAGATCGAACCCCAGGCCAAGCAGGACGCACAGCTCGACGCGGAGATCGACAAGGCCGAAGAGTCGCAGCCCGCGCCGGAGCGAAAGAAGCGCAAGCAGGAGGCCGGCTGGGACGGCGTCGAGAAGCAGGTGCATCGCGTCGAGCCCGACCCGGCCGAGCGCACGTGCGCGACCTGCGGCAAGGACAAGAAGTGCATCGGCCACGATGTGACTCGCCGACTCGAGTTCGTGCCCGCGAAGTTCGTCGAGCACATCTACGAGCTCGCGAAGTACGCCTGCAACCGCTGCAAGGAGAGCGTGGCCACCGCCCCGGCGCCGATCCAAGTCATCGAGAGGAGTCCGGTCGGGGCGTCGCTGCTGGGCCACCTGATCGTGAGCAAGATGCTGGATCACTCGCCGTTGCATCGTCTCAGTCGCGGCTACGCCCGAAACGGAGTCGACGTGGCGGTCTCCACGCTGGCGGACTGGATCGCGGGAGCGGGACGACTGGTCGAACCGGTGGTGGTGCAGCTGGGAATGCGCGTCATGAAGGCGACGATCGTTCGCACCGACGCGACCGGACTTCGGGTCATTGACTTGAACAGCCCGGGCAACGCCGTCTGGGGCACGATGTGGTGCCGCATCGGGGACGATCGCGATGTCGTGTTCGACTACACGCCGACGGGTGAGGGCGAATCGGGACCTTGGAAAGCCTTCGCGGGCCACGAGGGCTATGTACAGGCGGACGCCGCCAGCGTCTTCGACCGACTCTTCAACGGGAAGGCCGCATCCGCGATCGAAGTCGGATGCTGGGCACATGCGAGACGGCGATTCGTCGCTCTACAGGACATGGACTGTCGCGTGGCGTACCCGCTGAAGCTCATCGCACGGCCCTACCGAATCGAACACCTGGGCGACGCGCGACAATTGTCGCCGCCGCAGCGCACGGCCTTGCGACAGGAACGATCAGGGAGGCATGGCCGGCAAGATTGGCTCCGCCTGCCTGAAGTGCACCACGTCGATGTTCGATCTCTGGCATCGCTTCGAGCGACACGAGATCAATCGATGCACGCTTCAGAAATACCTCCGGCCGGTGCAGAAGCGACTTCGCCGACAGTTGCGTCGCGCGCAGCGGCTGCAGGCACTGAAGGCAACGGCCCTCGAACTCTTGCAGTGCTGGCCCTGCCTGTGGGTCTTCACCCGACGCGACGGGGTGCAGGCAACCAACAACGCGGCCGAACAGGCCATCCGCCCGGCGGTCCTGTGGAGGAAGGGAAGCTTCGGCTCACACAGCTCCCAGGGCGCGCGATTCGTTGAGCGCATGCTCACGCTCGTGCAGACGCTGCGACGACAGGGTCGCGCCGTACTCGACTTCGTCGTCGATGCGATTACTGCATTCCGCAAAGGTACGGCGCCTCCCAGCCTCGTACCTGCTCGCTGACAGTTCGACCGGTATCCTGAGACGTGAACGCTTACGGCGAATTGTCTCGATGATCCACCGGGCTGTTGAAGCAGAGATCGGACGCGCGCCTCAGTCTGCTGATTCCAGGCGGCATCGACGAGAGTTTCGGCAACAAATCGGTACGTTTCCTCGGTGTTCGCATCCTCAAGGGTTCGAAACAGTTCATCCAACAATCCTTTGGGTTCGGATACCAGTTCGCGCTGAGCACGTTCTCCGGGTTCGACAGAAACGCGATAGGACGCGGGGCTGCTGTGGACATTCTGGCTGGCGACGGATTCGTGTGTCGTGCGGAAGTCGTTGACGAGATGTCTCCAGGTCACGCGTTGGTCATTCGCGGCGACAGAAATCCGCGCATCGCAACGCCCGACATGAAGGAGGTTCTGGCTGTCTACCCCTCACGTGCGTCGCGAGCCTCGGTCCGCGCGCAAGGTGTGACGACACGTGCCCTGCTCGAAGCGGAACTTCCCGGGGAGGTGCGCACGTGGTTGATTCGTTCGCGGCATAATTGCCCCGACATGAGCACCGCGTTCGGAATTACGTCGTTTGCCGACGAGGACAGTGACGGCGAGGCCGACATCGCCGTCATTTCTGGGCTATCGGCGGATGGCGAGCGCGTTAGCAGCGTTGTCATCATGCGACGAGTGGGCGTGTGGAGTGTTGGGAAACGGCTACTCCCGGCCTGAGGTACATCTCGTCCGACAGTCCATTCGTCCATTCAAGGTCCTGCCGCCGTGCTCACGCCAAAGCTAGGCTGAAATTGCCAGCGGAGGACCAGTGACCAGTGATTGCCACAGAATACACGCTACTATAATAAGACTCTTGACGTTCGGGGAGAGGCCGGTTGTGAAGCTCGTAATGAAGCCATCCACGAGCGTCGCGCTCCCGGAGCGGATGTTCTGGTTCAGCCGCAAGACGTAGAGCATGTGTAACTGTTTAGCGCGAACTCAGAGCGCGAGGCATAGGCTTGGGTGAGGCCGACGGGTCAGCGATGCTACGAGGGAGCGGGAAGTCGAAGGAGCCGAGACGCAAGGCGGTCGCGTTGGTTGGCCGGCGCGGTAAGGACGCGACCGACGTAGGAGAAGAGGATCTTCTTCCCCGTGTTCTTCCTGCTGACCTGCGCCCTGCGGGCGCGAAGTAGAGGCCCAGCTACTTCGTAGCTTTTGTTCAAGAGCTGCTTGAAGCAGTTCTTCCAAGCTGGCTCTCGACACAAACAAAAACCTCCGGTACACCGAGGGTCTACCCCGCGCGGGCACACGCCCGCGCAGCCTCTCGAAGAACCGGAGGGCACCGCGACCGTAATCTGTGCCGGCGTCCACTAAGCGCGCGATAGCCAGTGACGTGCTTGCGCTTGGAGACGTCCTCGCCGATGCGCGCGATGTGTGCGGTATATCCCCACTGCGCGACGGTCTCACGAACGGCGGCGTAGTCGTAGCCTTTGTCCCCACAGAAGTTCTGCTTGATCTGCTTGGGACTAGTGAGCCGTCAATTTCGATTCAGTAAGTGACCCGTTTCTGCCGATGAATCTCTTGGGCCTTGGAGAGGGCCCGAGAGAGAGGGGCAGATGTCGGAGAAGAGATACATCGTGCGGCTGTCGGAGACCGAGCAAGCGACACTCCATGAGCTGTTGAAGTCGGAGAAGGTCGCGGCTCGAAAGCGACTGCACGCGCAGATCCTACTGAAGGTCGATGCCAGCGAGAACGGGCCGAACTGGCTCGACCGCGAGGTGGCCGACGCGTTCGACACTCACGTCACCACGGTGCATTGCGTGCGGCGTCGACTCGTCGAGGAGGGATTCGAGGCGGCCCTGAATCGCAAGAAACAGGCCGGTCCATCCCGGAGCCCGATCCTGAACGAGGCTAAGGAGAAGGAACTCCTGACGATCGCGCAGGCCGAGGCACCGAAGGGGCGTGTACGGTGGACCCTTCAGCTGTTGGCTGGAGAGCTCGTCCGGCTCAAGATCGTCAATTCGATCAGCCACGAAACCGTGCGCAAGTCTCTTAAAAAAACTCTCTACAGCCCCATCTCCAGGTAGCCTGGGTGATCCCGCCCGAAGGCGACGGCGAGTACGTCGCGCGCATGGAGGACGTCTTGGACGTCTACGCGCGCCCCTACGATCCCAGCGCACCCGTCCTCTGCATGGATGAGCAACCCGTGCAGTTGGTTAAGGAAGTCCGCATGCCGATCCCCGCCGTTCCCGGCCAGCCTCGGAGATTCGACTACGAATACGAGCGCAACGGTACGGCCAACATCTTCATGTTCACGGAACCGCTGAGGAAGTGGCGCCGCACGATCCCGACCGAACGCCGCACCAAATGCGACTGGGCCTTGCAGATCCGTGCCCTCGCGGACGGGCCTTACGCCGCGGCGCCCAAGATCGTCATGGTCATGGACAACCTCAACACTCACAGCATTGGCTCGCTCTACGAGGCTTTCCCACCGGCGGAGGCACGACGGCTCGCGCAGCGTCTCGAGATCCACTACACCCCGAAACACGGAAGCTGGCTGAACATCGCCGAGAACGAACTCAGCGCCCAGCGCCCTCACCAAGCAGTGCCTTTCGCGTCGCATCGGAACGATCGCAGAGCTGCGCGCGGAAGTGGCTGCGTGGGAAAAAGCTCGCAACCGAGATGCGATTCAGGTGCGGTGGCGCTTCACGATCGATCGCGCCAGAGAGAAGCTACGTCGGATCTACCCACTGATTCAATCTTGAGGGCCCACTAGGAGCCGCAACGGGCATGCTCTCGAGCGTCTCTTTGACCAACCGCATGTCGTGCGTGTTGGCGCCACTGACGGCGACGCCGATAGGAGCGCCCGCGCCATCTGCCAGAACAGAGCGTTTACTGCCCGATTTGGCGCGATCCGTTGGATTCGGCCCGGTTTTTTTCCCCACCCAACGGCGCCTTCGTCATGGCGCCATCGAGACTCTGCCACGGCCACTGGATCCCTTTGAGGTCGTCGTACTCTTCGAGAGCGACCGTCCACAGCTTCTCGAAGATCCCCGCTCTGGCCCACTCCTGGAAGTAACGGTGAAGCGTACTGCCCTTGCCGTACTCGGATCCGACCGCCTTCCACTGACAGCCCGTGCGCAGAACGTAGAAGATCCCGTTGGTCACCTGGCGCAGATCAGCGCGCGGCCTGCCGCCCACGGGAAGAACCGGGTACTCCGGAAGCAATGGCTGCATCCGATCCCAGAGCTCGTCCGGTAGTCGCCATGACTCCGCAACGATTTCGATTTCTGTCTCCACGCCAAACCCCTCTCTCGAGGCCTCTCCATGCCTCTATTCCCTTATCGGCATAAAGAGGGGTTTTGGGATAGGCTCTTAGTGCGATCAGCTGTCGCGAGGCGGGGGCTGGTCCCGAACCGGAGTCAGTCATGGTGAACTCGATCACGGGAATGAAGTTCACGATTACCCCCGGCGTGGGCGCCGTGAATGCGACCGCGATGGGCTTTGTGTCAAACGGGATGAGCGCCTGGCGATGCGCGAGAATTGCGTTCTTAACGCCCTTGGCGCCGTTTGACTGGGGCGGCAGGCCCGCGAGCACTTCGAGCAGGTGCTGGATGGTCGCCTCGAGCGCCTGCTCTGGATTCTGCCCGCCTGGCGGCGGGCAGAGGCATGGAGCTCCAAGGATCCGACCGCGCAGTGGTGCGACACCCGGCATTGCGAAGCCGCTCCGCGGCACGCCTGCCACAGTGGCTTCCCGCAGCTGGCTCGCAAGATACGCTTTCACGAGCGACCGATCTACTTGATCCACCGAGGCCACTGACTCCACTTTGGCTTGGAAGTCGCGTACAAATCCGTCGCTCCATCTGCATGACAGTTCCGCGAAATTGTCGATCCGCGAATCGTCGATCTCATCGCGGTCACTGGCTGCTAGTTGGGCGGCCGTCGAGCGCCCGTACCACGTGAAGAACAGGGTGGTTGGCCCAACTCGCTGCGCCCAAACGCGAAGATCGGCCTTCGCACCCGTAGAAAGCGGGGCTGGAGCGCGCGTTGCGGGGAGCAGGGACCCTCGTGAGAGGGGGAGGATGCCGAGTGCAGCCAAGAGAACTGCGCCGAGCAAGCCAAGTCGACCCAGCGGCGTGAGCTTTCTCAGAGGTCTTCTCCTCACTAATATATGACGGAGTGGCGTGGCACGCACCCGCAGCCTCGATCTGTTCACGTCAACGCCTCGCAGAGATTCCTCGGAACCCGGCCGACCACCACCGTCTCCCTCTCTCGCTGCGAAGCGCCTCCGGCCTCCTACCCAAGAAGCCGACGATTCCGCTTCCAGGCACGGCCGCGTTGCGCTGGCCGCCCTCACTCCTGCTGGGGAGACACGGCTCTGGGGCATCGCGATGCTGATGATCGGGCACCAGTACTTCGCGTCCGTCTCCCGCCAGCTACGACTCAGTCCCAACGATACCGCGGCTTTCCCTCAACTGCCAACTCGATTCTCACAAATTCATAAATAGTGAACTAATCACCAGGCCGGGACTAGCCGGCAGCCTTCCCAAGATACGCATGGCCTGGTCCCGACGGTCCCGTCCGTGGCCGAGCCGCTCGACGGCGTCCTTGCGGGCGCCCTCGCGCGCCTGTCGCGGGGTTTCTCCGCGGCGCCGGCGCTCGTGGAATCGCTGGCTGCAGTGGTCCTGCGTTGAGCGCCGCCGGAGGCCGTGGCTGCCCGCAACGTGTCCCCCGGCAGCACGCATGGCGCGGCGCCATGCCTCGCGGTAGGCATCACGGTCGGCGAACGGCCCCGGATGCGCGGCCAGGTGCGCGCTGAGCCGGTCGCGCAGTTCCCCCGAGATCACGAAGCTCTGGACCTTCCCGCCCTTTCCGATGAGCTCGATCACGTTTCCGTCCTTCAGCGAGCCGGCGATGATGCGATCGGTGCAGCTCACGCTTCGGCCGCCAGTCTCGAGCTGGAGACGCGCAGCAAGGTAGTAACGCTCATCACGCCCGCGGAGAATCTCGACCGCCTTGGCGACGACCTCGGCCGACGGAGTCTCTCGCGATGGTCCCGCGAGGACCTGGGAAGCCACGAGCCCGCGGATGATCCTCCCGTACTCCTTTGAGAGCGCGACGAACGACGCGGTCTTGTGAAGCGCCGTCGCCGCCAGCTTCACGAGTTCGCTTCGCAACTTGTGGAGGGTCTTCGCTTTCCAGCCCTGGTCGATCGCGCGCTCAAGATAGGCCCGCGCGTGGCCGACGGTGATGTCGCGCAGATGCTGGACGCCGAACCGCTCGTGGCTGTACTTCAAGAACTCGCGGAGGTCCCGCTCGTACGTGGTGCGCGTCCTCCCGGTGAAGATGAGGCCGCGCGTGTAGTGGTTCGGGTTCTTCGCGTCACGGAGCCCGGCCATCTTGAGGCCAAACTTCGTTTCGCCTCGGGTGAGCAGCGCCATGCAACGCTGATGCGCGTTCCAGAGCGCGTCGTGCAGGCCATCTTTCATTTCGCGAAGTGACGTATGGCACCTCCGTGAACTTGTCTCCGGACAGACCTCGACTGGTCATCCCCCTTGCGGGTTCCTTCCAAATCCGCGCGGATTTCGTTGTTCAGAGCTGAATCCCTCGCGGGATTCCGTCGAAGCCGGCGCTTTTCGCTCGGAAAGCGCCGGAAAACCGCGGCCGGCGCACGAAACCCGCGGCTCCGCCGCCGTTTCGTGCGCGCCTCGCGGCGCAAGCCGGCCTCCCGCGCTCGCGCCATCGCTGGCGCCCTGTGGCGGGCGTTCCCTCGGGACCGCGCGGCGGTCCCACTGCGTTCGAGGCCCGGCCTGCTCGCGCGCAGACCGGTCGCCTCGCGGAGCCCGGGAACCGGGCCTCCGCTCCGTCCTGGCGCTCCACCGCCGGGACGGACGTGACGAGAACGTATGTGATTCACCGCCGGTGACTCTGGGCGATCGAGGTGGGCTTGATCGAGAGTCGGTCCAGCGGCTACGGGATGGGGAGAAGGAGTGCGCCCGTGGCGCACCCGGATGACCCGCCGTTCGGGCCGTCCATTGGCATCGCGCCTGCCCTGGTTGAAGGGCCGCACGGTCAGTACGCCCCATGAGAGGGGCGATTCGAGAGCAAGCGACCGGCACATGCCGGCCGCGGGTGAAAGAAAAGGCCCGCCGGAAGCGGCATGAGAGCCGCTCCGAAGGGTGAAAAGAGAGTGTCGAGTGGTTAAGTCGCCCGCGAGAAGCGGGTTCGCCTGTTCCTTGCGGACGGCTCGCCTCACATTCCAGCGCTTCTTGAGATGGACCAGCGCCGGAGGAGGCGCCGAAAAGCGCCCACCTCCAGCATCCAGGTCTCACAGTTGGACTTTGGTTTGGCAGCGACGAAGCGAGACGCTTCGCGCGGCCAGGGTTGGCAGAATCGTCCCCAAGCCCGAAACACTTGTTCTCGTCAGCCAATTGTCAAAGAACCCTCCCTCTCACGGCGGAGGGGGAGCGGTGAAGTTTCTGGGTTGGGTCAGTACTTCCAGACGACGTGGCGGATGCGGGGGGAACGGCCTTCCGTGTCAGGAAAGCCGTTCCCCTTTAGTCCATGCCCCCCACGGGACTCGAACCCGTGTCCCGGCCTTGAGAGGGCCGTGTCCTAGACCGCTAGACGAGGGGGGCCTGTCCTCCGGAGCGCCGGACTTGGGCGCGAAGGGGGACGTCTCGGCGAGGGGTACCTATGTACTCGCCCGGCTCGCCGAAGTCAACGGCGAGGCCACCGAGAACTCCTACTTGCCCAGGATCTTCGCCACCCTCTTCTTCAACGCCTCGAATTTCTCCTTCATCCCGTACCGGCCGCCGTCGAAGCCCGGGCTGTTCGACTCGGTCATCGAAAGCGCGTTCCAGGCGTCGGTCGCGTTCCGCTCGGCGATCGCCGTGATCCCCAGCAGCTTCGCCTGCCAGTAAAGCTCCGTGAACGACGACCCCGTCACGCCCAGCACGCTCTCCGCCGCGCTATTGGCGAGCTCCGGCCGCAGGCTCACGAGCACCCAGCCGTACTCGATGTAGGCGGCGAGCAGCGTCGCGGTCGCGGCCTTCGCGACGAACTTGTCCTGTGCGTCGTGCAAGCCGGTCGCCTTGAAGAACGCCTCGTACCGTTCGCGCGCCCGGCGCCGGCCCGGCTCGTCCTGCGCCGCGAAGGCCGATGCGCGCGCGAGAGGCGCCAGCAGCGCCGCGCGATTCCGGGCGTCGACGGCGCCTCCGTCGACGACGAGCGAGTAGGCCCACGCCGCGTCGGCCCACGCCTGCCGCGCCCCCACCGCGCCGGGAATCGCGATCGCCTGGTCGTGGTTTCCCTCGAGCCGCCCGGCGATGGCGTAGAGCAGGTCGGCCGCGCGGGTCATCTCGGCCGGGTCGGTCAGCACGCCGGTCTGCGTGCCGGTGTTGAGCCACTTCAGCGTGTAGCGGCCGATGCGCATGAGATTCGCGTCGACCACCGCCTTCTCCGTCCCCTTCTCCATCAGGGCGCGTATCGCGGCGTACAGCTTGTTCGCGAGGGCGTGCGAGGCAATCGCGGAGGACTTGCTGTTCGGGAAGCGCGCGATGATGCGGTCGACGAGCACCATCGCGTCGTTGAGCCGCTCCTGCTGGAGCGCTATGTCGGCCTGCACGTGCCACAGGCGGCCGAGACGCTCGTCGTCAGCCGCCAGGGTCTCCCCGTACGCTTCGAGCAGCGCCCCCGCCTCCTTCTCGCGCTTCGTGGTCCGCAGGATCTCGGCGAGGCTGACATGGGCCAGGTAGATGAACTGCGCGCGGTCGCGGATGAGCGCAGGCTCCGTCGGCTCGAACTCCTTCCTGCCGAGCCGGCCGAGGAAGGTCCTCAGCGCCTTCTCAGCGCGGTCGGCGTCGCCGAGCTTCCGGAAGCAGTAGGCCGTCATCACGAGCGACGCTTCGTACGCTTCGGCGCGCGCGGGCACCTGGACGAAGAAGGCCGCCGCCTCCTGGGTCTTGCCCTCGGCCTCTTTCTCGTGGCCCTTGATGTAGAAGACGTTGTCCGCTTCAGGCGACGTCGGGTAGAGCTTGATGAGGCGGTCGAGCATCCGGGTGGAGGCTTCCTTGTCGCGCGCGTCCTTGCTGCGGGCGTATAGGTGGCTGTAGCAGCGCGCCGCCTCGGAGCAGGCCTTCGGCGCGAGGCGGTATTTCTCGTCGACCGCCTCGAAGGCGGCGGCCGCCTCCATCAGCCTGCCCGTGGCCGCGAGGCAGAGTCCCATCTTGTAGTGCGCGGCGGGGACGATCTCCTTGTCGTTGGTCTCGATGCACTTGCGGAGGGCGATCATCGCGGCATGCCAGCGCTCGCCGTCCATGTGCGCGTCGGCCGCACGCATCAAGGTGGCGGGTGGGAGGTTGCCGCCGAGCTGGATCAGTCGCTCGTTGGCGCGCGGCGCGAACGGTCCGTCGGCGGCGATGATCGCATTGAGGATCTTCCGGGCGCCGTCGACATTCCCCAGCGCCACGAGAACGTCGACGAGCTCCAGCTGGAGGTCCGGGCCCGCCACCCTGGGCAGCCGCTTCGTCAGTTGATCGAGGACCTTGGCAGCGTCGGCGGCGCGGTTTGTGCGGACCAGGAGACGGGAAAGCGCGACGGCGGCCTGCTTCGCGATCGATTCGGGGAAGTCGGGAGCGCGCTTGGGATCGAGCTTCTCGACGATGGCGAACGCTCCGCGCCACCGCTGCTCGGCGCCGGGGTTGTCGCCGAGCGCGTCGGCCGCGCGTCCGCCGAGGAGAAGCGCTTCGTAGCCGGAGAGGTCGTTGTTCCACGCGAGGTCGTCGAGCTGCTTGAGCGCGTCGGTGAGGCGCGCCTTGCCGCCGTGGTCGATCAGCGTCCGCGGCAGCTCGATGCGGGCCTCGGTCTTCAGGTCGTCGGGAAGATCGAGGGTGAGCAGCCGCTGGTAATGCGCCTCCGCGTCGAGGAAGGCCTGGTCGGCTTCGCGCAGGAGCGCGGCCTGCTTCTCCGTGTTGTTCTCGAGCTGCGCTTCGGCGGTGATGACACGGGCCCGGCGGGCGAGGAGCCAGCCGAGATTCATCCGCGCCTCGTTTACCTGGAGGCCCGTCAGGAGCGCGATCGCGGCGTCGAGGTGGCGTCGGCGCGACTCGAAGTCGACGTCGTTCTCCATGCGGAGGGCGAGGATGTCGGCCTGCACGATGGGCCGGCGGTCGGCGGGGACGCGGGCGGAGGCGGTTTCGGCGAGGTCGAACCAACCGCGGCGGGCGAGGGCCCGGGCGAGTTCCTCGTCGTTGTTGCCGAGGACGGAGAGGAGAAGCAGTGCTGTCATCATGGGGATTCCAACGGAGGCGGGGGCGGCGGGTTCACGTCCGATAAAGAATGACGGGGCCGGCTGGCATCGGCGGTGGATGGCCCCTTAAGATGAAGGTCCATGGACGACCCCGCGCTCTTCATCAACCGCGAGCTTTCGTGGCTCGAGTTCAACCGCCGCGTCCTCGAGGAGGCGCAGGACGCCACGGTCCCGCTTCTCGAGCGGCTGAAGTTCCTCTCGATCTTCAGCTCGAACCTCGACGAGTTCTTCATGGTGCGCGTCGCGGGGCTGAAGAATCGCGAGCTCAACGAGATCGGCAGCCCCGAGTCGAACGACGGCGCGGTGACCGGCGAACTCCTGACCGAGATCTCCATGCGCACGCACGAGCTCGTCGCCGCGCAGTACAAGGTGCTGCGCGAGGAGGTGCTGCCCGGGCTGGCGAAGGCGGGGCTGAAGCTCGTGCCGATGTCGGAGGTCAAGGGGACGGACGCGCACGGGGTCGAATCCTATTTCAGCCAGCAAGTGATGCCGGTCCTGACGCCGATGGCGATCGACCCGGCCCATCCGTTCCCGCACATCCAGAACCGCGCGCTCTACCTGGCCGTCCTGCTGAAGCTGAAGATCCGCGGCCGCATCCGCGCGCCGGAGACCTTCCTCGCCATCGTCCCGATTCCGAGCCTCCTGCCGCAGTTCGTCCCCGTCACGGCGGGCGAGGGGAGCGACCGCTTCGTGCTGCTGAGCGAGCTGATCGCGTCGCACCTCGACCTGATGTTCTCCGGCTACGCCGTGCAGGAGGTGGCGACGTTCCGCCTGACGCGCGACCAGGACTTCGAGCTCGCGGAGACCGAGTCGGAGGACCTGCTCAAGCAGATCCAGTCGGAGCTCACGAAGCGCAAGCGCGGCGCGGAAGTGCGGCTCGACGTGAGCAAGGGGATCTCGGAGACGCTCCAGCGGGCGCTGACCGGCTGGTTCGAGCTCGACCCGGGCGACATCTACGAGATCGACGGGCCGCTGAACCTCGGGTCGTTCTGGGCGTGGGTGAACCTGCCGGGCTACCAGGCGCTGCGCGACGAGACCTACCAGCCGCAGCCGCCGCGCCGCGTTCGGCGCCACAAGGGCGACCTTTTCTCGCTGATCCGGCAGGGCGACGTGCTGCTGCACCATCCGTACGAGATGTTCGAGACGGTGACGGAGTTCGTCGAGCAGGCGGCGAAGGACCCCGACGTGCTGGGCATCAAGCAGACGCTCTACCGGACGGGTCGGAGCCCGGCGATCGTCGCCGCGCTGGCGCAGGCCGCCGGCCGCGACAAGGAGGTGACGGCGCTCGTCGAGCTCAAGGCGCGCTTCGACGAAGAGGCCAACATCGAGTGGGCGCGGACGCTGGAGCGGGCCGGCGCGCACGTCGTCTACGGACTTGTCGGCCTGAAGACGCACTGCAAGGTGACGCTGGTGGTGCGGCGCGACGCCGACCGGATCCGCCGGTACGTGCACCTCTCGACGGGAAACTACAATCCGACGACGGCGAAGATCTACACCGACCTCGGCGTCATCACCTGCGACGACAAGATCGCCGAGGACGCATCGAGCCTCTTCAACATGATGACGGGCTACTCGGTGCCGCCGAAGTGGCAGCGGCTCGCGGTGGCGCCGCACGGTATGCGCGAGTTCGTGATCGAGAGGATCGAGCGGGAGATCGCGCACAAGGAGGCGGGGCGCGACGCGCGCATCATCGTGAAGCTCAACTCGCTCGTCGACGGGGACGTGATCCGCGCGCTCTACCGGGCGTCGCGGGCCGGGGTGCCGATCGACCTCATCGTGCGCGGCATCTGCTGCCTGCGGCCCGGGGTGCCGGGCGTGAGCGAGACGATCCGGGTGCGGTCGATCATCGGCCGCTACCTCGAGCACAGCCGCATCTTCTACGTCGCCAACGGCGGCAGCCCCGAGGTCTTCCTCGCGAGCGCCGACTGGATGCCGCGCAACTTCGACCGCCGCGTCGAGGTGCTCTTCCCCGTCGAGGACAAGGAGCTGAAGAAGCGGCTGATCGACGAGATTCTCGCGGTCACGCTGCTCGACGACGCGAAGGCGCGGATTCTCCAGAGCGACGGGACGTACGTGCGGGCGGGCGGGACGCTCTCGAGCCACCTCGTCTTCCAGGAGCTTGCGCGCGGGCAGGACCGGGCCTTCCAGCTCCCGCCGGTGCCGGGAACGGCGTCGAAGGAGACCGGCAAGCGCAAGACGGCGGTGCTGCCAGCGCCGGGCCCGGGGCCGACGCTTTTCGGAACGCCGCAGTAGGGACCGCCCGGGAAGTCGCGGCGCGGTCCCGATCGAAGATCATAGCGAGGCAGGGCCGCAAGTTCTGCCGAGGTGCCCGCCCTTCTGACGCAGAGCCCGCAGAGATCGCCGAGGGAGGGTCGACGCTGGGCGGAAGCGAATCACGGCGAGGGCGGGTCCCCGAGGAAAAAATGCAGAGGCCCGAAGGGCCGCTCACTCAAGGACCGGAACAATGCTCTCCATAAAGTTGGCGACCGCTGGCATTCTCTGCGGGCTCTGCGTTCTCAGCGTTTGAAGCCTGCGCTTCCGCATCTTGCGAAATCGTACCGTAGCGCGAAGATTCTGCCGGTGAGACCAAAGAAGAGAAAAGAGAACGGAGCAGCAGAGGCAAGAGAAGAGAGAAACGAAGCCCCTCTCGGCGCCCCAACAGAATTGATCAGCGGACCCCAAGGACCCATATGGGTTGGTACCATCTGGGCGCACCATGAAGACCGCCGCCTCCGCCTTTGTCATCGGAATCCTGCTCGTCCCCGCCTTCAGCGGCGGCCCGATTCAGTCGGGGACGTCCATGGGTCCGAGCCAACTGGCCGGGTTCATCGACAGCAACCCGTCGATGTTCTTCCGGTCGGTCGTCACGGGCAACGGCACCATCACGCTCGAGGTCGAAGTGAAGCCGCTCGGCACCGCCTTCGACACGACCGGGACGAACACGAGCCCGGGGGTCGCGACCGGCGCCACCGCGGAAGTGGCCGTGACCCTTCCCGGAACGCCCCAGACCCAGGCGTACCACTGGCAGGCGCGCGTCACGGACGCTGACGGCAGCACGGCGTGGCAGTCGTTCGGCGGGCATCTCGAGACGGACGCGGACTTCACGATCGACCTGACGCCGCCGATTCCGTTCGGGCTGCAGCAGTCGACGAACACGCCGGGGTTCGTGTCGGTGCCGGCGGGGACGGTCGACTCGAACGTGAGCCTGCAGGTGAGAGGCTCCTTCATAGACGCGGACTTCGACGGGACGGTGTTCGAGGCGGAGGTGCAGGTGACG
>Ga0247727_10009333_pt1 | contig 17832 bp, 18 predicted proteins | sample WisWelCaveWW1625_FD_202498 | JGI IMG/M metagenome (GOLD analysis project Ga0247727, IMG submission 202498) | Biofilm microbial communities from Wishing Well Cave, Virginia, United States - WW16-25 | ecosystem: Environmental > Aquatic > Deep subsurface > Groundwater > Cave microbial mat | place...
ACTCGTCATGGCCTACACACTCGAAGCCAAAGCCAGAGCCAAAAAGCCAAACCCACGAGAGTTGCGTCGTCAAGGTGCTGTCCCGGGCATTGTTTATGGACCGGGCACCAGCCAAGCGATCTCCGTCGATCGCAAAGCATTAGAATCGCTCATGCACAAGATGACGCGCAGTTCTCGCATCAGCCTCAAACTGAACGGGAAAGAGTCGTCTGTTTTTATCAAAGAGATTCAGTATGAAGAGCTCAACGATGCTCCCAAGCACGTTGATTTCTACATGCCCGCGCCGAGCCGCGATGTCAAGATTGACGTCCCGTTGCGGCTCAGAGGAGAGTCCAAGGGCCGTAAAGAAGGCGGAGTCGTCAACCAAATTCGCGACTTGCTCCGCGTCAAGGGCCCGGTTGACAAAATTCCCGAATTGATTGAAGTCGATATTACTGAGTTAGACATGGGCAAAGTATTGCGCGTCAGCGATATCAAGCTCGCGGGCGTGATGGCTTTATTGCCCGCTGATTCGCCGATCGTTTCGGTCGTGGCGCCGCGCAAAGAAGAAGTCGTCGCGCCCGTTCCGGGAGCCGAGGGTGCCGTACCCGGAGCCGAGGGTGCCGTCCCAGCCGAAGGCGCAGCCGCCGCAGGCGCGACCCCCGCTGCCGGAGCCGCTCCTGCTGCCGGAGCCGCGCCCGCGAAGGGTGCCGCCGCTCCGGCCAAGGGCGCTCCCGCCGCAAGTGCCGACAAAAAAGCCGCGGGCGGAGCCAAGAAGTAATCTCATCCCGAACTTTCTCGGTAGGGGCGAACGACCGTTCGCCCCTACATTTTTCTCGCTCGCATGAAAGCTGTTATCGGACTGGGCAATCCCGGAAAAAAATACGAGAAGACGCGCCACAATTATGGTCGCATGGCCATTCATCACTTTCTCAAGCGTTATCCCAAAGAGAGCATTCGCAAAATAGAGTTAGACTTTTCTCTTGTCTATCGCATTGACGATCGTCTGATTGTCGAACCGCTGACCTATATGAACCTGAGTGGGCTCTCCATCAAAGAAATATCCAAAAAATATGACCTGTCCATTTCTGATTGTTTATTAGTCTATGACGAGTATGCTGTCCCCTTCGGCAAAATAAAAGCCAAGCCGGGAGGCAGCGCCGGGGGGCACAATGGAGTTGCTTCAGTGATTGAAGCATTAAGCACGCGCGAAATTCCTCGATTGCGGCTAGGCATCGGCATCGATGCCAAATTGAGCGATCTCGTCGATTTTGTGCTGGGCGAATTTGATGACGACGAAAAAAAACAATTGCCCGCCCTTTTGGACAGAGCGACCGAGGCGATCGATTGTTTTTTTTCTGAAAATATGCACGCGCTCATGAACCGATTCAACAAATAAAGCGGGCTTCAGATCGCAACAATCTCTGCTCTATTGTTCTTTTATTGAAAATATGCTAGAGTCAACTCAAGGACAATTTCGATCGAAGGCCGATCTATTTTACTCTCACAAAGGTTAGGCCGCGAAAAAATTGCCCATTTGTCTTCACCAGGGGGTGACAGATATGGCCTTCCAGCAAAGGAAGATGTTCGACGTCAGCAGCATGAACCTCAAGTGTGCTCAGTGCGGTACAGCGATCACTGAGCTTCCGTTCCAGCCCTCTGCGGATCGACCGGTGTACTGTCGCGACTGCAATCGTGCGCGCACCAAGTCCTTCGGCGGCGGGGGTGGAGGCGGTGGTGGTCGAGGCGGCGGTGGCTACGGCGGCGGCCGAGGTGGGGGACGCGGCGGCGGTCGGTACTAATCGACCATTCTCATAAATAGCGAAAGGCCGTCGGAGGGTGACTCCGGCGGCCTTTTTGTTTTAGGCCCATTTTCTCTATTTCGAGAGCCACCGAAGTCTCAAAAGCGCGCACTGAGATTGGCACGCAGATGCTTCTTAGTGTTACTATAGCGACATGCATTCACTTCGCGAACAATTTTCTCTTAATGATAAGGTCGCTCTGGTGACGGGCAGCGGGCGCGGCATTGGACGTGCGATCGCTCTGGGACTAGCGGAGGCGGGCGCCCATATCGTACTGACCAGCCGCACCCTAGAAGAAATTACTCAGGTGGCGAAAGAAATCGAAGCAATCGGACGACGCGCTCTGCCTATTGTAACGGACGTGAGCCACAGTGAAAGCGTTCAAACTCTCGTCAAAAAAACGCTCTCTGTTTTTGAGAAGATCGATATTTTGGTGAACAATGCCGGCATTTCGCCTTTTTGGAAACGCGTTGAAGACTTGGCAGAAGAAGAGTGGGATCAAGTTTTAGATATTAATTTGAAGGGTGTCTTTCTCTGCAGCCGTGAAGTGGGCAAAGCGATGATCGCGCAACAAAAAGGCGGCTCGATTATCAATATCGCTTCGATCTCCGGGTTGATTGGGACGAGCCATATAAGCGCCTATTCTGTGAGCAAGGCGGGCGTGATGCAATTGACGCGCGTACTAGCAACCGAATGGGCCAAGCAGCGGATTCGCGTGAATGCGATCGCTCCAGGCTGGGTGCATACGCAGATGAGCGAGGGAGTCTTGGCTCACGAAAAAATTGCACAAGAGCTCTTGGCCCACGTGCCCTTGCGTCGGGCTGCGCAGCCTGAAGAGATGGCGGGCATGGCTATCTATTTGGCTTCCGATGCCGCGAGTTTTGTGACGGGACAAGTTTTTGCGGTAGACGGCGGGCAAGTGATGCGCTGATAGAGCTAAAATCTATATCTGTCTTAAGAAATTAATTTTGTGAATTATACGAATTAATCGTAGCGAATTCTGGGATCAGACAACAAGAGCATGATATCGGCGATCAAATTGCCTATCAAGAGCACGACGCTAAAGTAAAGCAACCCGGCCATGATCACCGGCTGGTCTTGCGTTGACAGCGCAAGCCAGAACTCCCGCTCGACTACTTGGATATTCAAAACAGCCGCTGCAACCAATAAGCTCTCAAACATCGCCGGCACCCAGTATCCGAACATCGTAATCAGCGGGTTAATCGCGTTGCGCACGGCGTGTTTGTAGACGACGACGCGCTCTGCCAGCCCCTTGGCTCGCGCCGTCTTCACATAGGGAAGGGCGAGCACATCGAGCAAGTTGCTTCGCATATAACGCATAATCGAAGCGAGGTTGACCGCACCTACGATAAATATGACAGGGATGACATGCCAGAGAAAATTTCGGGCTTTGGCCCAATCCCAATCTTTCAAAATAATCTCGTTGTCAAAAAGACCACCGACACCCAACCCGCTGCAATCTTTAAAGGCTTGGGCAATGGGATCCCAGGTGCCGCCTGCCCCGGTACGGAAAAAATCCACCGCAGGCCCGCACCACGAGCCGACATACCAGACGCCCACCATGAGCTCCATAAAAAAGAGCGCCCAAATGAAGTCGGGGATCGACAAACCGATAAATCCCAAAAAAGTAAAAGAGTGGTCGGCCATCGAGTACTTGTGGGTGGCTGAGTAAATGCCGATGGGGACAGCGATCATCCAGACAAAGAGGGTCGTCATTCCAATCACAATGACAGAAAAGTAGAGCGCCTTGCCGCCTTGCCCAAACAGCGCTTCGGTGACGGGCTGTCGCACTGCAAAGCTTTCACCGAAATAAGGCTGAAAGTGAATAAAGGGGAAAGAGCTGTTAATGCTCCATATTTGTCTCGGTTTGGGGTGAGCTGGATCGCTTGTGTCTATCGTATCGGTGCAGCAAACGATATTGCGTATCCAAATCCCATATTGAACGATAAAAGGTTGGTCCAAGCCCAGTTGTTGACGTAAGGCTTTACATACTTCTTCGGATGCCGAGAACTCACAACCGCTCAGCACGTCTCCCGGCTGTACCCAAACAATAAAAAAGCCGATGACCGAGACCGCAAACAAGATGGGCAACATGTAAAAAAATCGGCGAATCACAAACGCCCACAAGGCTAGCTCACTCCCCTAATGCATGGGCATGATTATAACAAAATATGGTAGCATTCTGACAATTTTCCATACTTTGTGCAAGCCAGCCTGCATCAAAGCACCTGCTTTCTTGCAATGATTCTCTTTTTTTTCCATTCAAAGACTCTTCATTTTCCCACTCAGAAAGTGACATGGGTCACCTTTAGAGAATTTAGGGAACGTTATGTTGATTACGTTTGCCACAAGTTGATTCTTCTTCTCGAAGGCCAAGAGAGGACCTGTCGGGAAGATTGGTTAGGCTCTCTTAAGAGGAGGGAGTTTTATGATTCACAGAGGGAAGATTTTAACGCAGATAAGCTTTTTGGTCTTCGCATTTCTTGTGGGGAGTGTGCCTGCGTTTGCGGGCGTGAATTCGGTCATGATCACCAACATTACTCCCGCGGGTACGTGGTTTAAAGCAACCGATTTGCCCTCGGTCGTTTCAGTCACCTATTCGTGGTCAGGCTCGAATGTCACGGGAGCAGCGCTCTCCATCGGTGCGCCGCCACCGCCGCTTGGCTCCCCCATCGCCGTCCAAAATATTACGTTTACGGCCGACTCAGGCACGCGCACGGATAAAGTCCCGTTGCCGGTCGGTCTGCCCGATGGAAAACTTTCGATCTATGTCGTCGTGCTCTCGTCCACCGCGCCCAATAATAGTTTGGCTCAGCAAGGCCAAGCGATCTGGGTGGACAAGACTCCTCCGACCATCACGGTCTCTCGCTACCCCGACCCGACTGCGTCGGGCTGGAACAATACCGACGTGACCTTGAGTTTTAATTGTTCAGACGGGGGCGAGTCGGGTGCGACCAGCTGCCCTGAGCCGATTACGATCATCGGAGAAGGGGCCGATCAATCCGTCGTCGTTACCAGCACCGATGCGGCCGGCAATAGAAGAATTGTGACTGTTGATGACATTAATATCGATAAAACACCGCCGCGCCTCACTATCAAAACTCCGGTTAAAGACTCTATCTATGCATTGACCCAAAAAGTGACAGCCGATTGGTCTGCTGTAGACGATTGGTCGGGTGTCTCCATTACGAGTGTTTCTTCAGCCAAGGGAACGCTCATCGATACGGGCGCTCTAGGCGTGCGTGAGTTTCATCTTAACGTCGTCGACGGTGCGGGCAACACGGCTAGCCTCTCACTCAATTATCTTGTTTCGTATAACTTTGCTTTTATTAGTCCGCTCAGAGCCAACAAAGTAAACACCGTTTCTATCAATAAGACGCTGCAAATAAAATTCCAAGTGCTCAACGGGCAGAGAAAACCAATCAAGAATGTGGCCGCGACGCTGTGGTATCGCTCGGCTGACTCGAAGGGCAAACCGATTGATGACTTCTATCGGCCCGCGCCAGCGAAAGCTCCTTTCGAGGGCGAGATTTTTGCTTACAATGGCAACTCGGCTTTCTATTTCTTCAACGTGGATGCGATGGCCGTTGGCCCTGGCTATTGGCAATTTGAGGTGCGGCTCGACGATGGCACGACACGCACCCTCAGTGTCTTTATTAAGGGCAGAGTGCTGGCTTCTCGGAGCGCTGCACGTAAAGAAACTACCGAGACCAGAGCGACGAGTGAGCCAGATACAGAGCAAAACTCCAAAGCGACCTTTCGAGTTTACACGATCGCGGGCCAACTTATTTTGGAACGTGATGCGTCTACTGCTCTTTTTGAATTGACTCGTGAAGAGAAAGATCGACTTGCCGATGGCGTGTACTTTTATGTAGTGACTACAGTCGGACGCAATGAGCAAAGCTCAAAGAGCCTGCAAAAGTTTGTAATGATGCGCTGATTCAAGAGAATAGAGAGAAAAAAACAGACCCAGACTGAAAATGCTATAATAAAAAAGATGGGGACCGGAAATCAGGCCGAAGGAGCAGTGTACGTTGAAGGAGCTCCTGTGCCCTCTCTCACCACCTCAACTGGCCTGGCCGGCCCCCATCTCCCTCTGTGCGGAGCTCTCTCCGTTTCTAAACAACTCATTCAATAAATAAACCAGCCCAATGCCAATGGCCTCGCCGAGCGAAGGCTCGCCAGCCAGTGCAAAACGAGGCTGAGTGTAGCCACAATGACTGCACCGCATATAGTTATGCTTCAGGTTTTGGTCTTCGATTTCTGCATCCGGCGGGAACGTTTCCAGAGTGCTCTTGCAGAGCGGACAGATTCGGGGTTCTAGGATCGCTCCCGGAAGAAGCTCTAAGCCTTTGCGCAGAAGCACTAACTCGGCTTCTTTGGCGTTGGCATAGACCCAGAGTGGGACTTTTATTGTTTTATATGCTTCTATGTCTTTCATAGATGTCCGCTCCTGACGGGGTAGAAAAGTTACCCAAGTAGAATAATATACTTTTTCTACTTATTTGTCAAGAGGGGGCGAAAATTTCTATAAACAATGAAATATAGATGATTTTTCGCCAATTTAATCATAAATTTCTTTTAGCTTTTTTGTTATATGACTATAAAAATTGATGCTCTCGAGTGCTATTTTGAAGTCAAGCCAATCGACCAACTCGATCTCATCCGGGGCGGGTTTAAAATTCTCGCTCTTCAGTTCGGCTGAATAAAAAAACGTATGCCAGTGAAAACTCGTCTTACTTCCTAGAGCCGACTCGACTCCCAAAAATTCTTTGATTTGACACAAGACCCCCGTCTCTTCTTCGACTTCGCGAGCGACGGCTTCGGCGGGTTGCTCGCCATAACCAACAAAGCCGCCGGGCAAGGCCCATCGCCCGATGTTATAGCCGCGCTTCGGTTTGACCATCAAAATTTTTTTATCTTTGGCGATAATCGCTTTGGCAGTGATACGAGGCAGTGAAGCATTGACGGCCAGACGCACCAAGGGGTCGACTCGGTCGAGTCCGGGAATTTTGTCTTTGTGCCACCACTCTTCCGGATGTCTTTCAAGTTTGGGTTTGCAAAAAAAGATTTCTTGATTCTCGATGAGCATCTTGTGTTTGATCTGAATGGGGAAATCGATGCTCTCCAGTGAGTGGGGAAAAGCAAGACGGCCTTCTGCTTCGACTAAAAAAACTTGACCATCGGTTTCGATATAATAATGAACCACCATGCACAATCTCCTGTATCAGCATAAACTTTTTGTGAAAACAAGGCAAATTTCAAATTGACTCTTTCTCGAACATCTTGATAAAGTTGTGAAAGACACTCAGTAGAGAAAAGGAGACATCGATGAGAAAGATTTTTTTCTTGACCATAAATACTCTTATCTTAATGCTAAGTGTGAGTTGCGCGCCGATAGATTATTCACGAGATATTTATGGCTATTTAGAAGGGCAAGTCACGATCGGCCCGATTTGCCCGGTCGAGCGACCGGATAACCCCTGCCCCGTCCCACCCGAAGCCTATGCTGCACGCGAAGTCATTATTTCTCAAAGCAAGAATATCGTCGCGCGCGCCAAGCTCAACATATTTGACGGGAAATACTGGATCGCGCTCAGGCCGGGGCGCTACACGATTGATATTAGTCGAGTCGGCATGGACCGTAGTGCCGGGCTGCCCAAAGAGATCGAGATTCTGCGGGGCCAGACTGCCCACTTAGACATCGAGATCGATACGGGAATTCGCTAAAAAACACATAAGATTAGCTCTGCTATTGAGTGTAGTGTTTTTTTCACAATTAAATCTCATTTTTTTTTGACTCAATCAAGATTGAAAAATTTATTTGCATTCTCATAGAGCACTTGGCGCTTGATTGCCTCTGATAACGGGAGCTCCAAAAATTTTTCGGCATTCTGGCGCATGCCTGGGACGCCTGGTCCAGGCCAGTCCGAGCCAAAAAAAGTTTTGTGCGCAATCTGTTCAAATTTCGGGAAATATTTGAGTAAATGCTGTGGCGGAAAGCTCGAAATATCAAGATAGATATTTTCATGACGTCGCAACAAAAAGAAAGCACTTTCCGTCCAGAAGGGGCGCCCGCCGTGAGCCAGCACTATTTTTAATTTGGGAAAATCGATCGCCACATCATCCAAACATAGAGGGTCGCCAAACTTCACCCGCGCCGCTGGGAAGATCGACGTACCGGTGTGGAACATCACGGGAATATCGTGTTCTTCGGCCTTCTCATAGATAATTCTCAGTGCTTTATTCCCATTAAGATAATCATTCGGGAAAAAAAGCTGGTGCGGTGGATGCACTTTTAACATCTTAATTTGCAAGTCTTCGGCCAGATAGTTCATTTTCTTGGCCACATCACGAGCAAAATTGGGATGCAGCGAGCCGCAGGGGATGAGCCGATCCGGGAATGTACTGCAATACTCACTGATATACTCATTGACGTCTTCGGTAAAACCCATCACCTCAGGGCTGACATAATTAATCAAACAGGCTTTGTCGATGCCTTGCTCAGTGAGAAGGGCCACAAATTTTTTTGGATCATCGGCAAGCTCCAACAAATGCTCAAAGTCAGGATGATGCTCCTGCCAAAGCGCCAGCACCTTGGGCTTGAGCTGGCGCCAGGGCTGAATGTGTACATGGAAATCGAATATTTTGTAACCTGAAATGGGCATAGTCCCTTTCATTTTTTTATTAGATTGATCTTTTTCATGCCGCACAGCTTGGTGCGGAGGCTTTTACTGGCAAAATTTAAGGTGAGCCCATTTTAGCAAGATCGTGAAATGGGAGCAAAAATGGGTTATTTCTAAAAACTATCTCCAAATCAGCATCTTCTTGCTCTCGACAAACTCAGGTTTTTGTACTATATTTTATTTAGCAAAAGCTAGTATAGTCTGCTAATATTAGAAAATAAAGCAGGCTGCAACAGGAAATAGACTCAGTAAAAGCAAATAAACAAAGTAGAAAAGAAAGGAGACACAATGTCTAGACTACCAGTCTTATTAGAGCCTTTCGGAATGGCCGGTCGTTTGGATCAGATTGTGGGTGAGTTCTTCAAGGATTTTGATCACAGTTTGCTCACCTGGCCGACAGATACCTGGGGGCGCAGTGACGTCTATGAAAAAGACGGCAAACTCGTTATCGAGACTGAGCTTCCCGGTGTGCAGCTCGATGAAGTCAAATTGCGTATTGAAGATGGTCGGCTTTACGTTGAGGGGGAGTCCAAGCGCAGTGAGAAGGTCGAACAAGAGAACTATCTTCGGATCGGTCGTCGCTATGGGCGCTTTCAGAAAATTTACCCCTTGCTGGAGCAGGTGAAGAATTACGACGAGATCGATGCCAAGCTCGTCGATGGCATTCTGACCATCGCGATCCCGTTGAGGGACTCTGTAACCAAGAAAAAGACCATCGAGATTAAAGTGAATTAAGACCCTAAACCCATAGTTCCAAGATTGCAAAAAAGGAGCGTGCTCGTCGTGCTCCTTCTTTTGTTTTATCCAACTTCTGTATCTTGAATTTTCTAGCTGCGTGCCCAGCGCCACAATTCTCGTAAACTGGCTGATTTGCCGTAAATCAAGATGCCGATCCTGAAAATTTTTCCTGCCAAACGTAGCATCCCCCAGGTCGAAACTGCGAGCAAAAGAAGAGACAGGCTGATCTCCCACCACGAGACTGATCCGACGGCCGTTCGCAAGATCATCATGCCCGGCGTGGCGGGGGGAAAGAAACTGATAAGTTTGAGCGCAATGTGATCTGGTTTTTCTAGCACCAGCGTGAAAAGCAGCAAGGGTAAAATAGGCGGCAAAAAGATGAGCGCCATGTTGAGTTGGCTCGCGCTGGCCGGGTCATCGCTAGTCGTCGCACTCACTGCGGCACACATCGCGGCGAGCAAGAAATAACCCATCACAAAATAAATCAGATAAAGCAAAATCTTGTCCCAGGCCAAAAAAGGCACAATGGCTGCACCAATCACTCCGGTCGGCAGGCCCACAAAAGGACCACCGATAAAAATCACGATCAGTCCAACCGAGGCCCAAATGAGCGCTTGCAAAAAAGCAAGCGCGCCCAACCCTAAAATTTTCCCGCTCATCAGAGCATTCGCTGAGATCGAAGAAAGCAAAATCTCGACGACACGATTGCGCTTCTCGCGCATCACACTAGTCAGAATAAGCGTTTGAGAGTTTGCCGTGATCATCTGCAGCAAAATAATAATCACAAAAGCGATGGCAAGTGTAATGCCGCTACTGGCTTGTTCTTGTAGCGCGCCCGAAGACGACGAAACGTCGATTTGTACGCCCGCAGCCAATCGAGCAATCTCTTGGCTTGTTAATCCTGCATTTTGCAAACCATGAGCGAGCGTGATTTGCGAAAGCGCATCGGTAATCGAGCGAGGCGCGGCAATCAAGCTGGCATCGCTCTTAATCGCAGACTGAAAAAAACTCCGCGATTTGGGAATGTAACGGGCCCTCATTGTCTCAAAAAAAGTGGACTCAAGAATGAGCAAGCCGTCAAATTCGCCCTTTTGCAATTTCTGCACAATCATTGTTTCAGGCTCACTCACGACCTGCACACGATAGAAGGAGCCAGAGAGTCTTGAGTTCAGTTCTTTATTAATCCCAACCCCGTCAATGAGAGCAATGGTGAGCTCATTGCGTTGTGAAGCGCTCTGTACCAAAAAAACAATGCCAACGATGCCAAGCATAATTAAAGGGCTAATAAACGTAACGACAATAAAAAGCTTGTTTTTTAGATTTTGCCAAAATTCCCAATGAGCCATTTCTAGGGTCTGTCTCATTTTTTTTCACCCGATCTTTGCGTCACCAATTCGACAAAAATATGGTGCAGTGGCGGTTTCTGAATCGAGATTTGCTCAATTTCTAACTTGCCCGAGAGTGTGTCCAAAAATGCTTCGGGACGTGTGCCTTTTTTCAAAATCAGCTCGGCGCGCGAATCTCTGATCTCTACATTTTTGACCAGACTGCTCTGTTTCAAAAACTCGGCATTGCCCTGAAAATCGAGTTTGACCCAGTCTTCGCCCCACTCGCGTTTGATCTCGCGAAGATTGCCATAGAGCACTGGTTGTCCCTGGTTGATGAGAAAAATGCGATCGCACAAATCTTCGACCAGGTGCATCTGGTGCGCCGAGAGCAGCACCGTCATGCCTGTTGATTTTAGCTCTAAAATCAGCTCGCGAAAAAGTTCTTGGTTGACCGGATCAAGCCCAGCAAAGGGCTCATCGAGCACCACGAGTTGGGGTTGATGTAAGATCGAAGCCACAAACTGCACTTTCTGTTGCATGCCCTTAGACAATTCTCGAATTTTACGATCGTAATAAGCCTCGAGCTGTAAACGCGAGAGCCAGAGCAACCCGCGTTCGCGAGCTTGAGCGGGCGCGAGGCCCTTCAAGCGCGCCAAAAACACAAGCGTATCGGAGACTTTGCGATCGTCATAAAGCCCGCGCTCTTCAGGCAAGTAGCCTATTTTTTCGGGTTGGAAGCGCCCGTCAGGCGAGAACGAAAAAATAATCTTTCCCGAGTCAGGCTGGGTGATATTCAAAATCATGCGGATGAGCGTTGTCTTGCCCGCGCCGTTGGGGCCGAGCAATCCAAAAATTTCACCCGCCTGCACATCCAAGCTGACACCATCTACGGCCTTGGTGCCCTCAAAATATTTATAGACTTGTTGAATGGAGAGAGTTTTTTCTGGTCTTAATTCGGATTGCATAGTTCAGTTTTGGTAATCTAATTTTTTGTTCAACCGATCAATATCATTTTGACGGCTTCTTATTTCTTTTTCCCAGTAGGCAATATTCTGAAAATCAGGTGTAGTTTTTCTCTTCTCATGAGCGATTTTTTCTCGATGATACTGAATCACTTCTTCAAGGCTTTTTATTTTCTTGCGAATCTTTTTCTCTTACTCAAAAGCAGACTCACTCCTCTATATCGGGGAGAGAATCGGTGAGTTTATCCCATGCTTTGACTAAATCGCTTGTATGATCGCGAAGGTCAAGTAGAGCTGCATAAAGCGTTCCCTCCAAATCCTGGTGCACAGGGTCCTTCGGATTTGTTTTCTTGATCTTTTGGATAATCTGCAGACTCTGTTCGCACGCCTCCTCAAATTCTCCGAAAAGGAAATCGACGGTTTCATTGGAAGGGCTCAAAATGCAGCCATGCTTAATTGCCATAGCTAATCCTCCTTGTTAAGAACGACTAAGCCTACATCTTCCATACAAATATATCCAGATGATTTACTCCCATCCTGCGGCCCAGCGCGCGGCGTGGGGCATTTCGCTCTTCATGGCTATCTTTTCTAACTGGGCCGGGTCAAGTCGCACGCGTCGCAACTCAATTGCAAAACGCTCTTTCTTATACTTCACTAATGCATATTCGGCCCAAGGCGATTAGCGTAGAGATTCGGGTTTGCCGAGGCGAAGATGGGAAAGCCCTATGCTCCCTGGATTGATAAGTAGTGAGTTTTTGTATCGTCGAAGCAGCTGCGTGTGGGTGTGCCCTCCGGCCATCGCTTTCGCATCCGACCCAGAAAAAATTTTCTAGCTCTTCTTCAGGGGTGGTCGCCAAAATAATATCTCAGTCGGACTTGGGCGAGCCGTGAAAACATAGAAGCTGGGTCTCTTTGTCTAGAGTGATCTCGATTGTCGGCCTGAACGAGCGTAGATAATCAAATCGGCTGACGAAAGTTGCGACGCGCCCCAACGCAGCCACATCGCCCAGGCAAATAATTTGATCTGGTTTTTCTTCCTGAAGGTCTTGGAGCACTCTTTCTAAGGCAACAAAATTTCCGTGAATATCCGCGATCAAAGCGATGCGCATCGGTTTCTTTCTCCCCTTTTATTAAGAACAAATCTATCTGCTTGCGCCAAGAGATCGCATTATCCCAATAACTTGTTTTGTCAGAGTTACTTCATCGATAGCAAATTTATCATATCGTATTTTCAACCCATTTGTACCAAGTTCCTTTCTTCTATTAGAATAAAATTTGCATGGATAAAAGAAAGCACCCTTTCGTCGAGCGCCGTCAGAGGCCGTTGGGGCGCAGGAAAATAGATCAAGAAATTTTCGAGAGCGAACAACACTATCGCCTGCTCTTTAATAGCAACCCCAACCCCATGTGGGTCTTTGATTTGGAAACACTGCAGTTTCTCGCCGTCAATGAAGCGGCTATTCAGCACTATGGTTACTCGCGTGAGGAATTTCTTCAGATGACAGTGAAAGAAGTTCGCCTCGCTGAGGACGTCCAAGCAGCCCTACGCTTTGGCACCGAGATGCTTGAAAAGCACAAGCACGCCCTGGGCCCGATTCCTGAGGGCACCTGGCGCCATAAGAAAAAAGATGGAACGCTGATCTGGGTCGAGGCGTGCGCCAGTCGGTTTACGATCGAAGGCAAACCTGCGGTGCTGGTCTTAATTATCGACATCACCGAACGAAAACAAGCTGAAGAAACGGTGCGGCAATCACAGAAAAATTATCAAAATCTCGTCGATTCCATCGAAGGAATTGTCTACGAGACCAATACAAGTTTTGAGAATCCTCAAATCTACTTTGTCAGCCATCAGGTCGAAAAGATATTGGGCTACTCTACCGACCGTTGGCGTAATGAGCCCTCTCTCTGGTTCGAGCGCATTCATCCGGAGGACCGAGCACGTGTGATGGCGCAGAGCCTGAATGCCCTTAAAACAGGGACGGCTTATGATATCGAGTATCGCATGCGAAACAGTCGCGATAGAATCGTATGGGTTCGCGATCTGTTTCATGTTGTGATTGAGCATGGGATTCCCCTCAAAGTGCAGGGGATCATGATCGATATCACCCATCAAAAAGAGACCGAACAAGCCTTGCAGCTTTCAGAAAAACGGTATCGCGTGCTTTTTGAGAGCAACCTGGCCGGCGTCTTCCAATCGACCCTCACCGGAAAAATCATTGACTGCAATCAAGCGTTTGCGCATATTTTAGGCTATGCTTCTCGCGAAGAGATTATGAGCCGAGATGCATTTGAGCTCTATTTCTCGCGCGAGCAGCGGGAGGCGTTCGTGCAGGTCTTGTTGAGCCAAGGCTATGTCGCAGATTATGAGATTTGCGTCAAACGCAAGGACGGCAGCCCCGTCTGGCTCATCGAGAATGTGAGTCTAATTGAAAATCCTCGAGAAAATACGCTCATTCAAGGTACGATTGTCAACATCACCTCGCGCAAAGAAGCCGAAGCCCAGTTGAGTCATTATACGCATCAGTTGCAAGCGCTCTCACGACGCCTCGTAGAAGTCCAGGAAGTCGAACGCCGCCATCTCGCTCGCGAGCTACACGATGAGATCGGCCAACTCTTGAGCGCGCTCAAAATGTCCTTGCAAATCAACGCCGAAAATGCCTCATCGCTGAAGTTGGACAAAAGCTACGCGCTCCTCAATGATTTGCTAGACCGTGTGCGCCAGCTCTCGCTCGACCTGCGGCCGGCAATCTTGGATGATCTCGGATTACTGCCCGCGCTCTTATGGCACTTTGATCGTTATCAAGACCAGGGAGTGCACATTTTGTTCAAGCATTCAGGGATCGAGGGGCGGCGCTTCACCTCAACGATCGAGACGGCGGCGTATCGCATTATCCAAGAAGCTCTCACCAATGTAGCCCGTCATGCCCATATACGTGAAGTCGTCGTGCGCGCCTGGGCGACAGAGACCATGCTCGGCGTCCAGATCGAAGACCACGGAAGCGGGTTTGAGCTAGAAGCAGCACTGGCCGGGGGGAAAACAGGTGGGCTCACCGGCATGCGCGAACGCGCGACTTTACTGGGAGGGCAACTTATCATAGAATCAAGACCGGGGGCTGGCACGTATATCACAGCCGAGTTTCCGTTGCAATCAGAGTCAGGAGGAATGGAATGAGTATCTCACTTCTTATTATTGACGATCATCATATGGTGCGCCAGGGGGTCAGGGCTCTGTTGGAGTCGCAGCCCGGATTTGAAGTCGTGGGCGAGGCATCGACGGGCAGAGAAGCTATCGATCTGGCTCGAATACTCCAGCCGAACGTCTTGGTGCTGGACTGGATGATGCCAGGGCTCAACGGCATGGAAGTGACACGGCTGGCGGGAGAAGCCTCTCCCAAAACCCGTGTTCTCATTCTCTCGATGTACTCGAATGAAGCCTATGTCTCTGAAGCCTTGCGCGCCGGGGCACTGGCCTATGTTTTGAAGGGGTCCCCGATTAACGATTTAGTCAAAGCCATCCAAAGCATCATGAAGGGGCGACGCTATCTTAGCCCGCCCTTATCCGAGCGCTCGATCAAAGCGTATCTCCAAAAAGCCAAAGATACGTCTTTGGATGCCTATGAAATTTTGACGACCCGCGAGCGCGAAATCTTGCAGATGGTCGCCGAAGGCAACACCAACACCAAGATCGCCGAGGATTTGAAGATCAGCCCGCGCACCGTCGAGACCCATCGTGCGAACTTGATGCGCAAGCTCAATATTCGCTCACAGGCCGAGTTGGTGCGCTACGCGTTGCGTCGCGGCCTCGTGCCAATCGAAGACTAAATCCCTTTAGGCGCCAAGTTAATCTTAGTTATTTTCTAAAAAACGAGTAAGACTACTGAAGTAAAAAGTAAAGTAATACCCCTCCCCTGTTCGCGAGAATAGGGGAGAGGTTGTTTTTGCTCAATATCTTAAGCGAGTGAAAAAACCAGAAGGGAGCTAGCAGCCAACCAAACTTATCTCATCAAGCAAAGTCCCCTAGCACCTCTAGCACGTTCAGCTCGATGACCTGAGCTGGGGTTTTCACTAATTCGGATAAGCTCGGCGTAGTGCGCCCTTCGTCGCTTGAAACCAATTCTTTGATATAAAGACCGCCCTCGCAATGAATGCGCACACGAGCTTCGCACTCACTCACTAAATTCCCAGCAATAGCGATGACTCGACGCTTGCGAACCAAATCGGCTCTGCGGTGCGCGACGCGCTGCGGCGTGCGCTGCTCAATCGTCACTCCTTGTAATTTCTCCAAAGCACCGTTCAATATCTCATCCGAGAGCGGTTTGTCAAAGCAGACCAAGGCTTCATATATTTTTTCAGCTTCGAGGCTCTTAACTCGTTCTACAATATCGGTCTTTACTCGTCGCATCTCAGAGATCTCGATTTTCCCCTGGGCTTGGGCATTGACTTCATTTTGCAGTGTTTCAATGTCAAGGGTGCGCACGCGCGGCTCTTTGACTTCCAGCACAAAGGGACGCCCCGTGCCGAGCATCAGCGCATCAATATCTTCGCGTCCCGCCCCGTGAAACGCTGTCCCCGATCCGTGCGTGACCGCTAAAACCGGGCCGCTTACCAATTCTTCAACGCTCTCTTCATACATCTTGCCAGTATGATGGCAGCGCTCACAGCCGCGCCCCTTGCAATCGCGACAAGGCCATCTCGTTTGGGGGATGGTGCGCACTAATTTTCTGTAACGCCCATAGATAAAGAGAGGGTTGATGCGCAGCTCCAGCATCTCTGTTTCTGAATCCATGAGCAGCGCGATTTCCGAGTCAAGAAAATCGACGATGATGGGATGCTTTCGCTCGGCGACGATCTCCCCGAAGCGACGACCGACTTCACGGTTGAAAGACTGTTTGAAGGGTTCACCGCCCAGTTTGTATTTTTCTCTGAGATGCTTCTCGATCATCTCAATTTTGGCAGGCACGCGGGTTCCCATCAGATAGGTCTTAAATTCTAGGGGCAAGACACGCTCGACGGCCCGTTGGGCCCAGCGTTCGACTTGCGTAAACGCATTGCGACATACCCAACAGTTTTCGGGCGGGCGCAGCGCACGGTGATCTTCCATACAGACGGCGATGCGCAAGGCGCGCCCGCGCTCGTTATTCTTAAGAGCCGTGCCTAATTGAGAAAACATGCGACCCAGACAGTGATCGCATAGCTCTCCCTCACTCAACAGTTGTCTCGCTTTCTCGATCAAAAAGGACATTTGACCTTGAGTCTCTCCTTTGTTCCGCCTAGATTATAGACCATCCATGCTGAGACGCGAAATCAAACATAATAAACGACAGATGGCCTTGCAAAAATCGACGATGCGAACCGGGAAGCGTTATCGCCACCTCGTGCTCATGTCGGCGCTTGTCACCGTTATTGTCGCGCTCGGCGTCTTAGCGTTGAGCGCTCTTTGGCCCGATCGAGCCCGAACGGGAGCCCAGGCTGCACCGGCCATTCAGCCTCTTATACATCAAGAAAATGCACTGCCTGCCAAACAAAACACAGGAGTCACTGAAGAAGAATCAGTGCCCACACTCCGCGAGACGGCGCCTCAAAAGATTGAGAAGAGTGCCGTTGCTCGCTCCAAGGGCACCCATGGCGCCGCGGGGCGCCGGGGCGTGTATTTAAGCTCGCTCGCTGCCGCACGTCCTTCCAAAATCGACGAAGTGATTCAAAAATCCAAAGCACTGGGCTTGAACGCCGTCGTGATTGATGTCAAAGATAATCACGGCGTCATTTCGTATGACTCGACAGTGCCCTTGGCGAAAACAATCGGAGCGCGAACGACTCGATTGAATCTGAAAGAACTCTTGCCCAAGCTCAAATCGCACGGGCTTTATGTCATTGCGCGGCAGGTGCTTTTCTATGACCCCAAGTTTGCCAAACATTTTAAGACGGCGACAGCCCCGTGGGTCTCTGCCACTGATCCCAGAATTGTTCAATATAACTTGGCCATTGCCGAAGAAGTAGCAAGTTTGGGCTTTGATGAAATTCAATTCGACTACGCTCGCTTTGCCGATGAGGGCAAGATGAAACCCGTCTATCCCGCGCGCTATGAGGCCATCACTAATTTTGTTAGGCAAGTGCGAGCCAAGCTGGGCAAGAAAATATATCTGAGCGCCGATGTCTTTGGGCGCACGCTCTGGTCCTGGAATACGAAGAAGATAGACCCAATTGGCCAGCACTTGGAATCGCTCGATCCCTTGTTGGATTCGCTCTCTCCGATGATCTACCCTTCGCATTACGAGACCGACAAATTGCGCAATGATCCTTATGGAACGATCAAGCT
>Ga0247727_10009334_pt1 | contig 17830 bp, 12 predicted proteins | sample WisWelCaveWW1625_FD_202498 | JGI IMG/M metagenome (GOLD analysis project Ga0247727, IMG submission 202498) | Biofilm microbial communities from Wishing Well Cave, Virginia, United States - WW16-25 | ecosystem: Environmental > Aquatic > Deep subsurface > Groundwater > Cave microbial mat | place...
CATGCAGCCAGCCACAACCGGAATTGCGTACCGATCCCGGGCGGGACGGCCCGAAGAAACTTCGCGCTCACCGCCGAGCGACCCAGCACGACACCATGCAAACCGCGATCGCTTGTTTTGGGTCTAGCGGCACTGGGTCGGGCTTGATCGCCGACTCGCGGACGATTGTTACCGTCGTCGGGGGCGGCCGGCTAATGATCGCTGCGGCGACCGCGGCGACGACGGTGAAACAACCAACTATCATCGCAACGTGTATGTGCTGCTTCCTCTACCACGGGCTTTCCGTCGCCGAGCATGACGCGGACGACGATGCAGCCGAGATGTGTTTGAAAGTGCCGGAATGTTCGCCGGTAGATCGCTTCTCCACGGAATTGAGGATGAATTTGCAAAGTTGGTCGAGTGAGCCAGGGCCATGAGTGAATGTCTGTGATTGCCGAAGTGCGCGTGGTAGGACTGAAATATCGACGCCCTCGACGTACGCAAATACGCGGCCCTTGGGCTTCACGCCACTGAGAATGTCGTTGTAGAAACTGTCCCATTCGTAGCGAACCCAATCGGAGTCCAGATTGCTCCGGGAGGTTCCGACCGCCACGAGTGTACTTGCTGCGTCCAGCGCGTCGTCGATTGCCTTCTTGTATTGGTCAATGCCGAGTTTCTCGAGGGAAACATTGCTCAAGAAAACTGTTAAGCCCCTGTCCGATAGCGTTCGGTAGATCTCGGCACCGAGCTCACTGTCGCGAGTGGGTTTACCGTCCGTCCCCAGATTCTTGAATGAAATGAAGACGTCGTATTGTTGTTTTGTCATGGTTCGCCTAGCGGGACACTTCACATCACCACTTTGAAGCCATGCCCAATCCATCCCGGCTAGTCCAATGCCATCGCTCAACAATGCTTGCAACGATTCTTACACAACTAATGCTCGCATGTTTCGTTCTGCGGCAGGGTGGCTGTGGCAGAGTCTTCGATGCCACGGCCGGGGCTTCGCGGACTCAGCCCCAGCCACCACGCCGCGACGTCATTGCTGGCGTTTTTCCTGATGGTGCGACGCGCAGTACTGTCCGCCATGTTGAGTCACGCAGTGTTGGCAATCGCAGGGCCGCGACAATGAATCCGTTGTATGATGAGACCCGCAATATTTGCCGCCGTGTTTTGTTTTGCAATGTGAACAGTTGCAGCCGACGTCGAATTCTACCTTCTCAACCGTCTCATAAACCGGCTTGTTCACGGTGACCTGCGTTTGCTTGACGACATACTCGCGTCCGTTCCAGACGCGAGCTTCCTTCATCACCACTTCTTGCACGAGGCGAGTTACGGTGTGAGGGACCTTTCGCTGAGAAACCCTCACAGTTTTCTCAGCGACCTGTCCCAGGTCTCTCCAACCAATGTGACGCTGCTCGTCCTTGCCGGACCACAAGATGATGTAGAGTTGCCCGCCCGAAACGTTGCAATTCCAACTCTGACCGGGGACGAGTGTTTGACTGTTCTGCCATTTCTTGCTGCTCCGATCGTAGACTTGCACCGAGAACGAACTTTCGGTTTCGTTCTTGAATTGAAACTGACCGGCCAAACTCGCCGACGTTGAGATCAGCACTGTGAACGACGAAATGAGCAAGTGAAAGGCTTTCATTGCAAGCACTTCCTTCCAACTTAGGTGTTTTGCCAGTGGCTAGTCCGCCGGGTTGGGCAAAGCCGCAACCCGAAAGTCGTAATCTTGCGAACCACGTTGCTTCGCCGTAATCGTTGCATGCCGATGTTTCATGTAGCCAATGTGACGCCACCCGACCGGGCAATCGCGCATGTCAGGAGATCGAATTACCACCCAATGCCATCCTGGGGCAATCCATCGTATCTGATGGGGTTCAGTTGTAACGGATTTTGCCCTCCAGTCAACGCTTGCCCAGTTACCGTTTTCCCAGCTTTGCATCCAAAGGATGATCCTTTCGCCGGTCTCATTGCCAACAGAATGTCCGTTTGTTCCGAGGTTTGCAGGACGACCCGAAAACCACAGTCGTCGGTAGGAACACTTTGTAGATTCGCATCGGCCGAGTCTGCCTGAAGTAGTTCCGATGATGCGGATCTAAATGATCCGCCCAGCAACACTGCGTGAAACGGCGCATTTCCGGAAGCGGCCTTGTCAAGCGAATCGACGCACCATTCGCGCACGTTCCCGTATAAATCGAAAATGCCGATGTTTGACGGTGATCGCGTGCGTACTCGCTGGGGCGCACCATTCGAATTCTCTCGACACCAGGCGAATTTCGGAATGTCGTCTGGCGCCGCTCGCAACGATGTTGTCAGCCGACTTGCCGCTGCCCGCCATTCCGAAACTGTGGGCAAGCGATAGTAGTTTCGGTTGCCTGGATCGAGTTCGCCGAGCCACTTGCAAAAGCGATCTGCTGCTTCGAACGGCACAACACCCATCGAGTGATCTTCACGCTCTTCGGGTTCGCTTAGGAATTGAGCTAGCCCCGGGTTCGAATAACCCGTCGCCTTGACAAAAGTTCGGAATTGGGCTCGCGTTGTCTCAGTCGTCGCGAGATAAAAGGGAAAAGCCGGCACGTCCTTGAGATTAAGTTGCACGTTTTCCGGATCTCGGGGGTCAATGAATGCAAATGTGATCCCCATGATCGACCAGGGCGGGGGTTGGGAGGAAGGAGATTCGTTGGGGGAAGCGGGCGGCAGCTCGGGAAACGGCAAAGTACCGGAGTGATGGAACCATCCCCACGAATATTGCACGATTGCAATCATTATTGCAGAGGCGACCACAAGTACCAGCGTTAAACCCAGAGTTCGCCGGTTGAGTACGCGCTGTGCGAGCGTCCTCATCACTCCGGTGTTTGTGCTCTGGGGGTGCGCAGCATCGCTCTTCACGCCCCAGACATTCAAAGTTTTGCGCGTGCCGATTCCAGATTGCTTCGAAAATCCACGTGCTGGATGCGACGTAGCTTGAGATGAAAGTCTGTGGGTTCGCAGCTCGCAAGCAAAACGGGAACAAATCGATCCGGTCTTTCCTCTAGCGCCCAGTGTACTTCCGTTCGGACCCAATCCGATCTGGCGGAGTTAGGGGACATCACAAGCAAAAACCAATCGCATTCACGCAAACCGTCGCGAATGATCCTTTCCCAGTCGGCCGCCGTTTGAATGTCGTCTGAGGAATACCACGATTCGATCCCGTTTCGCCGAAGGAGGCTGACGATTTCTCTCTCTACCGCCGCCCGATCTTCGTGCGAATGACTGATGAAAACCTTAGGCATGACAACTCTCGCGTGAATCCGCTTATGGCATGGACCAGAACTCTACGGCCCCACCGGCACGGCGTGCGTCACGTGATTACTCTCCGGTCCGTCGCCTTGGGAGTTGTGGCCGACGATCCAGAATTGGTAGGTGACGCCGGGGGTCAGGGGGCTGAACTGGACGACGGAGACGGTCAGGCTGCCGGGGGCGCCGGTGCCGGCGAGTTCCGGCTCGCCGCCCGCGGCTTGACGCATGGCATTGATCGAAGTCGCGTCCTCGGGCAGCGCGGCGGTCGAGAGCATGAGCGTGGCCACGTCCAGCGTGGTATCGAGGGCCGGGCCTGGAAGCGACTGGCCGCGGGGGCTACGCGGATCGCGACCGATCCGAAGCAATTCCGGCGTCGTGTCCGTCGCGTCGGAGGCCGAGCAATAGAAGAACCGGACGCGCGCGTTCATGAGTGTCAGCTTCTCTAAGGCCACGTCTCTCGCGTCGAACGCGGCGGCGACCGTGCCGCCCGTGGCGATCGGCTGATTCGCGTTCACGATCGCAAGCTCAGTCGTGATTTTCGTGATCAGCGTCGCGGCGTAGCGCCACGCGGGATTCGTGATCGTCGGCGTGACACCGATCGCTTGATTCGCCAGCGACTCGATGCGGGCATCGGTCAACTCGCCGATCTGGCCTTGCGTCCAGCCATAGGACGTGAGCACTCCCAATCGCTCGGCCTCGGTGATTTCGTAGCTGGGGATGGCTTGCAGGGCGTTGAAGCCGTCGTGCAACAAGACGTTCAGCGCATCGAACGCCGTGCGCATGAAGCCTTGAGCGACGACGCGGCCACCCTCGGCCGTGAGCGTCACCAGGTCCGTGGCCCGCAAGATGTTCAGCCGGAGCTCCAGTTCCGCCAGATCTTCCGCGAGCAATTTGAACCGGTCGCCGGCCAGGCGAGTGGCATTCACAGAGATGATCAGTTCCGCAATCTCGATCTGTTCACTAACGGCGTCGTTCGGCATGGTGGACCCTCTCGTTGTTATTTCGCGACCGGGTACTGCGAACCAGCTTTAGAGATTTTACAAGCGAGTCATCGGACAACGCAACCAAAATATGAAAATCTTTGTCGTGGGCTGGACGTACTAGACCCGAAGCAAGCAAAGGTCTTTGTAGGTTGGCTCTCCGAGCCGAACCATGTGCGCTTGTCTGAGGCCGCGCGAGGCAAACGACAGAACGGACTCGGCCGGACGTTGCGTCAATCGAGTGACTCACGTTACCGGGGTTTGCCGTTGGTTATAGAGACGGCAACACGCGGCTGGTCAAACTGGTGAAAACTGCGGGTAGTGGTACAGATCGGCGAGCGGGGGGCGTCAGCCCCCTGATAGTCGGCGAAGAATCAGGGGCTTCACAGCCCCCGCTCGCCAAACTGTACCAGTACCAAACTGCGTCTGTGCTGGCCAAATCCGAGTCGTTGCGGTAAGCTTGTCGAGCGATCTGCCACAACTGGTTGATTCCGTGGAACCTACAACCGGGCCGCGTCCGCAAGATTACGCGTGAGTTTGGCCTGTCGATTGCGACTATTTCGGTAGCACGGTTTACGGGTCGCTCATTGAACCGGAACGGTCGGTCGCATTTCAGATCGTTGGGCATTATTCATCGGGGCTTGGGAGAATTCATGCATCGCAGTCACCGCACGGAAAAGCGTTCGTCAGTTCGATCCATGGACAAGCGGCCGAAGCTCGGCGCGATCGAGCAACTTGAGAGCCGGTGTTTGTTGAGCGTTCGCGTGGTCGCGCGATATTGGACGATCACGGGCGACGACAATCCGCAATCGCCGGACGATCAGATCTTGATCGACCGCGACCCGTCGAACGCGGCGCACCTGCGCGTGACGGTGAGCGGCGTTGTCGAAGACACGCGGCCTGAACGGCGAGTTCGCGGCATTCGCATCGCGGCCGGCGCCGGATCGGACACGGTGACGATCGACGAGAGTGGCGGGCCGATTCTGGCGGGCGTTACAGCTTACGGCGGGGCCGGCGACGACGAGATTGAAGGTGCATCGGGCCGCGATTTGCTCGACGGCGGCCCGGGCCGCGATTCGCTGGACGGCGGCGACGGCAACGACCGGCTACGCGGCGGCGCCGATCCGAATCGACTCGAAGGCGGTGCCGGCGACGATTCGCTCACTGGCGGCTCGGAGAACGACACGATCTGGGGCGGCGACGGCGACGACCGCATCGACGGCGCCGCCGGCCGCGACCGGCTGCAAGGCGGCATCGGCCGCGACCGCATTCAAGGCGGCGCGGACAACGATACGCTCATCGGCCACGGCGACGACCCGGTCTCCGACGACGCTGGTTTCGCGCGTGCTACGGCTGCCGTCGATGAAGAAACCGTTGATGACGAGAGCGACGACGACATGCTTGACGGCGGACCCGGCGACAACGTGCTCGTCGGCGGAGGTGGTAGCGACGTCCTGCAAAACGGCCGGCCGCCGGAATCGCTGGAACACATCGAGTCGTGCGACGACGTCGCCCAGCGGCTGATGGAGCAGGCCCAGCAGCAGTACAACTGGTACTTCGACGGCGGTTGGGGCCGGCCCGGCGGCGGCATCGTACTGCCGCTCGACTCCGTGCTCACCGAACGATTCCTCGATGTGGCCTCGGTGGGCAACTTCGGTGGTGCCGGCGGGGCCCCCGAATCCGACTCGACATTCTCCGGCACGAACACGCAAGAACTCGGGGTGGACGAAGCCGACATCGTCAAGACCGACGGCAGTTCCATCTTCATCCTGCGAAACGGCGAATTCATCATCGTCGATGCCGTGCCGGCCGCCGATGCCTCTGTCATCTCGCGCACCGAAATCGAAGGCTACGCGATCGACATGTTCCTGCGTGGCGATCGCGCGATGGTTTTCTCCAGTGTGTTCATCCCGTTTGAAGGCGAGGAGCCGTGGCCCGATCCGACCTTGATCGACGACACCGGCGGCGAACTCGTGCGGATCGCCTCCCCGTTCTGGCTGCCGCGTGGCACGTCGGTCGTCAAAGTCACGGTGCTCGACGTCAGCGATCCGTCGGCACCGAGCGTCGTTCACGAGAGCATCCTCGACGGCGACTACATCAATTCGCGAATGATCGACGGCCAGGTCTACGTCGTGCTCAGTAACTCGCCGCGGTTCCCGCAGCCGATCATCTTGAGAGCGTCGGGCGGTGACGAAGTCGAATCGCCGCAGGCATTCGAGGAGCGACTCGCCGCGACCGACCCGCGATCGTTTCTGCCGCAGTTCCGCTCGGTTGATTACACCGAGTCCGGCGTGGTCGAACGGACCGGCAACTTGCTGGTGGATTGCGGCGACTTGTACAAGACGCCGACCGACGACTTCCTGAACCTCACGACCGTGCTCTCGTTTGACCTCGACGCGGCCACGATCGGCGGCCCGGCCGACTCGGCCACCGTCTTCGGCTACGTCAACACCGTGTACGCGTCCGCCCAGAACCTTTATCTGATTCAGGAGACGTACCACACGGGCGAAAGCGTGAGCGGTATTCACCAGATCGCGCTCGGCGACGACATTCAGGTCGTAGCGTCCGGCGAAGTGCCCGGCCACGTGCTCAATCAGTTTTCGCTCGACGAAGAGGGCGACTTCTTCCGCGTCGCGACGACCACGCAAGGATTCGACGGCAACCAGTTCCACACCGAAAACAACGTGTTTGTGCTGGCCGCCGAGGGCGACACGCTGAACGTCGTCGGCAGCCTGGAAGACCTCGCGCCCGGCGAGACGATCCACTCGGCCCGATTCTTCGCGGACGAGGGATTCGTCGTGACGTTCCGCCGCATCGATCCGCTGTTCGCACTCGATCTCTCGGACCCGACTGACCCGCAGGTGGCCGGCGTGCTGAAGATTCCGGGCTACTCGTCGTACCTGCACCCAGTCGGCGAAGATCACCTGCTCGCGATCGGCCGCGACGCCGACGAAAACGGCCGCGTGCGCGGACTGCAAGTTTCGCTGTTCGACGTTTCCGACCTGTCCGCGCCGACCCTGGCCGATCAATTCCTGATCCAGCCGGCCGGCGAATGGTCGTGGTCGGCCGCGGAGTGGGACCATCACGCGTTCGGCTTCTTCCCCGAATTCGGCGTGCTTTCGATTCCCGTTTCCGGCAGCGTCATGATCCCGGCCGTCGATGACGGCGACCCGAACACATTCGACTTCCCGATCTGGCAATTCCAATCCGAATTCTGGGTCTTCCAGGTGGACCTCTCAAGCGGCTTTGACCTGCTGGGCCAAGTCGAACACGACTCGCCGGCCCTGCGAAGCCTGCGAATCAGCAACGTGCTCTACACGCTGGCACAGGACAATCTGAAGGCTCAGCCAATTCTGACGCCGGCCGCCACGACGGCAGACGTGTCGCTCGGTGCATCGCCGTAAGGCCGCCGGCGCAAAACGACGCCGAAATCTACTGGCCCAGCGATCCCTGTTCAGACGGCGCGGGCTGGAGACTTTGCGTGATGAAACGACTGATCCTCGACCGAATCGGGCGGCGTTTGGCAACTTCGCGAGCCACTGCCGCGAGTGCTCGTCTCCGTTTCGAACGACTCGAAGAACGCTCGTTGCTGTCCGGGCCGGCAGTCGCTGCGGGCGGTGACTCATCCGTGCTGAGCCAAGTGGCTGAAGCGGTCGTACAGCGAGACGACGCGCCCCAATCGATCCAGCCGGGATCTACCCAGTGGAACCCCGACGACGCCGAATTCAACATTCAACTCTCGAACGACAACTTGACGGTCGAGACGTTCGGTCATTCCGACAACGACGCCGTGCGTGGAACGATCTGGAAGCGGACCGGGCGCTGGTACTTCGAGGTTTCGATCGAGCAACGAAGCCCGACGAGTTTTTACAACGCGATTGGAGTCTCGACACGCCGGCTCAGCTTGGAGGGCGCTCCAGGATGGGACGACATCGGCTGCGGGTATCAAGCGTCCGGGTCGGTCAATTGCAGCAATGCCCGAATCTCCACCAGTTACGAGCTATTTGAGGCCGGAGACATGATCGGCGTCGCCGTGGACCTCGCGGCTGGCCAAGCCTTCTACCGCAAGAACGGCGTGTGGCAAGGCGGCGCGGACCCGGCTCGTGGAATCGGTGGCGTGCCGCTAGACGCGAATCAGTCTGACGGGGTCGCTTCGCCGATGTTTCCCGCGATCAATCTTTCCACTGGCGACCGATTCACGGCGAACTTCGGCCAGTCGACCTTCGTGAATCAGCGGCCGGCGGGATTTCGCCCTGGCTGGTTCCGATCCGGCGGCGGCGGACGCGTCTTTGCCCAGTTGAATCCGTTCGACCGACAACAAAACATCGTCCTGTCCAATCACAACCTGACAGCGGAGACGCGGTTCGCGTCCGAGATCGACAGTGTGCGGGCAACGACCGGCCGGTCGGCAGGCGACTGGTACTTTGAAGTCACGGTGAACGCGCGGTCGGCGGGCACCGAAAGCGTGATTGGCACCGCTACAGCAAACCTCAACTTGGAAGCGTCGGCCGGATTGAGCGGCTTCGGCTGTGGCTACCGATCCACCGGCCTGGTGGCGTGCCAGCGACGCTTGATCGATGGCTCGTTCGACAGCTTCGGAATCGATGACGTGATCGGGGTCGCCGTCGATCTCGATGCGGGCGTCATGTACTTCAGCAAGAACGGCGTCTGGCAGAACGGCGCGGACCCCGCCACGGGAGTGAGCGGACTCAAGATCGGCTCCGATCCCCACTCACCCAATTTATTTCCTGCCGTGACCATTTCGACCGGCGACCGGCTCACCGCCAACTTCGGTGGCTCCGCGTTCCAATACCAGGTTCCAGCCGGATTCCGCCCCGGCTGGTGACTCTTCGTAATGACGCTGAGTACACTCGCGAGCGGGCCGCGGCTAGTAGAACTCGCGTTGGCGCTTGACGGTCCGCACTCTCTGCGGCACACTCTTGCCATCGTCAGCATGCTTCACCGAACAACCCCAGGAGGTCACACGATGTCCCGAATCACATTGTTCTTCTCGGCTGCGCTGATTCTTGGATTTTCTGTTTGCGCCGTGTTGAAAGTTCGCGCGGATGACAAGGCAAGCGGCAAAGAGCGTTACTTTGAGATGCGGACGTACATCGCCGCGCCGGGCAAGCTCGACGGGCTCAACGCGCGGTTCCGAAATCACACGAACAAGCTGTTCGTCAAGCACGGCATGGAACTCATCGGCTACTGGACTCCGACGGAAGGCGCGGCCGCGCAGAACACGCTGGTCTACATCCTGGCGTACCCGAACAAAGAGTCGCGCGAAAAATCGTGGAAAGCGTTCCGCGATGATCCGGAATGGAAGAAGGTCGTGGCCGAGACCGAAGCGAACGGCAAGCTCGTGGAAAAAGTCGAGTCGCTGTTCCTCAAGCCGACGGATTATTCGCCGATCAAATGATGCGGCCTCACGGGTCGGCGGCGCGAATCAGCCCGCGCGCACTCGACGCTCGGCCGCAGCGGCCGCTGGACGGTGTAGGCCAAGTAAGCGATGCACTCGCGAAACACGTAATACGGTTCTTTGACGAGCCGCCGCGACATGCGGGCGGGCACGGTCGCGCAGGCGATTCCGTGTTCGGCGAAGAGCATCTTGCAGCGGGCGAGATGATAATAATGACTGACGACGAGCGCGGTGGTCAGGCCGCGCTCGTCGAGGATGCGCCGGCAATTTCTAGCTGAGGCGAGCGTGTTGACGCCATGCTCGTCGATCACGATTCGTTCGGCGGGCACGCCCTCATCGGCCGCGAAATCGCGCATCGCGCGGGCCTCGTTGATGCCCTCGCTGCCGGTGCCGCCAGTCATCAGCAAAAACTGCACGCGGCCGGCTTCATATAACTCGATCGCGGTCTGTAACCGATCCGCCAGCGCCAGCGACGGCACGCCGTCTGAATAAACGCGAGCACCCATCACGATCGCCACGTCTGCGCGCCGCGAGTAGTCGGTCGTGCCGAATGTGACCAGATGCAGCAGCACCAGGCCGACGACTCCCGCACCAAACCCGGCAAGCCCTAGCAGGCCCGACAACCACGGCGGCCGGCACGCCGGCAGCGGGATGTCCCACACGAGCGTGTCCACAACGAACAGCAGCACGAATAGAAACAGGCTGAGCGGCACAGGAAAGGCCGACGCGATCTGCCCACGGGCTAGCAGCCAGTAAAACACGACTGCGTCCATGAGCGCGAGCAGACAGAGCGCGGCCAGTGCGATCGCTACGACGAAATGGACGACGGGCCGGCGCAGCCCCACAACGTGACGCCGCGTGCCGCTCGGTAGCAGCGGACGCAACAAGAAAAACGTGGCAGCCGCAAACTCCGCCGCGAGCGCGAGATGCCAAACGACAGGCGCGGCCAACGACGAGCCGAGCGGGTTTTCGATCCACACGTACGGCTCGACTGGCTGCAACCAACGAACGGCCGCGAGCAGCGAGCAGAGCGACGTGACGGCCATCAGCGCCGTCGCGCCGGCACAAAACGATTTGAGCCAGAGGCTGAACCGCGATTCCATGACTTTCACTCCGCCAAATTGTCGCGACGAAGCGGTTCGAGCGCCGCCGCACAAACGGCGACGCCGCTCACCGGTCCGCCGCGTCGATCAATACCTTGCAAAGGTCATCCTGAATTTCACGAATCGACAGCTTCACGTTGTTGGCCAGGAAGCTAAACGCGAGCCACTCGCCGGACCGCGTTTGGGCGTATCCGCTGATGGCCCGCACGCCGGTGATCGAGCCGGTCTTGGCAAAAATTCGGCCGCGGGTTGACTCGTCGGTGAGTCGCCGCGCGAGCGTGCCGTCGCTGCCCGCGACCGACAGCGACTCGCGAAACAGTTCGCCATGCCGGCCGCGATGCATGGCGACGAGCAGCGTCGTGATCGCGCGCGGACTGACGCGATTCTCGCGCGACAAACCGCATCCGTCGTCGAGCGTGAAGCTTTCCGGATCGAGACCGATCCGCGTGAGCGACTCCGTCGCGACGCGCCGGCCGCCGGGCCACGAGCCGTCGCCGCGCTCCGCGCCCATCGTCTTCAGAATTTGCTCGGCGTAAAAGTTCTGGCTCTCCTTGTTAGTGGCGGCAAGGGCCGACGTGAGCCGAAATCGGTGTACGAGGCGCGCCTGAAAATCGCCGCTCCGCGCGATGCCGGGCGATCGCCGCACCGTGCCGGCAATCGTGACGCCCTCTTCGGCGAGCACCTCGCGCAGCACCGCGCCGAAGTACGCCGTCGGATCGTCCACGGTGACCCAGCTTGTGATCAGCCCGGCGCGGCGGAACACGGCGCCATCGCATTGAATCACTGAATTGCCCGGGCGGCGGTCCACGCGCGGTGCGTGATCCTTCAAACTTGCGACCGTGCGCGTTCGGTTGTCGATCGAAAAGATTCGCGTGGCCGGAATCAGCGTGATTACGCCGGGCTTGTCCAATTCCGGCCCCGGCGCGACGCGCACGTCCACGCAATCATCGTTGAGCGCGAGCGCACCGATTGGCGCCGCGTACCACCGGCCCAGGTCCTTCTTCGGCCAATTCGGATGCACCAGTTGCCGGTCGAAAAATGAATCATCGAGGACCAAGTCGCCGGCGAATCGCGTGAGTTGTTTCGACTTGAGCACTTTGGCCCAGCGGCGAAAATATTCCGTCGGGTCGCCGTCGGCGAATCGGCCGCTGATCGTCGGGTCGCCGCCGCCGACCACGACGAGGTCGCGTCCCGCCGTGCCAATCGTCGTGCGAAATTCGTAGTCGGGTCCGAGCGCGTCGAGCGCGGCCGCGGTCGTGAGCAGCTTTTGATTGCTCGCGGGCACGAACTGTTTTTCGGACTGTCTCGAGAAAAGCGTCTTGCCGTCGCTCAGTCGCACGACGTGCACGCCGACTTCGATGCCCTTGAGCGGTGCCCGCGCGAGCACTGTGTTGATCGCGTCGGTGAGATTCGCGGGCTTGGCCGGTTTCGCTTTCGGCTTGGGATCGGGATCGGCGGCGAGTGAAACCAGAGCCAAGCCGGCAAGCGCGACAGCGACCCAGTATTGAACCGGGCCGGCAACGCGTCGCTCTCGCACTCGGCAGATCATGGCCTCGTGGCGGCGTCGCGCGGGGCGAACTGCCGGTTGAAGATTTCCGGATCGAACGGATCGACCGCTTGATAGCTTTCGGCGGCGGGTCGTTTGTCGGACGCGGCGTTTTGCGGCGTCGCGACGTGTGCGGACCGGTCACGCGGGGCAAGCCGGTTGGTCGGCGTAGCGGCGACGTCCTGCGGCTGGCCGCCGGATTTTGCATCAGGAGACGCGTCAGGCGCCGACACGGCTGGCCGGTTCGTGACGGGTGCCGGTTGCTTCCCAGTCTGCACGGTCGGAGTCGGCGCAGATGCGGGCGGTGACTTCGCTCCGAGCGACGGCCGGTGCGTCATGCCCGCCCTCGCACGGCTCCGTGTTAGCTCGAACGGCCGGTTGCTTCGCACAATGTTCATCGGCGTGGACGGATCATCGGAAGCGACGTTGGGCTGGGCCGCGACGGGTGCGTTTCCAGGAGCGGTCGCCGTCTGCGCCGGCAAAACGTCTTCCGGGCCGCCGGTCGATTTTCGCGCCACGTTCCGGATCCATTCGTTCAACGTCGTAAAGGCCGCACTGCCGAGCGGAGTGCTCGACGCATCGCGCTCGGTTCGCGGATGCGGCCGCGCGGCGAATGCCAGTAGTGCGCTTGCGTCCGGCTCGTCGGCGTCAATGCCGGAGAGCGCGGCCCGCAGATTGTGCTGCGTCGCACGCTGATTGGCCAGCGTCGATCGCTGCAGGGCAAACGAGCCGGCATGATTCGCGTCGTGACAGCCAGTCGTGCCACAACTGCGCGCGAGCAGCGGCTGAATCTGAACAGTAAAGGTCGAGAGCAGCGGTGGAGTCACGTCTTTTTCGAGCGGGTGACGGACCGCCGCGGCCGTGTTTTCGTGTGGTTCCACGACTTCAGCGACCGGCGGCGCTGGTTTCGGCTTGGGCGCCGCGGGCGCACGCCGCAGCGCGTCGAGTATGCCCTGCACCTTGGCCGGATTGTCCGACAATTCGGCGCTCCGTTCCAACTCCGCGATCGCCCGCTCGCGCAAGTTCACTTGTAGGCACCACTGGGCGAGTTTGAAGTGCGCATCGGCGTCGCGGTCGTTCAATCGCATTGCCTTCTGGCGGTAGACGTCGTCGAGATTCTTGGCCACCGATTCGACGTCGCCCTTCGGCACTTCGATCTTGCCGACCGCGCGGACTACGACGTAATGCGTTTCCGTTTCGGCGATTTCGCCCTCCACGACGCGGCCCGACCGAAACACGAGCACGCCGCGCTGCGTCGCGGGCGTTGCATTGGCCGGCGCCGCGTCGTCTCCGCGTACGGCGACAGACGCGACAACACAGAAAATCACAGAAAAAAGGCTGTTCCGGCGAGACATGGCGGGCGGGACTATAGGCCGCATGGCGAAGTGTGTCAATGCTGATCGCCGTCGTGCAGGCATCGTTCGACGTCGTCGGCGTGCTGAGCGATCGTGAGCACGCTGCGGCGGATTTCTTCCGGATCGCAACTGACGCGCGGGTAGGTGTTGCCCATGATGAAGTGCGGCTGTCCGTCGATTTGTTCCAGTGCGATTGATCCGTGCGGGATGACGGCGTTCAGTTCCAGCGCGCGGCGGAAGAATCCGTCGCAGGCCGGTCCGCACACGCTGTAAATCTTAACGACGCGATCCGCGATCGTGCCGCCGCAGCACGCTTCGATAGTCACCTTCTGTGACCGGCCGCTCGTGAGCCGCACGTTCGTGCAGAATCGGTCGCCGCTTCCCTGCAATTCGAGTTGCAAACCGGAGATCGCCTCGCGGACGAGGCATTCGAGACTTTGCAGGCCGCCGAACACGGCCTTGAGGTCGTACAGGAGCTCGCCGGCGTCGGCGTAGCGGTCGGCCGCGTCTTTCGCCAGGCAGCGCCGCACGACGGCGACGGTGTCGGCCGGCACGTCGGGGCGAAGCTGCTGAATGTCCGGGACCGGCTGGGCCGCGTGCATCCGCGCGAGTTGCGGCACCGACTGGTGAACGAACGGCAGCCGGCCGCTTAGCAGGTAAAAATAGGTCACACCCATCGCGTACACGTCGCTGCGTTTGTCGGCCGGCTGGCCGTCGAAGAGTTCGGGTGCCATGTAGTACGGCGTGCCGGCAAGCGTTCGGCCGCCCGCCGGCGAGTCGCTTGAGACCACGCGTTTGGCGAGGCCGAAATCCGCGAGCTTGGCCACGCCGTCTTCAGTCACGAGCACGTTGGCCGGTTTCACGTCGCGATGAATCATGCCGACGCGATGGGCCGCGGCGAGCGCGGAGCACGTCTGCAGCATGAGACTCGTCGCCAGCGTCGCGTCGAGCCGCCCACGCGATTCGGCGAATCGGTGCAACGAGCGGCCGGCGACGTGTTCCATCTCGATGAAGTGCAGCCCCTCGTCGTGGCCAATCGTGTGGATCGTGACGACGTGCGGATGCACGAGCGACGCAGCGGACCGCGCCTCGGCGAAGAACATGCGAAGGTAGTCGGGGTCGCGCTCGACTAGCTGCCGGTTCAGCACTTTGATCGCGCACGGCCGCTCGAGCATCTCGTGCAGCGCGCGGTACACGCGCGCCATGCCGCCCTTGCCGAGAAACGATTCGATCAGATACGTCGAAATGCGGCGGCCGATGAGTTCGTCGTCGTTATCGGGCGTCTTCTCCGTGCCGATCACGTACGTGCCGCGCGCGGCGAGGTCCACGAAATCCTGCGTCGGGGCCTCCGCCAGCATCGCGAGCGTCAAGCCACACTGCGGACAAGCGTGTTCGTCGGCCGCAACGGCGAATTTCTCGTTGCAGCCGTGACAGAACAGCACTGTTTGAGTTTGAATCATGAGCGGCCATCCTGCTGTTTCACGATTAATCTTCGGCGCGACCGGCCGGAAGTCAAGGTCGCGGACTATTCGCGGATTGCGAATCGCCGGCGGCGAATCGAAAATGGTCGGCCGTTCGACCGCCGAGTTCAAGAATTGGAGTTCGCGCATGATTCGTTCGTCTCTCTGGCCCGCTCCGCGGCGCCGGTTGTGCTTCACGTTTTCGAGTTTGCTGTTCGGCGTTTCTGTTGTGGTGAGCGGCCAAGCGGCGGCAGTGGCCGAGCCGCCGCTGCGAGCCGGTTTTGCCCAGGAAGAAATCACGCCGGAGATCGGCGATCGGCCCGTGTGGATGGCCGGCTTCGGGCACAATCGCCGCGCGACCGGCGTGCACGATCCACTTTGGGCTCGGGCGGTCGTGCTCGACGCGGGCGGCCGGCGAATCGCGCTCGTGTCGGTCGATCTTGTCGGGCTGTTTCGCGAAAGCGTCGAGCGGATTCGCGCGAAGCTCGACGGCTTCGACTATGTGCTCGTTTCGAGCACGCACGTTCACGAAGGGCCGGACACGATGGGCCTGTGGGGGCCGAATGCGGCTACCAGCGGCGTGGACCGCGAGTATCTCGCACGCGTCGAGACGCAAGCGGCGGCGGCCGTGCGCGCGGCCGCCGCGAAACTCGAACTGGCCGATGCCGCGTTCGGCGCGGCGCGCGATGAGTCGCTCGTCGCCGACGGCCGCGAGCCGCTCGTCAAGGACGACGAACTTCGCGTACTCGTGTTTAGGAAGCCACCCAACGCGTCGCTCGGATCTTCCCCGGACCGCTCGCCGGCCGGAATGCTCGTTCAATGGAACTGCCACCCGGAAACCCTCGGAAGCAAGAACACGCTCATCAGCTCGGACTTCCCTCATTTCACCCGCCAGTACCTCGAAAAGAGATTCGTTTGTCCGGTCGCTTTCTTTTCGGGCGACATTGGCGGCATGATGACGTCGCTCGGCCTGGAGGTGCACGACGCGGCCGGCGAGAAGCTGCTGGAGAATTCGTTCGAGAAGACCGAGCGGCTTGGCGAGTTGATTGGACAGTTGGCCGAACGTGCCGCCGCCGATGCGAAGCCGATCCAACTTACTCCGTTCACGATTCGGTCGCGGCGGCTTTACTTGCCGCAAGACAATCTCGGCTACACGGCGTTGTTCACGCTCGGTGTCGTCGATCGCAAATCGTTTCGCTGGGACGCCACACCCGACACCGCGACGCCGCACGCCGGCCGCGTGCCCACCGGCCGCATGGCCATCGAGACCGAAATTGGCGTACTGCGACTCGGCGAACTCACGGCCGTCGCCGTGCCCGGTGAACTCTATCCCGAACTTGCCGTCGGACCGATCCAGAATCCGCAAGACTCGGCCGCCGATTTCCCGGACGCCGTGAAAGAACCAACGATCTTCGAGTCGATCGGCGCCGGCAAGAAGAAACTCATCTTCGGCCTCGCGAACGACGAGATCGGCTACATCATTCCGAAATCACAGTGGGACGTGCAGCCGCCGTTTTGCTACGGCCGCAAGAAAGCCCAGTACGGCGAATCGAATAGCCTCGGGCCGGAGACCGCGCCGATTCTGTTGCAGGCAATTCAGATGCTACTTGAAGAACTTCCGAACTAGACACACCGAGCGAGCGGGTGCATACTTTTTAGAGAACGTTGCGAGCCAACGGAGCCGCCGATCGGGAGACGCGTGTTCATTTCCACTGCCACCAATTTCTCTGTGACTTCAACCACGTCCGCCCTAGTAGTCGGCGTCCAGCCAGTTTTGCCGACTTTGGAACCGGGAGATTCGAGAGACGCTACGGCGCTCGCCCGGACATCAAGAAGGCGGAGTTGATCGAAGGAATCGTCTAAATGCCATCACCGGTTTTGCCGCGACAATAATTGTGGCGCACCGACACCGTCGCGCCAACTCTCTCGCGGTGGATTCACGTAGCCGTGCCGCAGGCCTCGGAACTTCTGGTGCAGCACGTCAAGTAGTTTTCGCATTCCGATCGCCGGCTCGTCGGCCGGCAGGCCGATCGTTTCGACGTACGCGTCCGGGTCCATGTTGAGGTTGCGCCACTGGATCATGTCGAGGCCGGCGGAGTCGATCAACCGCGTGAGGGCGTCGAGTTCGGTGGGGCTGTCGGTCAGGCCGGGGAATGAAAGGTAGTTGATGCTCGTGAATAGGCCGCGTGCGCGGGCGACGCGGATCGATTCGGCGACGTGATCGAACGAGTAAAGGCGCGGCCGATAATAACGCGAGTAGATTTCCGGTTGCGCGGAGTTCAGGCTGACGCGGATCGAGTCGAGTCCGGCGTCGCAGAGCTTAGCGACGGCGTTGGGGCGGCTGCCGTTGGTGTTGAGGTGGATCGTGCCGCGCGAGGTGCGTCGCCGAATCGCGCGGATGATTTCGATCATGAGATCGCTCTGCAACAGCGGCTCGCCCTCGCAACCTTGCCCGAAGCTGATCATCGCGCGCGGGGCCGATTCGAGGTGCGGCACGGCGAATTCGAGCACTTCGTCAACGCGCGGCACGAACGTGAGCCGGTCTTGCGGCGGCGAGATCGGCTGGTCGGGCAGCGCGGAAATGCAGCCGACGCACGCCGCGTTGCACGCCGGCGCGAGTGGCACCGGGCACTCCCAGCGGCCGTAAAACAGATTCTTCGCGTTCGCGCAGTCGTAACGCAGGGCACAGTTTTCCGCGAGATGCTC
>Ga0247727_10009335_pt1 | contig 17829 bp, 15 predicted proteins | sample WisWelCaveWW1625_FD_202498 | JGI IMG/M metagenome (GOLD analysis project Ga0247727, IMG submission 202498) | Biofilm microbial communities from Wishing Well Cave, Virginia, United States - WW16-25 | ecosystem: Environmental > Aquatic > Deep subsurface > Groundwater > Cave microbial mat | place...
AGGGCCTTCTCGAGAGCGAGCTGATCCAGGTGCTGCTGTTCGGGCTCGATCAACGGGAGGTAGGTGTCAAAAGCAACAGTCCTCTGGACGAGGAGGCGGCCACCGCCGAGGTCTGGCGGCTCAATGCGCGTGCCATCCACCGCACGCCCTACCGGGCCATCCACTGGTCGGTCGCCTCCGATGTGTTCTTTCGCCGGGCCAGGCTGGATCGGCGACGGAAGCCGCTGGACCTCTCGGCCGTGTCCGAGGAGCCTCTCGAAAACCTCACCCGCGAGGACTGGCGGGGGATCGCGGCGCTCGAGAAGGCCGCCGCGCTCGAGCCGAGCAACTACCTCTACGACGACCTGATCGCAGAGCAACTCCTCGCCTACGGGGCCGTGGAACAGGCGGCCCGGGCCTGCCGCCACGCCGTCGCCGCCTATCCGCGGCTCGATGGCCACACGTATCTGACGAGGGCCGATCTTCCTTCCTCCGTCCTGGATGCTGCGGTGGAAGGGTTCGAGGCAGCGATCCGCGGCGAATCCCTGGTTGCCAGCGCCGCCATCGAGATCGACGCAGGTCGCCTTTTGGTCCTTCGCGGCGAGGTGGAGCGTGCGATCCCCTTCCTCGAGAGGGCCGCCGGAGCGGCACCCAACCTGTATGACGCGCGCATGGAGCTGGCCATGGCGCTGTTCCGGCTCCAGCGCTTCCGCGAGGCGATCCCGCACATCTTGAAGGCGGCCAAGCGGCTGCCGGACTATCCGTTCCCTCATTACTACCTGGGGCTGGCTCGCATTGAGGTCGGCGAGGGCGAAGCCGGCATTGCGGATCTCATGACCGCCCGGATCCTGGGAAAAGGCGAACCAATGTTCTTTCACGGGCTCGCGATGGCGCTCGAGTCCGACGGTCAGCTTCGGGAGGCCGAAAGGCAGTTCACAGCAGCCGCCTACCAGAACCCGGCTGACGCATCCGCGTGGTCGGCCCTGTTGGCTTTCCACGTGAGACACGGGGATCGCACTGCAGCAAACAGGGACTGCGAAAAGCTGTTGGCGCTCAGTACGAAGGATGATCGGGCACGGGAGCAGTGCGCCGCCGTGCGGCGGGGCGGTGCGTGAGCCTCTTCGCCCACCGACCTGGCACTCTGTTCCTCCTGATCTTCACGATCGCATATTTCCTGGGGCTCGCGGCGGCCTTGGTTTGGCTTCGCCTCGGCCCTGAGTACATCCTGGCCCTGACGGTCGGAGCGATCGGTATCGTCGTCATGGCCTTCCGTCCGTACGTGGCCATCCAGATCTTCCTGCTCGTGCTGTTCTTCGAGAACGCGGTTGGCAAGGCAGGGAATATCACGGTCATGAAGGCGCTCGGAGTGATCATCCTGGCGGGCTGGCTGGCCAGCATCATGATGCAGCGCCGAATCGGGGTGAGCCGAAGCGCCCTCCTGATCGCCATGTTGTGTTTCCTGGCCTGGGCGGGGGTCTGCGTCCTCGGTGCCCTCGACGCGAGGATCGGCCTCGTACAGTTCGTCAGCTTCGCGCAGCTTGTCCTTTCCGCCATCATGTTCAACTCCGTCGTCAGGTCGCTGAGGCATCTGCGGGGTGTGCAGATCGGCTTCCTCGCCTGGACGGTCGTGGCCACGCTCGTGGCCATCGCCATGTACTACGCGGGGGCGACGCGTGTCGCCGTGGGCTTCGTCGGCAACCGCAATCTTCTGGCGATATACATCAACCTGGGAATCGTCTGCGCGTTGCTCACTCTCCCGACGATCCGATCCCGGCTCGGCCAGCTGGCGATCGCGCTGTCGCTGCCCATCCTGTTTCTGGGCATGGCCTTGACGCTGTCGCGCACAGGGATCGTCATCATGATCCTGGCGCTGCTGGTCGTGTGGTACCGCCTGGCGCGCCATCAGGGCCTCCTCGTCCTCCTTGGTTCGGCAACCGCTCTCGCCGGGCTCGTCTTTCTGCTCCCCGGGGCTTTCTGGGAGAGGACCGAGAGCATCGTGCCGACGATCGAGCGGCGAGAGGATACCTTCGGCGTTCGTGTGAGAATCTGGGAGGTGGGATTCCGGATGATCGAGGATCGTCCGATCATGGGCGTCGGGCCTGGCAACTTCGCGCCGGCCAGTCCGCGGTACGCTCGAGGGGAGATTATGATTCGGGGCCTGACCGCTCACAACGCCTATATCAGCGCTGCCGCCGAGATGGGCCTGGTCGGTCTGGGCGCCTTCCTGACAATCATCGCGCTTGGCCTGATGAATTGTCGTCGCGCCTTCCGCCGGGCGCGCGACCAAGGAGACAGAGGACTCGCACTCGGTGCCCTCGCCGTGGAGATGATGATCTGGGTCATGCTGGGGCAGGGGCTCACGGCTGATTTCGTGCAATTGAAATGCTTCTGGTTGCTGCTTGGCCTTTCCCTGGCTCTTCACGGCCTCACGAGCCCCCTCGCGGCCGCGGCCGTGGCGCATGCCGCCGCCGCACGAACCGCTCCCGCGACAGCCAACGCATGAGGCGCGCGGCCTCCGTGCGCAGCGTCCCTTCGCGGCGCTCCTACGTTCCGTTCCACGTGCCCTGGACGGACCACAGGGAAATCGACCAGGTGTCCGACTCCATCCGCTCCGGCTGGCTAACGACCGGCCCCAAGGTCCACCTTTTCGAGGAACGCATCGGCGCGATGGTGGGGGCGCGCCACGCCGTGGCCGTCAACTCCTGCACGGCCGCGCTGCATCTCGCCCTGGTGGTGCTCGGCGTCAAGCCGGGCGACGAGGTCGTCACTTCACCTTACACCTTCGCGGCGACGGGAGAAGCGATCCTCTATCTTGGGGCGCGGCCAGTCTTCGCAGACATCGACCCGATCACACTCAACCTTGCGCCTGAACAGGTCGCGCGGGCCTTGTCGCGGCGCACGGCCGCCCTTCTGCCGGTGCACATCGCCGGACTGCCGTGTGACATGGCCGCCCTCCGCGCCATCGCGCGCCGCAGGGGTCTGCCGGTCGTCGAAGACGCAGCCCACGCCCTCGGCGCCGCCGTCAAGGGACGGCCGATCGGTTCCCTCTCGGAGATGACCTGTTTCAGTTTTTACGCCACCAAGAATCTCGCCACCGGCGAAGGTGGAATGGTGACCCTCGATGATCGCCGGACCGCGGAGCACCTTCGAAGGCTCAGCCTGCACGGTCTGTCGCGCGATGCCTGGAAGCGCTACACGCGAACGGGTTCCTGGCGCTATGACGTCGTGGAGCTGGGGTACAAGTACAACCTGACGGACGTCGCCGCCGCGCTCGGGCTGGCCCAGTTGTCGAAGTTCAGGGCGGGCCAGGCGCGTCGCCGCCTTCTCGCTCGGCGCTACTCGCGACTTCTGAAGTCCCACGAGGCCTTCGATCGGCCGATCGAGGAGAAGGGCAACACCCACGCGTGGCATCTTTACATCCTGCGCCTGCGGCCCGGAGTGCTGCGAATCGGCCGCGACCGTTTCATGGCCCTCCTGGCGGAGCGCGGCATCGGCGCCAGCGTGCACTTCCTCCCGCTCCACATGCACTCCTTCTACCGGCGCACGTTCGGCTACGGTTCGGGCGCGTTTCCGATCACCGAGCGCGAATCGGCGCGTGCCCTTTCGCTCCCGTTGTATCCGGGGCTGACCCGGCAGGCACAGGACCGCGTCGTCGAGACGCTGATCGACCTGGCCGACCGTCACAGGAGATGAGTCCTACCGCCGGAGGCAAGGCGTATTGCCGGGGGCGTGTCAAGCGGACCTTCGACCTGACGGCCGCATTCGCCGCGCTGGTGGTCCTGGCCCCCCTCCTCGGAGTGATCTCCATCCTCATCCGGTTGATGTCCGGACCACCCATCCTCTTCCGTCAGGTCCGCGTCGGCAAGGACGGAAGGCCGTTCCGTATTCTCAAGTTCCGCACCATGCGCCCGGAGGTGACGGGCCTGCCAATCACGGGCAGCGGCGACGGCCGAATCACCCCGATCGGCCGGCTCCTTCGCAAGAGCAAGCTCGACGAGCTCCCGCAGCTTCTCAATGTGCTGATCGGCGACATGTCGGTCGTCGGGCCCCGCCCGGAGCTGCCGCGCTATGTCGCCCTATACACGCCCGAGCGCCGCCAGGTCCTCGAGGTCCGGCCCGGGCTGACCGACGATGCCACGCTGCAATTCCGCGACGAAGAACGACTGCTCGGGCAGATACCCCAGGAGTCGCGCGAGCAGCATTATCTGGATCGGATCCTGCCGCGCAAGCTCGATCTCAATCTCCGCTACATTGAACGGGCCGGATTCTTGCGCGACCTGTCGATCATCATAAAAACCGCTAGAGCGATCGGCACACGGGGGCGGCGGTGATCCTGGTCTTCGTGGCCGCCGCGGTCCTCCTGGCGCATGCGTACGTGGGATACCCGCTTTCCCTGCTCGCGCTTCGCCCGCTGCTCGGCCGCCGTTCGCGGCACCAGGTGGGTGACGGCATGCCGTCCGTCACACTCATCATCTCCGTCTACAACGAGGAGCGCGTGATACGGGAGAAGCTGGAGAACACACTGGCGCTCGATTATCCGCGTCCACAGTTGCGTGTCGTCGTGATCTCCGATGGCTCCTCGGATGCGACCGATTCGATCGTCGCCGGCTTCGCGGAGCGTGGCATCGAGCTGCTCCCCCTCGCAGGACGCCGAGGCAAGGTCGCGTGTCTCAACGAGGTGGTTCCCCGGCTGGCCAGCGACCTGGTGCTCATGTCGGACGCGAATTCCATGTATCGACCCGATAGCCTGCGGCAACTCGTGAGGCATTTCGCCGATCGGCGCATCGGCTGCGTGTGCGGCGAGCTTCTCTATGAAAACCCGAACTCGCTCGCTTCGGGGGAGGGGGAACGGGTTTACTGGGGGTACGAGCGCGCCATCAAGCGGCTCGAAAGCGGCCTCGGCTCTCTGTTAGGGGCCAACGGCGCCATCTACGCCTTCCGCACGCGGCTCTTCCGCCCGGTCGATCCGCTCATGTTCTGCGACGACGTCATTCCGATCCGGATCCGCCTCGCCGGGTTCCTCACGATTTACGAACCGAAGGCCCGGTGTGTCGAGGAAGCGGTCCCCGAGTCGACCGAGGCGCGCCGGCGCCGGCGCCATGCGTCGTTCGGGCTGCGATCGATGCTCAAGATGTGCCGGGAGGCACTGGCGGGGGGGCATTTCCTGGTCGTCTATCAGTGTGTGTCGCATCGCATCCTGCGCTGGATCGGGGGCGCCTGCCTCGCTGCACTGCTCATCGCCAGCCCTTTTGTGCCTCCTCACTGGCGCATTCCCGTCCTTGCGGCCCAAGGAGTGTTCTATGCCGCCGCTGTTGCCGGGTTCGCCCTCAACCGGTCGGGGCAGCGTGTGACGATTCTGTATCTACCGTACTACTTTCTCGTGATCACGTGGGCCGGGATCGTCGGGCTCTGGGCCTACGTGTCAGGCACCGACCGCCCGCACTGGGAGCCGCGGCAATAGCTTGCAGGGCAAGGCTTTCCCTTGACATGGGTACCCCCTGACGGTATAAGACACACACACCGGATGAAGGGGCGAAGTGTCGCTTTTACACGGCCCGATCCGGTGTGACGGTCATTGCGGATGAGCCCCCTGTTCCGAAACGCCCGGCGCGCATTTCTTCTGGCCGGGGACTGCCTGGCCGTGATCGCGGCCAATCTCATGGCGGTCGCGCTGCGTTTCGATTTCGACATGTCGCAGCTGTGGATCCGCGAGCAGAGGATCCTGGAGCTCATCGCCCTCGACCTGCTCGTCACGCCCATCACCTTCTACCTGACGGGTCTGTACCAGGGCTACTGGAAGTATGCCGGTCTCAGCGATCTCGTCCGCCTGGTGCGGTCGGTGGCCTATCGCGCCATGAGCCTCGTGGTGCTCTTGTACGCCCTCGAGCTCGACACGCTTTCGAGGGCCGTGCTGATCATCGCCTCGGTGCTTCTACTGGCGCTGTGCGGCGCATTCCGGCTGGCCCCGCGCTTCCATTTCGAGCTTCGATCGTCCATGGGACGCAGCACCGGCCGCCCGACGCTGATCATCGGGGCCGGTGACACCGGGGAATCGTTGCTGCGGGAGCTGCGGAAAAACCCCGCATCGGAGTTCAACCCGGTTGGCTTCATCGACAACGACCGCGAGAAGCTCGGCGTCAAGATCCACGGCGTCCCGGTCGTGGGCGACCGGGCCGTGCTGAGCCAGAAGATCGAAACTCTCGGAGTCCGGGACGTGATCATCGCTGTCCCCGGCGCCTCGCGTGAGGACATGCGGGAGATCTTCGAGATCTGCCGTCAGGGCGGCGCGCGTTTCCGGACGGTGCCCACCCGAGGCGAGATGGAGCGCGGGGCCGCGCGCGTCGGCCAGATCCGGCTCGTCGACCTGGACGATCTCCTGGGCCGTGACGTCGTCCACCTCGACCTGCAGCCGCTGCGTCAGGGTCTCAGCGGGCGGCGCATCCTGGTCACCGGAGCGGCCGGCTCCATCGGCCGGGAGCTGGCGCGCCAGGTTGCCAGCTACGAACCGGAAGAACTGATTCTCCTCGACCGAAACGAGAACAGCCTGTTCCACCTGGACGCCGAGCTGCGCGAGGCGCACCCGCTCCTCTCGTTCCGCGTCGTGGTGGGGGATGTGCAGGATGTCCCGCATCTGGACGCGATGCTTACGACCTGGCGCCCACACATCGTGTTCCATGCCGCCGCCTACAAGCACGTGCCCTTGATGGAGCAGAACCCGCTCGAGGCGATCAAGAACAACGTGACGGCCACCCGGCACATTGCCGAGGCTGCGGTGCGCCACCACGTTGATCGATTCATCTACCTCTCCACGGACAAGGCGGTCAGGCCGACGAGCGTCATGGGAGCGACCAAGCGTCTGGGGGAGCGGTTGGTCAAGAGTCTGCCGGGGAGCGCGACGCGGTTCATGGCCGTCCGCTTCGGCAATGTCCTCGGCAGCGACGGATCGGTCGTTCCGACGTTCCGGCGGCAGATCACCGCCGGCGGTCCGGTCACCGTCACCCATCCCGAGGCGACGCGCTACTTCATGACGATTCCCGAGGCCGTTCACCTCGTTCTCCTGGCGGGTGTCATGGGGGAAGGGGGCGAGATCTTCCTGCTCCGAATGGGCGAGCCCGTTCGTATCCTGGATCTGGCGCGCAACCTGATCGAACTGTCCGGGCTGCGGCCCGACATCGACATCAAAATCGTGTTCACGGGGCTCAGGGCAGGGGAGAAGCTCCACGAGGCGCTCCAGACTGACGCCGAGCTCGCTCTGCCGACCTCGAACGAGAAGATCATGATCCTGAGCGGCGTCGAGCTTCTGGGAGAGCCCGCATGTTTGCAGCTGGACGCGCTGGAGCGCGCGGCGGTCAAGGGGGAGGAGACAGCGGCGCTGGCGTTTCTCCGATCGCTAGTTCCGGACTACCAGCCCATCATGCCGGCAGGAAGCCACGCGGGCGGAGCGCCGAAGGTCATCAGTCTGGACTCGAAGCGCCGGGCGGATCAGCAGGGATAGCGGATTGGCGAGTCAACATTCCGCGTTCCCCGCTCATGCGGCCCGGCTCGCCAAGTGGCGAGGGGCCCTGACCGTCGTCAGCCTGCTCGCCGGAGCGGGGAGCAGCGCCCTTGCTCAGGCAGTCGATTCTGCCCGGGCCTTCCGCACCAACTCACAGGGGATCAGCGCCGGACGATTCCTTCTGTATCCGTCGATCACCCTGGACACCGGCTACAACGACAATGTCTTCTATCAGAGCGAAAACACCCCGGGCACGGAGCTTGTCTCGTCCGGCGAGCTGGTCGCAGCCCCGAAGATCATGGTCGATCTGCCACTCAGCCGCAGCCGTGTGCGCTTCGCCTATTCCCTGCAATACCGCGACTACTCCTCCAACGAGTTTGTGCAGTCCGATCCGTTCAGCCACTTTTTCGATCTCGACGCCTCGGTGCGCATTGGTAACGCCGTGACGGTCGCCCTGCGTGAGCACTACGTTCGTGGCACGCAGGAAGTGCAGCAGTTCGATCCGGGTGGTGAAGTGCGGTTCGGCCTGGTTCCGTTCTCCCTCTCGGAGCCTTCCGCCGAGTTCACGCTCGCACTGGGTGGACGCCAGCGGCTCTCCCTGATCCCTCGCGTTTCGACCTTGAACTTCGACGACCGCGTCCAGGCCGGCTTTTACGATTACGAGCGGCGTGGCCTGACAGGACGGTACGCGTACCAGATTGATGCCGCTACCGAGGTTTACGGTGCCTACTTCCGTGAGTCGACCGATCAGGACCGGGAGACCGCCTATTTCGGTGACGTAAACGTGGAGACGCGCTATGCCGGTGCCGGCTTGCAGCGGTCTTTTGCCGGCTCGGTTGTGTCGACGCTCTCGGCAGGGTACGAGGTTCAGGACTACGAAGGAGGACCCGGCGGGGACTATGCAGGGCCCGTCTACGATTTCAACCTCGCATGGACGGCCAGTGATGTGTACCGCTTCGAGCTCGTCGCCGGCCGTCAACCCTACCAGTCGTTTTTCGTCAACAACAACTATTACCTGAACAACAGTCTCAGGCTGAGGATGGCGCAGCAGATCGGCCGGAGTGCCTTTTGGTTGGTGGGAGCGGGCCTGCAACGGAACAGATACGCCGACCCCGTCGACATACGGGTCAGTCCGGAAACCCCGACGGATCCGGACCCGGATCTGGACGATCCCGGTGACCCAGGATATGGGCTGATCGACGCCTACGAGTCCCTCTACCCGTCGCAGGGAACGGTTCGCAAAGACCGCGCTCTCATATTCGAGATCGGAGCCGGGATCCGCGTCAGTCCGGTGCTGCGGCTCTCGCTCGGCTATAATCACGAGGCCCGGGGATCGAATATCGAGCAGAGTTTTGTCCCGGGTTCGACATTCGACCCGTTCGACTACACCGTAGACCGCGTTTTTCTCCGAATCGAGGCAGGAATCCTGTGATACGTCTCAGCCGCGTCATCCCGGTGTTCGCATGCATGCTTCTGGCCCACCGATCCGATGCCCTGGCCCAACAGGCCGCCGCGGCCCGGATCGAGGCGGTGGCCTTGCGTCCTGCGGGTCAAGGGCTGGTGTTCGAGGTTCGTACATCACGGCCGGCCCTCCGCTACTCATGCGAGACGCCGTCCGCGATCCGGTCGGAGCTGGTCATCGAGTGGCCAGAAGCATCGACTCTCCTGCCGCCGCGCACGGCACTCGGTGACGCGCGCATACCGGACGCCTTCATCGAACCTCTCGCCGGAGGGTCGCCAGGGGTCCGCCTCCGTGTCCCACTCCACGGCCTTCACCTTTCGGGGCTCGAGCAGACAGATGACGGGCTTCGCTTGAGTTTCGAGCCCGACGTCTCTCGGGGCGGTACCGGCATGGACTACGAGCTGGACGTCGGGGACAAGATCACGATGTCGGTCTTCGGGCACGATGACTTCAATGTCACCCTGGAGGTGCGGCCGGACGGAACCGTCGAATTCCCGCTCATGGGGACGCACCCGGTTGCGGGCAAGTCGATCGAACAGGTCGACGGGGAGATCACCGGCATCCTGGGCCGTGATTTCCTCGTCGATCCGCAGATCACGATCGAGATCAAGGAGTCCGCGAGGTTGTGGGTCACCATCATGGGGGAAGTCCGCACCCCCGGCCGCCATGCCCTGAAGCGCGACATGCGCGTCATCGACCTCCTGGCCGAGGCCGACGGCCTCACGAAGGAAGCGGGCTCACGGATCCACATCACCAGGCGGGATCCGTCCGGGGGTGTGCGTACGATCCTGGTCACGCGCGATCGCCTCTTCGCGGAGGATAACAGCGAGGCCAATCTCCCCCTGGAACGCAATGACGTCGTGACGGTCGGGAGCAAGGACTACTACTATATCCGCGGCGAGGTGGGTCGGCCCGGACCGTACTATCTCGAAAGCGGCACGACCGTGCTCAAGGCCATTGCCGTCGCCGGAGGATTGACGCAGTTTGGCAACCGGCGCCAGGTGGAGTTGCTCCGACAGGGCGACAAGGGCCTGCATGAGAAGATCGTGGTGAGCCTCAAGGCAATTGAAGATGGCAAGGTGCCGGACGTGCCCCTGCTCCCGGACGATACCATCATCGTACTCAAGAAGATTTTCTAGCGGTCAATCCCCTCAAACTCCTTGCAAACAGTGGCTTTGGTGATAGGATTTAGTTCGTGAAGGACGCCCCACCTCCCACCGACGATCACCGCGAGGTCCACCTCCTCGATTACTGGCGCATCGTTTGGCGGGGGCGCTGGACCGTTCTCAGCATCTTCGTCGTCGTGGTCACGCTCGTAGCCGTCGGGACATTTACCCAGAAGCCGGTTTACCGGGCCACGGCGACGGTCGAGATCACCTCCCAGGCGCGCAAAGTGGCGCCGGTCGCCGACGCTGGAGAGCTTGGCGCGGGCAGTTACGGCTGGTTCGCCGAGGAGCGCTACTACAACACGCAGTACGAGATCATCAAGAGCCGGGACGTGGCGGAGCGCGTGTTCGACCGGCTGGATCTTTACAACGAAGACCAGTTCCGCAAGTCGCGCGATCCGATCGAGACCTTCAGGAACAGCATTCAGGTCAATCCCGTGAAGGACACGGGGATCGTCGAAATCAGCCTGGAGGGAACAAATCCCCAGGCCGTGGCGACCTGGGTCAACGTCACCGCCGAGGCCTATGTCGACCGCAACCTCGAGCAAGGCATCCAGGCCGCCGCGAAGGCGGTCAAGTCGCTCCTGAGCGAGGTTGAGCCGCTCCGTGAGAGGTTGGCAGACTCACAGCGGACGAGCTTCGAATTCGCCGAAAAGGCCAACCTGTACGTCCCCGAGAACCAGCAGAAGATCACCAACGAGAAGCTGTCGACCCTCCAGGAAGAGCTGACGAAGACCCAGGTTCGAAAGACGAACATCGAGAGCCTCCTGCGCCAGGTCGACTCCGTGCGCCATGCGGGGGGGTCGTACGAGACCATTCCCGAGATCAGCAGCGACCAGGCCATCCAGGGGCTATCCAGGGAGCGTGTCGCGCTCGAGCGCGAGTACGAGCGCATCCTCGTCACGTTCAAGGAAAAGCACATCAAGGCACTCGAGAAGCGCAGTGAGATCGACAATCTCGTTCAGAAGCTCACGACCGAGGCCGAGCGCATCGTCAGCGGCCTCCGGACGGAGTTTGCCTTGCTGCAAGACCGCGAGCGGGAGTTGATGCGGGCCATCGGGGAGACGCGCGCCGAGTCGCTGCGGGACAATCGGAAGACGACGGGGTATGAGCAGCTCCGCGGTGAGGCCTCGGAGGCCAAGCGCATCTACGACCTCATCAGCAACAGGATGAAGGAGATCGACATCAGCGCGAGCCTCTTGAGCAACAACCTGCGCATCCTCGATCGCTCGCCCGTGCCGAGCTTTCCGGTCAAGCCGCGGACTGTGCTGAACATGGCGATCGGTGTGCTGCTCGCCCTCCTTCTGGGAGTCGGGATGGTCTTCTTCATGGATTACCTCGACAACACCATCCGAACCTCGGAAGACGTCGAGCAGTTCCTGCGGCTCAACCTGCTGGCGATCGTTCCGCGGGACATCGATGCCACCCGCAGCGCCGTCAAGGAAGCGTACCAGACGCTCCGGATGAGTCTGCTGTTTTCGCGCAAGAACCGCACGGCCAATGCGCTTCTGGTCACGAGCACCGGGCCGCAGGAAGGGAAGAGCCAGACGATTGTCAACCTGGCACGCACGCTGGCCAGCGGCGGCGAGCGCGTGATCGTGATCGACTGCGATCTCCGTCGTCCAACGGTTCACCAGCGGCTTCAGGTCAGCCGGGACGGCGGAATCACGAACTACATCCTGTCGTCCGACGACGACTTCGCGTCGTACGTGAAGCCGACGGCGGTCCCGAATCTGTTCGCCATCACCTGCGGCCCGATCCCGCCGAACCCGGCGGAGGTTTTCGGGCATGAACGGTTCACAAAGCTGCTCGGCGAGCTCAAGCGAACCTACGACTGGGTGCTGATCGATTCGCCGCCCGTGATTTCTCTCGCCGATGCCACGATCCTCGCCTCGATGGCCGACATGGTTGCGTTCGTCATCAAGCACAATGAAACGGACAAGGACCTGATTCGCCGCTCCGTCAACAATCTTCGCAAGGTGAATCCGGCAATCGTCGGGGCGGTCCTCAACAGCGTCGACCTCGATCGCTCCCACTACAAGGACTATTACTACCTCGGGTACTACTACTACGGGGAAGGGGACAGCAAGAAGTCACGGCGCAAAAAGGTCGCCAAAGGCCTCAAGGCAGTGGCAGGTCCGGAAGTCACGTCCTCCATCAACCGATCCGTCGGATAACCCACCGGATTCATGGTTCTCCGGTCGACCGACACTCCGCCCGAGACGGGCGCCACAGACGGGAGCGAGCGGGAGCGCATCCGCCGGGTCTATGACGGGTATGCGTCGAGCTCGAAGCATCGGCGCATCTGGGCGGACACCCCCGCGAGCCGATTCTTGTTGGATGCCAAATGGGCGCGCATCGCGGCGCTGCTCCAGGAGGCACAGTTCGACCCTGGCGCGGGCGTCTGCCTGGACATCGGCGCCGGGGGAGGGGACGACTGCAGCCGAATCACCGGGCTGGCCGTTCCTGACGACGGAATCGTGGGGATGGACCTGCTCGTGCCCCGCCTGATGCAGTCACGCCGAGCGTATCCATGGCTGAGAGTCCTCCAGGGGGACGCCCGCCACCTGCCCTTCCGGGAAGAGAGCCTGTCACTCGTGTATCAGTCAACCATGCTCTCGTCGGTGCTGGATGCCTCGCTGCGGAGATCTGTGTTCGGCGAAATCGGCCGCGTTATTCGCCCCGGAGGGTTTTTTCTTTCGTTCGACACTCGTTACCCCAACCCGTGGAACCCGCACACGCGACCGGTGCGGGTCGCAGAACTGCGGGCTGCCTTCACCGGATGGCGGCTATGGATCAGGAGCGCGAACGGGATTCCTCAATTGATTCGACTCCTGGCCCCTGTGTCACTGGCTCTCTGCCGCGCCGTCGAAAGTCTCCCAGTGCTCCGATCGCACCTTCTCGTGCTGACTCGAAAACCGGAGGCGTAGCCCCCGGCGCCATCTCGGGGCTACCGGCGATTCAGCTTCAGACGCGATCGGAAATAGGCAATCGTCCGGCGCAGCCCATGCTCCAGACCGACGCTTGGGGACCAGCCGAGGAGCTTCCGGGCGAGCGCGATGTCGGGCTGACGGACCTTGGGGTCGTCGGTCGGCAGGGGGCGATGGACGATGCGGCTTTTCGATCCGGTCAGGTCGATGACCCGGCGCGCCATCTCGTTGAGCGTCATCTCCTTCGGGTTGCCGATGTTGACGGGACCCGTGTGCCGCGACATCAGGAGGCGATAGATCCCCTCGACCATGTCGTCGATGTAGCAGAACGATCGTGTCTGGCGGCCGTCGCCGAAGACGGTCAGCGGGCGGCCCCGCAGCGCCTGAGACATGAAGTTCGGGATGGCGCGGCCGTCGGCCAGGCGCATCCTCGGCCCGTAGGTGTTGAAGATGCGGACGATCTTCGTGTTGACGCCGTGGGCGGTCCTGTAGGCGACGGTGATCGCCTCGGCGAACCGCTTGGCTTCGTCGTACACGCCGCGCGGGCCGACCGGGTTGACGTTGCCCCAGTAGGTTTCCTTCTGGGGATGCTCGAGCGGGTCCCCATAGACCTCCGACGTCGACGCCAGGAGGAATGCCGCCTTCTTGGCCTTCGCCAGGCCGAGGGCCTTGTGCGTGCCGAGCGAGCCCACCTTGAGGGTCTGGATCGGCAATTCGAGGTAGTCCTTGGGGCTCGCGGGGCTCGCGAAGTGCAGGATGTAATCGATCGGACCATCGACGTAGATGTAGGTCGTGACGTCGAGATCGATGAACGTGAAGGCCCGGTTGCGGATGTGGGCGATGTTGTCGACGCTCCCGGTCAGCAGATTGTCGACACAGACCACCTCGAAGCCGCGGGAGAGAAAGTGATCGCACAGGTGGGAGCCGATGAAGCCGGCGCCCCCGGTGATCAACACGCGTCCCTTGCGGCCCTTCATGGGTCGACCCCTCCGCGGCCCTGTATAGACGATCCGTCCCGTCTTGTCGAGCAGCCACCGCGCGTCGCGGCCGTTGCTATAATGCCACCCCCACGGCGGAGCGCGCCGTGGCGGGCTGGAGGAACGACATCGTGCGGAAGAGCGGCATCCTGCTGGTCCTCGGGCCTCCACTGGCCAGCGCCCTCATCCGGATCCTGCGCGGCCTGATGCGCTGGCGATACGTTAACGAGGAAGCGGTTCTGCGGCAGCACCGCGACCAGAGGCCTTACGTCCATGCCTTCTTCCACGACCAACTCCTCATGATGACCTACTCGTACCTGGGGGCCCGCCTCGGCCGGCGGCTGTCCGTGCTCGCCAGCCGGCACCGCGACGGGGAGTACGTCGCGCGTACGCTGGAGCGCTTCGGCCACACCCTGGTGCGCGGCTCATCCGGACGCGGGGGGGTCGGCGGGCTGAGACAGATGGTCCGCCATCTCAAGGAAGGGCGCGACGCCGCCTTCGCCACCGACGGGCCGCGTGGTCCGCGCCATCGGGTGCAGATCGGCGTCATCGAGGCGGCCCGCCTCGCGGGCGCGCCCATCGTGCCGGTGGCCTTCGCGGCCTCTAAAAAAAAACTCTGCGATCCTGGGACCGTTTCCAGATCCCGCTGCCGTTCTCGCGCGGTGTCTTCCTCTACGGCAATCCCCTGGTCGTGCCTGCCGGCGCCGGTCGTGACCTGATGGAGGCCCGGCGGGCCGATCTCGAGCGGACTCTCGAGGACCTCACCGCGCGTGCCGAGGCGCTCGCCGGCGTGTGTGGCCCGCGCCCCGGCCGATGAGCGGCGCGACGCCGCCCCCGGTGCGGGTCCTCATCGTCGCCGGGGAGGCGTCCGGGGACCTGTACGGCGGCCTCCTGATGCGGGAGATGTCCGCCGTCCCCGCTCGAGGTGACACACCGGTCGCGTTCGGAACGGGAGGAATCGAATTCATCGGCGTCGGTGGTCCGGCGATGCGGGCCGCGGGCCTGCGGCCGCTGGCCGACGCCTCGGCCCTCGGGGTGACCGGAGTGCTCGAGGTCCTCGGACGCATCGCGTCGATCTGGGCGGCGTACCGGTCCGCCGGGGCCGCCCTGGAGGATCCGCGCGGCCGTCCCGACCTGGCGATCCTGATCGACTATCCCGACTTCAATCTCCGCCTGGCGGCGCGCGCGCGCCGCGCCGGGGTGCCGGTGCTGTACTTCATCAGCCCGCAGGTCTGGGCCTGGCGCCCCGGACGCGTGCGCCGCATGGCTGGTATCGTCGACCGGGTGATGGTCATCCTGCCATTCGAGGAGGCGATCTACCGCCGCGCCGGAGTTCCCGTCGAATTCGTCGGCCACCCGCTTCTCGATCTGGTGCGCATCCAGCGGTCCAGGAGCCAGGAGCGGGCTGCCCTTGGCCTCAATCCGGGGTCCCCGGTCCTCGCCCTCCTGCCCGGCAGCCGCCGCAACGAAATGCGGGCCCACCTGCGCCCGATGCTCGAGGCCGCCTCCCGCCTGAAGGACGAGTTCCGCGATCTGCAGTGCCTCCTGACCGTGGCGCCGACCTTCGATCGCAAGGAAGTGGAGGATCAGGTTGCGGCCGCCATCCCGGCGCGCGGGGCGCGGCCGGTCCTGGTCTTCGAGGATCGCTACGACGCCGTCGCGGCCGCCGATGCGGCGGTCGTCGCCTCGGGAACCGCGACCCTGGAGACCGCCCTCCTCGGCGTGCCGATGGTGGTCGTGTATCGCATGAACCCGATGACCTACCTTCTGGCCCGCCGGCTCATGCACCTCGAGGACATCGGGATGCCGAACCTCATCGCCGGCCGGCGGGTGGTCCCGGAGCTGGTGCAGAAGGACTGCACGGGAAAGGCGATCGCCGCGCAGGTGCGGCGACTCCTGACCGACCCCGGGGCGGCGGAGAGGATGCGGCGCGACCTGGGAGAGGTCCGGGAGCGCCTGGGATCGCACGGCGCCATCGCCCGGGTGGCGCGAGGCGCCTGGAGTATGATCCACGCCGCCCGCGGCGCGCGGGTGGCCTGATGGCGGCGAATTGCGTGGTGCGGAGCATGACCGGCTACGGTGGCGGCGCCGCCGAGCGGGGCGGGTTGCGCGCCGAGGTGGAGATCAGGGGCGTCAACAACCGCTACCTCGACGTGCGACTCAAGCTCCCGCAGGACGTGGCCGGCCTGGAAGCCGATCTGCGGCGGCGCGTGCAAGGGCGCATGGCGCGCGGCCGGGTCGACGCCGTGGTCCAGATTGTCCCGGAGACACCCGAGGCGCCGCGTCTCGAAGTCCGGTCGGCCCTGGTCGAGGAATACCTGGGTGCCGCGCGGGCCCTGAAACGGCGGCACCGGCTGCGCGGCAGCCTGGGCGTCGATCAGCTCCTGGCGCTGCCGGGGGTGGTGCAGGTGGTCCCACCGCCGCCGATGACGGGCGAGGCCGCGGCGGAAGCGGTCCTCGAGGCGTTCGAGAAGGCGCTCGAGGCCTTCGAGACGATGCGGCAGGCCGAGGGTGGCCGTCTCCTCCTCGATCTGCGGGGCCGACTCGGGGAGATTGAGGCCGCGGTCGCGCGGATCACCGAGGAAGCGGGCCGGCACCCGGGTATCTACGCCGATCGTCTCCGGGAGCGCGTCGAGGTCCTGACCAGGGGCCAAGGCCTTGACCCGGCCCGATTGGCGCAGGAGGTAGCCCTGCTGGCCGACCGCGTCGACATCACCGAGGAGCTGGTGCGGCTGCGCGGCTATCTGGAGCAGTCCCGGTCGACCCTCTCGCGGCCGGAGGGACCGGTCGGGAAGACCCTCGATTTCGTCATGCAGGAGATGAATCGGGAGGCCAACACCATCTCCTCGAAATCGGAGGCGCTCCCGGTCTGCCAGGAGGCGCTGAAGATCCGATCACTCGTGGAGGCGATCCGCGAGCAGGTGCAGAACCTTGAATGACCCGGCTGTGGAAGGCAGCGTCATCGTGGTTTCGGCCCCCTCGGGCTCCGGCAAGACGACGCTCTGCCGCCGGCTCCTGGGGGAGGTCGCGGGGCTGGTGTTCTCCATCTCGCATACCACCCGGCCGCCCCGCCCCGGAGAGACGGACGGCATCGACTACCACTTCGTGTCCAGGGAGGAGTTCGAGCGGCGCCGTGGCGCCGGCGAGTTCATCGAGTGGGCGCAGGTGGCGGACCACCTCTACGGAACTTCGGCGGAGACGATGCGCCAGGTGGTGGCGCGGGGGGCGGATGCGCTGCTGGACATCGACACCCAGGGGGCGCTGGCGATCCGCCGGACGATCCCCGAGGCCGTCCTGGTTTTCATCCTGCCGCCGGGGCCGGAGGCGCTCCAGGCCCGCCTGGAAGGCCGCGGCAGCGAGACGCCCGAGTCGCTTCAACGCCGGCTCGGCCTGGCGCGCGGCGAAATCGACAAGGCCCCCGTGTACGACTACCTGATCGTGAACGACGATCTGGAGGCGGCCTACGAACGGCTGCGCGCGGTCGTGCTGGCGGCGCGCTGCCGCCTGGGGCGCCAGCAGGGGCGGCTGCGGTCAATCGCGGCCCGGTTTCCGCCCTCTTCCCGGTGAGCTTCCGGCGGCGAGGGTTTTCGGCTAGAATGACCGCCTCTCGAGCGTCATCCCCGGCCGGTTGTTCGAGAGGGGATGTCCCATAGGAGGCAGGATGGTCCGTCTGGATTCCATCGGCAACAAGTTCGAGTTCATCACGATCGCGGCGGAGCGCTGCAAGCAGCTGCAGCGCGGTGCCCGGCCACGCATCGAGACGCAGTCCTGGAAGTTCGTCACCGTTGCCCAGGAGGAAGTCCTGTGCGGCGCCATCCCC
>Ga0247727_10009336_pt1 | contig 17828 bp, 16 predicted proteins | sample WisWelCaveWW1625_FD_202498 | JGI IMG/M metagenome (GOLD analysis project Ga0247727, IMG submission 202498) | Biofilm microbial communities from Wishing Well Cave, Virginia, United States - WW16-25 | ecosystem: Environmental > Aquatic > Deep subsurface > Groundwater > Cave microbial mat | place...
TTCTTGCGATCCTCATCGGTACCCATCGCCGACGCCCCGACCGTGCCGGGCCACACTGGCGCGACAAGCGAACCGACGTTCAAACCCTTCGCGGCAATCTTGTCAGCCATCGCTCGAATCGAATCGTCGCTCGCGTCCGGGTCGGTGTGCGGGTGAAACAGAAACAAATCGACGCCCTCGAACTTGTGACCGTTCACGCGAGCGTTCGCCGTCAGCTCCAGCATTCGATCCAAACTGATCGGCGGATGATCCGTCCCCAGCTCTTTGCCCACAAGTCCGGGCCACATGGCGTTGTGAAGTTTCGGGTAGGTGTTGGCTTGGGTGGCCATCAGATCTTTCCTTTCAAGTGAGTCGCCAAAAGCATCTTCATTGGTTGCAATGTTCGATTGAACGGGTTGAGCACGAGCCCCAGTTCTTCAAGGGTGATCACTCCAAGAAGCGCCTGATCGCCAGGTTCGCCCAAAATCACTGGCGTGTGCCCCTCGCCCTGCGGCAGCGCGATGTGGCATTCGGAGATCGAGCGTTCGACCTCGGTGCCATCGGCGAGCGAAAACGACATCGACCGCTTGGATTTCAGGCCGAGGTGTCGCCAGGTTTTTTCGGGCAAGAGTGTGTAGGTTGCCCCGCTGTCGACGAGGAAGCGGGCGGTTGCTCGCTTCCCCTTCGGACCGGTCACTTGGCCCTTGATGTACGTGATGCCCATCGATCATCCCTTCGCCGGTTCAACTCGCTGCGTGAGTAGGATATTTCAAGAGTCGTGCACACGCAACTCAGCGACTCACCGATACGATTCCTGCCGAGCGTAGTTGAAGTCGCCTAGACTTCAGTTGTTCCCGACAATCTGAATTCTGACGAATTCAGCTACACCGGAAAACCGCCGCACAAGATCAGCGCATGAACCGCCCGCCGTTGATGTCGAGCAGCGCGCCGTTGATGAAGCGGGCCTCGTCGCTAACCAGGAACAGGACGGCTGCCGCGACTTCGTCCGCCGTGCCGTTGCGGCCAAGCGGGGTCTCGCGGCGGTACTGGTCTAGCCGCTCGGGCGTGGAGTAGATTTCGTGGTGTCGGGTTTCGATGACGCCCGGCATGATGGCGTTGGTGCGGACCTCGGGGGCCAGTTCGCGGGCCAGCGTGCGCGTGAGCACTTGCAGGCCGCCTTTGGCGACGGCGTAGGGGCCGGCCCCGTTGGCTCCGCCGGTTTGGATCGACAGCGTCAGATTGTTCACGATCGCGCCGCGGCCGCTGGCTCTCAGGTGGGGGATCGCTCGTTGTATGACGACGAACGCGCTGGTCAAGTTCGTGGCCAGCACTTGCTGCCACAGTTCTAGAGAACATTCCTCGATGCGAGCCCGCTCGATGGGCGAGCCGGCGTTGTTCACCAGGATATCGAGACGCCCGGCTTGCCGAACGAACTCGTCCACCACGCGCGCGGCATCGGCCGGATCAGTCAAGTCGGCCTGCAGCAGGTGGGCAGTGCCGCCCCGGCCACGAATGCCGTCCACCACCTGCCGAGCCTCGTCCAAACTGCGGTGACAATGTACACCGACGACGGCACCCGCTCCCGCCAACGACTCGGCGATCGCTCGCCCAATCCCGACACCTGCCCCGGACACCAACGCCGCTCGACCGCTCAAATCAATCATGGTGCGTCTCGCTGCCAGAGCAACTGGGTGAAGCGTCCCCGTGCTTCGAGCCAAACGGATCGGCTTGCGGGCTCAGGCTCGAACTCGCGCGGCTCCGTCGATTCGCTGACGATCGTGCGAATGTCCGCGAGCGAAACGGTTTCGCCGGAGGCGTGGGACTGCACGAGTAGGTTGCCCAGCACCGTCGCTTCAACGGGACCCGCGAGCACGGTCCGATCGCAGGCGTTCGCGGTAAATTGGTTGAGCAGTTCGTTACGCGACCCGCCGCCCACGACGTGGATCACCTCGATGCGATTGCTCGTGACTTCTTCCAACCAGCCGAGCACGGTTTCATACTTAAGAGCGAGGCTCTCCAGCGCGCACCGAACAAGGGCACCCTCAGTTTCGGGTACGGGCTGATTGCTCTCGCGGCAAAACGACTGGATCGCCGCGGGCATGTCGGGCGGATTGAGGAACCGCGCGTCGTCGGGATCGACCACCGATCGCAACGCCGGGGCTTCACTGGCTAGCCGAACCAACGCGTCGTAGTCGTAGTTCTTTCCTCGCGCATCGAACGACCGCTTGCATTGTTGCACGAGCCACAGGCCCATGATGTTCTTGAGCAGCCGGTAGGTGAAGTTGACCCCGCCTTCGTTCGTCAGGTTCAGTTCCAGCACTCGCTGCGACAGCAAGGCCGTGGGTACTTCCACGCCCATGAGCGACCACGTGCCCGAACTGATGTAGGCCCAGTTCGTTTGGCCGGTGTTTCGCGTGGGCACGCTGGCCACGGCGGAGCCGGTATCGTGCGTCGCCGGCGCGATCACGTCGATCGGCCCGAGTCCGGTCCGCTCGGCGACCGAGTCGCGGAGCCGGCCGAGCGTAGTGCCGGGCGGCACGACTTCGGGAAACATATGGGTCGGCAGCCCGAGCTTCTGAAGCAGATCGAACGACCAGTTGCGCTGGGTCGGGTGAAAGCACTGAGTGGTGGTCGCGTTTGTGAATTCAACGACGCGCGAGCCGCACAAGCACCAGTGCAGAAAGTCGGGCATCATCAGCAGACAATCGGCCGCGGCCAGGAGTTCGGGATTGTTTCGCTGGAGGGCGAGCAACTGATACAGCGAGCTGATCTCCATGAACTGCAGACCAGTCGCCGCGAAAATCTCCGCGCGCGGCACGCGACTGAACGCTTGGTCGAGCATCCCGCGCGTGCGTGCGTCGCGGTAATGATACGGCTGGCCAAGCAGCTCGCCCGTCTTCGAGAGCAGCACGAAATCGACGCCCCACGTGTCGACGCCGACCGACACGACCGACTTGCCGAATCGTTTCGCCGCCAGCGCGAGTCCCTGCTCGACTTCGGCCCACAGGCGTAGCACGTCCCAGCGCATCGTGCCGGCCAGGTGCACCGGGCCGTTCGGAAATCGGTGCAATTCCTCCAGCCGCATGCGCCGGCCGTCCCACAGGCCGGCCATCACGCGACCGCTTTCCGCGCCCAAATCGACGCCGAGATAACACTGTTCAGCCATGACTGTTTTGGAGTGCGGTGGCTTGACACCGCTTTTTCGTGTTCGGCGACTTGTCGCCGCGGGTAGTGTTACGCGAGTGCCCGGCGACAAGTCGCCGGAAGGAAAGCGGTGTCAAGCCACCGCACTCCAAAATCAAAAATCGAACTGGTCGATGTTCTCTTTCGTGAACATGAACGGCTCGCCGAGCAAAATGTTGTCGCCGCGGATCGTCACGTCGCCGAGTCGGCCGGCTTTGTACGATGTCGCCCCAGGCTCGAGCGTGCCGGTCCCAACCGCGTGGGCTGCGTAGATCGTCAAATAGCCAAGGTCGATCGTTTTCCAGAGGATGACGCCGGTCGTGATGCCTTCGTGGACGTAACGCTTGTTGTCGTTCGGCAGGCCGAGGCCGAGCACTTTCACATCGGTGCGGCTGGATTGCTTGACGGCTTCCGCGGCGCCGGGGACGGCGGGCGAGCAGATGGCCATGATGAGTTTCACGTCGGGGTGGGCGTTCAGGATGGTCGTGGCCTCGTTGAACGCCTTGTCCTTCAGGTCGTCGCACGGGCGAAGAACCGCCATCTTCACGTCGGGGTACTTTTCGACGCGACGTTCTTCGATGTGCTTTTGCCACTCGATCATGTTCGCCGCCGTGAGCGACGCGGTGATTATGGCGAACTCGCCCTTGCCGCCGAGAACCTTCGCCGCCTCGTCCATCAGCAAATAGCCGATGCCTTCGGGTGTGGCTTGATTGACCAGAAAATCACGCGCGTCCGGCTCGGCGTCGGCGTCCCACGTGATGACCTTGATTCCCTTCTGCCTCGCCTTGCGCAGCGCCGTCGAGATTCCCCCACGGTTCTCGACCGCGACCGCAATCACATCCACGCCGCGCGTGATCCACGTCTCGACAATTTCGTTCTGCTTTGCCGGGTCGGGCTCGGTTGGGCCATCCCACAGCAGCTTCACGCCGAGTTCCTTGGCCGCCTCGTCCGCGCCCTTCTTGCAAGAGATGAAGTAGGCGTTTCCCTTGCTCTTTGGCATCATCGCGATCGTGACTTGCTTGCCAGCGGGCGGGGTCGAGCCTTTCTGGTCTGAGGTCTTTGTCTCGTTTGAGCTGCAGCCGGTGAGCAACAGGCATAGTGCGACGGACGTTCTGAATGTGGTTTTCATGGTGGTGCGATCTTAGCACGGCCCAGGCGCTCGGAAAATAGTCTGGTCAAAGACTCGCCGATGAGCACGAGGAGCAGCAGCACACCGGTGAGGATTCCCGCCAGTTCGCTGGGCTGGTCGGACAGCGTGAGGCCGATCTTCAGAACCGCGAGAACGACGACACCGAGGAGCGTTCCGTGGACGGTGCCTGTGCCGCCGAAGATCGAGGCGCCGCCCAGTACGACCGCGGTGATCGCGAGCAGTTCGTACCCGGTGCCGGAATCCGCTTTGGCCTGACCTACGCGTGCGACGTAAACGAGTGCGGCGAGCGCGGTGATCAACCCGGCAAACACGTAGACGAGCATGAGCCGCCGCGCCACGGGGATGCCCGCGTACATCGCGCCTTCGGGGGCAAAACCGATCGCGCGAAATGAACGACCATACGTGGTGCGATGAACCAACAACCACACTCCGAGCGCGACCGAGCAGAAGACTGGTACTTGGACAGGCACGACGCCGAACCAGTAGCCCTGGCCGAGGAACAGAAACGAGTCGGGGAAGCCGGTGAAGTTATCCACGCCGCGCGTGATCGCCTCGGCGAGTCCGCGGAACAGCGAGAACGAGCCGAGCGTGACGATGAGCGGCGGCAGGCGCAATCGCGTGATGAGCAGACCGTTCAACCCGCCACCGGCCGCACCGACGACCAGCGTACACGCGGCGGCAACGGCTGGCGGCATTCCCGCGTCGCGCCAGAGTTTGCCGAAGAGGATCGCACACAATCCGAGCAGCGAGCCGACGGACAGATCGATGCCGCCCGTGAGGATGATCGGCGTCATGACAAGCGCGAGCAGCCCGATCTCCGTGCTGAGTCGCAGAATTTCAAACGTGTTGCCGGTCGTGGCGAAGTTCGCCCCGGTTCGGCTGAAGATGAGAATTTCCACGAGCAACACAATGGCGAGCATCGTCTCGAATCGGAGCAGGACCTTCTTGAGTGCGCCCTCGCTGACGCTTCGGGTTGGTGTGTTCAGCGGACTCATGAGTGGCTCGCTCCCCTGGCCGAGCGCCAGCCGTCGGCGGCGACGGCCAGCAGAATGATGCTTCCCTGAATTGCCTTCTCCCATTGAGGCGGCGTTTTCAAAAAGACTAATGCTGGCGCGATGCATGACAGGAGCAACACTCCGGCGAGCACTCCCCACAGCTTGCCGCGTCCGCCGGAGATCGCGACACCGCCCACGACCGCGGCGGCGATCACTTGAAGCTCCAACCCCTGACCCGTTTTCGGATCGACGTCCGGAAACCGAATCGCATTCAAGAGCGCGGCGAGTCCGGTGAACGTGCCCATGAGTACGAACACACAGAAGGTCACCAATCGCGGACGAATGCCCGCCAGCCGCGCGGCCTCGGCGTCAGACCCGACCGCATAAACAAACCGCCCGCCACTGAGATGCTTCAGGGCGAACACCACAACGAGAAACACGGTCGCTGCCGTGACGATCAACACGGCTTGCCCGACCCCCTGACTGAGCCCGAACCACTGAAACCCGCGCGGCAGATCCCGGACAAATGCGCCTTCGCGCCACCAGCGCAGCAGCTCGCGCCAGGTCACCATCGTCGCGAGTGTGACCACGATCGACGGCAGCCCCAGCCCGGCGACAAGCGCCCCATTGAACGCACCGAACGCCGCACCACTCAGGATCGCGACGCCCGCCACGGCCGCCATCGGCCAGCCGGCGGCGGCAGCGAGTCCAGCCAAGATACTGCAGAGCGCGAACTGCGAGCCGATCGAAATGTCAATCTGCCGGCAGATGATCACCAGCGACACGCCGCACGCCGCAATGAGCAACGGAGCCGTCGCGGTGAGCACGCTGAGCAGTTGCGATGGTTTATAAAAATCAGGAGCGAGCACTGCCAGCACGGTAAGCAGCACGAGGAGTGCGCCGGTGATCGACCATTCGCGAAAGTGTTTCATCGTGCCGCATCCTGCAGCGTCACACTACGGTATCCGAATTCTCTGTGCGGTAATGTAGATCACTTTCTGGCGGAACTGCTGTTGCAATCGCTCGCGGAGTTCCGACATGTAGATCTGAATGTCGGCGCTGTCTTCGACATCCGTCCACAGCTTTACCAACTCATCTCCACGAGTAGACCTTCGTCAACCCACATGCTACTAACGCGGCCAGGTTTCAGCGTGGCGCCGCCGAAGCGCCGGGCGAGTTCGACCTGTGCGTTCGTGATGTACGAATTTGGAACGGGCGTGCCGTCAGGGAATTTGAGCGGCAGCAAGATGAGGTTTCGCGTGTCGCTCATAATTGAATGGCTCGTGGGACAGCACGGCGTACGGGATGCCGAGTCGATCGAGCATGGCCAGCCCACTTTCGGCGACGAGGAACCGCTCGCCTTCCAAGCACGTGACCCGCATGCGGCGGGCGATCTCGATGATACCCTCGGATTCTCGATCCGGCTGACTGATTTTGAATTCGACCATGTTCATGCTTGTAAATTACGCTGGATTCGCAGCGCGGTCAATGAGATTTTCCCCAGCCGATTTTCCACGGCAGCTTCGATGAACTCAATCACCTGATCTCGACGGATGGTGGGTGTAATCGCCGTGAGGTTCTGGAGCGAATCCTCGATTTTGAAGACGTACCGGAAGTCCCTGCCATGTCCCTGACGCCTGATATCAACCCTGGCCCCTCAAAACTCCTGGCACCTGTTGCGTGATGCAGTGGATCCCGCCGCCGCCTTCGGCGAGGACGGTGCTGGCTATACCGATCACCTTTCGTTTCGCAAAGACTTCGCGGAGCACGGCCAATGCTCGCTCGTTTTCGCCACGACGGGTGGTGACGGGCACCAGAACGCAATTGTTGGCAATGTAGAAATTCATGTGCGACAAGTCAGTATCGAGCGGCAGCTCCACCACTTCCAGTTTGCGCCCCTTGGCATCGGTCGATTCCTCGAGGCGGCGTTTGGCATCCTGACAGATGGCGAGATTCGCGTCGCCGCGGTTCTGCGTCGTGTGCAGAAGCACCACGCCTGGTGCGACAAATGCGGCAATCCCGTCAATGTGTCCGTCGGTTACCGGGTCCGGCTGCAAGCCCTTGCCCAGCCAGATGACCTTGGTCGTGCCCAGCGATTCGTTCAAGACCTTCTCGATTCTGGCTCGGTCGCTCGTCGCGTTGCGGTTCTGGTTCAGCAGGCATTGCTCCGTCGTCAACACGGTCCCTTCGCCATCGACGGCGACCGCGCCGCCTTCGAGGACGAGGTCAATGGGGTACATCGGAATGTCCAGGTGTTTACACAGCCGCGCCTTGAGCAGCGCGTCATCTTGGTACGGTGAGAACTTCGCTCCCCAGCCATTGAAGGTGAATCCAGCGACGCGACGCTGGCCTTTGTCGTTTACCAGAACCATTGGCCCGGAGTCCCGCGCCCAACCGTCGTTGACCGGAATCGCGACTATCTCGATCTCTTTGCTCAGAATCCGCTGCGCGATCGGCTTGTCTTGCGGCCGAACGACCATCAGCACGTGTTCGTATTCGCTGAGCTTGTTTGCCACATCGGCCCATTGGCCGCGCACGTCGTTCAAGGGAATGCCGTAGCCTTGCCAATTCTGAGGCGGCGGCATCACCATGGTCGTGAACTCGTGCGGTTCCCATTCCGCGGGAAAGTGAAAGCCGTCGGCAGCCGGAGAGGAATCGGTCAGAAGTTGGACGCCCGTCGGTTTGTAATCCGGCATGCGGTCCGGTCGGCCTTGGTCGGCGCCAGTCAGCCGGTTGGCTCCAGCCATCGCTGCGACTGCGCTACCTGATATACTCAGGAACCGTCGGCGGTTCATTTCTGTCTCCGAATGAAGCGAAACCCCAGGTGGAGTGAGCGTGCCATGAGTTACGTTTATCTTGCGATTGCCATCGCGTCTGAGATCCTCGCCACGATGACCATGAAAGCAACCGAGGCGTTCACGCGGTTCTGGCCGAGTGCCCTGGTGATTGCCGCGGTTTGCTCGTCGCTCTACTTCTATTCGTTGTGTGTCCGTGCTCTCAATGTCGCGATTGTTTACGCCGTCTGGTCGGGAATCGGGATCAGCGCCGTGACGCTGCTGGGCTGGCTGATCTATGGGCAGAAACTCGACTCGCCCGCGTTGATTGGCATCGGCTTGATCCTCGCGGGCGTACTCGTGATCTATCTCTTCTCACGGACCGTTGAAATTGACCAGTCTCCGTTGCAACCGGAATCCCTCGAATCCACGGCCGAGCCAGAGGCGTAGGCCGGAACAAGTTTTCGCCGTTCCGGCACTTCCTGAGGCCCTCGCGAGACACAAGCCGGAACCGCGTAGACTTGTTCCGGCCTACGCATTACGCAATGTCTGAAGTCTCAAGCCCCCGGTCTCAAGCCTCAAGCCTACTACAGCACGGGCTGGTCGTTGGTCACACAATGCACGGCCCCGCCGTTGTACCACAGCTCGCGCGTGTCCGTCAGGATGATTTGCCGGCCGGGGAACAACTGTCCCAGCCGCTGCCGTGCGTAGTTGTCGAACTCGGCATTGGCGTAGCTCGACGCAATGACCACGCCATTGGCCACCAAGTAGTTCAGGTAATTAGCCGGCAGCCATTCGCCGCTGTAGCGAACGTAGCCCGGAATATCCATGCGCACGACGGTGAAGCCCGCCGCTTGAATGGTTGTGGCGGCCTGCTCGAACAGCGCGGCGTCGGGATCGCTTTGGTCGCGGTACCGGCCCACGACCACCGTGTTGGCGTCCACGAACCGAGCGATGCCGTCCACGTGACCCTCGGTGATGTCGCCCGACGGCACACCTTCCAGCCAGACGACCGTGTTCACGCCGAACTTGTACTTCAGCACGGATTCCAGTTGCTCGCGGGAGAGCAGCGGATTTCGCTGGTGCAGCACGGTCCACGATGTGATCAATGCACCCCGACCATTGAATTCGAGCGTGCCTTTTTCCAGCACGACGGGAACACTCTCGCAAGCGACGCCTTTGAGACTGGCCACGCGGCATGGCACGGCGTCATCCTTCCGTGACGGACCGCCATATCCTCCCCAGCCATCGAAGCCCCAGTCCTGCACGACCAGTCGTGTTTGGCCGCTGGAGTCGGTCTGCTTGACCCATATCGCACCGTTGTCGCGCATCCAGCTCCAGTCGTAGGGCATGATGTGGAATTGAATGTTGCCGAGCGGCACGCCGCGCCGCCGCAGGAAATTGGCGGCTTCGGTCCGGGCGCGCGAACTCTCGACCACTAGATTCACCCGCTCGTATGCCTGCAAGGCCTTGATGATCCCGGCGACATTGCTGCGCTGTGAAACTTCTTCGCCTTTGGGCCACTGCAGCCAAGTGGAATCGTGCTGCTCCCATTCCGCTGGAACGCGCCGCGCGGCAACCGACTGATCCGCTGCATCCGGCACGAGTTGATTGTTGCCGGGACCGCCGTCGAGCAGGTCCACGCCGAGGCCGCCGCCAAGATAGTCATCGCCGGGGCCACCGAACAGGAGGTCGTTGGCGGCACCGCCGATCAACTGGTCGTTGCCATTGTCGCCCGTCAGGAAGGCGGGGCCGGAACCGGCCACGAGCGTGTCGTTGCCATCGTCCCCTTTCAGCAGGACCGGCAGCGTAAGGGCACCGGCGGACTCATCTATTTCGATCCAGTCATTTCCGTCGCCGACTGAGACCTGAATTCGCGAAACGTCTGAGGCGTATTCCTCGCCTTCGATCCGGCCATTGACCTCGGCGATCAGCCACCTCGGATCGTACTCATCCCGTGCCACGTAGATCGTGTCCGCGGCACTCGTACCCACAATATCCCAGGTGCCGTTGTCGAGCAGCGTGGCGGCGAGCAACTGCCGCGACTCCAGCAATTCGACGGCCAGCCGAACAGTTCGCCGAGCAATGCGACTGCGATTCCCGCGACGATCGGGCGGTGTCAGTTTCATGGGTCGTCTCCAGCAATAAAGGTCGGTAAAACACTGTGCATCAGTAACCGACCTCGATTCTATCGATGGCCCACCACGTCCGGCGTTTCCCCGCGTGCGACCCATGTTTCCAATCGTGCTAACTTGCTAGCCACATTATTCGCGCCGTTCAGAGAGGCACGACCGGTAGGCACACGTCGATCCGCCAACGACCTTCGGCGTCATCGCTCCCGTCGGTGCGGTACCGCTCGAAGCGCGGCCCATCGGCGGGCTGATAACCGCTGTGCGGCAGCCAGTCACGCATCAATGCGGTCCACGGCGCGTCAAAGTCGTGGTGTACGACTTCACAGGTGTAGACGGCATACCGGCCCGCGGGAATCGTCTGCCAGTTGATTCCGCGCTCCGGTAGAAAATCGTCCGGAACGATCAGGCAGGCGTCAAAGCGGCACTTGTCTTCGGCGGTAACGTCCGCGTCGTCCCACGGTATCCCGATGCAACGCTCGACTACGTCGAGGCCTCGCGGCCTGGCCCAACGTACCAGGTCATCAAAGGCAGCCTCCAATCCCGGATTGTGGTAAGACCCGAAATGGCGCCGGTAGACGACTCGAAAGGCCGATACGTCTCGGACATCGACGGACCCGGCGATCGACTCGGCATCGCAAGCAACCCGGACCCAATCGCGAACCACGGGTCCGGCACTCAACGAAACGCCACCTGGAACGTCACGGAATTGCTCTCGATACTGCGTGGGTGACACGCCGAAGTGCTTCTTGAATGCCTTGGCAAAGTTCTGCGAACTGGAGAATCCCAGGTCATAGGCCAGCCCGGTGATATCGTCCTGGGGGCGAGAGCGCAGCCGCCGAGCGGCCGATTCGAGCCGCAACCGCCGAGTGAACTGAGCCACGGTCTCTCCGACAATGGCTCGGAACAGCCGCTGAAAGTGAAAGCTCGAAAACGAAGCCGCCCGCGCAATCTCGTCCACCGACGGATTCCCGGCGAGATGGGCGTTGATAAAATCAATCGCCCGACAGATACGCCGACGATACTCGTCCGAAGTTAGTGGATTGGCAACATTCATGGAAAAAAATTCGACCAACACACTGCCCAGACCTCCTCCTTGAGGAAATGCCCCGTCTCTCGCCGAGAACAGGATTGTTCCACCTGCAACCAATTCAAGCAATCCCCATTGCCCGGCTTGAGCGAGCGCTTGGCACACTCACAAGCGACGAACCCCGGCTCGCGCGCTCGGCAGCCTTGCGCTGCTTAAGCTCCAACAGTAGGTGACTGCGGAGCCCCGAGCGCGGCGGCCATGAGGTCATGCGCCGTCGCGTTGCCTGCGTCGAACATGGCCACGATGGTGCCGCCACGCATCACGGCGATGCGGTCGCTCATGCCGAGGATCTCGGGCAAGTCGGATGAAATCATCAGCACCGCGAGACCGCTGGTGGCGAGGCGGCGGATGATTTTGTGAATCTCCGCTTTCGCGCCAACGTCCACGCCTTGGGTCGGTTCGTCGAGGATCAGCAGCTTCGGCTTCGTGGCGAACCAACGAGCCAATGCCACTTTTTGCTGGTTGCCTCCGGAAAGTGAGCTGGCCGGCGAATCCACCGAAGGCGTCTTCACCGCCAGGTCGCGACACAGACCTTCCGCGAGTTGCCGTTCGGCGCCAAACCGCAACCAGCTTGCCGGGAACAGACGCGGCAGGATGCCCAAGGTGACGTTTGCGGCCACGGTCATTTCGAGAATCACGCCGTGCCGCCGCCGGTCCTCCGGCAGGTAGCCGATGCCCGCTACGACCGCTTCACGCGGCGAGCGGATGTCGAGCGGCTTCCCGTCGAACAGAATATTGCCCGAATCGGCGGGCGTGATACCGAACAGGACGCGGGCCAGTTCCGTTCTCCCCGCGCCGACCAGGCCGGCCAAGCCGAGTACTTCGCCCGCGCGGACGTCCAGCGTAACATCGTGAACACCAGCGGCCCGGCAGCCGACTCGCCGCAGCGAAAAGACCGGTGCGCCGGGCTGGCACTCCGTCCCCCGCTCCCGGCCCTCTCCCCCTGCGGCAGGGGGAGAGGGTTGGGTGAGGGGGCGAGGGATCTCGCGGCCCACCATGAGCTTGATCAGGCCAGATTCGTTCATCTCAGAAACCAGATGTGTGCCGACGCTCTCGCCGTCGCGCAGCACGGTGACGCGATCGGCGACCGCGAAGATTTCCTCCAGGCGGTGCGAGATGTAGATGATCCCGACACCGCGTTCGCGCAGCTCGCGGATGACGTCAAACAGCAACTCGACTTCTTGCTGTGTCAACGACGCCGTCGGTTCATCCATAATCATGATTCGCGCGCCGGCTCCGAGGGCACGGGCGATTTCCACGAGTTGCTGTTCCGGCATTGAAAGGAGTCGGACCTCCGTGTCCGGGTCGATGTTCGCGCCAATGCGGTGGAGCAGCTCGCGGGCGCGCCGGCGTCGCTCGGACCAGCGAACTCGTCGTGCCGGCCTCGGCTTCTCCAGTCCGAGCGCGACGTTTTCCGCCACGGAAAGATCGGGAAAAAGCGCTGGCTGCTGATAGATCGCCGCAATCCCCAGTGCCCGCGCGGACGCGGGGTTGAGGCTATGCACCGCCTGTCCGCCGATCTCGATGGTGCCGCCATCGGGCTGGTAGGCGCCCGTGATCACCTTGATCAGCGTCGATTTGCCAGCGCCATTCTCCCCAAGCAACGCATGCACTTCGCCCGCTCGCAGCGAGAACGACACGTCTTTGAGCGCGCGGACGGCTCTGAATGATTTCGTGACGATTTTGACTTGGAGAAGGAATTCGTCCATTACGTTGAGGAATTGGTTATCACCGCGAGGTTTTCTGACCAAGGACAGATGGTCCGAACAGCTTGATCGAACGTCACCAGTTTCGCACCGTGGTGCCGAGCGAGGTGCAGCAACACGGCGTCCGAGGCTTGCCGATAGCCGCGAATCATCGTGCCGATAGTCTTGAAAGTCGGAGCGATCAGCGCCGGATGGTCGGCGAAATACTGGTGCTGGGGATGAGCCACCAACGCATCGAGCAACGCCAATACGGCCTCCGCCGATAGTTGTGTCCCAACAACTTGGGGATTCAACGAGAGCCGGACGAAACCGGACTGCGTCGGCAGGCATGTGGCCCACCCGAGGGCGGACTCGGCCGCAAACCACCGGTGCGCCGCCTCGTGATGCACGTGATTGCTCCACGCGAGTGCGAGCAGGACGTTCACATCCGGCAGCGAGATCAAAAACCGTCCTCCTCGATCGCCTGGCGTACCGCGGCTGGATTGATCGCCGGAGTTCCCGGCGGGACAACGATCACCGGGATGCCATTTCGAGTGATTTGGTGCAAACCGTTAGTTGTCGGCAGCGCCCGGCGAAGCACGTCCGAAACAAGATCAGAAAGGCTCTTGCCCCGTGCTTCAGCCTCAGCGCAGGCAGCTCGATACAAATCATCATCCAGCATTAATTGCGTGGTCATGGAGATAGTATACGCTCGGCCTGGTCGTCCCACCAAGTGAAAGCCCCTGAAGCGAACTCGTTGCACGAGCCGAGTTTTCCAGCGAAGGGTCGCTGTCGTCGGCCGTTGCCAGTTCAACGCAGGAACGCCTCGTGCAGACCGCCGTCGACGGCGATGATCTGGCCGGTGGTCTTGCTCAGCCGCTGTGTCAGCAGCAGGAAGAACGCTTCGGCCTGGTCGGCGGGTGTGATCGGACTCTTGGTCAAGGTACGGTCGGCGTAGAACTTGGACAGCTTGTCCAAGAGGGAATCTGTCGGTTCGTCGTCGGTGTACGGGATGCCGTATTTGGCGAGACCGGCGATGACGCGGTCGCGCGGGAACATCGAACTGCCTTGTACCACGGTGGCTGGGGCGACACCGTTCACGCGGACGAGCGGGGCGAGTTCGAGGGCCAGTTCGCGCACGAGATGGTTGGCGGCGGCCTTCGAGGCGTCGTAGGCGACGCTGCCTTTTTTCGAGACGATCGCGTTGGCGCTGGTCGTGAGTACGAGGTTGCCGACTAGCCCTTGCTCCTTCCAGGTCTTCGCCGCCTCGTCGGCCACGATGTACGAGCCGGTCACGTTGACTGCGAAAGTGAGCGGCCACTTGTCGTCCGGGATGTGGCCCGTGGTGTCGGGCGGCCAGAAGACGCCGGCCGTGACGACGATCGAGTCGAAGCCGCCGTAGGCGAGCGCAACCTCGTCAAGCATGGTTCGGACGCTCGCGCGATTCGTGATGTCGCAGGCCAGGCCGATGGCCGGGCCGCAGTTGGAAATGCCGCTGCCGGCCACTCCGATGCCGAGGCCGTACTGGTCGGTGATTTCCTTGGCAGTCGCCTGCGCGGTTTCCGGTTTCACATCCACGCAGACAACTTGCGCACCTTCCTTTACGATGCGGTGGGCGACTTCCTTGCCGATACCGGAGCCGGCCCCGATGACCACGACGACTTGGCGGGCCAGCTCCTTTTCGGCAGCCATGCGGCGCAGCTTGGCTTCTTCGAGCAGCCAGTATTCGATGTCGAAAGCCTCTTGTTGCGGCAGCGCCACGTAGCGGTCGATGGTCTCCGCGCCGCGCATGACTTCGACGGCGCAGTTGTAGAACTCGGCGGTCACGCGCGATTCGCTCTTGTCCTTGCCCCACGCGATCATGCCCAGCGAAGGGATGAGAAAAACGGTCGGATTCGGGTCGCGCATGGCGGGCGAATTCGGCCGCTTGCAGCGGTTGTAATACTCGGCGTAGTCCTTGCGGTATTGCTCGATGCCCGCGGTGAGCTTGATCTTGATTGAGGCGACGAAGGCATCGATCCTCTCGTCGCTGAAGTCGGTCCTCCTCTCCCTGCCCTCTCCCCCCGCGGCGGGGGGAGAGGGTTGGGTGAGGGGGCTAAGGGTTTCGCTGGCGGCGAGCGGCATGAACAGCGGTTTGATCTTTGTGCGCAGGAAGTGATCGGGGCAACTCGTGCCGAGTTCGGCCAGCCGCGGCGCGTCTTTCGAGTTGACGAACAGCAGAATCTTGGCGTCGTCCTGAATCGTGCCGATGAATCGCTGCTGCTGACTCACTTGCCCGCGCAGCCAGGGCAGCAGCTTGGCGAAGATCTTACGACGCACTTCTTCCGGCAGACTCTGGTGCAACGGGCCACCGAACGCCGCGCGGTCGCCGCCTTTCTCCGTATAGCGCTTTTCGATGAACTGTGCGGCCCGCTCGATGAGGTCGAGCGAACGCATGTAGCATTCCTTGTCGTCGTCGGCCCAGTTGATCAGGCCGTGCTGGCCCATCATGATCCCCGTGGCCTTCGGGAAATCGCGGGCGATCTGCTGCATCGCCAGTCCCAACTCGAATCCGGGCCGCAGCCACGGCACGTAGGCCATGTCGTCGCCGTAGATTTCTTTCGTGAGCTTCTCGCAATTCGCCGACGCGGCCACGGCAATTACCGCGTTCGGGTGTGTGTGGTCCACGTGCTTGGCGGGGATGAACGAATGCAGCGGCGTGTCGATGGAGCAGGCGCGCGGGTTGAGATTGAACGTGCAATGGTTGTACATCGCGACCATCTCATCCTCGACCGGTGTCTTCGGCCCCTTCTGCGGCCGGGTGGCGTAAATCTTCTGCAGCGAAACCAACTTCTCCTGGTACAGCGACGAGAAGTTCTCCTTGCCACTCGTGCGCAGGTCGCCGCCCGACCCCTTGACCCAAAGCACTTCGACCGGTTGGCCGGTGAGCGGGTCTTTCTCCATGAGCTTCGACGACGTGTTCCCGCCGCCGGTGTTCGTGATGCGCTGGTCGGAGCCGAGCTTGTTCGAGCGGTAGACGAGACTGCCCGCCGCGTCGAGTTTCGCCGCTTCGGCGTCGTCCCAGAGGTTGCTGACGTGTTGGTAGGTCTTGGTTGCCATGTTTGTATTGAAGGGGACTCATCGAGGAAAACGATTGTTGATCAACACGATAGCGTGTGCATTCAACATGTGCAAAGCGATTCAATTGCTCAACGATGATTCAGCGGTCCCAAGGCGTTCGTGCAGTAGCATGCGTCAGCCAGCGTCGGTCACGAGGAAGTTCTTAAACTGCCAGGGGTCCTCGCGATCGAGTGAGGGTTCCGGGTGATTGCCAAAATGGGGCTTGCGGTCGGCAAGCGGGGTCCAGTTTGCGGGCAGCGAGAGATTCTTGCCGAGATACGGATTGGAGATTCCGAGCACGTAGTCGTGGGGCAGGTCATCGGGCACGCAGACGCCGCGGCTCGGGTTCTCGATCATCCACATTGCGGCGGCGATCAAGGAAATCGCTACCTGCATGGTCGTGGCGTTTTGGTTCGGAACAAGCCGGCGAGATTCCTCGATGCTAAGATCGCTGCCAGTCCACCAGGCATTGAACGCGTGGCCCATGAGGAGCGCGCCGAGGATATCGGCCCCGCTCGTGATTTCGTTGTTCATGATTCTGAGCTTGGGCTGGAGTTCGTAGTCGTAGCCTCGCAGCTCCGTTAATGAGGCGATGGCCGCATCGCACGGGCAATACGCATAGTGCACGGTGGGCCGATAGACTGCCCGCCCGCTTTCCCAAACCGTGAGGGCGTCGGAAATCGTAAATGCCTCGCCGTGCCGCACGACCATGCCGTGGATCGTATGGTGCGGCACCCAGGATCGGACCCAGGTGTTGATGCCCATGCGGGCGAGGCAGATTTGGTTCCGCGGCCCCTCCTGGTGTTCGTGACCGAACGCGGGAAGCTCCTTTTCGTGCGTGCCCCAGCCCATCTCGGCCGTCGTGGTCCCTTCCTCGCGAAATCCTTCGATGCTCCACGTGTTCACGAATTCGTTCACTTGCTTCGGTTGATCGGTAATCTGGGTGTCCCGTTCGCTGCAATGAAGGACCTTCACGCCCAAGTGTCGAGCGAGTTGGTTGAACTGTCGGGCCTTGAGGGCATCGCGAATCCGTTCCGCAGTTTCGCCGGCGACGCGGCGCTCTTCAAGAACGGCCTGGCCCACGTCGATCAACCCCTGCTTCGTCCAGTGCGAGATCAAACCGGGATTCGCACCGTGTTCGAGCACGGCCGTCGGTCCCGGTTCCGACCACGAGGCCTTGAGCGCCCGCACTTTCATGTGCCGCCAGTAGAGCGTTTTTTCTGTAGGATGTTTCTTGTCGGCGCCCAGATACGGGTCCCACACCTCCACCGACGTGTTCACGTACAGCACACCACGCGCGTGGCACCAGTCGAGCAACACACAGCAGTCGATGTTCCAGGCAAGATCGATCAAGAGATCGCCGCATCCCACGTGCTGGTCCAGCAGCAATGCCAGGTTGTCTTGCGTGATGCGATCCTGCACAAAGTTGCACCCGCGAGCGATCCATTCTTGAGCCTTCGGCTTGGCCGCGTCATCGAAATCCAAAATCGTGACGTTTTCCAGCGGGACGCGCAGGTGTTTGAACAAAATCGGCAACGCACAGCGAGCGACCGCGCCAAATCCCATGAACAGCACTTTACCACGAAACTCAAGCATCAAAATCACCTCCGCACGAATTGTCGAAACACAAAACCGCAGGCCCTCCGTCGAGCCACACCGGCCTGGGGAAGTCTGGGATTGTGCCGACAACCTGGGGCGAATTCAAGAAGTGAAAACCAATGCCGGGGTCCGGCCCGGTTCACAT
>Ga0247727_10009337_pt1 | contig 17826 bp, 18 predicted proteins | sample WisWelCaveWW1625_FD_202498 | JGI IMG/M metagenome (GOLD analysis project Ga0247727, IMG submission 202498) | Biofilm microbial communities from Wishing Well Cave, Virginia, United States - WW16-25 | ecosystem: Environmental > Aquatic > Deep subsurface > Groundwater > Cave microbial mat | place...
AAAGACTCTCCGCAAGTCTCGCGAATTTGAAGATCATATAACCTGGTTGGTCGAGTAGGCGGCGTTTGTCCGCCGTATCGAGACCAACAATTAACAAGGATACTTTTACAATAAGGTAGTCTCGATACGCCCTCGAACAATACTCGGGCTACTCGACCGCCAGAACAAAAGGAGTCTCCATGCAATACATCAACCTCGGCAAAACTGGAATGAAAGTCTCACGCCTTTGTCTGGGCATGATGAGTTACGGCTCCAAAAAGTGGCGCGCGTGGATACTGGAAGAGGAGGAATCAAAGCCGTTTATCAAGCGCGCGCTGGATGCGGGGATTAACTTCTTCGATACAGCGGATGTTTATTCGCTCGGTGAAAGTGAGCGCGTCACAGGAAAACTACTCAAGGAATTCGGCGTGAAACGTGAGAACGTCGTAGTCGCCACCAAAGTAAACGGTCAAATGAGCGACGACGTCAACGACAAGGGACTCTCGCGCAAACATATCCTGGATTCCATTGACAAATCGCTGCAACGCCTGCAAATGGATTACGTTGATCTTTATCAGATCCACCGCTGGGATTATTCCGTTCCCATCCAAGAGACGATGGAAGCGCTGAACGATGTCGTGCGCGCGGGCAAGGCTCGTTATATCGGCGCGTCGTCCATGTTTGCGTGGCAGTTCGCCAAATCGTTGCATGTTTCTGAAACAAACGGCTGGACAAAGTTTGTCTCGATGCAAAATCACTACAACCTGGTCTATCGCGAAGAGGAACGCGAGATGATTCCGCTTTGTCAGGATCAAGGGGTCGGGCTAATTCCGTGGAGTCCGATGGCGCGCGGCTTCTTTGCAGGAGACCGCAAACGCGGCGGCGGCGGCGAGACCGCACGCGCCGAATCTGATCCATTTGCGAACGAGTTGTATTTCCGCGAAGAGGATTTCACCGTAGTCGAGCGCGTCACAGAGGTCGCGAAAGAACGCGGCGTGACCGCATCGCAGATCGCGCTGGCATGGGTTTTGCATAAGCCGTTTGTTCACAGTCCCATCGTCGGCGCGACCAAAATGGAGCATCTCGATCAAGCCCTCGCCGCGCTCGACCTTCGGCTTTCAGAAGATGAAATGAAAAAGTTGGAAGAGCCTTATAAGCCGCATCCCGTATTAGGACATTCGTAGCAAATTATTAAACACGAAGGACACGAAGAGCACAAAGGAGAAAAGATTGTTTTTTTCTTCGTGTCCGTTGTGTCCTTTGTGGTTAAGTATTTCCCATCGCTCAGGTCTTTTCGTTGGTAAAATTGTGAAGTGTTGGACAGCAAGCTGTCCGACTCCAAAGTTATAGGAGCAGACCTTGACGGAAACCCTCAAAATCTTCATCCCGATGGCAGGCTGGGGGACGCGTATGCGCCCGCACACCTGGAGCAAGCCCAAACCCGCTCGTCAGCGTGGCGGGCAAAACCTCGCTCGAACATTTGATGGACATGTTCAAGACCCTGCCTGATCCCGCCAATGTTGAATATGTTTTCATCGTCGGTCCGTTTCTCGGCGAGTTGCAAATCCCCGCGTTCATCAAGGAAAATTATCCCGACCTCAAAGCGCATTACGTTGTCCAACATGAAATGAAGGGACAGTCCCACGCGCTGTGGCTGGGACGCGAACATTTGCACGGACCCATGCTGATGTGTTTCTCGGATACGTTGATGGAGACCGACTTCTCGTTCCTCGCGCAGGAGACGGCTGATTCGGTTGCGTGGTGATGCCCGTCCCTGACCCGCGTCGCTTCGGAGTCGCAGAGGTCGGCAAGGATGGCTGGGCTGGGTGACGCGCTTCATCGAGAAGCCGCAGACAATGGAAAACAATCTGGTTGTGGTGGGATGCTATTACTTCAAAAGCGCAGAGGCACTACTCGCGGCAATCGAAGACCAGATGCAGCGCGGTATCATGCTCAAGGGTGAATATTTCCTCACCGATACGATCTCCATCATGATCGAAGGCGGCGCGAAGGTGCGGACCGAGAAAATCAGCACGTGGCTCGATACGGGGACGATTGAAGCGACGCTGGATACGAATAAGATTCTGTTAGATAAAATGGGTTCGCAGGCTGGAAAGTTTGCAGGTTCGAATGTTACGATCATCGAACCGGTGGCGCTTCATGAATCGGCAGAAATCCCAAAATCAACGATTAGACCATACAATTCCATTAGCGCGAATCGTAAAACCGTGTCTGAAACTTCGATTCCGAAAACATCAATCGACGAGAACTGTTCAGTCACTTTCGTAACCGATTCAACGATGTGCTAAAGACTGACAGGGAATCTGTCATACATCATCCACTGGAATGATTTTTGGCCCATCGTTAGTAGCCATAATCGAAACCCTGAAGGGGTTATCCACGATGTAATCATAATCATGGCCTGCATCTGCGGCAACGGAGAACAACGTTACGAGAGGATCAAGGCCTGTATTGACATGACGATGCGCCCAAAGAGGCGGCACATAGATTATTGTATCAGGCTCTATTATCTCTACCCGGCACTCGTGCGTTTTCTCGTGTTGCAAAATCAACATGCCATCACCGGTGACACCAATATAGATCTCGGCCCTCGGAACCATATGGCGATGCCCTTTTGTCATGAAGTAACGGTCTCTGATTCTACCAGGATAAATGATGCAAGTACCTGCAAGCAAGTGCTCTTCATTTGAAATAGATTTTTGCACAGTGTAAACTTCATAGACCCGTGTATTAGGGTCAACACCACTTATATCTTCATACATTTCCACCAACTCACTAACCGTCCTAACAATATGTGATTCTGCCCCTTCAAGCATTGCTGAATGCCGAGAAAATTTCTTTCTGATAGATGATTCCATTACTTCACCTTCGGAAAATTGTTCGCCGATTTTTTGATTATAAAGTCAATACTTTCGGAAATTTGAATATATTCCTATTACCCCTACATACAGGGAGCAAACAGTTTCAAAATTGGCGGAATACTACCTTGCTTTTTGTTGAATTACTAGTTGATGGGCTTTAGGTGGTTGTCTAGTTCGTCATTTTGTTTTAGAGTGTGGCGTAGGTTTAACCTGCTCACTTGGTAAATTGTTCAATTCTATCTTCTTATTATAATATTTAAATTTGATTATTGAACTTTCCCAAATCTGATTATAGCGTGTGTAAAGATTTGCACCTAATCTGCGTTTATCATCCAAAACGAAGATATGCTTTTTTGTAACATCGCGCCCAAAACTCAAGTCCCATACACACAACACCTCACTATCATACGCAAAGCTAAAGTAGCTTTCGAGTAAGGGGATTTTATGGTAGCGTATTTCTAATGTTCCTACCGGTAAGGTTTCCTGAAGCCAAGTGATAAATTGACGCCGAAATATTAACAGAGCCGCTATTGTATCCATTGGCGTATAAAAAGCCAATTGTTCCAACACAGATGGATCAGCATCTGGATCGTAACAACATAATTCAACCTTTGCGCCTCGGATAAGAGCTTGTTTGACCTCTTCAAATCTATTCACTAACAAATACATTGTCCTTGCTACAACGCGAAATGTAGAACCAGGGAATGCAGATTTTACAATATTTTGTATGGGATAGCTGACTTGATAAACATCTCGCTGGGCAAATATCGCACGAATTCCCAGCTCGTTGCAAGCATCTTTAATGTCATCATTACTATTGCCGAACCCTATAGTCTTTTTTTCTTTTTGAGACTGATTTATTTTTTCACCGATTTGTGGAGGCCAGAATGAAACAGATCTTCCTTGAATAAAAGCCACCACGTAAATCAGAGCAACTATTATAGTTAATCCTACAAACGCCACAACAAAGACTGGGGTAGGTGCTGATCCACCGAATAACCACTTGAGAAATGTTTCCACTACCTTCTCCTCTGTCGATTTGCTATTGCAAAGATCCTTAAAACAAATCCGGAAAATCCGGGGCCGCCATCCCAGCGTCTTGTAGTTGGGAAATAAGTATAGTGCGAATAGATAATAAATCGACTATATTTTTGGCCTCTATGCGAAGGCTAATTTTCGGCTCAGTGTTAGAGGCTCGTATTAACGCCCATCCTCCATTATCAAATAGCACTCGTATTCCGTCAATGGATATATATTTATAACGCTGGCTGAAGTAGCGAGAAATCTTATCAACGACTTCAAATTTTAGTTGGTCAGAACACGGTAGCCTGATTTCCGGAGATGAAATGTAATGCGAAAAATCTGCCAATAGCTCCGATAAATGTAGGTGAGTTCTAGACAAAAGCTCTACAAGCCGACATGCGACAAAGATCGCATCCCCAAAAACAAATGTGCCTTCGTTAAAACATATATGACCTGTTAACTCTCCTCCGATGTCCGCGTTTACTTCAAAAATCTTTTGTAGGATAAAAGGATAGCCTGTTTGAGACATCTTGACTGTTCCGCCATACCGTTCAACATCATCCAACAATCCTTGTGATACTTTAACATCACAGACTATAGTTACAGTGCCTTTATTGTTATTAATTTCCCGCCCAAACAAGCCAAGAAGGATATCCGGAGAAACAATAATACCTTCTTCATCGACAACTCCAATTCTGTTTCCATCACCGTCAAATGCTATGCCGACATCTGCATTGACGCGCCTGACTTCATTGCACAAATCTTGAAGATTTTGAGCTACTGCGGGATCAGGATGATGATTAGGGAATCGGCCATCTGATTCGCAATATAAAGGGATGGTTTCGCAGCCCAGTTCCCGCAAAATGTTCAATATATACTTACCAGCGCACCCATTTCCGCAATCTATTACTACTTTCATTGACTTGCTAATGAAAATTTTACTCTCAACAAATCTAATATAATCTTCCGTAATATTAAAAGTTGAAACCTTGCCTGTATCTGTATCTAGTATAAAATCTTTTTCTGACGCCATTTCAAACAGATGAAATAGTGCTTTCCCAGAAAGGGGCCGTTTGTCAATTTGAAACTTAATACCATTATATTCCGCCGGCGTGTGACTCCCTGTTACCATTGCACTTGCATGAGCATTAAGGTGAAACAAAGCGTAAGACAAAACAGGCGTTGTTGTTTCTCCAATTTCGATGATATTGCAACCTGTTGACAGGATACCTTTTTTTAACATGCAAAAAATTCGAGGTGAACTCAAACGGTTATCCAAGCCCATCACTATCGAATTCTTTTTGAGTCTCAACAGGTATGTGCCAAATGCTTTCCCGATCATTTCAACAACAATATTATTCAGCTCTATATCAGCCAATGCTCGAATGTCATACTCGCGAAAAATCCTGGGGTTCATATTTTTATCTACTGCCCTTAATTATCTCGCCCAGGAAATGTTCAAAAATATCTATTACTCCATGCCCATTTTCTAAGGGCGACACATAATCAACAATTTTTTTAACAGCACTTCGTGCATTGGCAGGACATCCAGACAAACCAACACAACTCAAAAAACCTATATCGCTTTCATCATCCCCTATGCCAAGAATGTTTTCCGGTTTCAATTGTACTGTGTTAGCCAGTGTAAGAATTCCAAGTTCCTTTTTGATGCCCACCGGCAATAAATCAATTCGCGTCTGGGTAACCTGTACATCATAAAGACCAAGATCGTCAACATCAATTAGTTGTTGCATTAAGGTCATGTATAACTCACCAGTAGTAACACCGTTTTGAGGGTATAAGGTAATTGCAACTTCTTTACCTGGTTGGATCTTTGCACTTATTTCACCATGATGCACAGCATTTATAGTTATATTCAAAATTTCTTGTCGGACTTTTCTTACTTTATCCGTAAATAAATCGGAATACAAGAAATCATAGCTCTGAGGCAGGTACACTCCAGCACCCCACTCGAAAATAGCAGGTACATAGCCTTCAATTAGTGTCATCAACGCTTCCACATAAGGAGCTGGTCGCCCGCTACAAAGTGTGATTGCAGGAACCTTGGTTTCAACGTGGGATATGCGATTGTAATTTTTTATTTTTTCCAGTATTAACAACTCATCACCACGAGCTTCTCTCGACAAGAGGCAGCCATCTATATCGATCGCTACAATTTTTATTTCCATACAAATATCACCTTGTTTTTCGTTTTATAGCGTGTAATGCAGCTGAAACAATGTCTTGCACACCTAAATGATATTTCTCTAAGAGTGCATCCGCGTCCCCTGATTCGCAAAAAGTGTCCTTAATGGCAACAAATTCCATCGGTATTGATAAATCATTAGCGATCTCAGTCGCGACAATGCTACCTAATCCTCCATAAATGCTGTGTTCTTCAGCAACAACAAAAGCTCCACATTCGGCCGCAAGAAAATGTAGCAAGTCAGTATCTATCGGTTTCAAAGTATGAAAGTTGGCAACAGTTGCTTTAATGCCCTGATTATGCAGATTTCTTCTTGCTTCCATGGATTTTGAAACCATTACACCGCATGAAATAATTGCCACATCATTCCCCGAACACAATCTATAACCGCGACCAATCTCAAAACCAGTAGACTGTTTTGTAAGGATTGGCACGCTCGATCTCCCAGAACGGACATAAACGGGGCCGCGGTATTGAACAACCGCATTGATGGCTTTCGTCATTTCAATCCCATCTACTGGCACGATAACAGCCATACCCGGTATAGCGGTCATTAGAGCTAAATCTTCTATGGCGAAGTGGGTAGGTCCATCATGCCCAACAGTAATTCCGCCATGAGAGCCTATTAATTTAACATTAAGATCGCCATAACATACTGCCGTTCTAATTTGCTCGTAAGCACGTCCACATAAGAAAATAGCATGCGTAGATACAAAGGGAATTTTATCTGCCAATGCCAAACCAGCTGCAACACCAATCATATTCTGTTCAGCTACCCCTACATTTATGAATCGCTGGGGAAATGCTTGAGCAAATTTTCCGGTACGTGTAGCTAAAGCATCATCCGAATCTACAACAATAATGCTTTCATATTCCTTGGAAATATTAACTAGGGCTTCACCAAAAGCATCCCGAAGAGACTGCATTTCTCCCAGATTCATTTGGCCCTCAATTCAGCCATTGCTTGTTCAAATTCCTTGTCATTGGGGGCTGTGCCATGCCAAATATGAGTGTTTTCCATAAAACTTACCCCTTTCCCCTTGATAGTCTTTGCCAAAATAAGTTTCGGCATCAAAACGTCTTTACAATTCTCCAGAGCAGTGATCAAAGCACTTACGTCATTTCCATCACTTACTTCTTCCACATACCAACCAAAAGCACTCCATTTAGCGGCTAGAGGTTCTAATGCCATTACAGACTCCGTTTGTCCAACAAACTGAAAATTGTTTCGATCAACAATGGCTATTAAGTTATCTAAATTATAATGACTAGCAAACATAGCCGCTTCCCAAATTTGCCCCTCGTTCAACTCTCCATCTCCTAATAACACATAAACTCGATTACTACCATGATCTAGATTTTTAATAGCGTAAGCTAATCCGCAACCCATAGAGAGTCCCTGACCGAGAGAACCGGTAGACTCAACCCCAGGAGTGCTTTTACGCGATGGATGACCTTGGAGGTGTCCTCCAATTGCCCGAAACGAGTCCAAATCTGTGCTTTGAAAATACCCCTGATCGGCCAAGATAGCATAGAGAGTTGGGGCTGCATGTCCTTTTGATAAGATAAACCTATCACGATTGGCCCAATTCGGGTTTTTAGGATCATGCTTGATTTCATGATAAAACAAAACAGTCATGATTTCGACAACCGATAATGAACTACCGGGATGTCCAGACTTTGCGTGATGAATCATGGTTAATACCTGACGTCTAATGTCTCTAGCCTTTTCTTCCAAGTAACTAGGGTTTACGGTACTGGCCATATTTATTCCAAAGAATGTCGATCTAATTTGTGGCGAACTAATCTAAAATTGCAGTAATCCATATGATTCGTTTTTGGGGATAGTTAACAATTATGAGATCAGATGCTGGGTAGGATATACCTTCCTATAACTGTAGTAGCATCAGAAGATTGGACTCTGTCTGTAATATCCAATTCAATTTCTTTTACCCTTAATGCACCAATGTCGGTATTACGCAATTTAGAAATTAACGAAACTATATTCCTTAACTCAGTTGGTTCCCGATTGGCAAATCTGACAAAGTTTATGTAAATATCATTTGTATCAAGCTGCATTATTGGATCTTCCCCAGCCAGTTGTAACTCATTGATGATTTTATTTCGAAGTGTCCCATAGCTATTATCTGGAGAGAATACCTGAACAAATACAGAAGAAGCAACAACATTAATTCCCTTGAACACTAGAGAGATTGGTGCTGTCCAGTTTCTGATGATATCTGTACAAATGTTATTTATTTTAGCTATACGTTCTTCTGAAATTTCGGCACGCTGTTTATGAAATTGGGTACATCCAACAACTGTAATATGCATAGATGATTTTGGATAATAGTATTGGGTAGGCGCGACTTCTTTAATTTTGTTTTGAATAGAAATAATGTGGTTAGTTAAATCTTCATTTTGCCGTTCGAGGATGACGACAAGAGTGAGAACAAATTCAAGATTGTTTAGACGACCACGATCAAAATCAGTAGTTAATATCTGCCCAGAATAAAGTAACCGTTTGCCTTTTTCCCAATTCAAGGAATTTCTCTGATTAGGATCCATAACGTCAATGTTCCTGTAAATTTTCTCCATATTTACTCAATACATAGTAAAGAAAGCAATTGTAAATTTTGACAACATCTGCTAAATATAGCCATAGTTTTTACTCCTTTAATAATTCAGATAGGTTTGATTGAACACAACGAGATAAAATATCTGCCCGGTCCAACGATATATTTTCTTTACCACGCTCCACTTCCGAAATATAAGACCTGTTGATCCCTGATTTTTGAGACAATTCCAATTGTGTCATTCCTAAAGAGATCCTCTGTTTTCTTAAGGCAAATCCAAATTTTTTGGCGGCGAAATGTTGGATATTTCCAACAAAAAAGCCCGTCCGATTTTTCTGAAATCGGACGGGCTTAAGTTTGTTGACCTGTTTTCTTTTCATGATTTATATGCTTGTTAGGATGATTTTATCCGCTGATGCTATAATCATGAGTATATCATGTGAAAACAACCTGGTAATAAAAGGACAGGAAAATATGGATATTGATAATAAATTTTTTGAATTTGAAAAGAAGATGCACGCAGAAAAATCACCAAACATTGCTATTCAAAATTTCAAATACTATTATACCCAACTTATTGAGGGACATACAGGGCTTGTCCACGCATCCGAAGTTCGACCCATTGGAACCATCCCTGATGTAGAAACCATCTCTGAAAAAATTACTCTAATGGGTAAAGTTGCCTTACCTTATGTTGTAAACATCAGGCTAAATGGAGGGCTAGGTACCAGCATGGGGCTTGATACAGCAAAATCATTAATAAAAGTAAAGGAAAATATGTCATTCTTGGATATTGTTGCACGCCAAGTAATTCAACAAAATATCCCGCTTGTGCTAATGAATAGTTTTGCTACAAGAGAGGATTCTTTGGCTTTACTTAATAAGTATCCCCAACTAAGTCAAAACAAATTTTCCCTCGATTTTCTTCAACATAAGGTGCCTAAAATTAAGAAATCAGATTTGTCTCCAGTTATTTGGAGACAAAACCCAGATTTAGAATGGTGTCCTCCAGGACATGGTGATGTTTATGCAGCATTAGTATCTAGTGGCATGCTTGATCAGCTCATAAAATCTGACGTCAGATATATTCTTATTTCTAATTCCGACAATTTAGGATCAGCAGTAGATCCAACCATCTTGGGCTACATGGTTGAGAGCAATGCTTCAGTGTTAATGGAGGTAGCAGACCGTAGCGAAAAAGACAAAAAGGGTGGTTTTCCCGTTTGTCGCCAAGATGGAAGCCTTTTGTTATGGGAAACTGCACAATGCCCCCCTGAAGATACAGAAATCTATCAAGATGTTCACTATTTTAAGTATTTCAATGCAAATAACATGTGGATCAATGTCTCTAAATTAAAAAATGAAATGCAGAAAAACGAAAACAATCTTCGCTTACCCATGATACGCAATGAAAAAACGGTTGACGTTAAAGACAAAAACTCTACACCAGTATATTGTCTTGAAACGGCCGTAGGAGCCATCATTTCAGTTCTTAATGATGCTCAACTTATAAAAGTTCCGAACAGTCGTTTTTGTCCTGTGAAGATGACGAACGAGTTACTTTCTGTTCGCTCGGATGCTTATACACTAACACCAGATTATCGGCTGATTCTTAACCCAAAACGCAAATTTGATATTCCTGTGATCAACTTAGATTCAAGGTATTATAAACTTCTCACTGACTTTGAAACTCGTTTTCCTGAGGAAGTTCCCTCGCTAATTAATTGTAATAAACTGAGCATTGAGGGAGATATCAAATTTGGAAAAAATGTGGTACTTAAAGGAGATGTTCAATTGATTAATTCAACTAATGACCAAGTAGTTCTTGAAAATATTATTATAGCTGACCAGGAATGGCGTGTTTAATTAATGAAGCCAATTCAAAGGTTTTAAATATGAAAACAGCAGAGAGCATTGTCGAGGCGGGTAGTGAGATCAAGGACGCGGCGCTGAGTCGCTCTCTGATTGGCAGGCAGGCTAAAGTCACGGGCCGAGGCGACGGGAACGTCATCCAATTAAATGTTGGCGACAATAGCGAGGTTGTGTTATCGTAATCACTAACGTCCCGAAGGTTTCTTTGAAGAACCCTGTTGAGCCGTTCAAACCCTTCGGGACGGTGCGTAACATCAGTTAATCATGAATACAGTCGAGTGCCGCTCGGATTCGGAATATGCGGAACGTCCGCTTTCTCTCACCTGGGAGGGGTATCATTATGAGATCGCGGAGATCGTGGCGCGCTGGCGCGGTCCCAGTGAAAAGGGATTCCGCGTCAAGACAACCGACGGGCAAGCGTTTGATCTGACCTATCGGGAGATTCCCGATGAATGGCTGGTACAACCGATCTAATTGCTCCAGACGCCGTCCTCGGCGTCTGTTTGCGCCGAGGACGGCGCGCAAAGAGCAACAACATATTATAGGAGGCATCATGCAGGAAGTGACTGATGTGCAACGTCTGTCAAAACGGGTGGCGGGGCTCAAGCCCTCAGGCATCCGCAAATTTTTCGACATCGCCGCAACGATGAAGGATGTGATTTCGCTCGGCATCGGCGAACCGGACTTCACCACGCCGAAACCAATTCTCGAAGCGGGCATTCGTTCACTGCAAAACGGGGAGACGCATTACACATCCAATTGGGGCAAGAGGGAATTGCGTGAGGCGGTTTCGAATCATATTCAAAAACTTTATGGCGTGAAATATGATCCATCCAACGAGATTATCGGGACGGTCGGCGTTTCAGAGGCGTTGTATCTTGCCTTCACTGCCATACTCGACCCCGGCGATGAGGTCATCATCCCCACGCCATGTTTTGTTTCGTATCAAGCGGAAGTCATCCTGGCGGGCGGCGTTGCGGTTGAAATTCCCAGCCGCGTCGAAAATAACTTTATGGTTGATCCCGCCGATATCCGCAAGGCGCTCACGCCGCGCACAAAAGCGATTTTCATCGGCTATCCATCCAACCCAACGGGCGCGGTTGCAACACGCGAAGTGATGCTCGAGATCGCGAAGATCGCGGAGGAACATGACCTGCTTGTCGTTTCAGATGAGATTTATGACCGCCTCGTCTATGACTTTGAACACGTCTGCTTCCCCGCGCTGGATGAAAGCCTGAAGCATCGCACGATTCTGCTCGGCGGCTTCTCAAAGGATTACGCGATGACGGGCTGGCGCATCGGCTACGCCTGCGGACCTTCGGATTTGATCCAGGGTCTCGTGCGGATTCATCAATACAGCATCATGTCCGCGCCGACGACCGCGCAGGATGCCGCGCTCGAAGCGTTGAAAAGCGGCGAGCCGTATGTGCAGGAAATGGTGACCGAATATGATCGCCGCCGCAGACTGCTCGTCGCGGGACTCAACCGCCTCAGCCTCTCGACCTTCGAGCCGCGCGGCGCGTTCTACGCCTTTCCCAACATCCAAGCCTCAGGCATGGACGACGAGACCTTCTGCCAGAAACTATTGGAAGAAGAACACGTTGCAGTTGTGCCAGGCAACTCGTTCGGTCCAGGCGGAGAAGGCTTTGCGCGCATGTGCTATGCAACGGCTTATGAAAAAATAGAAGAAGCACTGCATCGCATGGAAAAGTTTATGAATAGGTATGGGTGAGCAAAGAGATTAGAGTATTGCGGGGCGGACGCTTGGAATGTCGAAGCATGTCCGCCCTCTTTTTATTGCAATGTGATAAATAGACCTCTTGCAAAAGTCTTTTTCGCCACAGAGTATCCATGAACGAAGTTTGCCCCGAAGGATGAAAACCCGTAATGCGAGATTTATCTCGCGGGTGGGAAGGGCGATATGAATATCGCGTTACGCTATTTTCATATCAGATCACAGAGAAAAGGAGTTTTAAGAGTTTTTCTCAAAGGTCTCTGTGCGCTTGCGCAGTCTGTGGCTGTGTCGCACTCACTTATGCAAGGGGTCAAATATTCTTTTGATGAAAGGAACCTCAAATGTTGAAAAGGACTTTGGGCAAAAGCAAATTGGAGGTCAGCGCGTTGGGCATGGGATGCTGGGGAATCGGCGGTCCGTGGACATGGGCGCAGCCGGGCGATGAACCATTCCCCGCTGGCTGGGGGGACACGGACGATGATGAATCCATTCGCGCGATTCATGCCGCTTTGGACATGGGCGTCAACTTCTTTGATACCGCCGCCAATTACGGAGTGGGTCACAGCGAGGTTATTGTGGGCCGCGCGCTAAAAGGCAAACGCGACAAAGTTATCATCGCGACCAAGTTCGGTCATATCGTCAACGAAGAAAAGAAAACGGTTCACGGGGACCCCGACCAGATCATCAAGAATGTGCGAACCGATGTCGAGAACAGCCTGCGCCGCTTGCAGACCGATAACATTGATATTTATCAACTGCACGCCGGGGATTATGATCCTAAACTGGCATTGGAGTTGCAAGCCGTTTTGGAAGAATTAGTTTCCGCAGGCAGGATCCGTTGGTATGGCTGGAGCACGGATGTCGTTGACAGCGCACGCGAGTTCGCGGCTGGCGCGCATTGCGCATCCATTCAATTCCGCTTGAATGTCATTTATGACAACCTTGAAATGCGAAAAGTTTGCGCGGACTTTGACCTGGCGGGCATCAACAAGGGGATTTTGACAGGCAAGTTCAATTCAACTTCCAAATTCCCAGAAAATGACATCCGCTCACGGGAGAATTTTTCCAACCCCGATGCAGTCAAACGACTAAAGATCGTGGACGACATACGCGACATCCTCACCTCCAACGGGCGGACCATGGCGCAGGGCGCGCTGGCTTACATCTGGGCATTGGATCAGCGCATGATTCCAATCCCTGGATTCAAATCCGTGAAGCAGGTGACGGAAAACGCGGGCGCCATGCAGTTTGGTCCATTGACGGATTCGCAGGTGAAAGACGTTCAAGCGATTGTCGCAATATTTAAAGTGTGACATTTCAACAAGTTAAATTCATGCTGATCACAAGGTAATGGCGGGACATGTATTCAACAGGTATAAAAGGAGCAACATAAAATAATGGCACATAAAAAAATCCCCATGGAACACGACAAAAAGATAGCCCTTGTGGCACACGATAATAAAAAACGGGACCTGGTGGAATGGGCAAAATTCAACCGCGATCTCCTGGCGCATCATCAGGTATTTGCTACAGGTACGACGGGGAAAATCCTAGAAAAGGAACTTGGCTTCAAGATCGTGAGACTCAAAAGCGGACCTCTGGGAGGCGACCAGCAGATCGGCGCCAAGATCGTCGACAACAAGATTGACTTCCTCATCTTTTTCTGGGACCCGCTTGAACCGATGCCTCACGACCCCGATGTAAAGGCGCTTCTGCGCATGGCAGTTGTGTGGAATATCCCCATTGCCTGCAATCGAGCCTCGGCTGATTTCATGATCTCCTCCCCGCTCATGGACGGTGAATACGACCGCCTGGTACCCGATTACGAAAACTATACCACCCGCCCATTGGACTGGGGCGAGGAACCCGGTTAATTCTCATCGTTGCATAAAAACAATCCCTCACTGAGAATATTTGAAATATGTCAACTCAACCCCAACTTCTCTGGCAAAACCCTTATTGGCTGAAACAAGCCAGTGTGTGGATTCAATCCGAGACAAAGCGTCAGTCCATCAATATCACTGGCGAAATCGAACAGCCGCATATCTATCCCTGGTCAACTGTGTTGCGCGTGCCAACGAATGAAGGCATGCTTTTCTTTAAAGCCACTGCATCAGAGACAGTATATGAGTCCGCCCTGACACAGAAGTTGGCTGGTTGGTATCCGCATTACATACCCGAACTCGTCGCGGTGGATATCGCGCGCGGCTGGATGTTAATGCGCGACGGCGGCGAACCACTGCGCGCCTTCATCCGTCCGACGCAGGATGTGAAGCCGTGGGAACCCGTCATCATACGATACGCCGAACTACAAATCGGACTCGCTGAACATGTTGATGAGATTCTGGCTCTGGGGATTCCAGATCATCGCCTCACAGCGCTCCCGGCGCTTTACACGCAATTACTCGCAGATGAACCAGGCCTGATGATCGGCCAGGAAAAAGGACTGACTTCCGCCGAGTTTCAGCAATTGAAAGACCTGACTCCGCGCTTCAATCAAATATGCACTGACCTCGCCGCGTTCGGGATTCCCGAATCGATCAACCACGGAGACTTCCACGATGGCAACGTCCTGCTCAAAAACGGACGCATCACGTTCTTCGATTGGGGGGATGCCAGCGTGACCCATCCGTTCGTCTCACTCCGCACCTTTTTCGTCAGCATGGAGATCGCCCTCAAACTCGACGATTACGTCCCTCCCACCCCTGAGATGATCGCCCTGCTGAATCGCTACCTCGAAACTTTTGAGCGCTTCGCCGATAAAGAACGCCTGCCGGCTGCCTACAACCTTTCGCGCCCTGCCGCGTCCATCGTCAAGGCGCTCGCATGGCATCAAGGCATTTCCCGAATGGACGGTTCCCTGCGCGAAGAATACGCATGGATCGTGCCTGAGGTGCTGAGGGAGTTTATGGTGTATGAGAAGATGTTGTCAACGTGATCTTTTGCCATTGAAGCCAAAGCCCTATGAGCGCCTGGCACGAGTCTTTGAGGAGGAAGATGGAACGCGGGGAGGTGGCGAGGGAGGATGAGGAGAGGGAGGTGAACGCGATATGAAAACCTCGAACTAGGAAGGCAAATTGGTCATTGTATTAGATCACATTTTGCTATATACTATCATCGCTAAAATATAAGAAAGGTTATCGAAACGACGAGACTCAATGACGGTGTCTACTGACGTACTTAGTGAGCGTCAATCATGAACAAAATTAAGATAAAGAAAAACATTGAGCAAAATGTGTATGGGCTTCTAAAACACCCCTTATTCCAAGATTGGTTCGGAAGTCAGACTATTCATAAAGACGATATTTTACTCATCAACAATTCTTTCATATTTAGGAAGGATGTAATCACAAACAAAAGCAGGCTGTATGTTGCTCTAAATGTCAAAGAGCTCGAAAGAAGGAAGCCAACGATTTTTATTGCGGAATGGGATAGTTTCAACTCGGAATTCAAGTTGTTTTCCAGAAATTTCCGTGTTCCATCTCTTACATCCTTAGACAAAGCAATTGATGATCAGATTGTAACGCTTGGTGAGATGGTTTTTATTCTGATAGGATATGTGGAAGACAATGTCCAGATCAAAGTTCCTGTTGGTTACGGACCATATAAGACGTTAATGTTGGATCCTGCACTGACGGAGCAAGTGAATATCCAAAATGACACAATCACAATTAAAGACACCTATGATGAAGAGTTGATTTGGTCCGCCATCGAATCCCATTTCTACCAGAGTGACAAGCCGTTGCCAGAAAAAATGCGAGACATCATTGGAAGTGCTATTGACCAGTTAAAGGAACAGTCAATGGCACGTCTAGTTCTTCCCAACAATAATCGTTCCCAAAACATATGTATGACAGATGCAATTGTAAAAGTCCTCAAGGATCAACGAAATGAGTATGCAAATTCGCTTCAAGCTGTGACTCAGCAAGACCTAATGTCCTTAAGACCTGGTTCTTACAATGAAGTATTACGGATAGCCTACAATTTCGCCAGCGATGCGACCACCTTTCTCAGATTAGTAATCAGCATCTGCGATCTTAAGCCAATCGTGCTTTGGGGAACTATTTCCGAACATTATGATCTTTCTAAGGTCTTTCAAGAACTCCCTTGGATTAGTTCCAGAAAGAAACCATCCCTAAAAAACTATGTTTCTGTAATTGGGGATACTAGGAATAGCGCATTTCATAATCTTTTCCCATTCAGAAAATCCCTAGAGGTTGTATTGCCAACATCTGCCCTTCAAAATGCGCGTTTACACATTTTTTCAGAATATGAGAGAAAAAAAGAAAATCAACTAAAATTCCAAGATAAGGAACTTGTTGATGTTTTATTTGAATTCACGCGAGCGCGCGAACGACGTGTTCCATTACGGTTCTGGCAACAGAATCTTCGGGTTATGGAGCGTACTATTGCACTATTTGAAAAGACAGGAGAGGTCCTTAGAGCATTATACAAATATTAAAAAGGAAATGCCATCTAGACTCTCGCATACTTTCATTTATTGCTTTTCCTTTGGAGGAATCTTATGCAATTCGGTGAAAATTTTGTGGCAGCCGTTGTTGGGGCCTTATCAGCCATACTCACCAGCGTCATTGCTTCTTGGGTAAGTTACAGAAGCTTAAGGGCCGAATACCTCGGCAAACACAGATTGGAACTCATAAGCAAGCAAATGGCAGCGTGCGAGGCATTATGGGCCGTTCTAGAGCCTGCTTCGCGCTCAGAGGGAGAAGCAAGAATTATTGTGCACAAAAAAGATCAGCCGTATATCGTTCTATCAGTCGCCAAAAAATTTTATGACGATCTAAACAAGGTTTTCAATTCTACACCAGGTCTATATTACTCACGACAATTAAGGACAGAGCTTTTTGATTTAAGAAACTTTATTATGAAGGAATTTATCTCAGAAGCCAGTGAAGATCAATTTGAAGTTCAAATTTCCAAGAGCAAAGAGGAAAAATTCGATGGTAAAGTGCAACAACTTAGAATTGCGATAAGAGCTGAGATTGGCGTCAAAGACTTGAAAGTGACTAGTGAAGGTCCAATAAATTAATCAAAAACACGTTGAAATTTGTTTATTAAGCGTGTCGTCCACTAATGACTGTGAGAATGGGCACGAAATTAGCCTTGTTTTTTGGATAATTCTAACAATGATTTGTGGACAAATTGTCACACCAATTAGTGGACACTACGATTAAGAAATGGGGGACTCGAAGGCTCTTACAACTTCGAGTTCTGTTTTTATTATTGAATCAACAATCCTTTATTTCGTCACTGGCTGGACGCAGTTAAGTCCATACATGGTTTCCTGGACTTTGCTCCATTCAATTAAAGCCATCAGAAAAAAACATCATGCTACTTGGGCGGACACTTTATTTGTAATGAGACTTCCCATGAACCGCTTGTAGAAATACGCTCCTTAAATCTCAAGTCTGGCACACGCGAGGAATTCCATCGGCTCTACATCGAAGAGGCATTGCCCCTGCTCAAACGTTGGAACTTCGATGTGGCGGCGCATGGTCCGTCACTGCATGATGAGAATTCGTATTACGTGAT
>Ga0247727_10009338_pt1 | contig 17825 bp, 18 predicted proteins | sample WisWelCaveWW1625_FD_202498 | JGI IMG/M metagenome (GOLD analysis project Ga0247727, IMG submission 202498) | Biofilm microbial communities from Wishing Well Cave, Virginia, United States - WW16-25 | ecosystem: Environmental > Aquatic > Deep subsurface > Groundwater > Cave microbial mat | place...
TCATCACTGGTTATGGTACGATCAACGGAAGACAGGTCTTTGTCTTTGCGTATGACTTTACAGTTTTAGGCGGAACGCTAAGCCAGATGGGCGCAAAGAAAATCACCAAACTCATGGACCATGCCACACGTACAGGTTGCCCAATAATTGGAATAGCGGACTCTGGCGGAGCAAGAATCCAGGAGGGAATTTTGAGCCTTGATGGATTCGCAGATATTTTCTATCACAACGAGTTGGCATCTGGAGTTGTTCCGCAAATCACTGCAAGTATTGGGCCGTCTGCGGGAGGGGCAGTATATTCCCCCGCAATGACTGACTTTGTCATAATGGTGGAAAAAGCAGGAACCATGTATGTGACAGGCCCCGAGGTTGTCAAGACAGTCCTTGGCGAAGAGGTATCGTTTGAGGATCTTGGGGGCGCAATAACGCACGGATCCAAAAGCGGCGTTGCACACTTTGTCGCAAAAAACGAGTACGACTGCTTTGACAAAATAAAGACGCTACTCTCATACATTCCGTCAAACAACACAGAAGAGCCGCCGCTTGTTGAAAACGACGACGACCCAAACAGGCTGGATCACAATCTCATAAACAAAATTCCAGAAAACTCGTTACAGCCATACGACATGAAAGAAATAATTCTATCAGTTGTAGACAATCACCAATTTTTTGAAGTACATGAATTGTTTGCGCCAAACGTAGTTGTGGGATTTGCAAGAATGCACGGAAGAACCATTGGAATAGTGGCAAACCAGCCACTGTTCCTGGCAGGGGCACTGGACATCGACTCTTCAAACAAGGCAGCCCGCTTCATAAGATATTGCGATGCATTCAACATACCAATAATCACACTCGTAGATACCCCGGGATACATGCCTGGCACCAACCAAGAACACAATGGCATCATCCGACACGGAAGCAAGCTCTTGTATTCGTACTGCGAGGCAACAGTCCCAAAAATAACGCTTGTAATTGGAAAGGCATACGGTGGTGCATACATCGCCATGGGGAGTAAAAACCTTCGAACCGACATAAACTACGCATGGCCTACGGCACAAATCGCAGTCTTGGGCTCCGAAGCCGCAGTAAAAATCATGAACAAAAAAGACCTTGACAACGCCAAAAACCCCGATGATCTCAAAAAACAACTCACCGACGAGTTCAACGAAAAATTTGCAAACCCGTACGTTGCGGCATCAAACGGCTCAGTAGACACAGTAATCGATCCTGCTCAAACAAGACCAATGCTGATAAAGGCACTTGAGATGCTTGCAAACAAACGCGACAAACAACTTCCGAGAAAACACGGAAACATCAATCTGTGATCAATATGATAAGCAAGGTTCTCATAGCAAACAGAGGTGAGATTGCCCTTCGAGTCATACGCACCTGCAAGGCTCTGGGAATCAAGACAGTCGCAGTTTATTCTGACGAGGATTACAATTCCTTACACGTAAAACAAGCAGACGAGGCATATCACATCGGCAAAGCGGCACCAAGGGAAAGTTACCTAAACCAAGAAAAAATATTGGAATCCATTTTAGCGTCTGGTGCAGATGCAATCCATCCAGGTTATGGCTTCCTTTCTGAAAACTCTGACTTTGCAGAACTGTGTGAGAAGAACAAAATAAACTTCATCGGCCCGTCCTCTGAATCCATGGATCTTTGTGGCGATAAGATGAGGTGCAAGGCAGCCATGCTAAAAGCCAAAGTTCCTACGGTACCTGGAAGTCCGGATATTGTAAAAGATGCAGAAGAAGCCATGAACATTGCAAACAAAATCGGATACCCGGTCTTGCTAAAATCAGTCTATGGCGGCGGTGGGCGAGGAATTAGGCTAGTATCAAATGACAAGGAATTGCGAGAGGCGTATGACACAGTTACTGGAGAATCGATATCTGCCTTTGGCAAATCCGCAATTATTGTTGAAAAATTCCTTGAGAAAACCCGCCACATAGAGTACCAAATGGCGCGAGACAAGCATGGCAATGCAGTCCACATATTTGAAAGAGAGTGCTCAATTCAAAGACGTAACCAAAAGCTCATCGAGCAAACACCATCTCCAGCAGTTGATCAAAAAACAAGAGATAGAATTGGAGATCTAGTAGTTAGTGCAGCCGAGGCGGTAGACTATACCAATCTTGGTACCGCGGAATTTCTCAGGGCAGATAATGGGGAGTTTTATTTTATTGAAATTAACGCTAGGTTGCAAGTAGAGCACCCAATTACCGAATTTGTTTCTGGGCTAGATCTAGTAAAATTACAAATCGATATTGCAAACGGGGAGCCACTCCCATTTAAGCAAAAAGATCTAAAAATGAACGGTTATGCAATAGAATGTAGAATAAACGCGGAAGATACGTTCCTCGACTTTGCTCCGTCTACAGGCCCTGTGCCGGAAGTTACGATCCCAGCGGGACCGGGGGTTCGATGCGATACCTATCTGTATTCAGGATGCACAGTTTCGCCATTCTATGATTCGCTTATGGCAAAGCTTTGCACTTGGGGGCAAACCTTTGAAGAGTCAAGACTCCGAATGCTCAACGCATTAAATGACTTCTATATCCAGGGCGTCGAGACCTCAATCCCGCTTTACAAAACAATTCTAAAGACAGAAGAATACAAAAAGGGACAGCTCTCGACAGACTTTTTGAAGAGATTTGGAATCATTGATAGGCTGACAGAAGACATCAAATCTGAAAAATCTGAAAAGAAGGAGCCAGCACTTGCCGCCGCTATAATACATTCAGAATATTTCAAGAGCAGGGTAAAGAGCCCAACTACAGGTAACCAATCGTGGAAAAACAAACTGGGTTGATAAAATGGAATACAAAATAGAAGAAATTGAAGGAACATTTGACGCCCAAATACTCAAAAATCTAGGAAACAATGAATATGTAATTAAGCTAGACTCTCGAGAGCACCAGTTACGAATTATACATATGGATTCTAGGGGAATCGAGTTTATCCTAGATCAAAAATACCACAGAGTCAAGTATCTTGAAAACACTACGGCTCAAATGAATCTGGTAGTGGACGGCACTCCGATGAAACTAAACGCGAATACCAAGTTTGATGAAATTGTCTACAAAAATACTGGCAGCGGCGGCAGCGCAGACACGCAAACTAATCTTCACAGCCAGATCCCAGGCAAGGTTGTCTCAGTCAATGTAAGCGAGGGGGACAGTGTCAAAAAGGGAGACGTCGTCTGCGTCTTGGAATCCATGAAGATGCAGGTCTCAATCAAGTCGCACAAGGACGGCGTCGTAAGAAAGATAAAGATCAAGGGCGGCGGCTCGGTTGCAAAAAACGACGTCATAGCAGAAATAGAATAGAATCAGTTTGCTTTCTTGAGAAAATCAATTATTTCTTGGTAGTTAGGCTCGACTAGCGGGCTCTCTGAGACCCATTTGTAGGCTATGGTTCCGTTTTCATTTACGATAAAGATTGAACGCTTTGCAGCGTCGTATCCCTTTACGTGCAAAAGATCCGGCATCAATATGTCATAGTCTCGGATGGTCTTGCTTTTGTAGTCTCCAAGCACTGGGTAGTTTAGGTTGAACTTTTCCGCAAACGCCTTGTTTGCGAACGGACCGTCATTTGAAATTCCAATTACCTGTGCTCCGAGATTTTGAATTTCGCTCCATCTGTCCCTAAACGTGCACATCTCGTTTGTACACACGGGTGAGCTTGCGGCGACAAAAAATGACAAAACCACCTTTTTGCCCTTAAACTCGGAGAGCTTTCTCATCTTTAGTTCGGTATCTACTAGCTCAAATTCCGGGGCATTGTCGCCGAGACTTACCATGTATGAAAATTTGGGTTTGTCATATATCAATCATCAGAAATTTTTCTGATCGCAATTTTTTATTCAATTTTTTCCATAGCTTTTTATATAAACAGACTGGGTTGAAGCTGATTTGGTTGGGGAATATGCAGCTAACTATAGTCATGTTCTTCTGATGTTTGGATTTGCTATAGTGGCAGTAGGTCCGGCACTTTTAATATCGCGTATGATTTCGCCTAGAAGACACAGCAACCCAGTCAAGTTCCTGCCAATGGAGGCAGGCCAAGTCCCAAAGGGCGAGGGAAGAACCCACTTTATGATGCAGTATTATGCTTATGTCTTGATGTTCGTTATTTTTGATGTGATGGCAATCTTCCTATATGCTTGGGGCAGCTCTCTTTTGCAGCTGCCAAAGACTGCGACTTTGCCAATAATTGCATTTCTGGCAATAATGTTTGCCGCAATGGCCTTTGCGCTATACCAGTCAAAGAGGAGAAACATATGGTAAAACTAAATACGCATTCAGAGCATAAATCGGGTAAGGGATTCGATTGCTAAAAGACCTCCTAACTCCACAAACCGCAAACGTGTTTATCGGAAAACTAGGAGACGTTCTTGTCAAGGCAATCGACGCGCCACTTGGATATGCAATAAACTGGAGCAGGCTGTGGTCTTTGTGGCCAGTACACATCGAAACCGCGTGTTGCAGTGTCGAGTTTGGTGCAGCGTCCAGTCCAAGGTATGACGTCGAAAGATTCGGAATCATAGAGGCATTCGGATCTTTGAGACAGTGCGACCTGGTAGTAGTGCAAGGAACCATCACAAGAAAGATGGCGCCAAGACTCAGACTTGTCTATGACCAGATGCCGGAGCCAAAATTCGTCATAGCCATGGGCGCATGTGCAATCACTGGAGGGCTGTACTTTGATTCGTACAACGTTCTTCCGGGAATCGACGGAATACTTCCAGTGGATGTATATGTACCGGGATGCCCCCCTAGACCTGAAACCCTCATACAAGGATGCATGCTGCTACAAGAAAAAATCAAGAGGATGAAGGCTAGGTAGAAATTCTGATGAGCACAGAAGAAACAAAACCAGTAGTAAAGGCAGAAGCAAAAGAGCTTCCTGCGTTTGAAAAGTCGATAGCGGACACATTAGAAAAGAAATTTGGATCAAAGACAACAATAGAGTTTGTAAAACCGACAAGAATCCGAGTCAAAGTAAGCAAGGAAAACGTGCTCGAAGTTGCAAAATTCATTCGCGATGAACTGCATTTTGACCACGCAGAATCTGTAAGCGGAGTGGATTATCCGTCCCAGAAAGAAATCGAAGTTGTATACCACCTTGGCTCTTACACAGATCCGGAACTTGCAAAGCAGGTTCTTACACTTGCCACCCGCGCCCCAAGAGAGGAGAACCCAAACCCTGGAAATGATTCTACACGACTTCCAAGTCTTAGGGAAATATTTTACAGCGTAGAATTTCACGAAAGAGAATGTTTTGAAATGCTCGGAGTTTTCTTTGAAGGTCATCCAGATAATCGAAGACTATTATTGCCAGAAGACTGGGCTGACTTGCCACCGCTTCGCAGGGACTTTAAGATAAAGGGAAGATAAAATGACTACACAACTGCCTCCAGGACTAGAAATAGAAAAGCTCGATGAGCGAATAATGACACTCAACGTAGGCCCACAGCATCCAGGATCAGGCCACATGAGGCTTATAGTAAAAGTGGATGGCGACTATATCGTATCATGTGATCCAGATCCGGGATATGTTCACCGCGGCGAAGAAAAGATGGCAGAATACAGAAACTACATCACAAACATTCCGCACCTTGAAAGGCCAGTAATCCACGACTCTTGCAATATCCTGTATCCATATTGTCTTGGCGTGGAGGAGATACTCGGGCTCGAAGTACCAGAGCGCGCAAAATACCTGCGAGTCATTGCATCGGAGCTAAACAGATGCGTCTACACGCAGTACTGGCTTGCAATCTATGGAATCTTTTTGGGGCACTCGACCATGTTTATGTGGCCTGCAGGTGACAGGGAGCTCCTAATCGACGCGCTGGAAAAGATGACCGGCGCTAGGGTAACACATGCATACTTTGTTCCAGGTGGAATAAGAAACGACGTCCCTGCAAACTTTGAAGACATGTTATTGCGACGCGTCGACTATTTTGAAAAACGCATCAAGGAGTATGCTGCAATATTTTATGACAATCCAATTTTGATCTCAAGAACCCGCGATGCGGGAATTCTTTCAAGGGAGGACGCGATCCGACTCGGGACCACGGGCTCAACTCTACGCGCAAGCGGCGTTGACTTTGATGTTAGGACAAAGGAGCCATACGACGTTTACGAGGAGCTCGACGTCAAGGTAAACACGCTCAAGGCAGGGGACTCGTACGCCCGCTCCAAAATACCATGGCTTGACATGTTGGATTCATGCAATATCATCAGGCAGGCTGTACAAAAAATGCCGAAGTCAGGCTCTGTCAGGGTAAAGCTAAAGCCAAACCCAAAGGGCGGAAACACCGAGGTCTACAAGAGAGTAGAGTCAGGACGCGGCTCGCTTGGCTGTTATATCATATCTGATTCCAAGCCAGAGCCATATCGAGTAAAAATGAGCGTCGGCTCGTTTAGAAACTTGATCTGCATACCGTATCTACTCAAGGGAGAAAAACTCGGTAACATGCCAGCAGTTTACTGGAGTCTTAACTACTGGCCAGTGGAGGCTGACAGGTAAATGTCCGCAATCGCACCAAAGTTCCGATTTGGATATTTCATAAAGTCTATTCTTGATAACGCGTTTTGGGGAGTCGTAATACTCACACTGGTTGGCATACCACTGGTGATGATACTCTTGTTCTACATCGAGCTGCCAGTTCTTGACAACCAAAAGCTTCTTGATCCGTATCTTGCCTTCACCATTTTAGCTGATCCATCAAGACAGGTCCCACTTTTGAAATCTCTGATGCAGACTGACTTTTTCAGAATCGTGGCATTTCCAGGATTTGGATTTGCGGCACTGCTTGCAGCAGGAACAATTTTTGTTGAAAGAAAGTTGCTTGCTAAACTACAACTTCGAGTCGGGCCGTTCTACTGCGGAAAAATAGAAGGATTGCTCCAACTCATGAGCGACGGTATCAAGTTATTGTCAAAAGAAATCATAATTCCTGCCAAGGCCGACAAGCCAATCTTTTGGGCTGCACCGGTCCTCTTTGTCGCAACGGCTGCGGCGTTTGTAGCACTAATTCCAGCAGCGGGAGGCGGCTGGGTGGTAGCTGACGTTGATGTCGGAATAATTGCAGTCTTTGCAGTCATTGGATTCTTCCCGGTGATCACTGTTTTATCGGCATGGTCTGCAAACAGCAAATTCCCGTTCATCGGGGGAATTCGCGCATTGCACCAGATGGTCTCGTTTGAAATTCCACTGATTTTGTCGGTTTTAGGCGTCGTAATTCTCACAGGCACGCTCAACCTCACGGAAATTGTTGAAAGCCAGCACACGTTCTGGTGGATTATATTTTTGCCAATTGGCGCAATCGTCTTCTTTATCGCGATGCTCGCAGAGCTGGAAAGAATTCCATTTGATCTGCCAGAGGCGGAAAGTGAAATCGTAGCCGGCTGGCTGACAGAATTTTCAGGGATGATGTACGGACTAGTGCAGCTCGGCTCGTATCTGAAACTGTACGCATTTGCGGCGCTCTTTGTTGTCTTGTTCTTGGGCGGATGGTCAGGACCGGATGTCTGGCCTCCATTCCCAGCAGAGATAGTTGAAAAGGGAATCGAGATGGGTCCTATCTCGGCAAAGTTCCCAGGACTTCCACTGCTTGATCAGCAAATGCTCAACGATGTCTTGTGGTTTGTAATCAAGGTGGTCGGAGTTATCTTTTTCATATTGTTGCCAAGGGGTGTTTTCCCAAGAATCAGAATTGATCTGTTGTTGCACATAGGTTGGTACAAACTGATTGGTCTTGCGTTTGTTAACATCTTTATAGCACTCGGCTTGGTGTATGCAGGAGTACTGGGGCCGGAGGGGATTTTGTAAAATGGGAACTGCGACTGGAATAATCAAAGCACTGAACTCTGGAATTAAACACCTAGCAGTAAAGAGATTCACACTCCGATACCCAGAACAAAAGCTAAAGTTCGTAGGAGACGGATATCAGTTTGATCCGACCACCGGTGTTGGTATAGCGGGATACAAAGGACGACACATGCTCTTCCATGACAAATGCACAGGCTGCAACCTCTGTTCCATTGCATGTGAGGGGGTGGCAGAGGCAATAGCAATGGTCAAGGTACAAGAAGACTGGAAGCACAACAAAAAATCAATCATGCCGCAAATTGACTATGGAAAATGCGTCTTTTGCGGCCTGTGCGTAGATGCGTGCCCGTTTTACGCATTATACATGACAAACGACTACGAATTATCTTCATTTACAAAGGAAGGCCTGATTTACACGCCTGCACAGCTGCAGGTAAAGCCAGACGTGCAGCAAGACGCGGAATTGAAATTTGATAACAAGAGGGGCGCAACACATGGCTGATGCGGTATTTCTGGCACTTGCCGTAATGACAATTGGCTCTGCAATAGCAGCACTTGAGGTACGCTCTCTGATTTATGGCTCCATTGCGCTCATGGGTACACTTGGCGGAATAGCTGGGTTCTTTTTGCTTTTGGACTCGCCGTTTGTGGCAATGTTTCAGATTGCAGTCTATATCGGCTCTATCGCAGTCTTGATTCTTTTTACAGTAATGCTAGTCAGAAGACAGCTCATCTTCATAAAAATAGAAGATCCAAGGAGAAGATATGCAGGAATTGGCCTGATGCTAGTGATGATGATTGCATTGGGTGCAGTCATACTTGGCTCCGGCATCAAAACAATCCAGACAGACGAGCCGCCAGTTGACTTTAGGGTGATAGGCGAGGACTTTCTAATCTACTACTGGCCAGCTTTGATATTGATGGGACTAATCCTGGCATCAGCTGTAATCGGAGCACTGACACTCGCAAGAAGGGAGGATGTAACAAATGACCAACACAATGAGTGATTTCATTATAGTGTCAATTGCCCTCTTGGCAATTGGAATCTATGGAGTTTCTGTAAAGCGAAACGCAATCCGCATGCTCTTTGCCATAGAAATGATAGTCAACGCAGCAAACCTCAATCTGGTCGCATTTGCAAGATTTTTGCCAAACAGTCAGGGGCAGACATTCGCATTGTTCTCAATAGCAATCGCAGCAGCAGAAGTCGGAGTCGGCCTCGCACTGATAATAGTAGCATACAGAATGTACAAGAATGTTGACATTGCAGAATTCAGGAGTTTGAAGGGCTAGTGGAATATGCATTACTGCAGGCAGTCTTCCTGCCCTTGTTACTGGCTCCAGTGGCTTATGTCATAGGAAGAAAAGTAGGCTCAAACGCAGCGACCTGGTTTACCTTTGCAGTCTTGCTGTATTGCACGATTTTGGTAGTCGCAGTGTCATTGGATGGCTCATACTCGGAGCATTATCCGTGGACACAATTCTTTGGTGAGTTTGGATTTGCACTCGATGGTTTGGCAATTCCATTTGCAATCATAATCTATGTTTTGAGCACGATTCTGGTGCTTTATTCCAAGCCATACATGCTTCACAAGTTCAGGGAATTCTACGAAGAGCATACCCACGGACATGCAAGTAGCTCGCATGGGTCTCAAACGACGGAGCTTGTCGAGTCGACAGGCATGACAAGCTATGTTAACCACCAGTCCGGCGTTTACTTTGCACTATACCTTGTATTTGCAATGGGAATGCTCGGAACTGTACTTGCAACAAATCTAATCGAGTTCTACATTTTCTTTGAGGTCATGCTGATTCCTGCCTTCTTTTTGGTTGCCTTCTGGGGCGATGGACCGAGACGAAGAATCTCCCTGATGTTTCTTTTCTGGACACATGTAGGAGCCGTAGTCCTCCTTTTGGGATTTCTGGCAATTGGCCTTTCCGTTGGGAGCTTTGACTTTGCTGCAATTGACGAGTCCAAGATTCCGACAGAAATAGTGACTATGGCCGCTGTTGCAATAATTCTGGGCCTTGGAGTAAAGCTTGCGGCATTCATGTTCCATATTTGGTTGCCCTATGTCCACGGTGCGGCCCCGACACCAATCAGCGCCCTCTTGTCTCCTGCAATGATCGGAATTGGAGCCTATGGAATTTTTAGACTAGTAATAGAATTTTTGCCGAACGTCTACTCTGATCTTGCAATTTGGTTGCATATATGGGGTCTTGCAACGATGATCTACGGAGGTGCGATGGCACTCATGCAAGACGACGTAAAACGATTGCTTGCGTATTCCAGCGTTTCACAAATGGGCTATATCCTATTTGGGATTGGCTCGTACTCTACGCTCGGATTTGCGGGCGCCGAGTTCATGTACGTGACTCACGGCTTGGGCAAAGCACTCCTCTTCATGACTGCAGGGATTTTGATTGTACAATGTGGGACTAGGAGCATGGCAAAGCTTGGCGGCCTTGGGGGGAAAATGCCAATAACTGCAGTATGCTGCGTTATCGGCGCACTAACAATTGCCGGCGTGCCACCGACGAGCGGATTTATGGGAGAGTGGACTCTGTTTGCAGGAGCCCTGGATACTGCAATCAAGGACAACGCGGCAACAGGCTCTGTTCTTAGGTATGTGGTGTTTAGCCTCGGCCTTGTCGCAACCGTACTTACAATGTCATACATGATATGGATGCTAAAACGAATATTCTTTGGAAAGCTTCCAGAACATCTTTCGCACGTCAAGGAGGCAAGCTGGTACATGACTGCGCCGCTGATGGTGCTTGCAGGATTTACCATAGTTGTCGGAATATACCCAGACATCTTCTTTGAGGACATCATTCCGTACATGAAAGGAGTGCTTGGTGCATAATGGTCGAAGCTAACGCAGTGGGGTTTGCATTCGAAGCCAGCGCAGTCAACGCCTGGCTTGTCTGGATTCTGCCGTTTGTTGCAGCACTGATTGTCCCGGCAGTAGGCAAGTTCTCAATGAGGGCCACTGGATGGGTGGCAATAGGATTTGCAGCGGCGAGCGCTCTTTGTGCGGCAACAATGTTTTCAGGTGCACTGGAAGCAAAAGAAATTCACGATCAGGTAAACTGGATCTCTACAATTGGTATCAAGGCAGGAGTCTTGGCCGACCCGCTGGCAGTAATCATGGCAAACGTAGTCGGCTGGATATCATTTCTGATCATGGTATACAGCACAGGATACATGAAAGGCGACAAGGACATAGTCAGATTCTGGTTCTGGATGATGTTCTTTATCGGCTCGATGCAGCTAATCGTCCTTTCTGATAACCTGCTCATGATGTTCTTTGGATGGGAAGGCGTGGGACTTGCATCATACGCACTCATTGGCTTTTGGTACAGGGACAAAGACAAGGACCACGTCGGAGTCAAGGGAAGGACAGTTCTGGGCCTTACAGAATACTATTCTCCAACTCACTCTGGCATGAAGGCGTTCATCATGACCAAGGTAGGGGACATCATGATGCTTGCAGGCATGTTTCTCATTTTCGCATTTGCAGGGACCTTTGGCTTTAGAGAACTATTGCACGATACCGCATGGGCATCATCGATGCAGGCGCAGGGCTTGCTTGTCCCGGCCGCGGTGCTCCTCTTTGGAGGAGCGATAGGAAAATCGGCCCAGTTCCCGCTAAACGAGTGGCTCCTTGAGGCAATGACCGGTCCGACCGCGGTTTCTGCACTGATTCACGCAGCAACAATGGTAAAGGCTGGAGTGTTCCTAGTCGCAAGACTTGGGCCGCTCTTTTTCGCACTCGGGGCTGCAGGATTTTTGGTTGATGACTTTTTCATGGTAATTGCATGGGTCGGCGCAATCACGGCGCTTCTCTTGGCAACGCAGGGAATGGTAAACTCTGAAATCAAAAAGGTGCTCGCATACTCGACAGGCTCCCAAATCGGCTATATGATGATGGCACTTGGAGTTGCAGGGCTATCGCACCAGTTTGTTGACGGATACACCGCGGGATTTTTCCATCTGACGTCTCATGCTATGTTCAAGGCATCGCTCTTCATGGCGGCAGGATCCCTACTGCATACCGTCGGATCACGATTCATGACGGATATGGGCGGACTACGAAAGCACATGAGAAAGACATACGCGTTCATGTGGGCTGCAGGCCTCGGCCTGATGGGTGCGCCGTTTATCACCACGGGATTTTGGAGCAAGGACGCAATCTTTGGCGCAGTGTACGAGTCTGGCAACGTTTGGGCATTGCCACTATTTGCAATCGCAGTCCTGACTGCAGTGATCACTGCCTTTTACACAACAAGAATGATTGGAATGGTATTCTTTGGAGACAAGTCAAAGCACATCGAACACATGGAAAAAGAAGGACACCACATGCACGAGGCACCACTGTCAATGTGGGTTCCATATGGTATCCTAGCTGCCCTGACAATTGGAATCGGTGTAGTAGGCCTGACCGCAGAACATGGAATTCACGAACTGTTCACGGAATATCTTGGACACACGTTTGGCATCGAAGCAGCGCACGAGACAGCAGAGGACAACGGACTTCCGCCGTTTCTGGCAGGAATCAACCCGGTAGCACTGATTGCATCGATTTCGGCATTTAGCATTGGTATCGGCCTTGGATACGTTTTCTATATCGGAAGATTTGTAGACCCAGTCAAGTTCGTAAACTCGAACATTTTCTTTTACGCACTGCACAAGGTAATGCTGAACAGATGGTACCTCAACGCAATTGTATACTGGTGCTTCGTAGTGGCGCCGCTATGGATTGCAAGGGGCGTGTGGCGATACTTTGAGAGAACGGTAATCGATACCGGCATGAACATCGGCCTTGAAAAGGCAGTGGGCTGGGGCGCCAAAGTAGTGCAACAAACCCAGACGGGCATTACACAATCATACCTTTACGTATTTGGAGCAGGAATCCTCTTTGTGGTCCTGTTTTTGTTCATTTAGGTGATACCATGATAGAGATTACTTCAACTCCAATAATTCTGATAGCGATTCTCGGCACAATAGGTATGGCTCTTCCGGTAATCAGCGTACTAAGAAAGGAAAAAGGCTCAAACTCGTTCTACGGGATAATCGCATTTGCCGCACTCATCGTATCAATTGGGTATGTGGCATATGAAATAGTAACAAACCAGATTCCACCGGCAGCAGTCTTCTCCGGCGATGTACTCTCAAACGACTCGTTTAGCGGGCTGTTTGCAATCGCAATGTTGATTGTGGCAATACTGACTACTGCCGGCTCGTTTAACTTTATGCGCGGACAGTCGCATCCTCCGGTGTACTATTCGCTGATCTTGCTTTCGACAATAGGGATGGTTCTTGTCGCGTATTCGACAGACCTTGTAATGCTGTTTGTGGCATGGGAGCTGATGAGCATACCGACATATGTCTTGGCAGGATTTTTGAAAAAGAATCCGAGCTCAAACGAAGCAGCGCTCAAGTACTTTTTGTTTGGCGCAGTGTCGTCTGCAATCATAATTTACGGAATCTCTATTGTTTATGGCCTTACCGGCACTACAAACATCGGTGGGGTGATGACGGGGCTGGCGCAGCTTGACCCGTCGATGATGCCGCTTGCGCTATTAGCAGTGGGAATGTTCATCGCGGGGTTTGGATTCAAGATGGGCCTTGTCCCGTTCCACATGTGGCTCCCAGACACATACGAGGGAGCACCGCCTACGATCACTGCGCTTTTGGCGGCAGGGACCAAAAAGGCTGGGTTTGCGGCAGCACTACGGGTGATAATCATGGGAACAATAGCACTAAACCTAGACTGGACACTCGCACTCGGCGTGATTGCGGTAATGACAATGACAGTGGGAAACATTGCTGCAATCATGCAAAAAAACATCTCAAGAATGCTGGCGTATTCAAGCATCGGGCATGCAGGATACATCCTCATCGGCCTTGCAGTGGCTCCGTACACAGAGCTTGGAATCCAGGGAACGCTGTTCCACGTTTTAAATCATTCCGTGATGAAGGGCGCAGCGTTCATTGCTATAGCAGGAATAGTGACTACGCTTGGCGTTACAAACATTGACAAGCTAAAGGGGCTCGGGCGAAAGATGCCAATAATATCAATAGGCCTTGTGGTATCATTGCTGGCACTAGCTGGTGTGCCTCCGACTGCTGGATTCTGGAGCAAGCTGATTCTGTTTGGGGCCGCACTGGACACGGGCGTTCCGTCATGGGCAGCATGGCTTGCAATAGCGGGCGTTCTAAACTCGGCACTATCTGTGGCTTACTACGGTTGGATTATTCGAAAGATGTACTTTGAGGGGGAGACAGAAAAAAGAATTGCAGAGCCAAAGGCCATAGTCGGCGTGATGGTGTTCGCAGTAATATTCCTGGTTGCAATCGGCGTCTATCCGGATCCGATTATAGAATTTACACAAAACGCAGTGCCGGTTCTCGGGACTTCGCTTATAATTTCAAAGTAGTGAGCCTTAGCAAATATTCTAGGTGCGATTTTGCATCATTGTCCGGAATTACCCGGAGGCTTGATGTCGCCTTTGCTGCATAATCCTTGAGAAGCTTTTCCATGTGGTTAAAGACGTCGCGAGGATCCAAGCTTCGCTTTACTAGCAAGTTGAAGAGCTTGTCCTCGTTTTTCCAGTCTATCAAGTCATCTCTTATCTGGTAAGCAATTCCTATGTTTCTGCCGTATTCAGACAGCGCAGTTATCTGGTCCTCTGTCCCCCTTCCCAAAATAGCTCCGAGCCTTGCGGCCGTCTCAAATGCAGTCGCAGTCTTGTATTCTATTACCTTGAGATAGTCATCAAACGTGAGGTCTTGGCTTGTCTCTAGTCTGGCTTCGAGGACCTCACCTTCACTCATGAGCATTGCGGTGTTTGCCAGATCTTTTGTGATTCTTGGGTTGTTGAGCCTTGATGAAATGTTTAGTATCAGTCCCAAAACAAAATCTCCTGTCAGAATGCTGGTGTTATACCCGTACTTGATGTGGAATGGATCCTTGTGTCTTCTTGAGGTTTCATTGTCAATGATATCATCATGGATTACGGATTCAGTATGCAAAAACTCGACTGCACACCCTGCGACATACGAGTTTTCATCCACCTTTCCAACAGACTCTGCTGCCAAAAGCAAGATTAGAGGCCTGATCCTCTTTCCGCCGTCAATTGCGTAGAGGAGTGGTTGCATGAATTCGGATTTTGAGTAAAGCGTTAGTTCTGACTCTAAAGCATCGTCTATCTTTGCGATGTATTCCTTGTATGTTTCTAAAAGCGGATTGATTTTCAGATTTTTTCGATCCAAAAAACTTGCACCGCCGATCCTTTTTCTCTAGAGTATTAATAGTTGTATGTAGGACATGTCGGATTTCCACTTGGTTTTTCAAAAGAATTTAGGTGCTCCCGCCGGGATTTGGACCCGGGATCTCCGCCTTGAAAGGGCGACATGCTTGACCGGACTACACCACAGGAGCCCGTTTGCATCGACTACTTGAGACCTTAAAATCGTTTTGAACATGAAAGATTTTTTTATTGGCACAAAGTGGTAATGGTATGAATCCGCTTTCAAAAAAAATTGATGATATCATAGAACAAAAAAGCTTGCTAAAGCACCCGTTCTACCAAATGTGGAGTGATGGAAAACTTTCAATCGACTCACTTTCTGGCTATTCCAAAGAATATTTCCAAATGGTAAAGGCAGTCCCGTCCTTTGTTGGCCAGATTGCCAAATTTGCTCCAAGTGAGCTTGTAGAAGAAATCAGGGCAAACCAGGCAGAAGAATCAGAGCACCTGCAGCCGTGGGTGAACTTTGCAGTGGGATTGGGCGTTGGTGATGCTGAAATATCGAACTATACTGGGCTGCCAAAAACAAACAGGGCAGTATCAGAACTATCATCACTAATGACATCACTTGAATCTGGCGCAGCGGCAATGTATGCTCTTGAAAAAGAGATCCCAAAAATAAGCCACACAAAACTGGAAGGCCTTGAAAAATTCTATAGCATCACGACAGAGGATGCAACGGAATATTTCAGACTACACATGGAAGCTGACATAAGACATGCGGCAACATGGGCAAACATTTTGGACAAAATTCCAGAACAAAGACATGACGAGCTTGTCAGAATAGCAGAGAAATCACTTGATGCGCAAAACCATCTTTTGGACAGCTGCTATCAAAGCTACTGTCAAGCTCTATAACTTTTATACACAAAAGAAATCTGTTTTTTGGGGCCCATAACTCAGCTTGGTAGAGTAACCGGCTCATAACCGGTGAGCCAAGGGATCGAAGCCCTTTGGGCCCACACCTTATTCTGTCAACAATTGTTTTAGCTACTGCGTTTTGGAAAAATCCCAAGTAGAGTAAAATCTTGGCGTCAATTCCAGTACTACAGATCCACCGTTTTTTGCAATGTCGATCAGCATCTTTGAAAAACGGTCGTCAAGTGTACCTATGTACTTGAGGCAGATCCTCTCTACAATTGGAACATTTTTTGCAGCGTCTTCCAAAACTGTTGCTGTGGCCTTTCCCTTGACACATTTGTAAGGAAAACTGTCTTCGTCCACAGAAAAATAGACCCCTGGTCTTCTTCGTATATTCTGAATCTTTTTTGAATCTTTGCTTGTTGAGAGAAATATTTTTTGATACACTTTGTCGTGGTAAAACCATATTGGTTGTATGTTTGGCTCGCCATTTTCATCAACTGTTGCCAGATGCAAGTTTATCTTTTCTTCAAGGAACATGTTGATGTTGGCCTCATTCATGACGTCACCCATGCCTTCAGGCGTCCCCTGTATTATTTTCATGTCTGTTTTGTAGGCAAGTTTGGTTATAATATTTGTGAAAATAATTTTGTGTTTTATTTTATCAAGACTAGCGGATGGGGGAATTTAACGCAATTTAAATGAGTTAACGTTAATTCTAATTAGTGAAACTACCAATACGAAAGTTTGTTGTAATTGAAGCACCATCAATATTAGGATTAAAACCAACTGGAGTAGAAAATCTCCCTAAATCGTTGAAAGAAGCAGGCTTTCTAAAAAAACTCTATGTGGAAAAAACGCATCTAGTTGAATCATTTCAATATAATCCCAAACGTGATAATGCAACACATGTACTTAATCCGCAAGAAATTCGTTCCTATTCTTTATTTCTTGCCAAAGCAGTCTCTGCCACTCTTCAAGGAAATCAATTTCCAATTGTATTGGGAGGGGATTGCAGTATTGTAATTGGTAACGTGTTGGCCCTCAGGCGTCTTGGAAGGTACGGATTGTTTTTCATAGATGGACACGCGGATTTTTACCAGCCAGAGGCTTCCACAACTGGACAAGTTGCCGATATGGATCTTGCAATTGTCTCTGGACGTGGCCCTGACATTCTTACTGATATAGATGGACTAAAACCGCTAATTCCAGATAATGACATTGTTCTCTTTGGATACCGCGATGCAAGCGAAGCCGCAAGCTATGGCTCACAGGATGTTAGAGATTCTAACATTAACACTTTTGATTTACCACAAATCAGGAATTTAGGAGTAACAAATGCCACTCTGGCTGCTCTTGACAAACTATCAAATGAACTCTCTGGATTTTGGATTCATCTTGATGTTGATGTTTTAGATGATTCAATAATGCCAGCTGTAGATTACAGGATGAAGGGAGGATTAAATTTTACAGAACTCGGGGAGATTCTCAAAATTCTTCTTAAATCAGGACGAGCTGTTGGAATGGATATAACTATATTCAATCCGGCACTTGACAAGGATGGCATTATAGCACAGAAATTGGTTTCTAGTTTAATTGACGGTTTAATTTCTTAGTATTATACGATTACAAAAAATCATGGTAGACATATTGTAAGCCCACCGATGGCGCTCTCTGCCGTTGTTTGGGGTCAGATTTCCATGTGGGCGCGGGCACATTTGGGACCACTCCATTTCTGGACTTAAACAAGGACTCTACAATATTTTTTGAGCGCCAATAATATTAGCAACAACTCCCTAATC
>Ga0247727_10009339_pt1 | contig 17824 bp, 10 predicted proteins | sample WisWelCaveWW1625_FD_202498 | JGI IMG/M metagenome (GOLD analysis project Ga0247727, IMG submission 202498) | Biofilm microbial communities from Wishing Well Cave, Virginia, United States - WW16-25 | ecosystem: Environmental > Aquatic > Deep subsurface > Groundwater > Cave microbial mat | place...
AATCGCGGGTGCAGCGCGGCAGGCAGATGTTGAAAACGATGTTTCTCGCATGTTGCCGCATCGAGCAGGATCGGCGCGGCGGCGTGAGCGATTATGAGGCGAAGAAGGATTGCGGGAATTGTGGATGATGCGGCAACGACAATGAATGCCAAATTCACAACCCCCAAATCGTCGCTGTCAAATGCGCGTCGGACGGGGGCAAAGCCACATGATCGCGCCGGAAAATTTTTTTATCCCAACTGCGCTTGGGGCGGCGGTCAAAAATGATGAGATGGCCGGAGGCTTCTCCCAAGCGCGTGAGATAGCGCCCCAACTGTTCCAATCCCTTTTTTTCCGTGGCGCGATCTTTATACATTTTCACTTCCAACGCTTCTTTTTGAATCGTCACACCGGCGCGGATCGGCCAGCGGCGCAGATCGGGATTCGTCGTCACGGGCCATTCGATCAACAGATCGGCGCGGCCGCTGCCAATGGCGCTTTCGCGCGCGAGATGGCCGCCGCCGTTGATGATGCGCTGCAGCCATGCGTACAAAATCAAATGCGGTCCCGCCTCTTTGTAGTGATAACGTTCCAACCACGCCTCGCTGTGCTCGCGATAGAACTGTTGAAATTCCGTGAGCAGCTTGCTCATGTCGAGCCTGCCGTCCGGCATCACAAACGATTGCGGCTCGAACGGCAACACGCTTTGCAGCACGAACGACAGCGTACGCGGGATGACTTCGGCGTAAATGGGATTCGCGATTTTGACGTGCGCCGGTGGCCGCGTGATCAAGCCGAGATCGGCGACATAAAGCAAGTCGTCGTTGTAAACATCCGCTTCGGGGAAACTGCCGACTAAAATCGGCTCGATGATTTTTTGCACGCGCTGATCGTGCAAACGCTCCGCGAGAGAATCAAGATGCGTGTCGCGCCGCAAAATGAGCGTTTCTTTCGCCGCGTCAACGTACGCGGCGGCAATGGCCAGTGTGCGGTCGGGAACATCCTTTTGAACAATCTGCCGCGCGAGCGCATTGACGAGCCACGGCTGGCCTTGCGTCAATTCAAACGCGCGCCCTACGGCCTCCTCCATCCAAATTTGTCCGGTTTCTTCCGTATGCTGATGATAAAGCGCGGCGACTTCGGCAGGGCTGAAATTGGCGAGCGTGAGCGATTCGGTTTTGATATTGAACGGCGAGGCTGTGCCCAGCGACTCGCGGTCGGGCCGGAGGCGGGCGCGATATTCGCGGACGTCGCGCATGCCGATCAGCACCACGCTCTGCGGAAAGCCTTGCGGTCGCAATTGGAAGCCGTTGCGCAATTGGTGCAAAATCGCAATCAAAGCCTCATCCTCAACCGCGTCGATTTCATCGATAAAAACAACGAGCGGTCGCCGTGAAAGCTGGGACCATTTATTGAGAACATGAAAGATGCCGTTGGATGGCTCCTTCATGCTGGCAAACACTTCATCGGGCGGGCGCAGCGGCTCCGGCAATTGCGTTTCCGCGGTGCCGCGCAACGAGTCCAAAGCGTTGGCAATCGCTTTCATGGCATCTTTACTGTAGACGCGGCTGGCTTCGATGCTGAAATGAAAAGCCGTATAGCGGCCTTCCTGCGTCAGTTTCCGCGCCATCGCACCAAACAATGTGGTCTTGCCGGATTGTCGCGGCGCGCGAATGACGAAATAGTTTTGCTGCTCAATCAGCGCGCGCAGTTCGGGCAAACGCGGCTCGGGGTCGAGCATATAGTGCAGCTCGGGTTTATTCGGCCCGGCAACGTTGAAGGTGCGTGACATATAATAACTCAACTCGCCAAGTTTGAAAGCGTTCTTACAAGGACTTGTTTTAATATACGTTTTCTGTGGTTAAAAACCAAGCGCCAGTCGGGCCGACTGGGTTACGTTACTTTCATCACCACAAACGTCACGTCATCTTCCTGCGGATGGCCGTTGGCCCACTTCTCCCCTGCCCTGTTGAGATGCGCAATAATTTCCGCCGGTGATTGACCAGCCACTTCGGCGAATAAATTTTTGGCGGCAGGGTAATCGAGAATCTCACCTTCGAGGTTGAACATTTCCGGCAGGCTGTCGCTCATCACCACGATCACAAACTCAAGCGATTTCTTTATTGACAATGCGGCGCGCAATTTATACATTGTCTACGGTTTAAACCGGAGAGTGTTTATGTTTAAAATCGACCACCTCGATCACGTGGCTTTAGCCGTGAAAGACCTCAACCGTTCCGTGCAGTGGTATCAGGAAGTGCTCGGCCTCGAAAGACGCCATCAGGAAGCGTGGGGCGAGGTTCCCACGATGTTGTGCGCCGGCAATACGTGCATCGCGTTCTTTCCTACCGCCACGCCGAATCCCGCACCGGCGCCGCACGATAACACGATTGCGATGCGGCATCTGGCGTTTCGCGTCAGCCGCAAAAATTTCGAGCAGGCGCAAAGGGAACTCCAGAATCGTGTGATTGCATTTGAGTTTGAGGATCACGACATTTCGCATTCGCTTTATTTTAGCGACCCCGATGGGCACCGGCTGGAACTAACCACTTATGAATTTTAAAAAGAGAAAAAGATGAAAAAGATAAAAAGAGATGGGACGATAGTGGTATTGGCGCATGCGGTTGTGGTGTGGTTGCACGGCAGCGCTCATGAAAAGCTCGGGGTTGATACGTTTGCTTGGTTGGGCAATTCGTTTATTTATGTCGTGATCATTGCCGCGCCGATCATGGCGATGATTCTGCTGTGGACGCGGTTGCAGCGAATCGGCATCTGGCTGCTGCTCGGTTCAATGCTCGGCTCTCTGCTCTTTGGCGGATACAATCATTTCATCGCGATCACGCCCGATCATGTGGCGCATTTGCCGGCGGGAGAGGCGCAGACGCTGTTTATCGCCACGGCGGTTTTACTGGGGATCGTTGAAATTTGGGGAGGCTGGATTACGTGGCGCGCGCTTCGCGAAGAAAGCGCAACATAAATGTTGCGCCACAACGATCGCGCGCCGTGCTTCTCTCAAATAAAAAATGCGCCAGTTGTATCTCACCAGATGAAACCCCGACGACGAGCTGGTTGACCGTGTGGAACATGAACAAATTGGGCGTTTTCTTCTCCCCGCGCTGTTGCGGCAGATCCGCGAGCACGCCGCGCAGCCGGTCGAATTCTTCCTGGCCGACTTCGTAAAAGAACGGCAACTCGAAACCGCGAATCAGCAGCTTGATGCAGTATTTGTGGGTGTGTCCGTTTCTGCTCATATACCATTACAAGTTGAATGTTTGTCGCAGACAACGCGCCACACGGTGCAAAAATAACAAAGATTTTCAACAAGGAGAAAACAGAGCAAACAGAGATTAAAAAGCTAAAGAGAATTTTCCAATCATTGCCCTCTCTGTTTGCTCTGTTTGCTCTGTTTTCTCTGTGTTAATCTTTTTTGGTTGCGGCTCGTCCGGCTGATTGTTGAGTTTGGTTGCGGCTGAAAGTCGCGCTATGTTATCTTCGGTAAAATTCATACCCTTGTTATCCGCTACACCATTCGCGGCAGCCGCACCACAAACTCCGTAAACTTTCCTTCCTCCGTTTCCACTTTGATCTCCCCGCGATGCTCCTGCACGATGATATCGTAGCTGATCGACAATCCCAAGCCCGTGCCTTGTCCAGTGGGTTTGGTTGTGAAAAATGGATTGAAAATTTTGTCGCGCACCTCCGCGGGAATACCGTTGCCGTTGTCGCGAATGCGGATTTCGATTTTATCGCCGAGATTTTTTGTACTCACCGAAAGCGTCGGCGAAAAATTATGCCCTTTTGCCGTTTGCTCTTTGCCGTTTGCCTTTTGCTTTTGAAACGCGGCGTAGCACGCATTGTTCACGATATTCAAAAACACGCGGCTGATATCCTGCGGCACGACGCTGAGTTTGCCGATGGCTTCGTCGTACTCTTTCTCAATCGTGACATTGAATGAAACATCATTCGCGCGCAGACCGTGATAAACCAGATTCACCGCTTCGTCCAGCAAATGATTGATATCCGCCAACTCGCGCTGGCCGGAAGAGCCGCGCGCGTGTTGCATCATGCTCTTCACGATGCCGTCGGCGCGCTTGCCGTGCTCGTTGATCTTGGTCGCGTTGAGCCTGAGATTATAGAGAATATTTTCGATCATCTCACGCTTTTCCGGGGCGAGCGTTTCACCTTTCAGTTCGGCCTCGAGCTCGTTCGCCAGATCGATTGACAGGACGGCAAAATTGTTGACGAAGTTCAGCGGGTTCTTGATCTCGTGCGCGATGCCGGCGGTGAGCGCGCCCAACGACGCCAGTTTCTGCTGCGTCACGAGCTGCTGCTGCGTGGCTTGCAAATTTTGCAGCGTCGCATCGAGGCGGCGATACGCGTCGGCATTGTCGAGCGCGATGCTCGTGTACGCGGCGAGGTTTTGCAGGAGATTGAGATGATGATCCGTATAGGCGTTCTTCTCAAAACTCTGAATGGTGATGACGCCCAGCACTTTTTCCTGCGAGAGGAGCGGCAGATAGATCAGCGATTGCGGCTCCGCCGAGCGCGTGCCGTCTTCGAGCAATCGCCCGGCGTCCTGGTACGCGCTGATGTAACGACTGTACTCGCGCCTCACGTCGCCGATCAACACCGGCTGGCGATGCTCGAGGCACCAGACCGGAAACTGGTTTTTATCGCGGGTGTCGCGCGTGTACGGCGCGTAGCGCTTGCCTTTGTAAATGGCAAGATGATATTCGATCTGCTCTTGCTCCGGATGATAAATGCCCACACCAAAGATGGCGGCGTCGGCCAGTTGATTGGCGCGCTCGTAAAGCTTGTAAAAAATCGTCTCAAAATCCAGCGAGGCGGTAATCTCTTTGCCGATTTCGCTGAGCCATTCGATATTTTTCTTGCGCTCGTTTTCGGCCTGCAAAGCCTGGGCTTGCGCCTCAGCAGTCTGCGCCCGCAGTTCCGCTTCGCGAATTTGCGCTTGCGCCCGCTCTTTGACGATCACGCGCCGGCGTTGAATCCGATCTGCCGCCACGACACCGCCAATCAGCGCCAGCGCATAAAACATATACGCCCAACGGGTTCGCCACCATGGCGGCGTGATCGTGATCGCAATCGAGGTTCCGGCTTCGTTCCAAACGCCGCCATCGTTCGAGCCTTTGACGCGGAAAACATATTGACCGGGATCGAGATTCGTATAGCTGGCATAACGCCGATCTTGGCAATAAATCCAATCGGGATCGAACCCTTCCAGCTTGTAAGCATATTGGTTTTTCTGCGGATTGGCGTAGCTCAGCGCCGCAAATTCAAAGGCAAAAAAATTGTCCCGATAGGCCAGCGTGAGCGCTTCGACGTTGTAGATGGCTCGACCAAGATTTACCGATTCGTCGAAAATTTTGAAGTCGGTGATCACCACCGGCGGCGCCGCGGAATTTTCCTCCAGGCGATTTGGGTCAAAGACATTAAAGCCATTGATGCCGCCGAAAAACATCTCGCCTCTTTTGCTTTTAAAATAAGCGCCGGCGTTAAACTCATTGCTCTGCAAGCCGGCAGCTTCATCATAATTTTTAAAAATTTTTGTTTGAGGATCGAAGCGGGACAAGCCGTGGCTGGTGCTCAGCCACAAATAACCATGATCGTCTTCCAAAATTCCATAAACCTCATCATTCGCTAACCCATCTTTCGCGGTATATCGCGTAAATTGTTCCATCGTGCGATCTGATCCTTCGGCCCCGCTGGCAGCGGGACTCAGGACAAGCTTGTTCAGCCCCCCGCCATAAGTTCCAATCCAAAGCCCCGCACGGTGGGAATCTTCATAGATCGCAAAGACCGCATTGTGGCTGAGGCTGTTTGGGTTGTTGGGATCGTGAACGAAGCGGGTAAATTCATTTTTGTCACGATCAAACTTATTAAGCCCGCCGCTCGTTCCGATCCACAACGTACCGGCATGATCTTCATAGATCGACCACACGCGATTGTGGCTGAGGCTTTGCGGATTTTGCGGGTCATTAACAAAACGAATAAATTGCTCTTTAGCACGATCTGATCCTTCGCCTTCGCTCAGGACAAGTTTATTGAGGCCTCCGCCGTAAGTCCCAATCCACAGTCCGGTCCGGCGGGAATCTTCGCAAATAACCTGCACGCGATTGTGGCCGAGGCTGGAGGGATTTTCCGGATCGTTTAAAAAGCGCGTAAAGCGTTTTCTTTTTTGATCAAACCGGTTGAGTCCGCCTTCCGTTCCAATCCACAGCGCGCCGGTGTGATCTTCATAGATGGCGCGGACAACATTGTGGCTCAGACTGCGTGGATTCTTCGGATCGTTGACAAAACGAGTAAACCGCTCGGCTTTGCGATCAAATTCCATCGCCGGCGAATCCGCCGGCGTGTCAAGTCGATTGAGTCCATTCTGCGTTCCAATCCAGAGCGTGTTCCGTGAAGCGGAATCTTCATGGATCGACCAGACGCGATTGTGGCTGAGACTATGGGGGTCGCTCGGGTCGTTAATAAAATGGGCAAAGCGTTCTCTGCCCCGCGCCAGCTTATTGAGCCTCCCGCCATAAGTTCCGATCCAGAGTGTTCCACCTAGGGGATTTTGATAAATGACCCGAACCCGATTCTCACTGAGACTGTGAGGATCATACGGATCGTTGACCAGGCGGGTAAATAATCCGGAGTTTCTATTTGTTTTTATCGCAAGAGAATCGGGCTCAAAAAAATTGAGGCCGCCGCCCTCGGTGCCAATCCACAGCATCCCCGGCGCGCGCGGATCTTCATAGAGGCAGCGGACATCGTTTGCGCTCAGACTATTCGGATCATTCGGGTCGTTGACCAAGCGGGTAAATTCTCCGGAGGCGCGATCAAGTTTGTTTAGCCCCCCGCTCGTTCCAATCCAAAGTACGCCCGCGTGATCTTCATAGATGGCCGTGACATGATTATGGCTAAGACTCCGAAGATTCGTGGAGTCGCTGACAAAGCGCGTAAATTGTTTAGCGGCGCGTTCATCCCGATTCAATCGAGCGAGTCCGCCGTCGGTTCCGATCCACAATGCGCCCAGACGATCTTCGTAAATGCAATTGATATGATCACTGAGACTGTCGGGATTATTCGGATCAATGCTCACACGAGTAAATTTGCCGGCGGCGCGGTCCAAAATATTCAAGCCGTTGCCGGTTCCAATCCACAGTCCCGCACCGCGGTCCCGCCCGTAGCGGGATTCACAAATCGCAAAAACTCGATTGTCACTGAGACTGTGAGGGTTCTTCGGGTCGTTCACGAAATGCGTGTACTGCCAAAGATCGCGATCAAATTTATCCAGCCCGCCGCCAAAGGTTCCAATCCACAGCGCGCCATCGTTATCTTCGTAAAGGGCGCGGATGTGATTATCCGAGAGCGAGTTGGTCTCCGCGGTCTTGTGCTTATAAATCCCGAAGCGATAGCCGTCATATTTATTCAGCCCGTCTTCCGTGCCAAACCACATCAGGCCTTTGTGGTCTTGCAGGATGCACGTGACCGCGCTTTGCAGAAATCCCTGTTCCAGTCCAATGCGGTCAAATTTGATTTGCCGGCGCTGGGCCTGAAGATTTTCGACTCCGATGAGCGACGCCAGTCCGCTTAGGCACAGCAACAAAATTTTTCGCCACATATTTCGACGGTCCTTCAGTATGCGCTAACGATCATCCTCACCGCGGAACTTCTCATCTGTTTTTTAGTCGTATGGAAAACCCGCCATCGTCAAGCAGGCTTCCATCAGATAATAGTTGATGAGATCATCCCCCGTCAAACTCGACGGATCATTGACGATGATCGCCACGCCAAGAAAGACGCCATTTTCATTGATCGTCATAGTAGCATAGACTTCGCCATCGTCAATCACATTCCCCTCGTCGTCTTGCCGCTCGTAAATCCTTTCCATAATTTCGTGGTAGTAAGCCTCATTCGGATCATTGAGATCATTGACGGCGTCGTCATCGGACTCTTTATCTTGAATCCACTTGATGCCTTGCCAATTCTGCTCGCCCCAGTCATCGTCATTCAGCGCTTCCCCACTCAGAATATACTTCTTAAAAGTATCCTTCGTCTGCAGACCGCCGTTATCGATGAAGACGATCAGCTTCACAAAAGATCGGCTGTCCTCGGAAAATCGCGAAAAGGCTTCGACGTAAGTATGCCCGGCATCCTGCTCAATCGCCAAATCGTCGGAGAGCATCGTGGGAATCGCAAAGGTCGCTCCCGACTCGTAGTCTTCATAAACGTCAATGGTTTCGGACGACAACTTGTCGAGGGTTATCTCGGCATCGTCGTCAATGACCTCCGTAATGTACCATTGATCTTCCGGGAGCATCGTCTCATAAACCTCTTCAAAAGAAAGTTCATCCGTTTTATAAAGAGAGAATTCAAGCTGGTCTTGATCAACTGCCGCATCGATTGCCTTGAAATGAACCGGTTCATTCTCGTCGCGCGGCCTGCCAAAAAGAATGCGGCCATTGCTGCCGGCATACGCTGAAACGCGGCTCGCGTCCGTTTCTCCTTGCGTCCACAGCAAATTAAGATTCTGTTGGAGCGGAATGGACCACCACGCTTTTTTAATGCCGCCGAGATTTTGCAACCCTCCATCCACCATGCTGACGACTTGCCCTCCGAAGGTAATTGGAAAACCGGAGTCGCCCTCACGCACGGGCGCCGAGAGCGAAAGCACATCGATCTTTCCCGGATAATTATGCGGGTTAAAATGCTTGAGGATTTCCGACTCGGTTAATGGCGGCAGTTGCTTTTGCTTTAGGCTTCTATCCCGTTCAAAAAGTTTGGTGATGAGCGGCTTCCTTTCCCCAAGTTTCATGGGGCGTTGCACGACGCGTTGCTGAGAAATACCCCAAACTTGCGCCGTCGCCGGCAATGCCCCGCCATAGATTGGCAGCGTGGGAATATTTAGAGACCCGAGCGGCGCTAAAAGTGCAAGGTCGGCATTTCGAAGAAATTTGTGAATTTTCGCCTCAGCCAATTTATTATCTTCCGCAGACTTGAGGATTATCTTCGAGCTGCCGGCGACCAAATGCAAGGCGGTCACAACATAAACCTGTTGGGCATTGGCAGGTTGCCAGGCAAAGCCGATCCCCTCATAAGATTTCCCGGCAATAAGACTTTCAACCCTCACAATCGCTTCTTCCACACTCTGACCTGAAGCTTCAGTTATCATGAGCGCTAAGACCAAACTCAAGAGACAGATTCGCCTTACCACTCCAAGCTGGCTGCGTACGCGGGTAGATTTTTTTGTCGTTAACATAAGGCCTCCTTGTTTATTTTTGTGCAGAAATTTGCCGTTTAATTTTCATCTTTAATCCCGTACTCTGCTTTTTCCTTTTCCGTTAAGCGAGAGATATTCGCCTGTTTGAGCCAATCATAAATCGCTTGGGGCGTCCACCAGAGCTTGACGGTGTTATCGAGTGCGGCGGTGAGAATGTTCCTGCCATTTGGCGAAAAGACGGCGGTCTTGATCTCCTGGTGATGATGTTTATCCAACTTCGCGAGCCATTCGCTTTGCAGATTCCACAGCTTGGCAATGCCGTCGATTGCGGCAGTGAGAATTTGCTTGCCATCCGGCGAAAAAACCGCGAAGCGGATCTCATTATCATGTTCGAGTGGAATGGAGCGTTTTTCTTGCCAATCCCAAAGTGCGGCGGCGCCATCCGACAAGATGGTGACGATTCGCTTCTCATCCGGCGAAATGATCAATTGGCTGACCTCTCCTGTATTGAGGCTGTCGATAAGCCTTCCTTTATCATTCCAAACCCGCGTGAAGCCATCCATTGCAGCAGTAATGATTTGCTTTCCCTGCGGTGAGAAGAGCGCCAAACTGACCTCGACGCCGCCGTGATAAAGGCTATCGATAAGTATTCCTTTGCTGTCCCAAATCCGCGCGAAGCCATCGGTTGCGGCGGTGAGAATTTTCCGTCCATCCGAAGAAAACACCGCGGACTTGGTCACACCCGTTTGTCCGAGCGTTTTAGAAATGGGTTGAGCAGAGGCATTGCTCGGCAAATCCCAAAGTCGAGCGTTGTCATCGATATCGACCGTGATGATTTGTTGCCCATTCAGCGAAAAATCCGCCGAGCGAATCGCATGATTATGGACGAGACTATCAATGGATCTTCCTTGCAGATTCCAGAGCCGAGCGATATGATCCTCTGCGAGAATAAGAACGCGCTCCTCCAGCGGCGAAAAAAAAGCCGCGGTAATTTGATGCGCAAGCGTGAGACTATCGATGAGACTTCCTCGCAAATCCCACAGCCGCGCCACGTCATCATCGGAGAGCGTGAGGAAGCGCTCGCCATTTGGCGAAAAGGCGGCCCAGTTGGCGTGCTTATTAATATGCTGGAGGCGCAGCTCGCGCACATCCCAAAGCTTCGCTGTGCTATCCTTTGAAGCGGTAAGAATGTACGCCTCATCAGAAGAGAAGGCGACGCGCGTGACTTCATTGGTATGCGCAAAATTCGCGATCAGCTCGCCGCGCAGATTCCAGAGCGTGGCGGTGCGATCCTTTGACGCGGCAAGAATTTTTCTTCCATCCGGAAAAAAGACGGCTCGGGTGACCTCATGGTGTTTGTCGAACGTTGCGATCAGCTCGCCGCGCAGATTCCACAGCTTGGCGGTGCGATCGGCTGAAGCGGTGAGGATTTTCTCCCCATCCGGAGCAAAGACGGCAGAGAAAACCTCGGATTTATGAGCGAACGTCGCGAGCAGCTTTCCTTGCAAATCCCAGAGTTTGGCCGTATTATCCCGCGAAGCCGTGAGAACCTTTTGCCCATCCGGCGCGAAGACGGCATCGTTGACACTCTTGCCATGCGGAAGGGCAGCGAGAAGATGCCCTTGCAAATCCCAAAGCTTGGCCATGTCATCCGCTGAAGCGGTGAGAATTTTCTGGCCATCCGGAGCAAAGACGGCCCCAAAAACTTCATCTTGATGCGAGAACGTCGCGCGGGGATTTCCCTGCAAATCCCAAAGCCTGGCTGTGTCATCCTTACAGGCCGTCAGAATGAATTTTTCATTGGGCGAAAAGACGGCTGCGTAAATTTCTTCAGCATGATTGATGGTATCGAGAGGAGTTCCTGCCGAATCCCACAGCCACACGGCGCCATCTATCGTAGCGGTTATAATGCGCTCGCCGCTGGGCGAAAAGTCGGCCCAGTTAACCGCCTCGGAATGCTTGAGCGTATTCAGAGGATTGCCTTGCAAATCCCAAAGTACGGCGGTGCTATCCCTTGCAGCGGTGAGAATGCGATCCTTCCTGGGCGAGAAAACAGCCGCGGTGACTTCGTCAGCATGTTGCAGATTGGCTGCATAAAACGCCGTGGTGTCATGCAGGGTATGAAAAGCCTCGCTCAAAATTTGTTGCGCTGCCACCGGCGGATCATTTTCCAGAATCGCATAAGCTGCTTCGGCAACGCGCAATGCTTTGGTCCGGTCGGTTTTGAGAGTTTCTTTGGCAATAAACGCCAGATTATTGGCCTTGGATTTCTTAAAGTTTTGATCCGACAACCACCACTGCCATCCGGCAAATATGCCGAAAAAGAAAATAGCCGTCACCAAAATTTTGCGGAGCCTGCGATTGCGTCTGCGCTCTTTTTCCCGCTCCATCTTGCGTTGCCGGCTGATCTGCAGCAATTTCTCTTCAGCAACGACTAATCTGCGCATGCCGGACTTGCCCGTCTCCACCGCCACCAGATCCGCTTCATCCAGCCAAACTTCCTTTTCGTTGACGAGAAAACCCTCGATCTTGTTGCCCAACACCCGGGCCGCGCGTTGGCCGGGCCGATCGGAGTGGTGATATTGGTTGATCACCACCGGCGCGAGCGTGTCATGGGTCAGGCTGGTGGTTTCCTGATTGTGCTGGGCTTCGGTGAGCAAGTAAAACTCTTTGCATTTGGCAACGAGCGCATCGATGATCTCCTGCCGATTTTGGTAAGTCTCGCGCAACTTCTCGAGAGTGCAGTTGCCGGCGGTGCCGAGCGCGGTGGTGTGAAAATGGAGCACATCCAGGGCCAGCCCGGAATCGACGACCTCCTGTTGCCAAACCCGCAGTTTCTGCATCTGCTGCTCAAAAAACTCGGCCATGGCGAGGCCTTCTTTTTTGAGCTGCTGATATTGCGCGACGGTGAAACGCGGCGTTGTGGAATTCTCTTTGAGGGCAGCGTTCCACATTTTCGTCAGCAAGATTTGCAGCACCGGCGCGACCGGCGAGTCTTTGTCCTCCACGAGATCGTCGGCGATGATTTCCGGCAGAGTTTCTTCCACGCTTAAATTGTAACGCGCTTTCAAAGCCGGCGTGCGCGTCAGGCCGTGAAAAATGTCGAGGATATCCTTGCGGCGGAGGGACTCCAGAAAAACCGTGGCGCGCGGCAAACGGAACAATTTGCAGGCTTCTTCGATTTCCGGATGATACTCTTTGCGGTAGCCGAGAAGCAGCTTGCCCTTTGGCTGGTCGATCGGAGAGCCGAATGTCGACTGCAGCGCCACGAGAAACACCTCCAACTCCTCCGGCTGCTGCGGATTGGGCCGCGTGTAAAGCTCTTCCACTTGATCAATGATCACCAACAGCGGCTTGCCGATGCGGGCTTCGAGCTGCAACCATTGAGCCCGGAGAATGAAGAGCGCATCATCGTCATGCGGCGCGCCGATCGCTGCAGCAGCGGTGGAACTGGCTGCGGCGGGCGGCGCGACCACCGAGGTTGTGTTGTTTTCCGGCGGAAGGCGCTGCAAGCGATTGATGAGCGCCTCGATTTCCTGCCGAACGGTTTGTTCATCCAGATTTTGCGCTGCGGCCTGCAGTTGCAAGATCGCTTGCCGTCGCGTGGCTTGATCGGCCGCTGCTGCCGGCTCCGGCAACGGCGCAACCGGCACTGGCGGTGGCGCTGCTGCTGCGGCGCCGAGTTTCGCCAGCTTTTGCTGCAGCGCAAACGCCAGCGTGCCGACCAAGCCCTTCTCCTGAATCCGCCGCACGTAAATCACCGTGTACTCTTCTTCAAGCCGGGGATTGAGGCCGGCGTCGAACAATGAAGATTTTCCCACGCCCGATTGCCCGTAGAGCAAAATAATCGGGTCCGATTTGGAATCGCTGATCCGGTTATAGAGCGCGCGAATGTGATAGGAGCGGCCAAAGAAAATTTCCGCATGCGTCCGCTCGTAGCGTTTGAGAAACAGAAACGGCGTTTCCGGCAGATTATAAGTTTTTGGAATCTCCGGCAAGCCGAACAGCGGATTGGCCACCGCTTCCGGCAGGTTCCAATCCTTGACAATTTCCGCGCCTTTGCGGTAGTAAATATCCCACGGAAAACGGTCCTCCGTTTCCTCCATCTCATCCTCCCCGCCTAAATCCCGGTAACTTGTCGTTCCTTTCTTCGTCTTCACCAGATCCACCGCCTCCGCCCAGGCGCGATCAATCGAACGGCCTTCGGCCAGTGCATTGTAGAATTGCACCGAAAGGTCGGTCGCGACCTCGTCATTGATTTTCTGGGAAGTGCCGATCACCGCCGGCACGCCGGCCTTGATCAAATCCTGAGCTTGCTTCTGAGAACAGCAGCCGTTGATGAAGATCAGTTGCAACCCTTTTTGTTTCGCCAGGAACGAGTCCAGCCCTTCGCTGTGGGCAATGGCGTGCTCTCCCGCCGGGGTCTCCAACAACAGCGCGTAATCGCCGGCGTGCCCGCCGTAGTGAAATATCGCAATGCGGTCCTTATATTTCTGCTTCTGGAAGATATCGAAGATTTCCTCCACAGTGGTATTGGATCGGTCCACCACTTCGCAGAGATCGGCCTGTTCGGCTTTTTCCAGGGCCTCGCTGATACGGCGCTTTTCGACGGGCAAATTGTGCAGGTAAGCGCTGCCCTCGACGCGGTCTTGGGCAAAGGCGAGGAAGATGACGGGTTTTTGTGTTGGTTCGCTCATGAGTTCTTATACATTAGGCCCACGAAACACACGAAAGGACGCGAAAACCATTTCTTCCACTTTGCGTTTTGAGATCAATGGTTTTGCCCCCAATCGTTTTCCTGCCAATAGGTGCGTAAATAACTTGACAATGTTAAATCAGGTTCTAATTCTCTGTCTTGGCTTTTCGTTCAAACCAACCTAACATTGTCAAGATAATTACTCCCATTTTTAACGTCATAACAACCTTGCTCCCACCGTCTCGCCAGTTGCCGGATCAATAATGGTCATGCCGGCCAATCGCGCCGGATTCTTCTCACGATCATTGACCACGTCGCGGATGCGAATTTCCTGCACTTGCGCGCCGAACATCTCTCGAATTTTTACGTACACTTCCGGATCTTTCTCGCCAGAATCGCCGATGAGGATAAAACGGCGGCTGGGGAAATTCGTCAGCAACCCGCTGATCTGTTCGATCTTCTGCTCAAATGTGGCGTTACCTTCCACCAGCTCGTAAAGGTCTTCCCAAGTCGAAGGCTCCAAAAGATTCTTGGGCACACTCTTCATGTGAAACGAGCCGGCCGGAAAGCCGCCCGCGCCCTCAATGAGATATTCGGAAAGTGTGCCGTACATCTGCCACGGCCCGCCTGAGACATAATGAAAAGCATAACCCGAATCCGCCATGGCTTGATACCTCGCCGCCATGCCCGGCGCGGCTCTGAACTCACGGAAGAAGGTATTGACGATCACCGTATCTTTGCCCGCGGGAATGTCGGTTATTTTAATCGTGTCGTCAATGTCCGAAATCACGGCAGTGCCCTGCGCCGGGATCAAGCGAAGACGGCCGCGGCCATCGTGTCCGGCAGAGATGACGCGAAAGCTGAGTAAGTCATTTTGCGAGCCTTGCTGTTGCAGCAGCGCCTCGGCCTTGCTTTTGGGAAGCTCGATGATGCCTTCGACAATGCCGTTCAAATCGGTGCTGTCAAATCCGCCTTTGCTGTTTTGAATACGAAAGGCTTCGTTGTTCGGATCTTGATCGAAAGCAAAGCGCACCTCTTGTTTGGAGCGGCTGTCGGCGACCAAGTGTTTCAGGCGGTGGCGGAAGATGGCTTTCTCGCCGTCGCTCAAATGAAAGTGCTTGGCCACAACTTTGGCCAGAATTTTCTCCACACCCTCTCGCGGCGTATGCACCCAAATGCGCATAGGAATTTTCCAATGGTCGCCGGCGTCATGTCCATAAGTGGGATAGATCGTCACTTGCTTGATTTCATTGCGTCCGCTGCAGGCGATGAAAAGCAGCAAGGCGAAGAGCAGATTTGAGTATCGCATGTTTTCCTCCTGATAAGGGTTGTATTACGCGTTTTTTAAGAAAAGGCTTTTTTTCCGCCGAAGATCACCGAAGTCACCGAGAATCGTCGAAAAAATAATTCGGCGACTCTCGGTGTTTTCGGCGGATTTCGGTGGGGGGCTTTTTGTTGCAGCAACTGTAAAAATCAAGTAATGCTCCCTCTGACAAGCTATAATATTTTTCACAGTGGTGTTGAGGCGTTCCATCACTTCGCAGAGACCGCCCTGCCGGGCTTTTGTCCCAAAGCTCAGGACGGATGCCATCCAGTTCGCTGGGCAGGTTGCGCAAGTACGCGCCGCCCTCGACGCGGTCTTGCGCAAAGGCGAGGAAGATGACGGGTTTTTGAATTGGTTCGCTCATAAAAAATGGAAGTTGATTCGACCAGCCTCTGGTTCGCTACTTATTCATTCAATTTCCGGATTTTCTCCGCTTGCTCGGGAAAGAGCTGCCGAAAACGGTTGGCGCGGGGGTATTGGCAACTCCGGTAGTGCTCCCGAGCGAGTTGCAGGTATTGCTCATTTATTGTCCGCCAATGCGATGGTTCAATCATTTCGATTGATTTAGTAGACACATTGAAAGTCGTACCGGTTAAAGCTTGCAGCTCAATTGCATGTTCTTTAGCAGGGAAGTCAAGATCGAGGCCAATATCCCACAGCCGCACCGTGCTATCACTACTCCAAGTCAGGATACGCTTTTCAGCCTGATCGAACACCGCACCCCAAACTTCTCTTTTATGTTTCATGCTCTGGCCGATCTGAATGCCGGTTTCGGCTTGCCACAGCCGCGCCATGCCATCAACACTCCAAGTCAGGATACGCTTTTCAGCCTGATCGAACACCGCACCCAGAACTGGTCGCATGCTTTGGCCGAGCTGAATGCCGGTTTCGGCTTGCCACAGCCGCGCCGTGCTATCTTGACTCCAAGTCAGGATACGCTTTTCAGCCTGATCGAACACCGCACCCCAAACTTCTCTTTCGTGTTTCATGCTCTGGCCGAGCTGAATGCCGGTTTCGGCTTGCCACAGCCGCGTCGTGCCATCATCACTCCAAGTCAGGATACGCTTTTCAGCCTGATCGAACACCGCACCCCCCACTATGTGATCGTGTTTCATGCTCTGGCCGATCTGAATGCTGGTTTCGGCTTGCCACAGCCGCGCCGTGCCATCCCAACTCCAAGTCAGGATACGCTTTTTAGCCTGATCGAACACCGCACCCCCCACTATGTGATCGTGTTTCATGCTCTGGCCGATCTGAATGCCGGTTTCGGCTTGCCACAGCCGCGCCGTGCCATCATTGCTCCAAGTCAGGATACGCTTTTCAGCTTGATCGAACACCGCACCGAAAACATCATAACTATCATGTTTCATGCTCTGGCCGATCTGAATGCCGGTTTCGGTTTGCCACAGCCGCGCTGTGCTATCATCACTCCAAGTCAGGATACGCTTTTCAGCTTGATCGAACACCGCACCCCAAACTTCTCTTTCGTGTTTCATGCTCTGGCCGATCTGAATGCCGGTTTCGGCTTGCCACAGCCGCGCCGTGCCACCACCACCCCAAGTCAGGATACGCTTTTCAGCCTGATCGAACACCGCACCCTGAACTGCATAGTCATGTTTCATGCTCTGGCCGATCTGAATGCCGGTTTCGGCTTGCCACAGCTGCGCCCCATGATAGCTCCAAGTCAGGATACGCTTTTCAGCCTGATCGAACACCGCACCCCGAACTCCTCCGTCATGTTTCATGCTCGGGCCAATCTGCATGCCGGTTTCGGCTTGCCACAGCCGCGCTGTGCTATCACTACTCCAAGTCAGGATACGCTTTTCAGCCTGATCGAACACCGCACCCCCCACTATGTGATCGTGTTTCATACTCTGGCCGCTCTGAATGCCGCTTTCGGCTTGCCACAGCCGCGCCGTGCCATCTTGACTCCAAGTCAGGATACGCTTTTCAGCCTGATCGAACACCGCACCCCAAACTTCTCTTTCGTGTTTCATGCTCTGGCCGAGCTGAATGCCGGTTTCGGCTTGCCACAGCCGCGCCGTGCCATCCCAACTCCAAGTCAGGATACGCTTTTCAGCCTGATCGAACACCGCACCCAGAACTCCTCCGTCATGTTTCATGCTCGGGCCAATCTGCATGCCGGTTTCGGTTTGCCACAGCCGCGCCGTGCCATCATAGCTCCAAGTCAGGATACGCTTTCCAGCCTGATCGAACACTGCACTCAGAACTCCTCCGTCATGTTTCATGCTCGGGCCAATCTGCATGCCGGTTTCGGTTTGCCACAGCCGCGCCGTGCTATCTTGACTCCAAGTCAGGATACGCTTTTCAGCCTGATCGAACACCGCACCCAGAATTTCTCCTTCATGTTTCATGCTCGGGCCGATCTGAATGCCGGTTTCGGCTTGCCACAGCCGCGCCGTGCCATTTCGATCCCAAGTCAGGATACGCTTTTCAGCCTGATCGAACACCGCACCCCGAATTTCTCCTTCATGTTTCATGCTCTGGCCGATCTGAATGCCGGTTTCGGCTTGCCACAGCCGCGCCGTGCCACCACCACCCCAAGTCAGGATACGCTTTTCAGCCTGATCGAACA
>Ga0247727_10009340_pt1 | contig 17822 bp, 15 predicted proteins | sample WisWelCaveWW1625_FD_202498 | JGI IMG/M metagenome (GOLD analysis project Ga0247727, IMG submission 202498) | Biofilm microbial communities from Wishing Well Cave, Virginia, United States - WW16-25 | ecosystem: Environmental > Aquatic > Deep subsurface > Groundwater > Cave microbial mat | place...
CACCTACGTGGTGCCGCCGCGGGAAACGCCGCGGGAAACCCAGGCCGCGCCGGCCTCCGCCCAGAGGCTGTACCTGATTGCCTTCCAGAGCCAGTCGATCTACACCGCGGTGGAGTATTGGCTGGAGGGGGACACGCTCCATTACCGGACCCCGCAGGGAGCGCACAACCAGGCGACCCTGGACCAAATCGACGTGGAGCTGACGGTTCGGTTGAACCGCGAGCGGGGGATCGATATTCGGATTCCGTAAGCGGCCCCGGCACTACATCGCTCGGTCCAGGTCATCCAACCGGACGCCCAACCCGGCTCTGAGGCTCCGCCTTGCGGATTCAACGCGCCGGAGGAACCGCCGGTCATTCTCCAGTTTGTAGTCGAACCAATCCTCCTCCGACTTGAAGCCGATGAGCACGCCCGCGGGCTTGCCGTGGCGAGTAATCACGACCTGCTCTTTCTCAGCGATTCGCAGGTAGCGGGAAAGATCGTCTTTAACTTCCGACAAAGCCACTGTCTTCATTCTGCCTCCGCCCATTCTGAGAGCCAGTCATCGGTCTGCGTCTTCGGGATGATGGCGAGCACTTCAACGACGCCGTCCAACACGTCATAGAAAACACGGAGGCCGCCGACACGCAACCGATAGCCTGGACGTCGGACGCCGCGAAGCCGCTTGATCCGGCTCTTGCTGATCCTCGTCGGCTGGTGGCGAAGGTGTCTATCCATTTCGGTCCTCACCATTGCTCGGAAATGAGCGTCCAGCCGCTTGAGATCTTTGACTGCCTCCGGCGCCAGGACGATGCTGTGACGCAATCTGGCTATAGTATAGCCAGATTTGGAACTTGGCTGCAACCATCCAGCAACCCCGCCTCCCTTCTTCGAGAATTTACCTGCTCTTGAACTTGGCTTGGCCGGAGCTTGAGGTCCTGACCAGGCAGCGGGCTTATACTGATTGTGAGCGGTGAGCGTTATGCCCCGGGAAGCCTCGAAGTCCCTTCGCTTGCGGCCCGGTCACCGGCTGCTGCTCATCTTCGCGGCCACCATTCTGGCGCCGGGAGTTCTGCTCGGTTTCTTCGGCCTGCGGGCGCTGATTCAGGAGAGGCGGCTGGCGGATCAGCAGATCCGCGAAAGGGTGCAGGTGTATTCGGAGACGGTGACGCACCGTCTCGAGCTGGAGCTTTCGGAATGGCAGCGCGCCGCCGACCAGATCATCCAGGCCGGCCCGACCAATGCCGCGCTTTGGCCCCTGCGGGTGCGCCAGGCAGTGGCGGCGCCGGGCTCCGCTGTGGTGCTCCTCAGAGACAGGGGCCGGATACAAGCCTTGCCATCGGGGCAGTTGCTCTTTCTTCCCTCAGCAGCCCGGGAAGCGGTTGCCCTCAGACAACAGCCGTTGCCCCTGCTGGCTGAGGCCGAGTGGCTCGAGTTGCGGGACAAGAATTACAAGCAGGCCATCGCGCGCTATCGGCAGTTGCTCGCTGCCGCCAAACCAGGCCAAGGCGCCTGGGCGCTCCATCGCCTGGCAAGAAGCCTGAAAAAGGCCGGCCGAATCGAGGAAGCGATCGCGACCTTCGGTCTCCTCGAGAAGGAACCCCGAGTTCTGATCGGCTCGCTCCCCTCGGACCTGTTGGCGCTTTATGAGATCGTCCTGCTGGAAGATCAACCCGGCAATCCGCGGAAGCGAACCAGCACCGCGCTTCGTCTCTATCACAACCTGGTGAACGGCGCCTGGCAACTGCAGAAGCCGAGCTATCTTTTCTACTCCGAGCGCGTTCGCGAAATGCTGCCGCGAAGCGACGAAACCACGCGCCTCGAGCAGGCGGAACGACAGAAGCTGGCCTTGAGCCATGCCGCAGAGCGTTTCCTGGAGGAGCCCCGGTCGTTTCTAGCCACCCAGGAGACCTACTGCCTCTCCTTCTGGCGCTCGGAACCCTTTGTGGCCATCGTTCTCGCGGAATCTTATCTCCGCTCCGATGCCTGGCCCTCGGCGTTCCGCCCAGAGAGCCAGGGTTTCGGCTATTCGCTGACTGCCCCCGGCGGCCGCGTCCTGTTTGGCCGAGCGCCGGAGAATCGCAAGTGGCTGATCACCCACAGCCTGCCGAGGCCCGAACTGCCTCTGCTGGTCGAAACCTGGCCCCGCGATCCGGCCGCCCTTCAGGAAAAGTTGGGCCTGCGACAGAATCTCTACCTCGGAATGCTTGGGGTTGTCGTCACGCTGCTGGCCTTCGGGGGCTATCTCACTGCCCGCACGGTCAGGACGGAGCTGGCCGTGGCGCAGATGAAGTCGGATTTTGTCTCCACGGTTTCCCATGAGTTCCGCTCCCCTCTGGCCGGCATCACCCAGTTGGCCGAAATGCTGCGGGACGGGCGGGTGAAGTCAGACGAGCGCCGGCAGCAGGACTACTACGAGATGATCGTCAACGAGAGCCAGCGGCTGAGGCGGCTGGTCGAAAACGTCCTGGATTTTTCCCGGATGGAAGAAGGACGGAAGCAATACCGGTTCGGGCCATTCGAGCCAGGTCCGTGGCTGCGACGAGTGGTCGGCGACTTCCAGGCTGAGATCGCCCCGGCGGGACTCAGCCTTGTCGCCCGCATCCCAGAGGACCTGCCCACCCTGGAGGGAGATCCGGAAGCGCTGGCCACCGCGGTTCACAATCTGCTGGACAACGCGGTCAAATACTCCTGCGATTCGAAGAATTCGAAGATCGTCTGGCTGGAAACGAGCGCCAATGGCCATGACCTCACCATCTCAGTTCGCGATCGCGGGGTCGGCATCCGCGAGGAGGATCGGGCGCGCATCTTTGAGAAGTTCTACCGCGGCGGCGAGCTGCGGGAGCAGGTAAAGGGAGCGGGCCTGGGCCTGAGCCTGGTTCAGCACATCGTCGCGGCTCACGGAGGCGCCGTGGATTTCTCGAGCCGGCAGGGCGAGGGAAGCACCTTCAGCATCCATCTCAAGACGGCGAAATGAGTCTATGACACGCATCCTGCTGGTGGAGGACGAGCCCACCATCGCCGCCGGCGTGCGGGATGATCTCGAGCTGGAAGGCTACTCGGTGGAAGTCGTGACCGATGGAGCCTCTGCCGCCACCAAAGGCCTCCAGGGCCAATATGATCTGATCCTGCTGGACGTTATGCTCCCCGCCAAGGACGGCTTCACCGTGTGCCGGGAGCTTCGGGCGGCGGGCGTACGCACCCCGGTCGTCATGCTGACGGCGCGAGGGCAGGAAGTGGATAAGGTGCTGGGGCTCGAGCTCGGGGCCGATGATTACATCACCAAGCCCTTCAGCCGGCGCGAATTACAGGCCCGGGTCAAGGCGGCCCTGCGGCGCGGCGTCATCACCTCCGAGCAGCCGGCCCAGGTCTACGAATTCGACGACATCAGAATCGACTTCGGCCGCTGCCAGGCCTGGCGCGGCAGCCGCCCGATCGACTTCACCGCCCAGGAGTTCAAATTGCTCCGCGCCCTGCTGGCTCATCGCGGCCAGGTGCTCACGCTGGATCAGTTGGCCCGGCAGGTGTGGGGCGAGAGCGCGTTCATTTCCGACCGCGTCATCTACACCCACATGAACAACCTGCGGAACAAGATGGAGGCCGATCCGCAGAAGCCGCGCCACCTCATTACGGTGCGCGGCATGGGTTACCGGTTCGATTATTGACGCAAACTTTACCGGAATTTGACCCGCCGCCAGGCTCGAATCCGTAGACTGGGGCCTCCGGAGGTACGAAGCCCGTGAAACCAATTCTTGTGACTCTGGCATTCGGCGCGCTCCTGGTGATGGCCGGCGCCCAGCAACGAGCGACCACGCCGGAGGCGCTGTTTGGCGCCGCCATCCATCAGGAGGAGGCCGAGGGCAACCTCGAAGCGGCCATCGCGACGTACAAGCAGTTCCTGGCCCGGCACGCTAGCAACCGGCCACTGGCAGCCAAAGCGCAGCTCCACCTGGGGCTGTGCTACGAGAAGCTGGGCAACGCCGAGGCCCGCAAGGCCTATGAGCGGGTCTTGAGCGAGTACCCGGAGCAGCCCGAGCCGGCGAGCCAGGCCCGCGCCCGGCTGGCGGCCCTCGGGCCGGTTAAGCCCTCCGACAGCCGCGGCGCCGGCGAGAAGGCCGTCCTCATCAAGGAACTGCGACTCGAGTCCAGCCAGGAACCCCATGCCCTTTCCCCGGACGGGAACAAGATTGCTTACACAAAACGGGGCGGCAACCTGGTTGTCAGAGACCTCGTCTCGGGTGCGGAGAAACAGGTCACGAACGTAGGGATCGGATATGCAATCGGGCCGGTCTGGTCTCCCGACGGGAAAAAGATCGTCTACACGCACTGGCAGGAGGGGAATTTCTGGAAATACGAGATGCGAATTGTTTCCCTCGAAACCGGCGAAGACCAGCACCGGGAGATCAATGGACAGCCGTACGACTGGTCGAAGGACGGCCGCTTCATTCTTTACGGTGAAGGCGCCGTGGAAAAGCGTCGCGCGACGCTCAACCTCCTACCGGTAGAAGGCGGACCCATCCGCGAGATCATGAGCCGAGACGCCTCGAAACAGACAGGGAGAGTCACTGGCTTGCGATTGTCACTCGACGGCAAGTACGTCGCCTATTCACGCGAAAACGATCGAACGTCCAACCTGTTTCTTCTCCCTGCCCAGGGAGGAGAACCCATCCGAATCACCGAAGGTCCCTTCTACGACTACGACCCGATCTGGGCCCCGGACGCGAAGATGCTTCTCTTCGTCAGCAATCGGTCCCTGGGCCGCTTCGACCTGTGGGGCGTGCGCGTTCTTGACGCCAAGGCCTCCGGTGAGCCGTTTATCATCAAGCCCGATCTTGGCCGCGTCCGATTGTTTTCTCTAACCGAGGATGGCCGCCTCCTGTTCTCCCGGAGCGAACAACGCGACCAGATCTACCTGACTGAAATCGACCCGGAGACAGGTCAGGCCGTCGGGGACGCGGTCCGCTTGACGAAGGATTCTGTCCGCAACTGGCGCCCCACCTGGTCTCCTGACGGCAAGCGGATCGCCTACACCACGAGCGGCCTTCGTGTGATGTCTGCCGACGGGAGCAACGACCGGGAGCTTGCCAGCGTGGATATTCTTATGGGTCCATTCGCTTGGGCTCCCGACAACGACCACATCTATTTCGCCGAGAGGCGCGCAGGAAGCGGGACGGGCATCTACTCGATCTCCGTGTCAACGAAAGAGATCAAGCCCGTGCTTCTGGATCAGGAAATCCTCGGGCATGTGGTCTGTTCCCCCGACGGCAAGCGGCTGGCCTTCATAAAAGGTTTGCAGAACTGGCAGATCTACCTGACCGACATCGATGGAAAGAACCTCCGGCAGGTCACCTTCGAAACCCGCACCAAGGTTGCGTATCCTGCCTGGTCCCCCGATGGGAAGCAACTTGCCTTCTTCAAATATGGGGCCGGCGACGGCAAGGCGAGCCTGTGGCTTCTCAGTCTCGATGACGGGCGCCTCACCGAGGTTTTCGGAGGCCCTAGCGCGGAGCATATTTTCTGGGACATATCCTGGTCGCCCGATGGGAGCAGGATTGCGTGGACTTCTAGGGATGGGACGAAGGAGCCCATGAGCCTGCCGGGAGCGGGTTCGAGGCACGAAGTACGGTTCATGCAACTGGCCCCAGGAGAGAAGCCCCAAGCGTTCCGACCGAACCTTGGATCGCCGGGAAAGATTCCTATGAGTTTTCCGATGTGGTCGCCTGACGGGAAGAAGATGGTGTTCGTCGCAGGAACCGCCAGCTATCAGCTTCTTTTGATGGACAACTTCCTGCCGAAATCCCCGGAGCCCGAAAAAGGAAATGCCACCACCTCTTCTCGCTAGGCTGCTCTCCTGCGGCCTGCTGAGTGCGGGATTGTCCTGTCTTCTGGGGGAGGGGCCGTACAAGCCTCTCATTCCCCTGGGGCTGGATCAATGGTTGCCCGTCGTTGACTCGAACGCCTTAACCCTTCCGAAGGTCGAGCTCGGCAGGAAGCTCTTCTTCGACAAGCGCCTCTCTCGCGACGGCGCCATCGCCTGCGCTTCGTGTCACATCCCGGAAAAAGCCTTCACCAACGGCGAGGCAGTCGCAGTCGGGATCGGCGGGCGTCGAGGCGCCCGCAACGTTCCGACCCTGTTCAACCGCATCTATGGATTATCACAGTTCTGGGATGGAAGGAAGGCTTCACTGGAAGAGCAAGCGCTCGAACCGATTCAGAACCCGAAAGAGATGGACATGTCCCTGGGCGAACTCGAAAAGCGGCTGGAGCAGATTCCGGAGTACCGAGAGGGATTCGCGGGAGTTTTCGGAGGCAAGCCCGAGGCGGCGAACATCGCCAGGGCTATTGCGTCATTCGTCAGGACGCTGCTGGCTGCCGGCTCGCCCCTCGACCGCTTCGAGCACGGCGAGCAGGAGGCTCTTTCCGGGCAAGCCCGCCGCGGCCTCGAACTGTTTCGCGGCAAAGCCCACTGCATCGCCTGCCATAGCGGCCCCAACTTTACCGACGAGCGTTTCCACAACACGGGAGTCGCCTGGCGCGACGGTCGGTTGCTGGACGAGGGGCGCTTCGCTGTTACCGGCAAGCCCGGCGACCGCGGTACGTTCAAGACACCGACGCTGCGCGAGATCGGGCGCACGGCCCCCTATATGCACGACGGCAGCATCCCGAGCCTGGAAGAAGCGGTCGACTATTACGATCGCGGCGGCAACCGCAATCCGCATCTGGACCAGGAAGTAAAGCCCCTGCATCTCACGGCTGAGGAAAAGCGGGCGCTGGCAGCTTTCCTGCTTTCGCTGAGCGGTCGGGTGGTAGAGGGTCGGATTCCTCCAGTACGGACGGCTTCAGGCTCATCCCAGCTTTAGCAAGCGCTCGGCGTTGGTGTGGTAGATCCGCTCTTTTTCCTCCGCTCCCAGTCCGAGGCTCTCGATGACGCGGATGGTTTCCCGGATATAGAGACCCGGCGAAGGTTCGAAGGGCGTGTCGGAGGCGAACAGGACCCGGTCCACGCCGAAAAACGCCAGCCCGCACCGGGTGGCCTCCAGGGCCCCGAACAGGGCCGTGTCGGCATAGAACAGCTTGAAGTAATCGAGCGGCCGCCGGCTCATCGAACGGAGCAGCGCCGTGTAGTCCTCGTCGGAGCTGCGCAGGCCCAGCTGGTCCCAGCCGTAGCCCACCCGCCCCTCAAAGTAGGGGATCATGGCGCCCAGGTGATGGGCGATGATCTTCAGGCCGGGGCGCCGGTCGAACAGGCCGGAAAAAACCAGGCGCGCCATGGCGACGCTGGTTTCGTAGGGCCAGCCGAACGTCCACCAGATCTCGTACTTCGACCGGTCTTCGCTGCGGTAGTCGGGGAAGTCGCCGCCCCGCGCCGGGTGAAGCCAGATGACCAGGTCGCGGCGGGCCAGCTCGTCGAACAAAGGCCGAAACTCGGGCGCGTCGAGCGGCTTGCCGGCGGCATTGGAATAAAGTTGCACCCCGAGGGCCCCGAGCTGGGTGGCGGCCCGCTCCAGCTCCCTCTCCGCAGCTTCCGGATGGTTCATCGGCAGAGCGGCGACGAAACCTGGAAAGCGGGCCGGGTAGCGGCCCACCAGCTCCGCCATGCCGTCGTTCGCCATGGCGGCCAGCGGCGGGGAGTCCCCCGGGCCGGCAAAGGCCTCGATGGGCGGCGAGGCCAGCGAAATGACCTGGCGGTACTCGCCGAACTCGTCCATCATGCGGAACCGGGCCTCCAGGTCCACCATGACGGGAAGATTTCGCGAGCGCTTGCCCATGTCCTTGAGTCCCGGCGCGACCTTCAGAAACTCGGCGAAGAACCGCGGCGGGAGAATGTGATTGAAGATGTCGATCTTCATGCCGGCCCCTTCAGACGGGTTCGGAAGGTATGAGCCATTCCGAGATAGGCTTGCGGCGATTCGAGTTCCCGGAGCTGGTCGGGACGGAGGTGGCGCGTCACCTCCGGCATTTCGCCGAGCACCTCGGCGAGCCGGCGGCCTTGAGCGGCGCTCTGCCGCGCGGCCTGTTCGACGAGCCCGTGAGCGGCGTCGCGGCCGATGGCGGCGGCCAGCATCATCATGGCGCGCTCGGCAAAAATCGCGCCGCCGGCGGCTTCGGTGTTGGCGCGCATCCGGGCGGCGTCCACTCGCAGGGTTTCCGCCGCCTCCGCCATGGAGGCCGCCGCCAATCCTGTTGCCTGGATGACCCCCGCCACGGTGGGCCATTCGGCCTGCCAGCCGCCCACGCCGCGCTCGTGCTCCTGGACCATGGCCGAGAGGAAGGCGGCAACCAGGCCCGGCACGCGGTGGGCGGCGGCCAAGGTCAGCGAGCAGGCGACCGGGTTGCGCTTGTGGGGCATGGTCGAGGAGCCGCCGCGGTCCGGCCCGCCCTGCTCGGCCGCCTCCCCCACTTCCGCCTGCATCAACAGCGAGATGTCGCGGGCCATTTTCCCGAGCGAGCCGGTTTGGACGCCACAGGCCGCCACCAGCGCCGCCAGCCGGTCGCGGTGGGCATGCCACGGCGCCTCCGGATAGCCGAGGCCCAGCTCCTCGGCCAGCGCCCGGCCGACAGCGATGCCCTGCTCGCCCAGCGCCGCCAAGGTGCCGCTGGCGCCTCCGAACTGCACCAGCATAGACTCCTCGAAGGCCGTGGTCAGCCGCTCCCAGCCCCGCCGGGTGGCCGCCAGCCATCCGGCCGCTTTGAGACCCAACGTGATGGGTGGGGCGGGTTGCAGGAGAGTCCGCCCCACCATCACGGTGTCCCGGTGCTGATCCGATAGGTTTCCCAAAGCCTCCAGCAGTCGGGAGTGGTCCGCCGCCAGCAAAGTCTGTGCCTTCTTCAGCAGCAGGATGAGCGCCGTGTCGGCCACGTCCTGGCTGGTGGCGCCCCAGTGGACGAAGCCTGCAGCGGCAGGGTCCGCGGCCCGCACCCGCTCGGTCAGGGCCTTCACCAGCGGGATCCCGGGCGTCCCGGCGCGCAGGGTTTGGCGCGCCAGTTCCTCGGCCGCGAAGACCTCCGCCCTGGCTTGCTTCCCGATGGCTTCCGCGGCTGGCTGCGGGATGAGGCCCAGGCGCCCCTGGACGCGGGCCAGGGCGGCCTCGAAATCGAGCATCGCCTGCACCATCGATCCGTCGGAGAAGACCTTCGCCAGCGGCTCCGTGGTCGCCAGGCTGTCGCTCAGCCGCATAGACCAGTCGGACATGGACCTGTCAGACATCGAAGAAGACGGTCTCGCGCTCGCCGCCCAAGTGAATCTCAAAGGTCCATACACCGGGATTGCCGGCATCGGGGTGCGCCAGCAGAGTGTGGCGGCGATCCTCGGGCGCCAGGGCCAGCACGGGATCCTGGTGGTTGGCTCGCTCGCCGGCGAAATAGACGCGGGTGACCAAGCGGTCCACCAGGCCCCGGGCAAACAGCGAGAGGTTCACATGGGGCGCCTGCAAGGTCCCTCGCGGGCCGCGCGCCTGGCCAGGCTTGACGGTTTCGAATACGCAGGCGCCGTCGGCGTTGGTGGCCAGGCGGCCGAAGCCGCGGAACCCAGGGTCGGCCGGCAATTCCTGGGTGTCGTCCGGGTGGTGGTACTTGCCGCCGGCGTCGGCTTGCCACAGCTCGATCATGGCATCGCCGACCGGCGCGCCGTCGGCGTCGCGGACCCGGACGAGCAGCCGCAGGCGCTCGCCCATGGCGTCCGGCCCCGCCAGCCGCCCCAGAGCTTCGCCGGGGGTGAGGCAAAAGTGAAAGAAAGGTCCGATGGTCTGCGAGGGAGTGGGAAGCAGGTTCATATCACCCCTCGAAGGGAGTGGCCTCCCGGCCCCGCAGCACGATGTCGAACCGGTAGCCCAGCGCCCACTCGGGCTCGGTGGTCTCCGGGTCGAAGCGGGCGACCAGCCGCTCCCGGGCCTTTTCGCTGGGGATCGATTGCAGGATCGGATCGAGGGCGCACAGCGGGTCGCCGGGAAAGTACATCTGGGTGATCAGGCGCGTCACAAAGGCCGGCCCAAACAGCGAGAAGTGAATGTGGGCGGGGCGCCAGGCATTCCGATGATTGCGCCACGGATAGGCGCCCGGCTTGATGGTCACGAATCGGTAGCAGCCGTTGGCGTCCGTCATGACGCGGCCCGCCCCGGTGAAGTTGGGATCGAGCGGGGCCGGGTGGTTGTCCTTGTCATGCCGATAGCGTCCGGCGGCGTTGGTTTGCCAGACCTCGACCAGGGTGTGCGGCGCCGGGTGGCCGCCCTCATCGAGCACCCTGCCGCTCACGATCATGCGCTCGCCCAGCGGCTCGCCGGGGTGCTGCCGCGTCAGATCGTGGTCCGTCTTGCCGATGGCGTCATGGCCATAGAGCGGACCGGTCAGCTCCGACAGGGTATGGGGCAGCAGGATCAGGGGTTTGGCCGGGGCGCGCCGGACGGTGGACTTGTACGGCTCATACAAGTAGCCCGGCCGCGTTTCCGGATCTGGCCGCCGATAAGGAGTCATGGCACCATTCTAGCGAGGTGGCCGGGCGCCTTCTGGGCCAGTAGAAACAAGCTCTGGCCCCACGGAATGCCCCCTCCCCGGGAAATCCAGTGTTTTTCGAGTGCCAGTGGCCAGTAGAGCAGCCGGTCGAGCCACCCGGGAAGCGGCGCCAGGCCGCTGGAGGGCGGCTGGCCTGTCAGTGGCTCCCAGACTCGGAACTTGAGGAGGGCCACCGGGGTCAGCAGGCAATTGGCGTAGGTGAGGCGCAGGATGCGCAGTTGGCAGCCGCCAGCCAGGGCCTCCAGTTGCGGCCGGGAGAACCGTTGCCTCTCCCATACATAGTCGGAGTGACGGCTGCGGAAGATGCTCAGGGCCGCCACCCGGACCAGCAGCCAGCCCTCCGGGCGCAGCACTCGGGTCAGTTCTGCCAGCGGCTGCCGCTCCTGGCCGCGGGGGAAGTGCACCAGGACATCCATGCTGGTGACCAGGTCAAAGGCGCCGTCCGGGAATGGTAAACAAGCCACGCTGGAGCGAAGGCAGCGCGCCAGGCCGAGCTGGCGGCAGTAGCCCAGCGCCTCCGGCTCCAGATCCAGCGCGCAAACCCGAAAGCCATAGCGATTCTCGAGCCCCGCCGCGAAGTGGCCGGTGCCACAGCCGGCCTCCAGAGCTCGCTCGATTCGGTTGGCGCTTACCACCGGATCCAGCAGGGCAAAGCTCATCTCCCGCATACCCCGGAACCACCACAGGGACTGCTCGGCCCGCGCGATGTTGGCCATTTCGGAGGGGTTGATCATGTTGGAGACAAACCTGACATTCTGACACAGCGCGGCGAGGGGGCGACGGGGCGAGGGGGCGAGGGGGCGGCGCCTGTCATCCCGAGCGAAGCGAGGGATCTGCTTGCGCCTCCAGCCTCGCGGCACAGCCGCAACCACCAGCGGATCCCTCGCTGCGCTCGGGATGACACGGGGCGGCCAATAGACCCGCCTGATATCTAGCTTTCCCGAGGAAATGTCGATAGAAACGGCGATGGACCGATGGATCCAGGTCTTGGCGGCCGGGCTGGGGATCGGGGTGGCCATCCGGTGTGGCGTGCTGGCGCGAGGGTCCGCAGGGGCCCCGCGGGCGGTCTGGACGGCGTTGGCGGGGGGAGCCGGGCTGACCTGGCTGGGTCCGGTGCTGGGCGGGGCGTGGATGCTTCCGCCTTACTTGGCGCTGGCGAGCTTCTACCTGACGGCCTACTTGCGGCCACACCGGCAGCCACCGGGGCCGGCGCGTCCGGCGCTGCTGCTGGACGCGGTGCTGGTGGCGCTGCTGTTGGTGGCCGTGCATCCCTACTGGGCGGCGTCCGGGCGGCTGGCAACCGCCGCGGCCCCAGCTCTGCTGCTAGGCCTGGGGGCGGCGGTAGTGCTGGGGGCCTGCCGGCGCGCCGCGGGCTCCCCGGCGTGGCGGCGTTGCTATGCCCTGCTGGCAGCGGCGGCGCTTTGCCAGTCCCTGGGCGTCGCGTTGGCGTCGGGCTCGGCCGTTCTGGCGACCGCGGCGCAGATGGCTGCCTGCGCGGCCGTGGCCCTGGCAAGCCGCGACTTTCGGCCCGGGAGCTGCTCCCAGGCCGCCGAACCGGTCGCGGTCTCGTGGTGGCGGGACCTGGCGGCGCCGGTGGGGGTCCTGGTGGGTCTACTCGGCCTGCCGGCGCTGGATCGCCTATTCTCGGCGGCCGGCCCTCGGAGTCCGCCCCTGGTGGTCGCCCAAGGTGTTTATATCGCACTAGTGCTTATCCGCCTGTTGCTGGTGCAACTGGAGAACCGGAGCCTGGCCTCGACCCTCCAACAGGAGTCCACGCGGCTGCGCCTGCTGGTGGACAACCTCCATGACGCCGTGGTGATCGAGGACCTGGCCGGCCGCATCATCTTTGCCAGCGACCGCTTTCTGGATTTGTTCGGCCTGGGCGGCCGCTCGGCTCTGGGCTTGGCCCTGGGCGACTACATCCACCCGGAGGACCGCCCGTTGCGGCCCCAGGTCGCCGAGGGCGGCAACGTCTTCAGCCCCGGCCGCTTCGAGTTTCGCGGCCTGCGGGCGGACGGCGCGGTTCTCTACCTGGAAAGCTCCGTGGCGCCGGTCCGCCTGGGCGGCCCCGCCGGCATGGTGTTGGGGCTCCAGTCCGTCATCCGGGATATTACCGAAAGACGCCGTGCCGAGGAGCAACAGCGCGAGCTGGTGCAACGGCTGGAGTTCTTCGTCGATCACATGCCGCTGGGCTGCATCGTCTGGGACCTGGAGTTCCGCATTGTGGAATGGAACAATACCGCGGCGCAAATCTTCGGCTGGAGCGCCACCGAGGTTTTCGGCCGTCCCGGCCTGCCGCTGGTGGCGGTTGAGGAAGACTGGCCCGGGGTGCGGTCCGCCTGGGAGGAACTACAGCAGACCAAGAGTTCCAATCATCGCCTCACCCGCAACCTCACCCGGGACGGGGGTTCGATCGAGTGTGAGTGGTTCAACACTTCCTTGATCGATCAGGCTGGGCGCGTCGTGGGGGTGGCCTCCATGGTGCTGGACGTGACGGACAAGAAGAACCTCGAGGAGCAGCTCCGTCACTCCCAGAAGATGGAAGCTGTAGGGGTGCTGGCCGGGGGCATCGCGCACGACTTCAACAACCTGCTCACCGTCATCCTCGGCAACGTCTCGCTGGCCAGGCTGCGTCTGCCGCCCTCCAGCCCGGCGCTGCGCGGTCTGCGGGATGCCGAGAAGGCCGCCGAGCGGGCCTCCGAGCTGGTCCGGCAACTGCTCGACTTCAGCCGCAAAGGCCGCTCCAGTCCCGGGCCCGTGAGCCTGAACGCCAGCGTTCGCGAGACGGTCGATCTGCTGCGCCATACCCTGGATCCCGGCATTGCAATCGACGTTCGCGAGGATCCACAACTGTGGCTGGCCTCGGCCGACCCAGGTCAGGTCCACCAAGTCCTGGTCAACCTGTGCGTCAACGCCCGCGACGCCATGCTCCATGGGGGCCGGCTCAGCCTGGCCACCGCCAACCGCCTACTAGATGAGAAATACTCCCGGGCGCACCCGGAGGCCCGTCCGGGCGAGTTTGTGATGTGCTCGGTTTCCGACACCGGCACCGGCATTGCGCCCGAGACCCTGGGTCGCATCTTCGAGCCGTTCTTCACCACCAAAGAGGTCGGCAAGGGTACCGGCCTCGGCCTGGCCATGGTCTACGGCATCGTCAGCCAGCACCAGGGCTGGGTTTCGGTCGACAGCGCCCCAGGCCGTGGATCCACCTTCTCGGTCTTCCTGCCCCGCTCCAAAGTGGGCCGGACGCCGGAGATCACCGCCCCGGCCGCCTCCGCCGAAGCCGTCATTGGCACGATTCTGCTGGTCGATGACGAGGAGCTCATCCTGGCCCTGGGCCGCTCCATCCTGGAAAGCGCCGGGCACCGGGTGCTGGAGGCCCGCGACGGCGAGCAAGCCTTGGATGTCTTCCGCCGCTTCCGGCCCGACATCGACCTGGTCGTCCTGGATGTCGTCATGCCGCGCAGGTCCGGCCGCGACGTCCTGCGCGAGCTTCACAACATCGCCCCCGAAGTGCCGGTGGTCCTAACCAGCGGCTACTCCTGGGAGGGCCCCGAGGAGGTGTCGGTCCTGGGCGCCCGCCGGTTCATCCAAAAGCCGTACAAGCCCGATCAGCTCCATGCCGTCATCGCCGATCTGCTCGGAGCCAAAGTCCCACTGCCGGTCTGAACCAGCTACACGCCAGCGAACGCAGCCCGGCGCCCCGCGAAAATGAGTATCCCGGCTCACGAGCGGCATCGATTTTTTCGCGCCGACCGACCGTAAGGCTATGTTCGGAGGCAAGCCGGCGCAGGTATCATCCGGAGCGCCGGGGACAGCCAACGCCACCACTTTCATGTCGCACACCCGTCGGGGCATACGGCGACCGATTTGACAAACCCGGCTGCTTGCTTCTAGAATCTATCTGATACTCCCTTTAGCAGTAATGGACCGATTCACCGATGATCAACGTAGAAGGTCTGACCAAACGCTACGGCCGCACCGTGGCTGTAGATAACATCAGTTTCGAAGTCGGGAAGGGCCAGATTGTGGGCTTCCTGGGCCCCAACGGCGCCGGCAAGACCACGACCATGAGGGTACTGACCTGCTTTCTGCCCCCCACAGAGGGCAAAGCCAGTGTGGCCGGCTATGACGTACTGGAAGCGCCCCTGGACGTCAAGCGCCACATCGGCTACCTGCCCGAATCGCCCCCCTTGTACCCGGAGATGGAGGTCGACGAATACCTCCACTTTGCCGGGCGCATCAAGGGCGTCGGCCGAGGGGACATCCGGCGTCGCGCCGACGAGGTGACCGAGCGCTGCGCCCTGGGGGACGTCCGCCGCAAGCTCATCAGCAAGCTCTCGCGGGGCTACCGGCAGCGGGTCGGCCTGGCCCAGGCCCTGATCCACAACCCGGAGGTGCTGATTCTGGACGAGCCCACCGCCGGCCTCGACCCCAAGCAGATCATCGAGACCCGCAAGCTCATCCATGAATTGTCGGGAGACCATACCGTCATCCTCAGCACCCACATCCTGCCGGAGGTCTCCACCACCTGCCAACTGGTGATCATCATCAACCAGGGAAGGCTGGAGGCCATCGACACGCCCGACAACCTGACGGCCCGCTTGCAGGGCCACGAGACCGTGTTCGTGGAGGTCGACGGGCCGGCCGAGCAGGTCCAGGACCGGCTGGCTTCCGTCACCGGGGTCAACCGGGTGACTCGCAAGGACGGCCAGGCCGGCCGCACCAGTTGGGAGATCGAGACCGCCAAGGACCACCAAAACGTGCGCGTCGAGCTGGCCCGGGCCGTGGTCGGCTCCGGCTGGGGCCTGCACGAGTTGCGCTCGGTGGGGCTGAGCCTGGAAGAGATTTTCCTGCAGCTAACCACCTCCGACAAGGCCCCGGATGCGGCCGCGGAGAAAAAAGCCACCGGAGGGACATCGTGACCAACATCTGGGTGTTGGCCAGGAAAGAGCTCAAGAGCTACTTCGCCTCGCCGATCGCCTACATCGTGCTGGCGATGTTCGCCGTCATCTTCGGCTACTTCTTCTACAGCGCCACGGCGATCTTCGTCGATTACAGCATGCGCAGCATGATGCAGCGCGGCGCGGCGCCGCCCATGAACATCAACGACTTCATCATCCGCCCGCTGCTGATGAACGTCAGCGTCATCGTGCTGTTCCTGATGCCCATGGTGACCATGCGGCTGTTCGCCGAAGAAAAGCGCAGCCAGACCATCGAGCTGCTGATGACCTCCCCGCTGCGCGATATCGAGATCATTCTGGGCAAGTGGCTGGCGGCCCTGGTGCTGTATCTGTGCCTGCTGGGCATCTCGGCCCTCAACATCGTCTTCCTGTTCTTCCACGGCAAACCCGACTGGCGGCCGCTGCTGGTGGGCTACCTGGGTCTGATCCTGATGGGGGCCGCCTTCCTGGGCATCGGGGCCTTCATCTCGACCCTCACCAAGAACCAGATCATCGCCGCCAGCCTGACCTTCGGCGTCTTCTTGATGCTGTGGGTGCTGGACTGGGTGACCTCCTACTCCACAGGCACCGCCGGCAAGATCGTCGCCTACCTCTCGATCACCACCCACTTCGAGCCGTTCGCCAAGGGGGTGCTGGAGTTGAAGGACGCCATCTATTACCTCTCCGTCATCTTCCTGGGCATTTTCCTGACCGCCCGGTCGATGGAATCCCTGCGGTGGAGGGCCTGATCCCATGAAACTGACCTGGCTCAAGAAACGACAAACCAAGTACGGCGCCTACCTGGCCGTCTACATCCTGATCACAGTTGGAATCCTGGGGGCCGCCAACTACCTGGCCAACCGCTACAACAAGACCGCCGACCTGACCGCCAACAAGATCTTCAGCCTCTCGGACCAGACCAAGAAGGTCATCAGCAACTTGAAGCAGGACGTGAAGATCTACTACTTCGACCAGACCTCCCGGTTGAGCGAGAGCCGCTTCGGCCCCAGTCCCAAGGATCTGCTGGGCCGCTACTCCAACCTCTCGCACCGCCTTTCGGTCGAGTTCGTCGACCCGGTGCGGAACCCCAAGCGGGCGCTGGACATGAAGATCACCTCCGCCGGCACCACCATCGTGGAGGTCGGCGACCGGCGCGAGGAGGCCAAGAGCCTCAGCGAGGAACAGCTCACCAACGCCCTGATCCGGGCGCTGAAGAAAGACAAGCGAACCGCTTGCTTCCTGGAGGGCCACGGGGAGCCCGACATCGAGAACTCCGACTCCAACGGCTTCTCCGGCGCCAAGGATGCGCTGGAGTCAAGCAACTTCACCACCAAGAGCGTTTCCCTGCTGGCCAAGGAGCCGACGGTCCCCTCCGACTGCAGCGTGCTGGTGGTGCCGGGTCCCCGGACCGACCTGATCGAAGTCGAGATCCAGGCCCTCAAGAAGCACCTGGAAGGCGGCGGCCGGGTTCTGATCCTGGTCGACCCTCCCACTAAGGGCATTACCAACACCGCCCTGGTGAAGCTGCTGGGCGACTGGGGCGTCAAAGCCAACAACGACATCGTGGTGGACCTCAGCGGCATCGGCCAGTTCTTCGGCGCCGACGAGCTTTCCCCGCTGGTCACCAAGTACGAGTCGCACGCCATCACGCGCGAAATGCGCAATGTCGCCTGCCTGTTTCCTCTGGCGCGCAGCATCGAGCCAGGCGACTCCAAGGACAAGATCTCGGTCGAGAAGCTCTTCAGCACCACGCCCAAGAGCTTCGGCACCACTGATTTCGCCAGCGGCCAGATCAAGGTCGACGCCAAAAAAGACAAGGCCGGCCCGTTGTCGCTGGCGGTGGCAGGAACCTATCGCACCGACAAAGAAGGCTCCCAGGGCCGCTTCGTGGCCGCCGGCAGCTCGCGATTCGTCTCCAACACCACCCTCGGCTTCCCGGGCGGCAACCGCGACCTGTTCCTCAACATGATGAGCTGGCTGAGCTCCGACGAGGACCTGATCTCGATCCGGCCCAAGGATCCCGAGGACCGCCGGCTTTCGCTTTCCCGGACCCAGATGACCAACATCCTCTACAGCTCGGTGTTCGGCCTTCCGCTGCTGATCGTGGCCGGCGGCGTCTGGGTGTGGTGGCGCCGGAGGTAAGGATGAAGCCCCTACGCTTGCTGATCGCCCTGGTGGTGGCGTTGGGTTTGGGCGGAGCCATCTGGTGGAGCGAAAAGCATCCGCCCCAGCCGAAGTCAGAGACCAAGACTGAGAAAGTCATTGCCACCGAGCAGGACAAAGTCCAGAAGATCCGGATCACCAAGACCGGCGGCGAGACCCTGGCGGTCGAGAAGAGCGACGACGGCAAGTGGCGCATCACCCAGCCCAAGGCCTATCGCGCCGACGAGA
>Ga0247727_10009341_pt1 | contig 17819 bp, 11 predicted proteins | sample WisWelCaveWW1625_FD_202498 | JGI IMG/M metagenome (GOLD analysis project Ga0247727, IMG submission 202498) | Biofilm microbial communities from Wishing Well Cave, Virginia, United States - WW16-25 | ecosystem: Environmental > Aquatic > Deep subsurface > Groundwater > Cave microbial mat | place...
AATGGCGCATTCCTCGCGCCCGCGACGCTCATCGAAGAAAAGCTCGCGCCCGTCTCGCAGCAGCTGGCTTCGATCTCTCAGTGCTTCGGTGGTGCAATGTGCGACTGTAGCGCTGTAGTGCTAGGCGATGTCGAGGCAGCGCGCCGGATCGCCCTGCGCTTCTTCGAGGATCGCACCTTCGAGTTCATGCGAGTCTCGCTGCTGCCCGCGGAGGAGCGGGCGAAGTACGTGGAGGAGGCGCTGAAAGCGTGCCGCGCCCAGCCCCGCTCAGCGCGCCCGTGGGGTTTGAGGCAGCTTGCCATCGAGGGCGTCGACGCGGCGATCGACGACCTGCTGGCTCTCGCGCGCAACGACGTCATCGGCGGCCCGGCGGTGGCGATACTGATCGAAGCCGATCCGGCGAAGGTGCGACCGCGGGTGCGGCCGCTCCTGGAGTCGAAGTCGCCGTTCGAGCGAAGAATGGCGGCGATGATTGTCGGCGTCGTGGGGACGGAGGAGGATCGCCCCCGCCTGAAGCCGCTGCTCTCGGACCCGTCGCCGGGCGTGCGCGCCGAAGCGGCCCGGGCGGCCGCGCTGCTGGGTGCGAAGGAGCTCGTGAACGAGATTGCGGCCCTGCTCGCCGACCCCCGTCGCGAAGTGAGGCGCGAGGCCATCGAGGCGCTGTGGATCCTCAAGGCCGGGCCGCGTGAGAAGCTGCGCGCGGTGGAGGAGTTCGATTCGACGGCGCGTTTCACGCTCCTGTGCCTGCGTGCCGTGCTGGGCGACGATGTCAGCGAGGCGATCGAGAAGTACCACGAGCCCGGAAACGAAGCGCGGACGGCCGAAGCGCTCGGTGCGCTGGCGAAGTCAGGGTCGGCGAAGGCGATTGCGCTCCTCCGGAAGTACGCGGCGCTTCGAGTCTCGACGGCGTGGAGCGAAGCGCTGGCCGCGGCCGGCGACAAGGAGGCCATCGCGGAGCTCGCGGGCGATTCCGAGCTGGCGTCAGCGGCCGCGCTGGTGGAGCGGGGCTTGATCGACGATCCCGCGGCGCTCCTGGCGCGGCTCGACTGGGCGAAGCGCGACGGTGCGGAGCGGCTTCTGCTCGCGCTCAACCGGACGGTGGACGCGAAGCGGTTCGACGCGCGGCGGGCGAAGTGGACGCCGGCGACGTGGGTCGGGCCGAAGGCGGCCGACCACGCGAAGGCGCTGGCGGAACTGCTGGGCATTCCGGTCACCGTCGACGGCTCGGTGAAGGACCGTTCGCGCGGCGACCTGATCCACCGGGGCGAGGCCTTCCGATGCGCGCTGGGCGCGGTGCCTGTCTTCGAGGGTGACGGGATCACGCTCTACTCGTTGGCGAAGGCGCGCGACGTGTGGGAGAAGCGGCTGAAGAAGTAAGATCCTCCCGTGAGCGGTACCGAGTGGAAGCCGGGGGTCGTGATCGACGGCCTCTATGAAGTCCGTCGGGTGCTCGGCATCGGCGGCATGGGGGCCGTCTACGAAGTCTTCCACCGCTACTGGCAGATTCCGCTCGCGGTGAAGACCGCGCTGCCGGCGGCCATCGAGAACCGCGAGGGCATGGCGCGGTTCCTGCGCGAGGCGGAGTCGTGGTCCGAGCTGGGCATCCACCCGAACGTCGTCACGGCCCACTACGTCCGCACGATCGACGGCTCCCGCGCATCTTCCTCGAGCTCGTCGACGGCGGCTCGCTGCATGACTGGCTCGTGGCGAAGAAGATCTCCGGGCTGCCGCAGGCGGTTGAGCTGATGCTCCAGCTTTGCAACGGCCTTGGCTTCGCCCACTCGAAAGGGCTCGTGCATCGCGACATCAAGCCGCCCAATGTGCTGATCACGCTCGACGGGACGGCGAAGGTGACCGACTTCGGCCTGGTCCGCCGCGTACGGGAGCGCGCGAAGGAGGCGACCGACGCGACGCTGACCGTCGCCGCAGGCCCCGGCAGCGACTGGGCCGGCGCCAGCGTCCACACGATGAAGGGCTTCGGCTTCGGCACGCCGCACTACATGGCGCCGGAGCAGTGGAAGGACGCCTCCGTGGCGACGGTGGAGTCGGATGTCTACTCGTTCGGCGTGACGATGTACGAAGTGCTCTGCGGCCGGCGGCCGTTCGAGCCCGTGGCGACGGGCACGGCGGGCCTCGAGCAGCTCGAAGCGCTTCACAACACGCAGTCGCCGGAGCTGCCGGCGGATCTTTCGCCCGCGCTGCAGCAGGTCGTGCGTCGCTGCCTCGAGAAGGAGACGGCGCGGCGCTATCAATCGTTCGACGAAGTGCACGACGATCTCGGCGACGTGTTTCGCCGCCTGACGCGGCGCGATCCGCCGCGCGTGCGGGCGTCGGGGCTGGGCGGCCGGCCCGACGAGCTCAACAACCGCGCGCTGTCGCAGCTCGACCTCGGCCAGCCGGAGGCGGCTCGGCGGCTCCTGCTCGATGCCTTGAGGGCCGATCCCGCCCACCTGAAGGTGAATCTCAACCTGCTGCTGCTGGACTGGCGCGAGGGACGGATCGCCGACGACGAGGTGATTGCGCGGGCGCAGGAGCTGGAGCAGCAGTACGCGGACAAGGGGAGCGTGCTTTTCTTTCTCGGGATGGCCCACCTCCTGCGCGGCGACCTGACGCGGGCCGAGGACTGGCTGCGGCGCGCGCTGGCGGCCAAGCCGGGCCACGAATCGTATCTGAGCGTGCTCGGGCTCTGCCTGCTGCGACAGGGCCGGAGCCGCGAGGCGCTCGCGGAGTTCCGCGAGGCGCTGGTGAAAGGCGGGGAAGTCGGCACGCTCATCAACGCGGCGATCGCGGCGTTCCGCGAGGGGCAGCACGAGGATGCCCGTCGCTACCTCGAGCGCGCCGCCTCGGCGGGTGCGTCGAGCCACGAGTTCAGCGTCGTCGGCGGCGTCCTGCAGACGGGGCAGGGCGAGCTGGAGTCGGCGCTCTCCGCCTTCTCCGCGGTGCTCCGGGAGGATCCCGATCATCCGCTCGCGAACCTCTCGATGGGGGAACTGCTCGCGGGCGTGACGACGACCGTGTCGACCTTCGAGCAGGCGGGGACGGCCAAGCGTGCGACGACGTACCTCGAGCGATCGTGGAAGGCATCGGGCGGCACGCCGCGGGCCTATCTCTCGCTGGCGCTGCTGGCGAAAGACGACCTGGAGGCGCGCCTCGACCGCCTCTCCGTGGAGCGTGACCTGAGCCGTGCGACGCGCAAGAAGCGGGCGTCGGAGCTGGTTTCGTTCGCCGTCGAGTTTCCGGCGGGAGGCCGGAGCCGCTTTGCGCCCGGGGAGCGCGCGCCGGACCGCACGATCGCGGCCGCGCGATGGATGACCGATGACCTGCTCGTCGTCGCCGAGCGGAACGGCGTCGTCAGCGCGGGCGGCCGGACCCTGGTGGACGTGAAGGAGGAGATCGTCGACGCCGCCGTCGACGTGACCCGCTCGCTGGTGGCGACGGCGGGGGAGCGCATCCGGCTGTGGAGATGGCCCGACGGCGCGGAGTCGGGGTCCATCGCCGCCGGGGCGCGCGCGATCGCCTTCCTGCCGTCGCTCGGGCTGATCGCGGGATCCGTCAAGTCGTCGATCCGCCTCTGGGACACGAAGGGCGCGATCGTCAGGACGATCGACACCGACGCGAGCGAGACGCGGTTCTTCTCGTTCGCGCCGGCCGCCGGCTTGCTGGCGTGCGGCCACACGACGACGGTCTCCGTCTACGACGCGCGAACGGGCGAGCTCGCGCATCGTGTGCCGCCGCACTCCGCGCCGGTGACCTCGGTGCAGCTGAGCCGGGACGGGCGGCTGTTGATGACGGCGGGGCTGGACGGGCGCGTCTGCCTCTGGCGAATGGGGGCGGGACGCGATCCCGAGATGATGCTTGCCGTGGCCAGCGCAAGCGCGGCGGCGCTCTCGCCCGACGTGCAGTTCATCGCCACGCTCGAGGCGGGGCGGAAGCTCCGCCTGTGGGACGCCGGCCGCGGGCGCTGCCTGCGCACCGAGCTTCTTCGCGAGCCGGCCGACGGAGTCGCCTTCTCGCCCTCGGGGCGGCGGCTCGCCCTGTGGGGCTGGGAGGTTGGCACAGCCGAACTGCGGACGCGGTCTGATCAGGCGGCACCCGATCAGTTTCAGCTTGGCTTCTTCCTGAGCCGTCCGCGGTCGGCGGTCGTCATCGCGCGCGAGCACGGCGAGGTGGAGCACCTGCTCGAGTACGGGCGGTCGTCGCTGGATCGCGGGGAGTGGCGGCGGGCGTACCAGCTCTTCCGGGCCGCGCAGGAGACCCGCGGGTTCCAGCGGGACCGCGAGGTGCTGGCTGGCGTCGACGCATGCGCGGCGCACGGGACGCGGGAGCAGGTGCGGGAGGCGTGGCTCCGGCGGTCCGTGACGGGCGAGTTCCGGTCGGTGATGCTCTCCGTGGGCGGGCGCTTCGTTTACGCGCTCGCGGGGAGCGGCATCCAGCGCTGGTGGATCGACCAGGCCGGTGACGCGGAGACGTGGCCGCTCCCGAAGCCGCCCGAGTACCTGCGGCTCTCCCCGGACGGACGGCGGCTGGCGGCCGTCTACCGGAAGCGGATCCTGGTGGTCGATGCCGCGACCGGCCAGGTCGGCGCGGCGCTCGGCGACGCGGACCACGTCCCGCTGATCTGCGCCGACTTCACGCCCGACGCGGGGCTCCTGCTCGCGGGCGGGACCGACGGCAAGGTGCGCGCGTTCACGTCGTCGGGAGATCTTCACGGCCTGCTCGAGGGGCACGCCGGCGCCGTGAGCGCGCTCTCGATCAGCGCTGACGGCGTCTTCCTTGCGACGGCGTCGGTCGATCGCACGATCCGGCTCTGGAAGGTCTCCGACGGTGCGCCGCTGGGGGCGACGACGGTCCTGCGCGACCTGCCGCGCATGCTGGCGGTGACGAACGACGGGCGCGTCCTGGCGCTGGATGAGGCGCACACCCTGCTTTCGTGGTCCGCGGAGGGCGGCGCGCTGAAGGAGGGGCCGTCGATTGACCTGGTCTCCGGCCGCATCATGGCGTTCGATTTCACGGGTGATCGGCGGTGCCTTGTGACGGCGGGCCCGCACGACTCCGTGACGCTGTGGGCCGTCGAGGGCGGGCAGGCGCGGCGCCTCCGGTCGTTCGAGGCGCACACCGAGCCGCCGCTGATGGTGCGGTTTTCGGCCGACGCGAGGCGGATCCTCTCGACGCAGCGCAGCGGCTTCTTCGTGTGGCAGGTGGACTGGGAGTACGGGTTTGCAGATCGGAAACCGTAGGGCCCTCTTCCCTCCTTCGCGCCTTGCGGCCGGCGCTACGGAGGTCGCGGTCCACGGTCCACGGTCTTGCGGTCCACGGTCTTGCGGTCCACGGTCTTACGGTCCACGGTCTTACGGTCCACGGTCTTACGGTCCTACGTTCCCACGTTTTCCCGTTGACACCCCCGTCACATATGCATAATATTGTCGTCCTACTGCATGGTTATGAAGGCAAAGGCCGAACGGCAGCAGGCGATCCTGAAGGTCGTCCATGGGCACGCGGTCTCGACGCAGGGTGAGCTCAAGGACCTCCTGAAGGTGCAGGGCCACGACGTCGACCAGGCAACGCTTTCGCGCGACATCAAGGACCTGGGGCTCTTGAAAGTTCCGATGGAAGACGGATACCGATACGCGCTGCTCGAAGAGGCGAATCCGGTGATCCCCGCGAAGTCGGCCGCCCTGCTGGGCCGGTTCGCGAAGGCGATCACCCACGCGGGACAGCTCGTGGTGATCCGGACCGACGCGGGAAACGCGTCGCCCGTCGCCGAGGCGCTCGATCACCTCGCCTGGAGCGAGGTCGTCGGGACCCTCGCCGGCGACAACACGGTGTTCGTCGCCTGCCGGAGCGTCGTCGCCGCGCGCAAGATCGCGGGGCGCATCGTGCAACTGAGGAAGGGAAGCGCATGAAGAAGATCGTCCTGGCGTACTCGGGAGGCCTCGACACCTCCGTCATCCTCACGTGGCTGAAGGAGACCTACCAGCTCCCGATCGTGGCGTTCATCGCGGACCTGGGGCAGGGTGAGGACATCGCCGCCATCCGCGCGAAGGCGAAGAAGACCGGCGCCGACAAGGTGCTCGTCGCCGACGTGCAGGAGGAGTTCGTCAAGGACTTCGTCTGGACGTCGATCAAGATGAACGCCGTCTACGAGGGAACGTACCTGATGGGCACGTCGCTCGCGCGGCCGATCATCGCCAAGCACATGGTGAAGGCGGCGAAGGCGGAGAACGCCGACGCGATCAGCCACGGCGCGACGGGCAAGGGCAACGACCAGGTCCGGTTCGAGCTGACCGTGAAGGCGCTGGCGCCGGAGCTGTCGATCATCGCCCCGTGGCGCGAGTGGAAGTACACGTCGCGGCCCGAGCTCATCGACTACGCGGAGAAGCACGGCATCGACCTCCCGGTCACGCGCGAGAAGCCGTATTCGATGGACGCGAACCTCATGCACATCAGCTACGAGGGCGGCGTGCTCGAGGATCCGTGGGTCGAGCCGCCAGCCGGCATGTTCCGCATGACGACCGACCCCGAGAAGGCGCCCGACAAGGCGGAGGTGGTCGAGGTCACGTTCGCCGCCGGCGAACCGGTGGCGATCAACGGGAAAAAGCAGAGCCCGGCGAAGCTGCTCGCCGAAGCCAACCGCATCGCGGGCGCGCATGGCATCGGGCGGGTCGATCTCGTCGAGAACCGCTTCGTCGGCATGAAGTCACGGGGCGTCTACGAGACGCCGGGCGCGACGATGCTGATGGCGGCGCACCGGGCCGTCGAGAGCATCACGCTCGACCGCGAGGTGCTGCACCTGAGGGAGGGCCTCGTTCAGAAGTTCGCGGAGCTCGTTTACTACGGCTTCTGGTACTCCCCCGAGATGCAGGTGATGCAGGCCTTCATCCGGGAGGTGCAGAAGCCCGTGAACGGCACGGCGCGGCTGAAGCTCTACAAGGGCACGGTCGCGACGCTCGGGCGGAAGTCGCCGAACTCGCTCTACAACGCGAACGTCGCTGGCTTCGACACCTTCGCGACCTACAACTCCAAGGACGCCGAGGGCTTCATCCGCCTCAACGGCCTGCGGCTCTCGCTCAACCCGGCGCTGCGCGCGCTGATCGAGTCCTGATGTCAAAGAACCTGAGGGAACGGCTGGGGCCCGGCGACCCGTTCAACGCCGCGTTCATTTCGAGCGTGGACGACGACGAGCGGCTCGTGCCGTTCGACATCCAGGGCAGCATCGCCCACACGCACATGCTCCAGCGGTCCGGCCTCCTGACGAAGGAGGAGGGCGGCGCGATCCAGAAGGGCCTCGAACAGATCCTCGCGGAATGGGAAGCGGGCCGGTTCAAGCTCGACCCGACGTACGAAGACGTCCACATGAACGTCGAGCACCGGCTCAGCGCGCTCACACCGCACGCCGGGAAGCTCCACACGGGCCGTTCGAGGAACGACCAGATCGCGCTCGACCTGCGCCTGTGGATGCGGGTGGAGAGCGATACGCTGATCCGCGAGATCCGGCAGGCGCAGTCGGCGCTGGTCGCGCTGGCGACGAAGCACAAGAACGTGATCATGCCGGGCATCACGCATCTCCAGCACGCGCAGCCGATCCATTTCGCGCACGCGATGCTCGCCTACCACGACATGCTGGAGCGCGACGCGCGGCGGATCGCCGACGCGTGGGGCCGGGCCGACGTCTCGCCGCTGGGCGCGGGCGCGCTCGCCGGCTCGTCGCTGCCGATCGATCCGGACGTGGTCGCCAACGAGCTCGGCTTCTCCGGCCTGTTCATGAACTCGATCGACGCGGTCGGGGACCGCAGCTTCTGCGCGGAGCTCGTGTCATCGTGCGTCTTCGTCATGATGCACCTTTCGCAGATGGCGGAGATGCTGATCCTCTGGAGCACGCCGGAGTTCGGCTTCGTGGAGCTTCCCAACGAGCTCTGCACGAGCTCGAGCCTGATGCCCCAGAAGAAGAACCCCGACATGGTCGAGCTGGTGCGGGGCAGGGCGGGTTCGGTGATCGGCGCGTACGTCGCGATCATGACGACGCTGAAGGGGCTCCCGCTCGGCTACAACCGGGACCTCCAGGAGACGAAGCGGCCGATGTTCGAGTCGGCCGACACGACGCTACTCTGCCTGAAGGCGATGACGCTCGCGTTCCAGAAGCTCATCCTCCACGAGGACCGCATGAACACGGAGGCGGGGGACGCCCAGATGCTCGCGACCGACCTGGCCGAGTACCTCGTGAAGAAGGGCGTGGCGTTCCGCGAGGCGCACGGCGTCGTCGGCCGGCTGACGAAGGCCGTCGCCGAGAGGGGCGCCGATCTCAGCGAACTGGGCGTGAAGGACCTCAAGAAATTCCATGCGGCGTTCGAGAAGGACGTGCTTGACCTGCTCTCGCCGCAGGCGTCGGTCAGGCACCGGACCTCCCCCGGCGGCACAGGGACGGAGGAAGTTCACAAGAGGCTGGCCGGCCTGAAAGAACGGAACCATGGGTAGTTCGACTCCGCGCCGTCGCGACGGCGCCTCCCTCACCACAAGTAGTTCCACATCGCGCACCGTCACCGCGGACGTCTTTGCGTCCGTCACCGGCCGCCTGCAGCTCGTGAATCCGCTGGAGCTTTCGAAGGAAGTCATCTGCGAGCCCGGCACGGTGGTCGCGGTCCGCGCCCTCGCGGAAAACCCGCTCTACCCGGACGTCGAAAAATGCGACGGCGAGTTCGTGAAGGTGAAGCAGGGGATGATCATCGTCGGCGCCCTCGGCTCCCGCCAGGCGCTCCGCGGCTTCGTCGGCTATTCCCCGTACAAGCTCGCGCAGGGCGACACCCTCCACCTGCTCAACCTTGGCGGCGTGATCGGCCGCTGCATCGGCGGCCACAAGGATGTCGGCGAGGCGATCCCCGTCGAAGTGCTCGGCTGCGTCGCGAAGGGCCGGCGGGTGCTCACGATCCGGCACGGCGCTCTTCCCGAAGTGCAGGTCCTCGGCCGCACGAGGCCCGTGATCCTCGTTCTCGGCAGCTGCATGAACGTCGGCAAGACCGCGGCGACGACCGAGATCATCCGGCGGTTCACGAAGGACGGCGTCAAGGTCGGCGCGGGCAAGGTCTCCGGCGTCGCGGCGATGCGCGATACGCGGAAGATGGCGCTGGCCGGGGCCGTGAAGGTCTACAACTTCGTCGATTGCGGCTACCCGTCGACCGTCGATGCCAACGACGTCGGCGCGATCGCGCGCAGCATCGTCGCGAAGCTCGACGCGGAGGATGTCGATCTGATCGTCATGGAGCTCGGCGACGGCATTCTCGGCCACTACAAGGTCGACACGGTCCTGCGTGACACGGCGCTGATGGCGAACGTCGCCGCGATCGTCTTCTGCGCCGGCGATCTCGTGGCAGCGTGGGGCGGCAAGGAGATCCTCGGCGGCCTCGGGGTGAACATCGACGTGATCTCCGGCCCCGCGACGGACAACTGCGCGGGCACGACCTATCTCGAGAACGCGCTCGGCGTGAAGGCGGCGAACGCGATCACGGAGACCGAGAAGCTCTACCGCATCCTCGCCCCGAAGGTGGCGCTTTCCCATGCATGAGAGGATCCGCTGCGCCGTTCTCGGCGCGTCGGGCTACATCGGCGGCGAGGTCGTCCGGCTCCTGCTGGGCCATCCGAACGTGGAGCTGGTCGGCATCACCGCGAACGAGAACGCCGGCGCGCGGCTCGACGAGATCCAGCCGAATCTGCGCGGCATGTCGAGCCTCTCCTTCGAGAAGGAACTGAAGGTCGAGGCCGACGCGTACTTCCTCTCGCTGCCGCACGGCGGCGCCCAGGCGGCCGCGCCGAAACTGCCGACGAAGGCGAAGATCATCGACCTGTCGGGCGATTTCCGCCTTGACGATCGCGCCGAGTGGGAGAAGCACTACAAGCTCCCGCACGCGGCGTGGGAGATGAAGCCGGAGTTCGCGTACGGCGTCCCGGAGATCAACCGCGCGAGGATTCGCGGGTCGCGGTGCGTCGCGGTCGGCGGCTGCTTCGCATCGTGCGCGATCCTGTCGAACTGGCCGCTCGTGAAGGAGGGGCTCGTCGCGGGACAGATCGTGATCGACGGAAAAACGGGATCGTCCGGATCGGGGAACAAACCGGGCGACAAGACGCACCATCCGTGGCGGAGCGGTTCGTTCTACGCCTACGAGACGTTTCATCATCGTCACGTCCCGGAGATTCGCCAGTCCCTCAACGGCCAGGAGATCCTCTTCCAGCCGCACTCGGCGCCGATGGTCCGCGGCGTCTTCACGACGAGCTACGTGCCGCTCAAGCGCGAGATGGGCGACGACGACGTGCTCGCCGTCTTCCGGAAGGCCTACGAGGGAGAGCGCTTCGTGCGGCTCTCGAAGGGGACGACCAACGTGCAGCACACGCGCCTGTCGAACTTCATCGACCTCGGCGTCGCGGCGCACGGAAAGACGGCGATCGTCTTCGGCGCCATCGACAACCTCGTGAAGGGCGGCGCCGGCCAGGGCGTGCAGTGTTTCAACGTGATGTTCGGACTCCCGGAGGACGCGGGGCTGCTTGCAGCGCCCGCGCTCGTGTGATGGTGGAACCCGCCGCCGCAACGGAACTCGAGCCCTGGCTGCTCCGCAGCTTCAAGCGTTTCCCGCTGGAGCTCTCGCGCGGCCAGGATGTCTACGTCTGGGATACGAAGGGCCGGCGCTACCTCGACTTCTACGCGGGCCACGCCGTGACCTCGACGGGCCACTGCCATCCGCACGTCGTGAAGGCGATCCAGGAGCAGGCGGCGAAGCTGATCTTCTATTCGAACGTGGCCGGGCTGCCGCTGCGGGAGGAGGCGGCCCGGATGCTCGTCGAGCGTGCGCCGGGCTTCTCGCACGTCTTCTTCGCCAACTCCGGCGCGGAGGCCAACGAGAACGCGCTCAAGCTGGCGCGGCGCCACACCGGCCGGCAGGAAATCGTCGCGATGCAGGGCGGGTTTCACGGACGCACCGCCGGGGCCGTGAGCGTCACCGGCGTCGAGAAGTACCGCCGGCAGTCGGAACCGAACGTGCCGGGCGCGGCCTTCATCCCTTTCGGCGACCTGGATGCCGCGAAGCACGCGGTCACGTCGAGGACCGCCGCCGTCATCCTCGAGCCGATCCAGTCGATGGCCGGGATCAAGACGGCGCCGGCGGCCTACTACCAGGGGCTGCGGGAGCTCTGCGACCGGTCGGGCACCGTTCTCATCTACGACGAAGTGCAGACAGGAATCGGCCGCACCGGTACAATGTTCTTTTCCGGACGGCATGGAATTCGGGCCGACCTGGTGACGCTGGCCAAGGGGATCGCGAGCGGCGTGCCGCTGTCCGGCGTCCTCGTCAGTCTCGCGATGGCGGAGAGAGTCCACTACGGGGAATACGGCGCGACCTTCGGAGCCGGTCCGCTGGCGATGGCGGCGATGAAGGCGACGCTCGAAGTCATCGATCGCGAAGAGCTGCTGCAGAATGTCGATGTCACCGGCGCGCACCTCGCGAGCCGGATGAAATCGCTCAGGGGAGTTAAGGACGTGCGAGGGCTTGGATTCCTGGCGGGCGTGAAGGTGGAAAAGGACGCGGCCGTGGTGCAGAGGGCGCTGTTGGAGCGCGGCATCGTCGTCGGGACCGCCGACGAGCCGGGCGTGCTCCGCCTCCTGCCGCCGCTGACGCTCAGGGCGGTGCACGTGGATGAGTTCGCGCGGGTGCTGGACGAGGTGCTGAATGGCGCTTAGGGGCCGGTCGCTCATCACGACCCAGGACTTCCCGCCCTCCGACCTCGAGGCGGTCCTCGCGCGCGCCAAGAACCTGAAGCACGCGCAGGAGTACCCCAAGAGCCTGGCGGGAAAGAGCATCGCGCTGCTCTTCTTCAACGCGTCGATGCGGACGCGCGTGACGTTCGAGCTCGCCATCACGCACCTCGGCGGCACCGCCCTCGTGATGAACGTCGGCACCGACTCGTGGTCGCTGGAGCACCGCGACGGCGTCGTCATGAACGAGGGCAAGACCGAGCACATCAAGGATGCCGCGAAGGTCCTGTCGCGCTACGTCGACGCCATCGGCGTCCGCTGCTTCCCGACCATGGAGAAGCCGGAGGAGGACCTGGCCGACGCGGTCATCATGGCCTTCAAGCGCCACTCGCAGGTGCCGATCATCAACCTCGAGAGTTCGCTCTACCATCCGTGCCAGGCGATGGCGGACATGATGACGATCCAGGAGAAGAAGGGCACGCTGAAGGGTGTGCGGGTCGTCCTGACCTGGGTGCCGCATCCGAAGGCGCTCCCGACGGCGGTTCCGAACTCGTTCCTGCTGGCCGCGTCGCAGCTCGGCGCGGACGTCATCCTGGCGCACCCGAAGGAGTTCCCGCTTCCCGGCAAGATCGTCGAGCAGGCGCAGGGGAACGCGAAGGCATCGGGCCGCCTGTTCCGCATCGTCGACAACCAGCCCGAGGCGTTCGTCGGCGCGCAGGTCCTCTACGCGAAGAGCTGGGGCTCCATCGGCTACTACGGCAAGTGGAGCGAGGAGACGAAGGTCCGCACGAACTACGGCATCTGGAAGATCGACGAGCCGAAGATGCGGTCGATCCCCGAGGCGATCTTCATGCACTGCCTGCCGATCCGGCGCAACGTCGAAGCCTCCGACGCCGTCCTCGACGGCCGGCAGAGCGTGATCTATGACGAGGCGGAGAACCGCCTGTGGGCGCAGATGGCGCTCCTCGAAGCGCTCATGTAGACCGGCCTCGTCTCCTGGAGTCCATCATGAAGCCCGAACATGTCGATCTCTTGCGCCAGGCGCTGCCCTACATCCGGCGCTTCAAGAACAAGACGTTCGTCATCAAGCTCGGCGGCGACATCGCCGAGGACGACGCGACGCGCTACTCGTTCGCGGAGGAGGTGGCCCTGCTGGCGCAGGTCGGCATCCGCGTCTGCGTGATCCACGGCGGCGGCAAGCAGGCGACCGACCTGAGCGAGAAGCTCGGCATCGAGCCGAAGATCATCAACGGCCGCCGGGTGACCGACGACAAGACGCTCGATGTCGTGATGATGGTCTTTGCCGGCCAGATCAACACCGAGTTCCTCTCCGCGCTGCGCCGCGCGGGCGTCGTCGCGGTCGGCCTGTCGGGCGTCGACGGCAACATCCTCCACGCCACGAAGCGGCCGGTGAAGATGGTCGTCAACGAGGCGACGGGCAAGAAGGAGAAGATCGACTTCGGCCACGTCGGCGACATCGACCGCGTCGATCCGCGGCTTCTCAAGACGCTTCTGGACGCCGATTACGTGCCGGTCATCGCGTCGCTCGGCGCCGATGACGAGGGGCACGTGCTCAACATCAACGCCGACACGGTGGCGTCGAAGATCGCCGCGGCGCTGGAGACGGAGAAGCTGATCCTGGCGAGCGACGTGGACGGGATCCTGAAGGGGACGGGCGAGCTGATCTCGAAGGTGACCGTCGGCGAGATCCAGGGGCTGATCAAGGAAGGCGTGATCAAGGGCGGGATGGCGATCAAGGCGCAGAGCGCGATCGAGGCGCTGACCGACGGCGTGAAGGCCGTGCACATCATCAACGGCATGAAGCCATCGACGCTGCTGACCGAGGTCTTCACCGACCAGGGCTGCGGGACGATGATCTACCGGGCGTAGTCACGTAGACCGGCGAGCGCGCGAATTCAGCCTTCTCCGAAAAATCCGCTCACCGTTCTCCGAATTTCTTAAACGCTCCCCGCTTCTGTACGCACTGTTACCTACTTTTTTTCCGCCGAATTTCGCCGTCCGCGCGTTTTTTGCTGCGCCGCCCCGTGCTTCCGTCGTCACGTCCAGAAGCTTTTTGAAAGGAGCGAACGATGGGCGACCCGAAAGCCGACACGGTCCTCAGCCTCCTCCAGCTCAAGCTCCAGGGCGAGGCCGAGTGCTTCTACGCCGGCGCCGACCTCGGCGCGGCGCTCTTCGCCGTCGTCGAGGAGATCGGCCTCGTGAACCTCCCCGCGTGGATCGAGGAGCTTCGTCCCCGCGCCATCGAGCGCGGGATCCGCACGCCGCTCTCCCTCGACAACGCGCAGCGCTGCATCAGGACCGAGCGTTTCCGCCGCGCGGCCGGCGCCCGCTTCAAGAAGATCGTCGAACGCGGCAACTCGTACGTCCGCCCGATCATCAGCCTCCCCGAGCCCGACATCGACGACCTCGTTGGAAACGGCATTCCCACGGAGACGGGCCGCGTCGCCGTCGAAGAGGCGACCGTCCAGCAGATCAAGGAGGCGGCGAAGGCCGTCCGGCGGCGCAATGGCACCCCGGGGCCCACGGCGAAGAGGCCCAAGAGCCACTTCGACATCGCGATGGAGCATCTGCGCCAGGCCGGGGCGCTCACCGACGAGCAGGTGCGGCAGCTCCAGGCGGTCACCGCGGCGCAGGGGACGTCCCCTGCACCGGCGGCGACACCAGGGGACGTGCCCCGGACCGAGGCGGTCGTCGATCCTCCGCTCCATCCCGCGGCCCCGAGGTCAGGGGACGTGCCCTGGCCGGTGCCCATCGCCCCGACTCCGATGGCGTCGACCTCCGTGGCGACGCGAAGGAGGGCACCGCTCGTCGCCTCGCTCACGGCGACTCCGAAGAAGAAGGGGCGGCGCGGGCGCGGACGGGTGGCGTGAGGCCGGGGTGCGCCTTGGCACGACGGAGTGCAAGTTCTAGCCCGCATTATTCACGAACGCGCGGACACGCGTTCGTGAAAATGCGCGCTGGATTCGCTCCGAGACCCCTCGAGGAGCGAATCAACCGCCGAGCCGGCGCGCCACACCTTCGACACCTTGTCGTGGCGCGACGGGCGGGGCTGTCTCGCGGAGGCCGACGTAGGAGGCCATAGCGACCCGAAGGGCGCGCAATTCATGAATCGGCGTCAGCCGATTCGTGAATTAAGCGGGCAAGCGGGCCAACGGCTTCTTCATTCCTTCAAGCCCTGCCGCAGTTTCTCCATCGTCCGCTGAATCCTCGCCTTCACGGCGGCATCCCGCTTCGCCGCCTCGCCGTACGCGGCCAGCGCGGCCCGCCCCGTCTCCTGCCACGGCTCGCGCCGCGCCGCCAGCGTCTGCGCCTGCCACAGCCGCGCGGTCCCGAGATACTCCCACGTGATGGCGTCCGTCGCGTCGATCTTCAGCGACGCTTCGAGTTCCGCCGCCGCCTCCGCGAAGAGCGGGAGCGCGTCCGTGCCCTGGCGCGACTTGCAGATCGCGATGTTGACGCGCACTCCGCCGCGATTGCGCCGCACCAGGATCGTGTCCAGGCCGCGCCGGATCGCCTCGGTGTAGTCGGCCGCCGACCGTTCCAGCAGCGGCACCGCGGCCGCCGGGTCCGACATCCGGTGGAACCCCCATCCCCGCGCGATGTCGCCGCGCCGATCCCAGAGGAACGCCAGCTCCGGACGCGCCTTTAAGGCCGCGTCGAGCTGCTCGGCCGCAAGCCGGAAGTCCTCCCCCGGGTCGCCCCCCGTTGCCATCGCCGCGCCCGCGCGGTTGAAGTAGGCCGACCCCAGGCTCATGCGCGTCAGCACGTGCCCGGGCTTCGCCCTCAGCGAGCGCTGCTCATCCTCGATCGCGAGATCGAGGATCTCCTTCACCTCGGCGGCGCGGCCGCGCTCGAGAAGCCACTGCGCCCAATTGATGCGGGCGTCGCCCCGCGCACGCCACTCCTCCTCGTTGTGGGCGTCGCGCAGGTCCTCGATCACAGCCTTCAACGTTGCGGTCGGATCGTCGCCCTTCCCCGCCAGGTGGAGCGCGAGATTCGTCCGCGACATCGCGCGACGCAGGCGCGCCGTCGCCTCGCGGGGGTCGAGCTCCAGTGCGTGGTCGCAATCGGCGATCGCCGCTTGGAACGCGGAGACGGCCTCGCGGCCGCGACCCATCAGGTGCATCGCGCGATGGAGCCGGATGTTCGCGCGGACCGCCCACGTCTCCGCGAGCTGCGACTCGAGCTCCAGCGCGCGATCGGCGTCCGCCTCCGCCGCACCGTAACGATCGGTCGGGTCCTGGCCGCGGTCGTCCAGCCACACGCCCCATGCCAGCCTGAGGAGGGCCCGCTGGCGCCACGCGCGCCCCAGGTTCCGGTCGATGCGGAGGGCCTCCGTCAGATCGTCATCGGCGTTCCCGTAGAGCGCGCCGGCATCTCGGCCGCGCTCCATGAAGGCGTCCGCCCAAAACGCGCGGGCGATGCCCCGTTCGATCAACGTCTCCACGTTCCCCGGCTCACGCGTGAGCGCCTCCGTCAGGTCCTCGACCGCCTGTTCGTACTCCCGCATCGCCTCTTCGCCGCGCCTCGACAGCACCCGCGCCAGGTTGGCCCTCGCTTCGCCGCGGCCGGCCAGCGCATCCGTGTCTCCGGGCGATTCTCGGATCGCGTCGTCGCAAGCCGCGATCGCCTCGCGGTAGAACGGCGCCGCGTCGCCGCCCTCGGCATCGATCGCGATCGCCCGGTTGTTCAGCAGCGCCCCAAGCCGCCACCGCCGGGCGATTGCCGGCGACCGGCGGAAGCCCTCCTCCAGGTCGCGCTTCGCCGCGTCGAACACGTCGCGCGCGTCTTCGTGACGCCGCGACATCGCGTTCGCCAGGTTCGAGCGGGCGGCGGAGCGCGCCACCCAGAACTCGCCCCGCTCCGGCATCGCCGTGATCGTGTCGCTGAAATCGGCGACCGCCCGCGTGTAGTCGGTGACAGGATCCTGCCCGCGCGCGGCTTTCATGACTCCCGCCGTCAGGCGGATCTGGCCGCGAAGGCTCGCGTATTCGACGTATCCCTGGTCGCGGCGCGACGCGGCCACCAGGAGCTCGATGGCGGCCGGCAGCGCCGGCTCGCCCTCGGATTCGATCCGGAAGATCGCCACGGCCTCCACCGCCTCCTCGAGCAGGTCGTTCCGCGCCATCGCGGCGGTCATCCGCGCCGCCGCCTCCGCCGGGTTCCCCTTCGCCCAGGCGCTCCAGCCGCGCGCGCAGTCGAGCTCGGCCGCCGTGAGCCCCGCGCTGCCGCGCTCGAGAGCCGCGAGGTCGGCCTCGATCGACGCGCGCATGCGCCGCCCCCGCGGATCGGCGAGTGCCAGGGTCATCCGCGACGGGGCCGTGTCGGGGCGCGCGGTGAAGCGCTGGTCGCTCTCCAGCTCGGCGCCGAGCGCCCGCAGCGCCCGGCCCGTGAGGATCACCCGCTCGTAGAGCGCCGGCGCATAGGAGGGCTCCTTCGCCAGTGCCGTATTCTGCTCCGCCAGCGCGGGCCCCTCCTGCATCAACGCGCGCAGCATGCGGCCGCGCCGATAGTGAGGCTCCGCGATCCCCGGCAGCGCCGCCTCCGCCTTCGCACAGCTGGCCTCGACCCGTTCGAGCTGCCGCCGCATTCCCGCCAGGTCGCCGAGCCGCCGCAGGTCGAGCGCGGCTTCCAGGCAGGTCTGGCTCACCTCCCGCAAGTCGCGCAGCGCCCGCGCCTGCACCGCGGTGAGCGAGCCCTCCTGCTGCCGGAGGGCCGACGACAATCCGATCCAGAGTCCCGCCGTCGCCGCGATCGCGAGAGCCACGACGCCGACAAGGAGGCGCTGGCGTCCCAGGCGCCGGCGCGCCCGCACCAGGGTCCCCGCCGGGCTCGCACGGACCGGTTCGCCCCGCCGCCACCGGTCGAGGTCGGCTGCCAGCTCCGCCGCGGAGACATACCGCGCGGACTGCTCCTTCTCGAGGCATTTCGCGACGACCCAGCTGTTCCGCAGATCGACGTAAGGCGTAGGCGAGCAAGGCGTTCTGGGGACGCATTTTCGGAACACTGGAGGCGCGTGCGTGGCGGAGAGGGTCTGTGGTGGAACGTGGACAGAGTGGGAGAG